>OODB01001612.1_pt1 | contig 15134 bp, 8 predicted proteins | sample 1671721 | NCBI WGS metagenome assembly OODB01 (sample SAMN06348185, study PRJEB24527) | human gut metagenome | biome: human gut; feature: ankylosing spondylitis patient; material: feces | host: Homo sapiens | place: China | collected 2015-10
CGATGAAACGAACTGCCATACGTGTATCCTTGTTTGCTCCACAGAATGCATCTACAACATAAAGCTTCTTGTTGCAAAGCTCCTTCTTAGCAAGATCCTTAACAACTGCCCATGTCTCTTCTGTCATAGGATGGTTGTCGTTCTTGTAAGCATCTGTTGTCCACCATACTGTGTCCTTAGAATTCTCATCCATAACGATGTACTTATCTTTAGGAGAACGTCCTGTAAATACACCTGTCATAACGTTAACTGTATCTAATTCTGTGTTCTGTCCAACCTCATAACCCTCGTTTGAAGCCTTTGTCTCTTCCTCAAACAAAACTTCATATGAAGGATTGTGAACGATTTCTGTTGTTCCGGTAATTCCATACTTAGTTAAATCAATGTTTGCCATCTTAAAATTTCCTTCCTTTGCTTTTTATTAATTCAGGGCAGTTATCCACCCAAAACCACCGAAATTGTATCACTAAAAAGATATCCAGTCAACCAACATATATGAAAAATCGTTTAATTTTTCGTGAATTAAATGTTAATCCTCTTTTTTATCAATATATCGGTTGAGTGTCTCAACTACCGTGTTCAGATTATATGGTTTCGCAATATAATCATCGAGCTTGTTCTCTAAGATTCGTTCCTTATCACCAAACATGGCTCTCGCTGTAACTGCAATGATCGGAAGGCGCTTCTTATGCTCCTTCTGCTCAATCTCACGAATCTGCTGTGTTGCTGCGATACCATCCATAACCGGCATCTGTACATCGAACAGCGCTGCATCGTATTCCTTCTGCTTGAACAGCTCAATTGCTTTCTCACCATTCTCTGCAATATCATAAGAGAATCCTGCCATACCGAGCAGCTTACCGATAACCTGCTGGTTGACCGGCTCATCCTCTGCAACAAGGATACGCGCCTTGCTGTGTGCATTGATCGAGAATACTGCGGCATCTTCTTTTTCTTCCATGTTCTTGGCTGCTTCCACCTCGGCTGCCTTTACAACCTTCAGAGGAATCTCTGCAATGAACGTCGAACCGATGCCTTCCTTACTCTGCACACTGATGTTACCACCCATCAGCTCTGCAATCTGCTTGGAGATAACCAGACCAAGTCCGGAACCGCCATACTTTCTTGTATCGGAACCATCGACCTGTGAGAACCGGATAAACAGCTTATCCATGTTCTTCTCCGAGATACCGATACCAGTATCAGCAACCGCGATACGCAGGTTGATATTCTCTTTTTCTGCATCAATTGCGGCAATCTTTACTCTTACACTTCCCTCAGATGTGAATTTTAATGCATTGGAAAGCAAACAATTCAAAATCTGCTGGATTCTCTGTCCATCACCCTTTACAAGCTTTGGAATATTGTTACCAAATGTGCAGTCAAGGGCAAGTCCCTTGTTTGTCGCTGTCGGTACCTGTGCAGCTACCGTCTCCTCAATGGCTGCACGCACATCGAAGATTTCTTCCTTCAGATTATATTTACCAGCTTCCAGCTTACTGATATCAAGAATATCGTTGATCAGGCGAAGCAGGTTATCTGCACAGCCCTTTGCAGTGAGCAGGTTATCGCGGTAATCTGCCTGCAGATCATCTGCCATCAGCGTAAGCTGCAGCATACCAAGGATTCCGTTGATCGGAGTACGAATCTCGTGGCTCATGTTCGCGAGGAACTCTGCCTGTGTCTTATATGCTGCATTCGCATCTTCGATTGCTGCAGACAGCTTGTTCTCCGTCTCCTTCTGGTCTGTAATATCAATAACAACCATGTTGATATAGTCAGCCTCAGACTTGTACATAACTGTGTTAAATACCTTGCCAAGCTTCTCCATCGTGATCTCCACGTCCATGAAGTCGCCCTCTTTGGTTCCAGAGGTATTATACGCAGTAAACCATGCGTTAATATCCTGTAACACTTCGATCTTACTCTCACCAAGAATCTTGTCCTGATAATCAGATGCATCCAGATTGAAGTAACTTCCGAACCGCTCATTTGCTTCCTGAATGCAGTACCCAATGCTGTTCCCAAGTGAATCTGTGATGATCTTTGCCTGTGCAAATCCGATCGGAAGATTCATGAACAGCTTCTTGTATTTGTCACCCTTTGTGTGGCCTGCCACAACGCCGCCACCAAGCGCAAATACAATCACTCCCGTGACAGCCGCAGCCAGCACGCCAACGATGATTCCCGCCGGAACCGCCTTAAAGATCGCACCAAATATAATTCCGAGCACGATATCCAGCGCCGCTGCAATGATGATTAGTTTCTGCCACCCTAATTTTGCTAGTTTTTCCATGTGCATAACACCCCCTATTTATCAACATTTTACTATACATTTTCGAGATTTTCAATATCTGTCTCGACCTCTTCTGCAAGTTTTTCGCCTAGTTTTTCATTCTCTTCGCGTGCGTTCGCCTTCTCGATTCTCCGCACCTCCAATTTCTTCTCCACCTGCAGGGAAACCAACAGTAACACCATGCAGATCACGGAAATCGCAATGCCCAAAAGCATCCCCTGCGGCATATAGGAAAATTCAACCGTATGCGAACCGGCACCGATATCCACACCGATAAATGCGCCTGCCACCTTATAGTAATCCACCTTTTTTCCGTCGACCTTTACCGTCCAGCCTTCATCATAAGGAATGCTTGTGAACAGTGTCTTATCCGCCGGCATCTCGATCGTGCCATATACATAGCCATCCTTTACCGTTTCAACCTCCAGCATATGGTTCGTCAATTCCCGATATACATTTTCAAACACATCCTGATGGAAGGTTGCCACATAAAATGGTGCCACTTCGGAGCCACTGACATTGCTGTATTCGTATTCAATGGAAATGTAATCGCCCGCTTCCAGCTGTCCCAGATGGAAAATCTGGATCTGATAACGGTCATAAGCGATTTCCTGTCCGTTCTTATAAAACCGGATCTTCGTCACATAATTACCACGGCAGTTCACGTAATAATCGCCTGCATGATCCGCAGTAAAGCTCAACATAAAACACATCGGTCCAGATGCATTTGCTGTGAAGCTGACCTGATTATTCTCATAGCTGACTTTCGCCGTATCACTCGTCACACTGATCGCCGGATACTCGTCCTGGAAGAATCCGCCATAGCCAGTCATGTCATATGCCAGTGTATTCTGCGCGATCATTGCAGAGTAACGGCTCTGATCCCAGTCCTTGACATTGTTGCTCACCGCAAATCCAATAGAGGTCGGGTATGGATTCTCATAGATGGATACATTATCCACCGTTTCTTTATAATTATAATCAAAATTATTCAGATCTCCCGGTCGTTCCAGCAGATACCGGATATTAAAGATTGCATTTGTAAATGGCGTATAGCCACGATACAAAAATTCATTTGCGCCTGTATAAAATCCAAGCTTGCCCATCGTGGTGACAACCGGTCCCATAACCGTTGAATTGAATGTGCTGACGCTCGGCATGTTATGCCAGCTTGCCTCATCCAGTACCGTGTAATTCATCAGTTCCGAACGATAAAAGCCTGCCTGTTCTTCCTCTGCCATCTCCCGCACGCGCACATTCGCTTCTGTCACTGCCGGACTCGTCTTGTAATATTGCTTGTAATGACAATACCCATTTTCCGAAAATCCATATGCTGCATTTGCCACAAGCTCGACCAGACAGACACTTCCAATCACCGAAATGTAAGTCGCATGCGTGATCTTCTTCGACGTCCGCAGACAACAGGTCACGCCGTAGATCACCAGCAGCACAAGACTCGCCGGCAATGTATATTTGCCAATTGTCGCGCCTGCCTGCTGTTTACAGGCAAATGCAAACGCACCTGCCAGTAAAATTGACGAAATCACAAAATAAATATCGATTTCTGTAATCGACTGCACTGCATCATATGCCATAACGAGCAACACAAAAATAAACACAAATGAAAACCGATTCGGGATTCCATACTGGTCATGCATGCCATGCCAGATATAGTTTAACGTCCCATGATTGAAGCTGATCACAAGCAGCACCAACAGCACATATTTGCGGAACTTCTTCCACGGATGTTCCTTCACAAACAGATACAGGAACATCGTCAGAACCGCCAGCATGCCACAGTACAGATTCACACCGCCATCAAAGATCTGATTCGTAATCGGCTTTGTAAATACAAGCAGCTGCCGCAGCATCACAAAGATATTTCCATACCATGTTCCTTTTGGGATTGCCATATCTCCCGCTGCCGTCGCCATGATTCCATGATATGCAGGAAGCAGGATAAATGCTGCCATACCACCGGATAACAGGGAATACACTGCAAACCGGAATCCATTTATGAAGAATCGCTTCACTGTCTTATGCTCATAGACAAAAAACCACAGCACAAGAAACAGGCAAATGATATATCCAATATAATAATTACAATAGAGCGCATAGAACAAGGACAGCACATACAGCTTTGGATCTCTCTCCTCAAGCATCCGCTGGAAGCCCAGCATGATAAGCGGGAAGATCATAATACAATCCAGCCACATCGTGTTCCAGTTGTAACCGATCACATAATTACTGAACGCATAGGCAACCGAGATCGCCACGATCAGGAAATTGCGTTTCTTCTCGCCATCCATGTAGCTTAGGAAATGTACCATTGCTACGGCTGTGAGCGCGATCTTTAAGCACATCAGGAAGCAGGTAACCGCCGCAATCTGTTCCTTGCCAAATAGTAACAGCAGCAGATTGAACGGGCTCATCAGATAATACGCCGCAAGCGATACGAAATTCGAGCCAAGTGCTACATTCCATGTATAAAGAAGACTTCTCTCATGCAGAAGCTTGTCTCTGAGTTCTGAGAAAAACGGCAGATACTGATGCACACTGTCTACCAGCGTCAGGGAATTCTCTCCAAACGGTGCAATCTTTTCTGCGATACAGACAACCAGCATGACGACTGCAACGATTGCAAACGACAGATAATAGCACCAGTTATCCTGCATATTCTCGTGAAATGGTTCCTTTTCCTTGAACACAATCAGCTTGCTGAACACATAGTTCAATACCAGTACAATGACCTGTACAAGCAGCTTGGATGCCAGTTCATGGATTCGAAATGTATCACACAGAATCGCCAGTCCAAGAATTTCCACAACCATGGACATCAGACGGGCGCCTACAAACTGCACCGCCTCTACCAGAGTTGCATAAAATCCCTTCCTCTTACTCTGAAATACAAAAAATTTATTTGCAAAGTATGCAAAAGCAATAGCCATAGCGATCGCTATGGCATTGCATGTATTTCTTGAAATTGGTGTAACAACCCGCAGCAGGAAGAATGTTACCAGATTGACAGCTGTCGTACAGCCTCCCGCAATCAGATATCGCATTTTCTCATTGGCAAGAATCTTCTTTATAAAACGAATCAATGTACTACCCTAATCCTTTTCTTTTAATTTAAACCTGTAAGCAGATAGATCAGTGGAGAATTCCAGTAAATCGTTACCTCATTACATGAATAGCACTGCTCATTATCTACATATGCACGTCCCGGTGCAATTCCGTAGAGAACGGCATTTGCATATGGATCGTTCAGATTGTTATTGGCACCGCCAACCAGCATACCCGGCATCGTCTCTTTCAATACCTGTGATGGTCTGTGGTGTGTTGCATTTGGTGTAAGGGAACCATATCCGGTCACATAGCAGTATCCGGTTGGGTTCACACCGAAGATATAATCACGCATCTTCTGCGCATATTCTGTATACTTGGCATCCCCTGTCAGGTTTGCAGCAGCCAGAAGCTCCATACCCTTGTTGGTGATTGTCATATTACTTCCCCAAGGATATGTCACACCCATACCTGTAAAGAAGCCCTCTGACTCTGCTTTCGAAAGTGTCTCATCCGCATCTGCAAGCAGCTTTTCCTTCGCTGTCTTTGCCACATCTGCATCCACGCCCTCGGTCTTTGCAAGATCATACAGCGCATAGCTTCCGATATCTGCCCAGCCAAAACCTGTCAGATAGTTGCTGTCAAGTGCTGTCTTTGTCGCAGTTAAATATTTTGCATCCTTTGTTGCAATATACATCTCTGCAGAAGCCCAAAGTGTCTCGTCTGCAAGATGTGTATCATCGTATGCACCTGTTACAAGGTCTTCCGGATTCTCATATCCCTTCATATCCGGATTTGCCTCCAAAAATGCATACGCGTTCGTTGCTGCATCCAGACAGCTCTTTGCAAAATCTGCATCGTATTCTGCATAGAGTACAGATGCCTTTGCCATAACAGCCGCGAAATCAGCCGTTGCTGCATAGGAAATCGGCGCAAGCACCATATCATCCGTCTCATCAACCGCAAGTACCGTCTCCGGGAATACAAGTGCAGTTACCTTATGGTAGACGCCACCGCTTGCTGCATCCTGCATCTTGAGCATCCAATCAAGCTCATACTTTGCTTCATCGAGAAGATCCGGTGTCTTGTTTCCGCTCTCTGGAATTCCAAGATCATCGGCAGTCTGACCATAATCCTCGTAAGCAAGGAAGAGATCCTGTACCGTCTTAGCACCAGATACGACATACCGTCCGTAATCACCGGCATCATGCCATCCACCAGATACATCAATCTTTGTTCCAGATGTATCTCCGTAAACAGTCGCTTCCTGCATATGACATGCCTCATGTGCGAAATCTCCAGCGATATCCTTTGTCACCTCTGTTCCGCATCGCTGCTTGTATAACATCAGTACAACATCCTTATACACATCATCATACAGATCGTTCCCGATAGAAAATTCATATGACGCACCGGACGGACTGGAAATAATCTTATATGTACCCGGCGTATTAAATGCCGTGAAATCACCATGTCTTACGTTTGATTCCGCAGACTTGTCATACGAAAGCTCTCCGTATGCACCAACAAACATTGTCTCATCTGTCTTCGCATCTACGATCTTGAATTTCTCATCGTCCTTGGATGTCACAATCACTGTCTTTGTATCATCCGGCTTGTAACCGATCTGATTTACCTTTACCTGAATCGGCTGTGGTGCACCGACAATCTTCTCCGCATTGGAACCGTCTGTTACAAACAGGGAAATGTTATCGAAGTAAATCTTGTGTGCCTCTGTAACCTCAGTCTGTCCTTCCTGCGTTCCCATATTGACAACAAATCTTGGAGCCGGATCGGAATTTTCTTCCATCGTAAACTCCTTCGTAATCGTCTGTGTCTCTGGTCCAACTGTGATGAAATCACTCGCATAGGCATGGTAATCACCGCCATTTATCTGCACGCGCCACTGGATCACACGTTCAATATCACTTCTGACATCAAAACTCATCGTATAGACACAGCCCTTTGCCATCGTAAATCCATCGTAATAAATCTGGCAGCTATGCTCAAGCGGTCCACTCTTTGTAATGTCACAAACGAGTTCGCCATTTTCTGCGGACATTGTAAAGTTACCATTATTTATGTAACTCGTAAAACCATCTGTACCATCATCAAATGTCACGCCGATCGCATCTGCGCCTTCCACCGTCGTGAAACGGTCATCCTCCACAACTTCCTGTTCCGTCGTTGTCCAGTCTCCATCATCCTCGATGGTTGACGCTGTTGCATCTGTCACGGTTGCACCACCACCGCTTGTCTGCTCTGTCGTCGCCTTGTCTGTCTTTCCGCCACATGCACATAAAGAAAGTGCAAGTGCTGCCGCCGCAACAACTGCGGCTGTCTTCTTGAATTTTCTCATAAACCCTCCTATCGTTTTGTCCCTCTTTTTATCGTTTTATTGTAGTCCCACATGGGTACTACGAACAAAATTTCACAACCTCATCGTATGGTAATGCACCGCCGAATATATCCAGTGCACTTCCCACCGTCACATCAATGCGATCCTGTCCACATTGCTTCAAGCTCTCTAAATCATCAAAGCTTCCAACTCCGCCTGCATAAGTCATCGGCTGTTTGCCCCATGTGCCAAGCATGGTTGCAAGCTCCGTCTCAATGCCTGCCGCTTTACCCTCGACATCCACTGCATGAATCAGATATTCGCTACAGTATTCTGCCAGCTTGTCCAGCGTCTCTGGTGTAACAACTTCGTCTGTAAATTTCTGCCAGCGGTCGGTCACGATATAATACCTGCCATCCTTTTTCCGACAGGACAAATCGAGCACCAGATGCTCTGCACCGATCAGATTCGACAGCCGTTTCAGATTCTCGTAATTGATTCTTCCATCCTTAAATACATAGGATGTCACGATTACCTGCCGCGCGCCCATATCCAGAAACTGCTCTGCATTGTCTGCGTTGATGCCGCCACCAATCTGCAGGCCCTGTGGATATGCAGCAAGTGCAAGCTTCGCCTGTTCCAGATCTGCCTCATAGTATGTACTGCCAGCCGGATTCAGCAGGATAATATGTCCGCCGACCAGTCCGCTTCGGCGGTACAGATCAGCATAGAAATCTGCCTTCAGCTCCGAAACGAAGTTATCCTTGGCAAAATCAGCCTCATCCTTCAGGCTGCCGCCGACAATCTGCTTGACTGCGCCATTATGTATGTCAATGCATGGTCGAAACCGCATAATACGCTCCTTTTACATCGGCAAATTTGAAGCGGAGAAACATCTCCTCCGCAATCATACATGGAACAATCATGAATACCCATAGAATGTATTGCAACCAGAAAGTACTAAGTGTTCTAATATACTCTTTTTCTAACGTACGGGATCGTCGCCGATTCGCCGTCCATGGCTCAACGGCGACTTGTTTGAACATCGTGTTCAAACATCCCTGATGACTTAATAGAACACTAAGTTCTTTCAAGGTTGCAAACATATCCTATGTTGTATTCATGATTGCTCCATGATAATTTGCGGATATACGCTACCCGACCACTTCAAATTGCCGATTGTCTTCCTTTTCCTTAATATTTCTTCAGACTACACTTGGTTCTTATCGTACCATATTTCCCTACCTTGTTCAATATATTTCGCTTTACGTGAAAGTGTTTTTGCGGTATCATTTACCCAAGGTAAATTGAACGAACACCTGTAAAACTTTTATGGATGTAGATGGAATTACGCATAATCACAAATTCATAAGCAGACCGTTGAAACACGTCAGCACTTAACGAACAGTGCCATAAAATGGTGCTGTGAGTTTAGTGTCTGCTACGTGTTGAACCGAGCGGGAGCGCGTCTGCGATGAATTGTGTATTATGTGTAATTCCAAAGCCAATACCTAAATCTTTACAGGGGCAAGGAGAAAATATGTTAAACGATTTGAAGAAAGAAATCACGGATTGCTACATGTACGGTGAGATCATCTGCCAACAGGGTTTTGGTCCAAAAACCGATATCTCCATGCATGACATGATCCGTTTTGATCTGTTGCAGTTTCTGGTGTATCTGACAGACAGCTCCGACGGCAGCCTGTACCCGGAGACACGCTTTTTACACGAATATCTCGGACAATATTTCACATTGGAATCTCTGATGCGCTTCAAGCAGGATCGCACGGCAACTCCAGAATTTGCCACAACGATTCCACGTTCCCTGACTTATTTTGTGGAAGCTGACCAGTCTGGGCTTTCTGCCTGCACGACAAAAGGATTTTCAAAGTCAAGAAATCTATACAACCTGTATGTTGAACTCGGTCAGGCATACATTTCCTGCAACAACCGGACAACCGACTCAGAAGTCTCCACGCTGACGGCCTATACCGGCATGATCGAGGAATATCTGCGCAAACTGAAGCTGTTCGAACCGGGGAAAAATCCAGCAATGAAAAATCCACCGAAACCTTCCACCCCGAACAAGGCAGCCTCCGCTGCCAACACCCCTGTCAAAAATGCATCGACCTCGCAGGCGGCTATGGCTGCTATGAAAGGCACTGTCAACAAGCAGGAAGTTCCAGAGGAAGATATCAAATTAGATGATCTGCTAAATGAATTAAACGAACTGACCGGACTTTCTGAAGTAAAGAAAGATATTAAATCACTGATCAACCTGTTGAAGGTGAAGAAGCTGCGGGAAGAGCGTGGCATGAAGCAGCCGGAAATGTCATTGCACATGGTATTTTCCGGGAATCCGGGAACTGGTAAAACAACCGTTGCCCGTCTGCTCGCCAAAATCTACAAATGTCTCGGTATCCTGCCGGGTGGTCAGTTGGTCGAGGTTGACCGTTCCAACTTAGTCGAAGGCTATGTCGGACAGACTGCCATCAAGACAAAGGAAGTCGTGGAAAGTGCCTTAGGCGGCGTACTCTTCATCGACGAAGCTTACACACTTACCGCAGGCAAAGACGGAAAGGACTTCGGGCAGGAAGCGGTAGATACCCTGCTTAAAATGATGGAGGATAACCGCGATAATCTGATCGTGATTGTTGCCGGTTACACCGAATTGATGCAGGAGTTTGTAGACTCCAATCCGGGACTCCGTTCGAGATTTAACAAATACATCAATTTCGAGGACTATAGCGGCGACGAGCTTTATGATATCTTCTTATCCATGTGCAAAAAACAGGAATACGAACCAAACGCACAGGGAAAAGCATACGTCAAAGAGTTACTGAATATCTGGGCAAAATCCCACGATGAAAACTTTGCAAATGCAAGAGAAGTACGAAACTATCTGGAGCGTTCCATCGCCAGACAGGCAAGCCGTATCGTCGAGCTTGACTCTGTCAGCGACAAACAATTAAAGACATTAACCAAGGGGGATTTAACGGAGGGATAATACCTGTGACCACAGAATTTCAAACAAATCCCGCTCTGTACGTTCCATCTGCGCATCTACGATGGCAGCCTCGCACCCCTGTCTGACAGAATCAGGCAGATCGTGAAGCTGCCATTTTGCATGAGCAGCATTTACAATCCGATATCCATGCTCGCGTACACGCAGACAGAAGTCAAGTGCGGAAAGCTCTGTCCGGAATTTATCCGAGAATCCACCCAATTGTACAAACACTGATCTTTTCACAAGCATACAATGTGCCGGCACAATCACATATTCGCGATTCATTCCATAGTACCGCATCGCACCGGTCTCATCCTGCCGGATCTTCCGCCATTCTTTCCATGCATCAAATTGTGGTAATCCGCGATACGGATAGCGGTATAAATTTTTTATTTCCTTCAGATCAATCGCACGTTCTGTTTCCGCCTGCCATTTCTGAACCGGAGACTCATATGCCCCTGCGAATTCCAAGCCCGCGCAATACAGCCGATCCCGGTCATCATAGACCGTCCCGGCTACAATTCCGACGTCTTCACGCATAGCGATACCTAGCATTTCACCGAGTGCTGTCGTATCGCCAATCTCCATATTCGCATCCAAAAATAAAAGGAAACTGCCATTCGCATGCAAGGTTCCAAGATTTCGGCATTCCGTGCTGCTTTTCCCAGGCTCTGCCTCCACCACAGCAATATTTCGTCTGCGGCTCTGCATCTGCTGGTAATATTTCTGCAATTCCTCATCTGTTCGGTCTTCATCTACAATGATAATCTCAAAATTACTGTACCGTGTTTTCTCGTAAAATGGCTCCAGCATCTGTTCCATCAACGAACGATTCGTATGCCCGGTTATGATCATCGACACGAGTGGATTGCCCGGTGTATCATATTTTACCGTATATACGCTTCGCTGATCAGTCATCATGACACGCGCCAGCAAATGTTCCCGCGACACATGTGCCTCCAATGCCTCTTTGCCCGCCAGATTCTCCTGTGCATGCTTTGCCTCCCGCTCCGAAGAAGTTCCATCATGAATCCGTTTGTGATACAACACGCGCGGAATATGACAGATCTCCCGGTTGCCTTCACAGCAACGCAGGATCATATCGTAGCCCTGCGCACCATCATACTGACTATGAAAGCCTCCGTCCGCCAGCATAAGCTCTCTCCGTGCCACAAACAAATGGGAAATATAATTATATGCACGCAGCAGGTCGATATCGAATTCCGGTTTGAATCGCGGTTCCAGATAATGACTTCCATTTTCTGCCATCCGGTCTTCATCGGAATAAACCACATCATAGCGTTCTCTCTGCAAAGCATCCACCACCCAGTACAGGGCATCCTCCGTCAGGACATCGTCATGATCCAGCAATGCAACATACGCTCCTTTTGCCGCCTGCAATGCCCGGTTACTGTTCCCGGAAATTCCAAGATTTTCTTCCATTTTTATGTACTGGATTCGCGGTTCATTCTCCATATATTGCCAGATAATGCGCTCCGTCTCCAAACTATACACCTTCTCCAGCACCGACAATTCGCCATCCTCTGATACGCGCGCATCAAGAACCGGCGGTTCTCCCTTCGCCTGACTGCCATCGACCAGACACAGTTCCCAGTTCCCATAGGTCTGATGCAGCACCGATTCCAGCATTGCACGTAAAGAAAGCTCCGGTGTCATATACACCGGAACTACAATACTGATACAAGGGCAGTATGAAAACACCCGCTCCCGCTGTGTTGCAAGTGCTTCCTCATCTGCCTCTATATTTTCTTTAAAAAAACGATCATACGCCAGATCCAACCCCGTCACCATCGAACGTGCCTTGGAAAGCGCCTCCGGGATTGCAGTCGAACGAATATGCGCAAAGCCTTTTTTAATTGTATCCGCATTCAAGTCTGAAAGTCGAAACTTCATCGCCACTGCCTCCCCTTTTTCTTATTTCCGCACAGAGAAATCAAACGCATCTAACGCCAGATTCATGTTGTAGTACGGATCTCCGGTTGCCAGAATATCCACCCATCTTGACTGAAACAACTGCATCTCGCTGTGGAATCGCTTCTGTTTTTTCACAGTATCTTCTTTACCTCTGGATTTTGATTCATAATGATACAGCTTTGCCTGTGGAACATACACAACCAATTTGCCAAGCTTTCTTACTTTCAAACAAAAATCCACATCATTAAAAGCCACCTGAAATTCTGGATCCAGTCCTCCAACCGCATCGAAGGTCTCTCTGGAAATCATCAGACAGGCTGCTGTAACCGCACTATAATCACACGCAACAGAAGTCCGAAGCTGATAGATGCCCGCCTGCTCATCCATTGCAGAAAATGCATGTCCGGCAATTCCGCCAATCCCAACAATTACGCCCGCATGTTGAATCGTGCCATCCTCAAAATACAACCGTGCACCAACAATTCCTACATCTTTGCGTTGACAATATCCAAGCATCTGAGTAATAAAATCCGGTGAAATCAGTTCGGTATCATTGTTTAACAACAAAATATACTTACCCTTTGTATGTGCAACACCAAAATTATTGATTTTGGAATAATTAAATTCCTCCTGCCAATACAACACCTGAATATGCGGATTTTCCACAAGTGATTCATAGTATGCAAATGTCTCTTGTTGCACACTGTTATTTTCTACTATGATAATCTCATAATTCCGATAAGTCGACCGTTGTTCAATCGCATCAATACATTTTTTCAAATAATCCACATGATCCTAGGTTGGAATCACGATTGACACAAGCGGTTCTCCCCGAACCAGATAACTCACCTGATAATACCCCGGAGCTGCTCCATCCACAACCTCCGCAGCCAGCCCCTGTCGCGCCAAATGCGCTTCTATCGCTCGTTTTCCAGCCTCAAACGCATAACGTTTTGCTGCCGGATCTTCCGCTGTCGATGCCGCATGTGCCCGCCAATGATACAGAATCTTCGGAATATGACAAATGCCATCTGCCTGCTCCGTGCAACGGAATATAAAATCATAATCCTGCGCACCATCAAACGCTGGATTTAACAACCCCACCTGATCCACTAAGTTCTTCTCTGCTACAAACATATGACAAATATAATTATTACAACGTAGCAAATCAATATTAAAATCCGGTTTAAAATTCGGTGCAAAGAAATAATCTCCTGTTTCATCCACCTTATCTTCATCGGTATAAATCACCTGCACCCGCTTCGCATTTAGCGACTCAACGCAGGCATAAAGTGCATCCGGCTCAAACAAATCGTCGTGATCACCAAACACAATATAATCTCCCGTAGCAAGCGTATATGCCTGATTCGTATTTTCGGCTATTCCAAGCGTTCCATCTTGTGAAGCTATATAATGAATTCTCTGATCCTTTTGCATATATACCTGCAAAAAATCGTATAAACATTTTTCTTTTCTTCCTCCATCCGAGAAGCATAACTCCCAGTTTCCATAGGTTTGTGCCTGCACCGACTCAATTAACGCACGCAGAAAGTCACAATTGCTCTCATATAATGGCACCAAAATGCTAAACTTCGGATGATATTCAAAATGCCGTCCACATTGTTCCTGTCTTTCACTATCTGTCAGCCGATGACTATGCATCCATTTATTATAATCCACATAGTTGGAACCAAGATGCAGGTACTTTTTTAATTTTGCACATGTATTACGCCATCCGAATGTCTTTATATTGTTGATTACACGGATTGCATTTATATATATACGTCCCATATCTGATTCTCCTGCTGTTTTCTATATCATCTGTTGTCTCAGTATATCATACATACAAAAAAATCTCACGAAAATATCAAGATTTAGTTGTTATTTTCTATTATATTCGTGTATAATAGACACGTTATAAGGTTTACCATTACGAATACCATTCTTATATCAATCTTTCAGTAATTAACCATATACCTTATAACGCACGAAGAGGAACCAGCATCACCGGTTCCTCTTTTTTGTATATCCAATATCAAGGCTCTGATTCATCTTCTCCTGAATCAGCCTTTATCTTTATATTACTAGGCTCTTCTCCGTTTCCAGACAGCCGGGCAGAACAACAGCATCATCGGGAAAATCTCCAGTCTGCCTGCCAGCATATCGAACATCAGAATATATTTCGTAAAATCCGTAAAATGTCCGAAATTCGCCATCGGTCCAACCAGAGAAAGCCCCGGACCGATATTGTTAAACGTCGCTGCTACTGCCGCGAAGTTCGTGACCAGATCTTTGTTCTCAATCGACACAAGCAGTACGGATACCGCGAAAATAACCATATATGTCATAAAATAGACATTTGTCGCCCGCAGCGTCTCATGCTCGAGTGGTTTTCCCTCGATTTTGATCTTCTTCACGGAACGCGGATGCAGATAAGAAATAATTTCTTTTATAAATGACTTGCATGCAATAATAAACCGCGAGACTTTGATACC
>OODB01001619.1_pt1 | contig 15093 bp, 14 predicted proteins | sample 1671721 | NCBI WGS metagenome assembly OODB01 (sample SAMN06348185, study PRJEB24527) | human gut metagenome | biome: human gut; feature: ankylosing spondylitis patient; material: feces | host: Homo sapiens | place: China | collected 2015-10
TGACCTCTTGCATGCCATGCAAGCGCTCTCCCAGCTGAGCTAAACCCCCAGATGTTTGTTGTCGTCCGTGACGACGCTAATAATTATAGCAGGTGAGGATGGGATTGTCAACTGTTTTTGCAAAGTTTTTTGCAAGGTTTGTTCTGCTGTGCACTTTTTGCCGCAGGGTTTCCCTTTTGGGCCATTCTGTGTTATGATAGGGAGGTACCGGGCGGGGCGCTCCCCTGCCCACAGAAAGGGGTGGTTCTTATGAGCGAAGCAGAGGTCAGTCAGTTTCTCTGCGTCCTCATCAAAATGGGGGAAGCGCTGCAGAACAGCGGGGCCGAAGTGTTTCGGGTGGAGGACACCCTCAACCGCATTGCGGCGGCATACGGGGCTGAGGAGGTCGATATCTTTGTCATCACATCCAGCATCGTGGTCACGCTGACCATGCCGGACCTGCCGCCCCAGACCCAGACCCGCCGCCTGCGCAAGAGCACCGGCAACGACTTGCTGGAGCTGGAACAGCTCAATGCCCTGAGCCGCCGCATCTGCGCCGAAAAGCCTCCGGTGGAGGAGTTCCAGCAGCAGCTCAGTACCATTCTGGCACAGCCCGGGGAGCCCCGGCTCCATCTGGCTGGAAGCGTGCTGGGGGCGGCCAGCTTTGCGGTCTTTTTTGGCGGGAGCCTGTGGGACGGCGTGCTGGCGGGCGGGGTTGCAGTGTTCATCTGCTGGATGGAGCGGTGGCTTGCCCCGTTCTGCCTGAACGGTGTAGCGTTCCAGTTCATTGCGTCGTTTCTCAGCGGCATGGCTGCTCTGCTGTGCTGCCGGGTCTGCCCGCTGCTCCATGCGGACATGGTGCTCATCGGCGTCATCATGCTGCTGGTGCCCGGCATTCCGTTTACCAACGCCATCCGGGATATCCTGCTGGGTGATATCATCTCAGGCTCGCTCCGGCTGGTGGAGGCCGTTCTGCTGGCGGCCATGCTGGCGCTTGGCATGATGGCAGCCATCTGGCTGATGGGAGGTGCCGCATGATGCAGACGATCATCCAGCTCCTCAGCGGGGCATTGGGCTCCATCGGGTTCGGGCTGCTGTTCCACCTCAACCGCCGCTACCTGCCTGCGGCAGGCGTGGGCGGGCTGCTGGCCTGGCTGGCCTATCTGCTGGCCGCGCCCGCGGTACACGGCACGTTCCTGGCCAACCTTGTGGGCGGCGTCTGCGCGGCCCTCTACGCCGAGTTTATGGCCCGGTGGTACAATGCCCCCTCTACCCCGTTTTTCATCACGGCGGCAGTCCCCCTCATCCCCGGAAGCACCCTGTATTACTGCATGAACGCAGTGGTCTCCAGCAATCTGCTGGCCGCGGAGCACTATGGCGAGCAGACCTTTTTAGCCGCATTCGGCATTGCAGGCGGCATGGCCATTGCCTGGTGCCTGGCCGATCTCAGCCGCAAGCTGCATGCCCTGCTCACGGGCCACAACCCCGCAAAATAACACAGAAAGAAGAGAATTATTATGGATTTTTACGGAACCATCGGCCCGGCCTGTGCGGAGCTTTCCACGTTACAGCAGATGGTCCGCGCCGGAATGACCGGCCTCCGGATGAACCTTTCTCACGGCTCACTGGCCGAGCACGCCGACTGGCTGGAGCTCATCCAGAAAGCAGGCGTCCGCACCCTCCTGATCGACTTACAGGGCCCGGAGCTGCGCATCGGGCGGCTGGCGTCCCCGCTGACGCTCTCCGAGGGGCAGCAGGTGTTTCTGGGTACGGGCGGCATTCCCTGCCCGGCCTGCCTTTTGGACGCCATAACCCCGGGGCAGAAGCTGCTGCTGGACGACGGCAAGCTGCTTTTGCGGGTGAACGCAGTGGACACTGCTCTCCACTGCACCGTACTGCGGGGCGGCCTGCTCCAGAGCCGGAAGAGCATCGCGGTGCCGGGCGTGGAGGTTCCCTCCCCTACCCTGACCGATGAAGACCTGCAGAACCTGCGCGTCGCCGCCGACTGCGGTGTCACAGGTGTCATGCTCCCCTTTGTGCGGAGCGCAGAAGACATCCGCACCCTGCGGGCCGCGCTGGAAGATGCCCACGCCGGGCAGATCCAGATCTTTGCCAAAATTGAGAACCTTGCCGGTGTCCGTACTTTGCCGGAGTTTCTGCCGCTGGTGGATCAGGTCGTTATCGCCCGGGGCGATCTGGGCAACGCCATGCCCCTGTGGGAGCTGCCCCGCTGTCAGAAGCAGCTGGCCTCCCTCTGCCGGGCCGCGGGCGTGCCTTTTATGGTCGTGACCCAGATGCTGGACAGTATGCAGACCCGGGCGGTCCCCACCCGCGCCGAGGTCAGCGACATCTACAATGCCGTACTGGACGGGGCCGCAAGCCTGATGCTGACGGGCGAGACCGCCGCCGGGCAGTACCCCGTGCAGGCCATGGAATACCTTGTCAAGACCGCACAGACCGCGCTGTAAATTTTTATGATGCGATGAAAAGACCTCCGGCGAGCTTGCCGGAGGTCCAGCTTATTCCAAGCAAAGATTCTTTGCGAAGCCCGGTCTATTCTTCACAAATCGTTCATAGAATGATCGTATCTTCATTGATTTTAACGAAATTTCTTTTTGATTTTCATACAATTTCGCAATTGACAGAATCCCATGCGGTCCGATACAATAAAGCTAGAACGGCACCTGATCTGGACGTGCCGATGATCATTCCTGCACCCCAAAAATGACAACAAAAATTCTGAAAACGACAGGAGGCATTTACGATGAAACACCTGAAAAAACTGGCCGCTCTTCTTCTAGTGGGCGTTCTCGCCTTGTCCCTGCTGACAGCCTGCGGCGGCTCTGGTTCCACTTCCCAGGACGCACAGGCGGAAGCTGCCGTGATGGCCGCCATCAATGAGAACCGTCCCGTCAGTTCCGCCAAACTGCAAAACAGCAGCGAGCTCCGCAAAATAGCCAATCAGGATCTGGATGTTGCTATCAAGTCGGGGAATCTCAGTTCTTCTTTTACAGTCAAATCCCATACTGATTTAAAAAATGGCAAATTCGGTTACACATTCATTGCCAAGTGTGATTACAAAAATACAGACCTCGCAAAACTTATCAAAACCGACACCAACATCAACAGCCACCATGTGGACAACTGGAGCGAGGTCGGTGTGGTAGTCCGGACGTTTGACGGCCAGACTTACATCGCCATCTCGGTGGCCATCAAGACCAAGACCTGATTTTATCCAGAAGATTCTTTTCTCCTCAAGATATCCCGCATTCCCCTGTGTAACAGAAAAGGTCAGGCTCTCCGGTAAAATGGAGAGCCTGACTTTTTGCTTTTTATTTTACTGTTCCGGTTTGTTCCGGAGCTTCTTGTTGAGATAGAGGAAGAAGCCGATGTTCAGCACCACGCCCACCGCCGTGGAGATGGGGGCCGCCAGACCGATCTTCGTCAGGCTGGCGTTGGGCTGGATGCTCATGAAGTACGATACCGGCAGGCGAACCAGCAGGGTCTGCACCAGGCCCTGCCCCATGACCCAGACGGTCTGGTTATTGCCGTTGAAATAGCCCACCATGCTGAACAAGATCGCCGTCAGGATCGTTTCCAGCGCAAAGCCTTTCAGGTAGGCAAAGCCGTTGGCAATGACCGCTGCATCTGTGGTGAAAACGCTGGCCAGCAAGTCACCCTTGAACCAGACCAGTGCAAACACGGCACAGCCAAACACCAGACCAATGCCAATGCCCGTGAACATGGACTGCTTGGCCCGCTTTCCGTTGCCGGCACCCACATTCTGGGAAACGAACGACGCCATGGACTGCATCAGAGAGCTGGGGATGAGCATGGCAAAGTTGACGATCTTGCTGGCCACGCCATAGCCGGAGGAAGCTTCCAGACCCAGCCGGTTGACAAAGGCGCAGAGCGCCAGGAACGAGACCTGGGTCAAAAACTCCTGCAAGGCCAACGGCAGGCCGATGCCCAGGAATTTGCGGCACTGCAGGTTGAACCGGAAGTCCGATTTCTGGATTTTGAACGGCAGGTGCTTTTTGAGCAGCATGACCACCGCGCACATCACGCTGACCGCCTGGGCTGCCACCGTGGCGATGGCCGCACCGGCAGCATCCAGATGGAACCCGGCCACCAGAAGCAGATCGCCAAAGACATTGACGATGCAGGCCACCAGCACGAACAGCAGCGGCGATTTGCTGTCACCTAGCCCGCGGAAGATGGCGGACATCACGTTGTAAGCCACAATGAAGAAGATTCCCGCGCCGCAGATACGGACATAGCTGGACGTCAGCGTCACTGCCTCCACCGGAGCCTGCATCAGCACCGAGATGGGCCGTGCAAAGCCCATCAGCGCCACAAGCAGCACCACCGCGATCAGGGTAAACACCACCGCCGCGCCGCCAATGACCTGCCCGATATACTGGGGCTTTTTCTCACCCAGATACCGGGCAATGAGCACGGTAACGCCCATGGCGAACTGTGTGACCACGAATGTGACCAGGTTGAGCACCTGGCTGCCCGTGGATACCGCCGAAAGGCCCGAGGTAGTGCCAAAGTGGCCCACCACCAAAAGGTCCACGGCACCGTAAGCCGCCTGTAAGACCAGAGCGCCCAAGATAGGCAGCATGAACAAAGCCAGCTTTTTCAGGATGCTGCCCTGCGTAAAATCGCTTTTATCGTTTTTCAAGAGAATTTCTCCTTTCGCTCATGACCTGATACAGCTTTTCGATGGTGCGGATCATCGTTTCCGCCTCTTCGTCCGAGATCCCGGCCAGATCCGGAGCCAGATCCCGGAAATACTCGGTATCGTACTCCCGGGAGAGCTCCTGTCCTGCCTCCGTAATGGTGAGGTAAGTCACCCGGCCATCCTCGGGCGAGGCCTCTTTTTTCAGGTAGCCCTTGGCCTCCATCTCTTTCACGGTACGAGTCACGCCGGGCCGGGGCAGATCCAGCGCCGCGCTGATATCCGATACCTTTACCGGTACCCCCTGCCCTTCCAGCGTTCGGATAATATCCAGATAGTGGATATACGAGGGCTGTACCCCGTCCGGCAGGGTCGGCAGCAGCTCCCGCACCCGCTTTGCCAGATAACAGGCATCCAGCATCCGCTTTGTGTACTCAATGGTCATAACAGTTTCCTTTCCAAAGTAATTATCAAAGTTAATTACCATAGATAATTATAAGAGTGGATCCCGATTTGTCAAGCCTTTTTTAAACTCCGCAAAAAAAAATTCCCCCGTCCATTTCCGGGCGGGGGGATACAGCTCTTTTTGAGGGGATGGATCAGCAGCTTTCTTTTTTCAGCGTCTTGTACGTTCCAAAGCGGAAGTGCTTATCCAGCACATCGCCCGCAAAGCCAATGGCCTTGCCCATGGTAAACGCCGCCGCAATGGTGCCGATGCCCAGGCCCTCCAGATGGTGGAAGAAACCCAGCGTCAGACCGGTCGGTTTGTTCCGGGCAGTCTTCCTCAGCAGTAGACCACCGTTTCCTCCAGAGGCTTGCGGGAGGCGTGGTTGGGCAGTGGGCCAACGCCCTCGGCTGCATAGCCCAGGTCCAGGATCATCAGCACTTCCTCATTTTCCGGCAGGCCCAGCTCTTTGGCTGCCTTGTCCGGGTCAAAGAAGTTCAGCCAGCAGCTGTCCACTCCTGCGTTGGCGGCGGCCAGCATCATGTGCGTGGCTACAATAGAGGCATCCTCCACGCCGGAATCCCGCTTCTCGCCGGGGTAAGTAAACACATGGTTCTTATCAAAGGCCACCACCAGGCAGGTGGGAGCGCCATAGCGGCAGGGCGTTACAGCGTCGATCTTTTTCAGCCCCTCTTCGGACTGGACGACATAGACCCGCTGCTCCTGTAAATTTTTCGCAGTGGGGGCCGCCCGGCCTGCTTCCAGAATGACCTGCAGCTTTTCCGCCTCCACCTTACGGCCACTGAAGTTTTTGCAGGAATAGCGGTTTTCCACGACCTGTGTAAATTCCATCTTGATTTCCCTCCCGATGTTCTCCTTTGGGGGACAGCCGTCCCCGGTTCCATATCCATTATACGCAAACCGGCTCCAGGCTTCAACCCTGCACGCAGGCGGTCAAAACAAGTCCAGCATGTTGTCGAGATAAATTTCTTCCCGGACTTCCAGCTGGTGCTCCGGCTTGACCAGATAGTAGAGCAAAAATTCCAGCACCAGCGCGCTGCCCAGGCCCCGCCCCTCGATCTTGAAATTGGAAAAGCCCATGGGCAGATAGGTTTCCTTGATATCCTCCACCCCGATGAACGCCGGGCTCCGCATGGCTTTGGAAAAGCGGTACCCCTGCGCCGCGTCGGGCGCGGCACAGCGGTGATCCGGGCAGTCCTCCCCAAGGTTCTGGCGGCTGACCACCTCATAACAGCGCCTGCGGTCCCTGCAGCCCGTCCAGCAGCACTCGTTGCAGAGGAATTCCACCTTGTCTTTTTCCGCCCGGGCAAGCGTTTCCAGCTGGGCAAAGGCCTTATTGAGCCGGAAATCCGGCACCACATAGGCAAAATCCTCCCGGGCCGTCTCCTGCCGGAACGCTTCAAACTCCGTGAGGACTTTGGTGGTGGAAGAGACGAGATAAAGCTGCGGGTAGTGCTCTTTCAGGTAGCCCGCCAGCAGGTCAGAGTGGACGATGACGCCGTTCTGCGGGCCGCCGCTTTCTGCCAGCAGCCTGCAAAGCGCGTTGCAGCGCTCGTCCGCCAGATGCTCCTCCCGCAGCAGCGAGTTGCTGAATGTCAGCCGGGCCGAGATGCCGTATTCCCGCAGCAGGGCCATCATCGCCTGGGGATCACACTCCCCGCAGGAAAAGCGTCCCCCGCCCCAGAGGCAGTTTTCCGGGGCACCGTAGAGGGAACCGATCTCGCACCAATCGTAAAAATACTCCCGGTGTGTCCGGAACAACGGCAGGAACCGGCGGTACAGCTCGTAAAACTCAAACAGCCCCGGGAGATGATAGATCGCAGTGTTTCTCATTCCGTCTTTCGTACTCCTTTTGCTTTCCGGTTCGGGTCATTCGGTTTCTGCCTCGGCCGCTGTGATGTCCCGGTAGAAAACCGCCCATGCGGCCTCCTCATAGGGGCGCACTACAAAAAAGCCCGCGCTCAGCGGAACTGCCAGCAGCGTCACCAGGGCGACCCCCATGGCCGCTGCATCGGAGAAAGCTGCCACGACCCACGAAAAACCGGCCAGCATCGGGAGGACACAGAGCAGCTCCCACCCGATGAAGCTGAAATCCAGACAGAACAGCCGCCATTTGTTGCCGTCCATGATCCGCCGCGATTCCGTAATGGCCTCGTTGGCCGTCAGGGCAGGGTGTTCCGCCATGATGTACGGAGCCATTGCATAGCTGTAGGATTTTACAATGCCGGGGATCACCAGCAGCAATGACCACAGTGCCACATACAGCCCCTGCAAAAATTTCAGGCAGAAGCCATCCCACAGGCGGCCTTTCTGGGAAAACAGTTCCGAAACAGCGGCCGCTTTTCCGTCCGCCAGATTCAAGTTGAACCGGGCATATCCCAGCCGCACGGCACCGCCCACCACGAGGGTGAAGAGGGTCCAGACCACGATGCAGACCACCAGCACTGCCAGCAGCCTGCCGCCGTTGGCCTGTGAAAACAACTCAAGGGAACCGCCGGGCGTGATGTTGGAATTTTGGTTGGCACGGTTCGCGTTGGATGTAATGTTCTCGGTTGCGTTTACAATATTGGCCCCCAGCGCACTGGCGAGCAATCCGGCCAGCACCGCCGTTTTCCATCTTCCACGCAGGGCATCCCGGGCAAGAGCACGGTAATCAGCAGCTAGTTTCATATCGGCAGCCTCCTTATCCGCAATGGACCGCATTTCTTTCAACTGGAAATTGGTTCCTTTTTCTTAAATACGGTTCATCACACTGAAAAATTGCAGCTTCCCGGGCCGGCAGGCAAAAATTTTTCCGGCACACAAAAGGAAAAGGCGGCACTCGATTGCAGAAGTGCCGCCTTTTCAGGAGAAGAAAGTAGATGGTTCCGTTATGCGCTCATTACACCAGGCCCGTCAGCTGAGGCAGGGCCATGGACACTGCCGGGATGTAAGTGACCAGCAGCAGGCCGCCGATGATGGCGACATAGTACATGAGCATGTAAGGCAGGATCTTTTCCAGGCTGGTACGGCCCACCTTGATGCCCACGAACAGCGCGTTGCCGACAGGGGGCGTGATGTTGCCGATGCAGAGGTTGTACACGAGGATCATACCAAAGTGGATGGTGCTCATGCCAAAGCTCTGGCAGATGGGCAGGAACAGCGGGGTGAAGATCAGGATCGCCGGGGTAACATCCATAAAGGTGCCGGACACCAGCAGGATGACGTTCATGATCAGGAGGATGATGTACTTATTGCTGGTCAGGCCCAGCAGCAGAGCCGCCACGGCATCGGGGATCTGCAGGAACGCCATGACCCAGCCCAGAATGTTGGACACGCCAACCAGGAAGACGACCATACCGGACATCTTGGCAGAATCCACAATGATCTTCCACAGGCTCTTGAGGTTGATGGAGCGGTAGCAGAATGCCAGGATGAGAGCGTAGACCACGGCGATGGCAGAGCCCTCGGTGGCGGAGAAGACGCCGCCCACGATGCCGCCGATGACCACGATGATCAGGGAGAGGGAGGGCAGAGCGCGCAGGGTGCAGACGCCGAGGTTCTTCCAATCGAACTTGCCGGGAGTCCCCTTATAGCCCAGCTTCTTGGCCAGGATGACACCGACCACGGCGCAGGCCAGGGCCCAGATGATGCCGGGGACATAACCGGCCATGAACAGGGCAGCCACGGAGGTACCGCCGGAAGCCAGCGAGTAAGTGATCAGGGCGTTGGAGGGAGGGATCAGCAGGCCGGAGCAGGAGGATGCCGCGTTGGTAGCAGCGGTGACAGCCGGGTCATAGCCCTGCTCCTCGGCACCGTCGCGGATCATGGAGCCAACGGCGGCAGCGGCGGCGGAAGCGGAACCGGAGATGGCACCGAACAGGGCGTTGGTGCCGATGTTGGTGATGAGCAGCGCGCCGGGCAGCTTGCCCAGGATGGACATGACGAAATCCACCAGGCGCTTTGCGATGCCGCCCTGGTTCATGATGTTGCCCGCCAGGATGAAGAACGGGATGGCCGTCAGGCTGAACTTGCTCATGCCCACGAACGTGCGCTGGGCAGCCGTCAGCACGGCAACGTTCAGGTCAATGGACGAGAGAATGGCCGTCAGAGAAGAAACGGCGATGGCGTACGAGATGGGCACGCCCAGGAACAGCAGCGCCAGCAGGACTGCCAGAATGACCAACAATGCTTGAATTGCCACGGTTTAGCCCTCCTTCTTTTCGTTTGCAGCGGCTTTCTCGGCCTCGACCTTGGCGATGGCCTCGGAAGCCTCATCGGCGACCTCCAGCGAGATGGTGCCGTTGGCAATGCCGATGATGTTCAGGATGGAATACAGCAGGATGACCACGCCGCAGATGGGCATGACCCAGTAGAACGTACCCACAGCCACGTTCAGCGAGGAGGTCTGCTGGCCCATGGCCAGTTTGGAGACCTGGAAGCCGCCGAAGACGAGGATGGTGGCGGAGAAGAGGAACGCCACGACCTCCCACAGGATGTGGAACGCCTTGCGCATCCCGGGGTTCATCCGGTCCACCAGAATGGGGATGTTCATGTGGCCGCGCTCACCGGAAACGATGGTGGCACCAAACAGGGTGCTCCAGCCGAACAGATAGCCGACCAGCTCCTCCGACCAGGTGGAGGGAGAGTTGAAGATATAACGGGCAATGACCTGATAGGTGGTCAGGATGACCATGACCGCCATGCTCAGGCCAGCCAGAAGCTCGAGCGCCTTGTTCAGCGCGGTACGAAATTTTTCCATATTGGCCTCTCCTTAGTTTGCGGACGCGTATTCGGCGTTGTATTCCTGAATACGGTCATAGATAGACTGCAGCTCGGGGTTGGCAGCCAGCACCGAGGTGTGCAGGGGTGCCATGGCCTCCTGGAACGGAGCGGTGTCCGGGTAGAGGAAGTTGACGTGCTGCTCGTTCTCGGCCTTGTCCTTCGCCTCTTCCACGGCAGCGGCCCAGGCATCCCGCTCCACCTGATTGATGAGCTGGAAGCCCTCCTCAAAGATGGCCCGCTCGTCGGGCGAGAGGTTGGAGAGGAACTCGTAGTTCGCCACCAGCAGGTCGGGGACCATCTGGTGCATGTCGTAGGAGTAATACTTGCAGATATCGCCGTGGCCGTTGTCGGTCAGGGCCAGCTCGTTGTTTTCGGCACCGTCCAGAATGCCGGCCTGCAGGGCGGTGTACACATCACCAAAGCCCATGGGGGTGGCGGTACCGCCCAGCAAACGCATCATCTCCACATTGGTGGGAGACTGCTGGACGCGAATTTTGAGGCCTTTCAGGTCAGAGGGCTGGTTGACGGGGGTCTTGACGGTGTAGAAGTTGCGGGTGCCCGCGTCCAGCCAGGTAACGGTCTCCAGACCAGCTTTCTGGGTGGTCAGGAAGATCGGGTCGGTGACCTCATTGTCCTCCATGGCGGCGTGGTAAGCCTCCTCGCTGGAGAACAGATACGGCAGGTTGAAGATCTGGTACTGGGAGCTGAACGTCTCCATGATGGCGTTGGAGGCCACCACAAAGTCGATGGCGCCCGTCTGGGTCAGCTGCACCATCTCGGTCTGGCTGCCCAGCAGCTCGCTGGGGTAAACCTCCACGCGGTACTTGTCCCCCAGTTTCTCATTGATAAAATCCGCAAACGCGGTCAGGCCCAGGTGGTCAGGGTGGTTGGCCGACTGCACATGGCCAATGCGGATGATCCGGCGGTCATCCGCAGCCTCTCCCCCGCCGCATCCGGTCAGCAGCAGGCCGCTTGCCAATGCGGCCGTGCCCATCAGCGACAGGAATCTTCTTCTCTTCATGCGTTGTATCCTCCCTTTTTCGATTCACGGTTTGTAAATTTATTGTAACAAGTCCGACTTTTTTCCGAAACGGGAATTTTTTGTGAACCGCAGGACTATTTTGTCATTGTTGTATCCAAGTACAATTTTTTCGTCTCCGAGGAGAAAGAAACTGGCAAAAAAGAACCGGAAGCACGTCCAAATCAGACGCGCTTCCGGTTCTTTGCCACACTTTAGTTGTTTAAATTTTCTAGCCGGTATTCCGAGGGGGTCTTGCCGGTGATCCGCTTGAACACCCGGGTAAAATAGTTGGCATCGGCATAGCCGCAGGCGGTGCTCACGTCTTTCAGGCTGAGGCGGGGGTCCAGCACCAGCTGCCGTGCTTTCCCCACCCGGTACTCGTTGAGGTAGGCCGAAAAGTTGACCTTGAAGCACTGCTTGAACCTCTTGCAGAAATAGGCATCCGAGTAGCGCAGGGCTGTTGCCGCATCCTGCATCGAGATATCCTCCCGGTAGTGGGCTTCAATAAACGAGAGCATCTCCGCCCGGATGATGGAGGTGCGGACATCCTCGTCCTCTTCCTCGGTGTGGAGCGGGGCAGCCGGGGCCGTAGGCTGTGCCCGGGGCGGCAGCGGCGTGCTCCGGGCCGACACCTGCCGGATGGCGTCCTCTACCGCAAACACCAGCTCCTGCTCCTTGTAGGGCTTGAGCAGGTAGTCCAGCGCCCGCACCGCAATGGCCTGCTTGGCGTAAGCAAATTTATCATATCCGGTCAGGAAGAGGATGCCGCAGTTCTTGTCCGTCTCCCGGATCTTGCGGGCCACTTCCAGCCCGGTGTATCCGGGCATCTCAATGTCCAGGATGACCACCTGCGGGGCCTCCCGGGCAAACAGCTCCAGCGCCTCCCGCCCGTTGCGGGCCTCGTACAGGACAATCAGGTCGCCCAGATACTTTTGCAGCGTCTTGCAGAGGACTTTCCGCTCGATCAGCTCATCCTCCGCCACCAGCAGCTTGCACTTCATGCCCGTTCCTCCTCTTCTCCCTGAGGGATCTCAAACCGGATGACGGTGCCATGCCCCGCCCGGCTGAACACCTGCATTTTTCCTGTATCCGGGTAGAGCATGGACACCCGCCGGAAGATATTTCCCAGTCCGATGCTCTTTCCGGTCTGTTCGCTCTGCCGCATTTTTTCGCTCAGAGCGGCAAGTTCCTCTTCCGTCATTCCTTTGCCGTTGTCGGCCACGGTAACGTACAGCATTCTCCCCTGCCGCCAGACCCGCAGCAGGATGCGCCCGCCCTCCTCGCAGGCTTTCAGCCCGTGGGAGAACGCGTTCTCAATGACGGGCTGCAATGTAAACGACGGCAGCCGCGCCCGCGCCGGGTCTACCAGGATCTGCTTTTCCACGGCAATGCGTCCATCAAACCGCATCTGCTGGAGGTAGATGTAATCTTCCAGCCCGTCCAGCTCCTCTTCCAGCGTCACCTCCTGCTGCTTGGTGCGCAGGTTGTGCCGGAACAGGTTGCCCAGGCTGACGATCATCTTGTCGGTGGTCTCGGCGTCTTCCAGCCGGGCCATGCAGGAGATCATGTTCAGGGTATTGAAGAGGAAATGCGGGTTCACCTGGCTCTTGAGCATCTCCATTCGGGTGTGATCCAGGTCTTTTTCCAGGGCCAGATTCCGCACTTCCTCCCGGTGGAGGGCGTTCAGGGTAGCCAGATGCTCCTGCATGGCGTGCTTCATCTGGTTGAACGTCCCGGTCAGCCGCCCCACCTCATCCTGGCTGTGGACCGGCAGATCCTGCCCGGAAAAATCGTTGTCCGCGATGCTGCGGGAAGCCCGCGCCAGCGCCAGCAGGGGCCGCACCACGGCCCGGGACAGCATATCCAGCAGCACCAGCATCAATGCCAGCGCCATAAGGAACAGCCCCAGATACACCCAGGGCAGCTGCTCCAGCTGGTCGGCCTGTGCACTGTAAGCGGCGTTTTCCTGCTCCAATGTGGCCTGCGTCAGCCGGAGGGCGTACTCGGAGAGGTAATCCTGCAATTCCATCACCCGGTACATCTGGTCCACATAGGTATCCGCCGCCGGGGTCATCTGCAAAAAGGCGTCCCGGTACTTCTGGTAGCCCGCATAGCCCTGCAGCAGGTTCCAGGTGCGGGCGTAGCGGTCCTCGCCGATCTTTTCATAATCAAAGGGCAGCTCCGCCAGGCTGGCTTCAGTGATCTCGCAGGCCGTCTGATACTCCTCCGTGTTCTCCCGCGAGGGCTCCCGCACCATCCGGGAGAACGCCTTGGTCTCCGCCGCCAGCGCATCCTGCACGGTGTAACAGGCGCTGTTATCGGCCAGCATTGCGTCAAAGGCGGTGCTGGTCCACCGCCCCACAGCGGTTGCCATCCCGATGGACACCAGCGTCACGGCCAGAATCGCCCCCAGCCAGCCGGTCACTTTCCGCCGCAGCGAAAGTTCCCGCACCCGTTGCTCTGCCATCTTCTCCCCTCCCCGCTGTTTTGTCCGTTTCGCATTTTCTTTAGTATAGTGTTTTTGCGGGCAAAGTGCAAGCTGAACCAAAAAGCACCGCGCCCCTCCCCGTTTCCGGGAAGCAGAGCGCGGTGCCTTTCTGGTTTTATGGGATCAAGGGGTCAGCCCTCAGCCGCGGTACTCGGCCGGCAGCTGGTCGAGGGTCTGCCACTTTGCCATGGCGTCCTCCAGCTTCATACCGTTGGCCACGGCGTCGCGGCGGCAGGCGTTGACCGCCTGGATTTCTTTCATCTTCTCGCCGGTCAGGCTGTAGCCTTTCATGGCGATGAGGGTGGCAGCCCATGCCACCATGGGGATGATGCAGAACAGCACGATGACCACCCGGTTCATGCCGGGGGTGTAGGGGTCGTACTGGGTGGGCAGGCTCTCCAGGCCGACAAAGCTGACTGCAATCCCCACAACGGTAGCGGACAGGCTGGAGACCAGCTTGTCCACCAGGCTGAACAGGGTGCCCATGATGCCCGGGATGTAGTTGCCGGAGCGGTAGGTCTCGTAGTCGGAGCAGTCGGCCACCATGGGGATGGGCATATCGGCCGTAGCATAATAAGCGCCATAGCCGATGCCGAAGAACGCGATGAACAGGATGGTGTACAGATTGATGGACAGGCCGTTCTCGCCCATGATGGACAGGGTGAACGCATCGCTCTTGCCCCAGAGCAGCAGCAGCACCAGCACGCCGATGTAGCAGAGGAACGCCACGGAGACATACTTCATCAGGCTGGCCTTCTGGCCCTGCTTCTGGCTGGTGCGGACGGTGAGCAGGAAGAAAGGCACGCTGAACACATAGCCCAGCACCATCATGGGCAGGTAGAGGCCGTCGTAATTGCCCATCATGCAGCCGTACAGCATACAGAGCACGGTGGTGTTGGTAGCGATGGAGAGGGCCAGCTTGCAGCCGGCACCGGCCACCATCAGCCGCTGCATGGGGTTATTGTTCTTGATGATCTGGAGGTACTCGTGCAGCTTGACCTTCTCGCTGACCTCGCCGCCGATGCCGAAGTACTTGGGCTGATCCTTCTCCCAGATGCCGATAACGGCCAGCAGGGTGAGCAGAATGGAGATGACGATGCCCACAGGAGCCAGGGTGCGGAAGAACCCGGCGGAAGCGTAGCCGCCCTCATAGTTCTTGGCCAGGATGGGGGCAAAGAACTGCATGGCACCCATGCCCAGCAGGCTGCCCACAGTGTTGAAGATGGTAAACAGGGGGCGCTGCTTGGGGTCGTTGGTCAACACGGTCTGGCCAGAGCGGGTGCAGCTGGTCTGGAACGTATAGCCGATGACCCAGACCGCGTACAGAGCCACAAACGCCACGTAGCGCAGAGCCATGGCGCTGGCCGGGATGAGGGGGGTCAGGCAGTACAGCGCCAGGATGCTGGCCGCCATGATGAGGTTGCCAATGACCATGAACGGCCGGAACTTGCCGAATTTGCCGTTGGTGCGGTCCATCAGCGCGCCGATGATGGGGTCGGTGATGGCGTCGAACAGGCGCATACCCGTGACCATGACCGAGGCAAAGAGCATGGAGAGGGCCAGCACCTTGCTGCCGAAAGTAGCGATGTAGGAAAGCACCAGCACATAGTACACGTTGGTCGCGCCGTTGTTCAGCGGAAACAGCACCAGCTGGTAGGTTTTGGCGCGGTTCACACTCGACGCCGTTGTTT
>OODB01001630.1_pt1 | contig 15000 bp, 14 predicted proteins | sample 1671721 | NCBI WGS metagenome assembly OODB01 (sample SAMN06348185, study PRJEB24527) | human gut metagenome | biome: human gut; feature: ankylosing spondylitis patient; material: feces | host: Homo sapiens | place: China | collected 2015-10
AACCAGTGACACGAGGATTTTCAGTCCTCTGCTCTACCGACTGAGCTATCTAGGCATATCGTGACTACGGCGGTATCGACCTCATATCACTGACATCCAAGGTAATAATCTCTTACCAAAAGGACTTATATATATTATCATACTTTATCTATACCCGTCAACCAGATTTTACTGATTGTTATCTTTTATTTCATTTTCCTGTTACCGTTCAGAGCCTGTATCCGAAACACTACTCATTTTTCTGGCTGCGCTCATACTCTTCATAGAGGTCTGGACGGTATTTCTTTGTTCTTTCAAGTGACTTTTCATGGCGCCATTCTTCTATCTTTCCGTGATGACCTGACAGAAGCACATCAGGGACTTTAAGTCCCTTGTAGTCTGCCGGTCTTGTGTACTGGGGATATTCTAACAGTCCATCTGAAAAGCTCTCTGTACGCGCTGACTCCTCGTTATTAAGCACACCCGGAACAAGTCTTGATACAGAATCTATAACTACCATAGCCGGAAGTTCTCCGCCTGTGAGCACATAGTCACCTATGGATACATAATCAGTAACGATAAGCTCTAACGCTCTCTCATCTATGCCCTCATAATGTCCACACAGTATTACAAGCTCTTCTTCCTTAGAGAATTCTTCTGCCATGCTCTGGTTAAATGTGTGTCCTTGCGGAGTCATATACACAACCCTCGGTCTTTTAGAACACCTTGTGGCAATACTCTCATATGCATCGCATACAGGACCTGCCTGCATAACCATACCTGCACCACCACCATATGGATAATCATCCACCTTTAAGTGCTTGTTCTGTGAGAAATCTCTTATATCTACAGCCTCAACTGACAGCGCACCCGATTCGATTGCCCTGCCAGTTATACTTGTATTAAGTCCATCCAGAATCATCTGTGGAAAAAGTGTCATAACATAAAACTTCATTACTTAGCCGCTCCTGCTAACTTATTAAGGAAGAATGGATAATAATTATGGTTAAGATTATATCCACCTGTTGAAAACTTAGTATTGAGATATCCTGAACCATCCTTGAAAGCATCTGCTATATCAATAAATGTCATGCCCATAGATGCTGAGCTTTCTGCAAGCTTCTTATTAACTTCATCTATATCTGTCTGCTTAATCTTAACTGATGACTTTGACTCAAAGTTCTCTGTTATAGGTAACAGTGAAACAACATATATCTTAGCTGATGGAAGGCTTTCCTTAAGTGATGATACAAGTGTTCCTATTCTTTCAGCCACATTATCCGCTGTTCTTGTTCCATAGTTAAGGTCATTAAGACCTACAAGTACATATACCTTTGAAGGATTTTTGTCCTTTACATCAGACACATAGTTAAGTGCCTTGTCTGTTGTAAGGTTGTTATCTGATACAATAGTTGATGAAGTAAGATAGCCATAGTCTTCAATACCTGCAATAATCATATCACCAAATAACACTGTATCACTAAACGAATTCTGTGATGTATATTCTTCTTCATCTGCTTTATCTGTTATCTTAACTACACTTCCAGTCGATGCTGCTGTTGTAGCCTGTGTAGTAGTCTGGTCTGTATTCTTCTGCTCTGTGTCTGCCTGTGCAGCCTGCTGTGTTGTAGCTTCTGCCATCATAGTGCTGTTATTCTTATCTTCTGTTGCTGTCTGGCCTGAATTATCATTCCTGCCAATGCTTCCTATCTTTAACACTGCTGCAACTATTGCCACTATAACTATAACTGACACAACACCGATTACAATATTCTTATACTTATTCCACATTCTCATCTTACGGTTAAGCTGTATCTTCTTTCCGTCATTATTATCTGCTGCCATTTCTAACTCCATTCTTAAATATATCTATGTTACCAGCGAAGCTTTCTCAATACGACTGCCGAGGTCTTTCTCAAGCCTATATCAAGCTTTCCATCCTTTAATCTGTAGCCCTGCCTGTCTATAGTATATCCACCTTCAAATGTTGCCATTATCTGCTCAACATCTGCATCCATACCAAGTCCTGTCTCCCATACCGGAATATTGACTCTTACTTCATCTTCGCCATTATTTACGACAATGATTACTGCATCATCCATGGAAAATCTTCCATATGCAATAACATTGTGTGCTGAATAAAGCTGCTTATACGAACCTGTTCTAAGCACTTCATTCTCTTTATGCATTTTAATAACATCCTTATGGAACGCGATAAGTTCCTTATCCTCATGTCCCCAAGGATATGTTCTTCTGTTATCAGGGTCTGTGAAACCACATACTCCGGCTTCATCCCCATAATATATTGTTGGTGCTCCCGGCCATGTCATCTGGATAACTACCGCCTCCATAAAGACTGCCTTGTTGACATTCTTGTTAGCCGCCTCAGGTCCTAACTCTGCCACTCTTCCTACAATGTGGTTAGTTCTTGTAAGAAATCTTGAATGGTCGTGGTTAGACAGCTCATTCATGGATATTGCATAGCTCTGTCCACCCATACGTGCCATATTGTGATGCATCGCACCAAAGAAATAGTCAGGATTACCAAGTGAATCAGGACGCATCTCATCACTGTGCTTTTCCATACCAGTTAAGAACCATGTCACAGGCTCCATAAATGCATCGTAATTCATAATAGTATCCCATTCATCACCCTGTAACCAGTCGTATGAATCGCCATAGTTCTCAGCCAGAATAACCGCCTCGGGATTAGCCTCCTTCACAGCCTTTCTGAACTTCTTCCAGAACTCATGGTTATATTCCTTACTGTATCCAAGGTCTGCTGCGACATCAAGCCGCCAGCCATCAACATTGTAAGGTGCTGACACCCATTTTCTGCCTATATCAAGTATATAGTTCTCAAGCTCCTGTGACTCCTCGTAATTAAGCTTAGGAAGTGTGTCATGCCCCCACCAGCCCTCATAAGAACCATTATCAGGCCACTGGTTGCCATAGAACTTAAAGAAGCTGTGATAAGGACTTTCGTACCTCTCATATGCTCCACACTCATAATCATCTTCACTTGAGCTGTATATATGCTCTCTGTCCATCCACTTGTTAAATGAGCCGCAGTGATTGAACACACCATCGATTATGACCTTCATTCCCCTGCGGTGAATCTGTTCAACGACATTTGCAAAAAATGCATTGCTCGCCTCAAGATTTTCCTTGCTTGCGACTCTGTTTATATAACGTGTCGCATGGGTATTATTCTGGTCGCCGTCACTAAGCAGCTCACCATCATCTTTCTTTATAACCCCAAAATGTGGGTCTATATAATCATAATCCTGAATATCATACTTATGGTTAGATGGGGATACAAAAAGCGGATTAAAGTATATAACCTCAACTCCAAGGTCACTGAGGTAATCTAACTTATCAAGCACGCCCTGAAGGTCGCCGCCATAGAACTCCCTTACTCCCATCGTTGCCGGATACTTATCCCAGTCTTTCACCTGACAGACGTGTTCTCCGATATAGCTGTACTCATTATCAAGCACATTGTTCGACTTATCACCGTCACAAAATCTGTCTGTAAATATCTGGTACATAACTGCACCCTTTGCCCATTTCGGTGTCTTAAATCCTGGCATAATCTGGAAATTATAATAAACATTAAGTTCCTTTATTGCACCTATCTGATTGTAATAGCATACAACCTTTCCAGTTTCAACTTTAAAATAATAGTAAAGCTTTTCCTCTCCAACCTTAACGCTAGCCTCATAATAATCAAAAAGCCCAACTGCCTTGATTTTTGTCATAGGGCATTCTACGTTGTTGACATACATATAAGCTTTGTCTACATTATACCGCCCCGTTCTCAGTCTTATCTTTACTGTATCCCCCGACATCGGTTCTGCCGGACTTCTATAGTCCTCTGTAACATCTGAGTATAAAGCTCTTGTGTTAATGGTTGGTCTTGCATTACACATATACAGTAACTTTTTTTCCCACGACGTCAGATTCTCTACTGCTGCGCTTATTATCATAGAATCTACTCCTTGACATTAATCATATATAATTTTATATCATTACGTACATTTATTCAACCACAAGATGTACTTCTTAAGATTTCTTTATAATAAAGTAAAAAGGACAGTCTGGGTGGACTGTCCTTTTTGGAGAAGGTATTTCACTTATTATGGGGTGTAGCAAAAAATATATAATGTATTGGGGGTTTTTACGTTAATTATAATATCATACCAAGCGCCATAAGTGTTCACAAAATTAACAATTATTATTAAGTTTTTTTGTGCATATTGTACAGCGTTTGTTCTTGCGTAAGTACAATTCATATTGTAAGTCCCAGCACAGCTTATCGCATCAGTAGTTATTGGTACTATCCAGCTTGTACAATTTACATTATAAGTCCAAGCACAGCCCAGAATATCGGATTAACAGTGACACTGCTGTCCGTTATCAGCTCCATTATGCAAAAACCGATAACAGCTATTATCACTGGCAGTTTATTGATATTTTTACATTTATTATCTTTTATAAATGTGATTATTACCGTAATAACCATAACGACATATGCCGTCATACACAATATTCCCTGACTGAATGCCATCTGTATGTACATACTGTGCGGTCTGTCAACTATGAGATCTACATTTCCCTGCGAATTCAGCAGCCCGGCATAATCAAACTGCTTGAAATACAAGCCAAAAGTTCCTGCTCCATGTCCGAATATAATTGTATTCTTAAGCAGCGGCAGTGTCTTTCTCCATATATAGCCTCTGCCCGTAAATAGCGCGTCTATTTTCTTATAGCTGTCTGTATACAGTTCTTCCCCTGCCTTATCGCCTGAGGATATATCATTAATCAAAGAACCATCGGCAGCCATTGGATAAAACTGTCCATTCTTTATCGCAAATCTTATCCTTCCTTTATATCCTAAGTCCAGCCATAAAGCGCTGTTTTCAAAGCCTGCACTAATCATATCGTAAGGATAAGGAAATGTTATACTGTCCCCATCAGACCTGATATTTAAAATATTATCATACTCGTCAGTAAAATATATATTTCCTTCATCATTGATTATGCACTTTAATGCATTGCTGCTGCCCTTTATTGTAACCGAACCTTTGTCAACGCTTATACCTCTTACCATATAATAATTGTCAGAATGTATGGCAATTGTCTTATTGACGGCACTGTTTAATGCGGAGTCTGTAATTCGGCTGCCTGATATTACATTCACTATAATAACGCATACAATAACACCCGTTAAGCATAAAGCTTTAACCGCAATATTATTTTTTATGCGATTATCCGGCATATCAGCCGCCTGTCCTACATGTGTGGCTTTGACTGCTGTATTACTTTTTATGCTATTATCTGGCATACCAGCCGCCTGTCCGGCAGGTGTGGCTTTGGCTGCTGTATTACTCTTTATACCCGCCTCCTTCTTTGCTACCTCCGATGTGCCGTGCGTGTGTAATACCGCAGTTACTATTACAACTAAGGCTGTTTCAAACAATACTATATAAAATGCGGCTGTCGACCTCGTAAGTATGACCGCTGTTATCACGCTTACAGATAATCCACTCCACACCAAAGTCTTTAACAGCTTTCCTGCCTGTAAGAGATAATGTATACAGAAGGGAGCTAATAATATTATAAATGCTGCACAATATGAAGGGCTGTTAAATGTAAGACTAATCATATCACCATATGTATTCTCATATTCACTACCCATTATTATCTGTGCAACAGGCTTATAAAACAGCTCAACACCTGTAAGTATTGTGAGTATTACCGCCTCTGTCAGTACAATGTACTCTACAGGACTTTTTGCGGTACTTCCATACTGCGCTCTGTATGTATGACAGCTATATTTCACCGACAGCATAATTATGACATACGCACATAATACAAATACCCCTTCGCAGCCTGCTGTTCCTCCCCATAGCGCCGTCTTTCTGTTAGCCGCTATCAATGTTGAAATAACCGTACAGAAAATGTATACCCCCTATGCATACTATGACTATTTTATTATTAGTCATGCTAAAATCGAAAATCTTCTGTTTATATATAACAACCTGTAATATTATAAGCACCAGCAATATTGCGGCGGCTGCCACGGTAATCCATGCCTTTGTATATACATTTGTATATACAAAAGCATCACTTATGCCCGATATTTCCGAAGATATAAGTCTTTTTTCTTCTGAATTATAATATAATTTTTTAACGTATGTACACCATGGAAATATTGCCGCATAAATATACAATATCCACCTGATAACAATATCTATGTTTTTCTTCACATTTAATCACCACGCCCTCACAGCTAAATATAAAAATGTCCGGCAATCTGATATTTTACTGTGAAATAATCTCTTAGATATAACACATATAAATATATCTTATTGCCGGACATTATTGTTTATAATATAAATATTATTTTGATGTTGGGGTCAAAAGCCCCCAACTATGATACCTACGGATTGTTCCATGCTATACACTCCCACGTCTACGCTCCGCTTCGGTCTGTGCTAAATATGTGCCACTGGCACATAGAACCCTACCTTGACATCACTATACCACTGATATATATACGTATATTTTAATATATACCTACATTTTTGTATAAGTCAAGCTATATAAAGGCTTTTTATGGAAAAATATGTATATATTCTATTCGTAATGTTATTTCACGAAAAAACAGACACCCAGCAATTAATCACTACTTGGGTGTCTGTTTTTATTTAAAATATATTAATTATCGTTATACTTTATCACACATTTTGCTGCTTAATGACCTGATTAGAATACCATATCACCTGCATCATCCGTAAACAGTGCCTCAAATTCTTCCCTTGATATCTTTTCCTTTTCAAGGAGAAGCTCTGAACTCTTCTTAAGCACATCCATATGTTCTGATATAAGCTTCTTGGCCTTTGCGTAGCACTCATCAACAATATCCTTAACCTCTTTATCGATAAGTGTTGCAACATCTTCGCCATATGGTCTTGTATGTGCAAGGTCTCTTCCTATGAATACCTCATCACTGTCTGTATCGTAGTTGATAAGTCCAAGCTTATCAGAGAAACCATACTTAGTAACCATATCTCTTGCTGTCTGTGTAGCCTGCTTTATATCCTGTGAAGCACCTGTTGTTATATCATCAAACACAAGCTCCTCTGCGACACGTCCACCAAGACTTACTATGATATTCTGAAGCATTTTCCCCTTAGTGTTAAACATCTCATCACGCTCTGGAAGCGGCATAGTGTAACCTGCTGCGCCCATACCTGTAGGAATGATGGATATAGTGTGGACAGGACCTACATCCGGAAGGAGATGGAACAGTATAGCGTGACCTGATTCGTGGTATGCTGTAATCTTCTTTTCCTTATCAGATATAATCTTGCTCTTCTTTTCAACACCAATTCCTATCTTTATAAATGCTTCTTCAACATCTGCATTTGTTATATACTTTGACTTCTTTCTGGCTGCTCCGATAGCTGCTTCGTTCAGCACATTTTCAAGGTCGGCACCTGTAAAGCCGGCTGAAGTTCTTGCAAGCTTCTCAAGGTCAACATCGTCACCAAGCGGCTTCTTGGCTGCGTGAACCTGTAATATCTCAAGTCTTCCCTGTACATCCGGTCTTCCGACAACTATCTTTCTGTCAAATCTTCCCGGACGGAGTATAGCAGGGTCAAGAATATCTATTCTGTTAGTGGCAGCCATAACGATGATGCCTTCATTCACGCCGAAACCATCCATCTCAACGAGCATCTGGTTAAGTGTCTGTTCTCTTTCATCGTGTCCGCCGCCCATACCTGTTCCTCTTCTTCTGGCAACAGCATCTATCTCATCAATAAATATGATACAAGGGGCATTTTTCTTGGCTTCTTCAAACATATCTCTTACTCGTGAAGCACCGACACCGACAAACATTTCAACGAAGTCGGAACCTGATATGCTAAAGAATGGCACATTGGCTTCTCCGGCAACTGCCTTTGCAAGAAGTGTCTTACCTGTACCGGGAGCACCTGTTAATATGACACCCTTAGGAATTCTTGCGCCAAGTGAAGTATATCTTACAGGGTCTTTAAGGAAATCAACTATCTCCTCAAGCTCTTCCTTCTCTTCATTAAGTCCTGCAACATCCTTAAATGTAACCTTGTTATCTTCACCGCTTATCATACGTGCGCGGCTCTTTCCAAAGTTCATCATCTTAGCGTTGCCACCGCCGCCTGACTGTCTTGTAAACATCATCATAACAAATATGATTACTACTATACTAAGTCCGAATGGCAGTATAGATGTAAGCAGCACGCTCTGTCTTGTCACATCCCTGAGTGTGTAGGTTACATCTTTATCAAGCAGTATTTCCTCAACCTGATTGACATCTGATACGTATACGCTCTTAACACTCTGTACACCGCTTACTTTAACTGACAAAACACCTGTTGGTACTTCTGAATTCTGTCTTATTACAACACTTTCTACTTTTCCTTTGTTTACATCGCTGACGAATTCGCTATATGTGTAATCGCTTGTACCTGAATTCATACGCGATACATACATAATAAACATCGCCGCAATAATTACAATAAACAGATAAATTCCCACGCCTGAGAATTTTACACCTTTTTTATTATCCATTATTATTCTCCATTCTTAAGCATCTTCCTGACAATCTTTCAATGATGTATATGCACTCTACGCTGACATACTATCTTTACTGCTGTATAATCTGACAGCTTATGCACATTTACATTTTACTGTTCTTCATCCTCAAAATGTACAACACCGATAAAAGGAAGATTTCTATACATCTGGTCGTAGTCAAGACCATATCCTACTACGAACTCATCAGGTATATTAAAGCCGTTATACTTAACATCTATATCTACTTCTCTTCTGTCTGGCTTATCAAGAAGTGTACATATACATATATCTTCCGGGTTACGTGCCTCTAACATAGGCATAAGTCTGTAAAGTGTATTACCTGAATCGATAATATCCTCGATTACGATTACGTGCTCACCCTCAATCGACTCATCAAGGTCTTTCTTGATAACTATGTTTCCACTTGACTTAGTACCACTTCCATAGCTTGAAGTCTGCATAAAGTCTATTCTTACAGGAACTGTAATTCTCTTTGCAAGTTCACAGCAGAAGAAAGCACTTCCCTTAAGGATACATATAAGCTTTACTTCCTTGCCCTCATAATCCGCACTAATCTTTTCACCAAGCTCTGCTATCTTTGCCTGAAGCTCATCCTCTGATATCATTACACTTATCTTATGCATATCTGCCATATTTAATTCCTCTCTTTCACATTAATCAATATCTCAAGCACACGGCTGGTTGTATCGTCCACAAGACAGCTCTCACTTCTTCTCACCCCGCATGCCCATAGCACATGATTGTTATCACACACAAGAAGTATCTCCTGCCTGTATGATGATGGTATCTTCCTGTCAACAAGCTCTTTTTTCAACTTCTTTACGTTTCCGGTCTTCGATACCACTATATCGTCCTGTGGTTTTCTGAATCTTACATTCAGTAATTTATTAATTTTATCATAATCATAATATTTAGCATAGCCGTTATTTGATTTATTTACGCAAATTTTAGCATTATCCGGAGTATTTTTTTTATCTGTTGATAGTGTTTTTTTATCAACAAGCAAAAATGTGATACTTTCGGCATATTTTCCGCCCTCTCCGGGGATGTATATGTTTTTGCCAATGTTTACAGTTATTGATGATGAAAGAGCACTTATGTCTACTTCTACATCATATTCACATACATTTTTATCATATAGCTCTTTGCCGCTGCCAACATTATCAGCATTACTGCCATCTTTCCCTTGTATACAAGACTTGTCCTGCCTCTTTCTAAGCACTATATCATCATATTCCCTTATGGCATATATGCCATACACTGAATGTATTGTTCTTCCCGTCTGCATATCCATAAGCGCTGCTATATCCGAAACATTTACAGAATAAATATCCTTGGCTCTCCCCGCAAGCTCTACAAGACATCTGTATATAACACGCTTGACAAGCACCATATCAGCACTCTTAAGCACTGAAACAGACATTCTTATAGTGTCATCCTTTTCACTCACGCACTCACTATAAAGCCTGTCCGCCTGTCTGTCCATATATTCTTCAGCTTCACGGATATTGACAGCCATTGATGAGATATTCTCTACTGCCTTTGGGTTGATATGCTCACACATATAAGGAAGTATCACATTTCTTATGGCATTTCTTGTGTAATCGTTGTCGAAGTTCGTGACATCTGTGACATATGGCTGGTCTTTGGCTGACAGAACACTTTCTATCTGGCCTCTTGTTATGCATAACAAAGGTCTGCATATATTGTCACGCACCGGCACTATTCCGCGCACTCCCTTAAGCGATGTACCGCGCGCCATATTCATAAGAACTGTTTCTGCCTGGTCGTTCATATGATGTGCAACCGCTATCATAACGCCGCCGTCATCTTTATATTTCTTTGCTATCTCATCAAATATCCTGTAACGCTCAAGTCTTCCTGCCTCCTCAACAGTAAGACCTTTTTCCCTGGCTATGCCTATGCAGTCAATATGTGCCGCATAACAGTCTACCCCAACGCTTTCACACAGCTTTCTGGTGAAATTCTCATCATCTGCTGCCTCCTGCCTTATCATATGGTTTACGTGGACTGCGTGTATGCATATGTCCATTTTATGCTTCTTTACATAATCGCACAGCATAAGCAAAAGGCACACTGAGTCTGCGCCGCCAGACACACCCACCACTATATGCCTGCAGTCATCAAGCATATGGTTACTTCTTATATAGCTGTGTACTTTTTCTTCTATTCTGACCGCCTGCTTGTCCATTTCTTTCTCATCCTTATCTTTAACATATGTTGGGATTATATATTAATGATGTTGGGGCAAAAGCCCCCAACTATGATACCTACGGATTGTTCCGTGCTACGCACTCCCACATCTACGCTCCGCTTCGGTCCGTGCTAAACATGTGCCACTGGCACATAGCACCCTACCCAATATTCGCCTATTAATAATTCAAAAATCAACCCATATATTATATATACTCCATCTCATAAAGTCAAAATTCCAATCCGCTACATTTTATTTCCACTATATGTATCAAACACCCCAAACACAAGCACTGTGCAATCGTCAAATGCTTTTTCATTATTATAGCCCATCGATGCTTTCAGTATCTCCTCCGCTATCGCCTTTGGCTTCTTCATCTTAACTGCGTTGATTATCTCAACAAGCTTTTCCTCCTTGTTCACACACGGAAGATTATCAAGAACACCATCGCTTATCATAATAACATAATCGCCGTCATACAGCTTTTTGTCGGTGCAGTCATAGTCGACCTGCTCTAACACCCCCATAGGCAGGGTGGAGGACTTTATTATCTCGACCCAGCCATCTCTTTTTATAAATGTAGACACCGCCCCTAGCTTTATGCAGTGCATTATCCCCGACTGACAGTCAACCACGCTCATATCCATAGTGACGGGATTGCCCCTGCCGCCTCCATTTATATATGCTGAATTGATGAAATCTATTGCTGTTCTTTCTTCAAACCCTGCATCGATACAGTTTTCCATAAGCTCGATAACCATCCGGCTCTCAATAAATGCTCTCTTTCCGCTTCCACAGCCGTCTGCTATCGCGGCAACGACTTTTCCACACGCAAGATTGGAAACCATAAAATTGTCCCCATTAAAACCGCCTTTATCCTTACATTCCCTTGCAACTCCGTACAGAAAACGGAAACGGTTCTCCTGATGATACACATACTGCTGGCTCTCATCATTAACGACAAGCCTGTTATTGTGGTCTGAATAATATCCACAGCCAAGAACATCCGACACTATCTTTCTTATCTTTCTTTCCGATACACAGCCCTTGCCAAGTGTTTTGGCAAGCACTACAATCTCATTTTTACCAGTCTTATTCTTAAGCACATTTACTTCCCTGATAACTATCCCCGATATAAGTGCCCTTGATGACATATCCCTGAACACGCTCTTAGAGGGCTTGTCCGCCTGCATCTGCATAAGCGTACAATCGTCAAGAATATCTGCCACTAAAAAAAGCTGATGCTTAAAGCATGGACTCTGTGCTTCTTCTCCTGAAGCGCTTTCGTAAGCTTCTCCAAGCCTCCTGAATGTCTTCGCCGTTTCAGAAAGCCTGCTCACCGTATATGTCATACACAATTCTTCACTTCTACTCATATCTGTCTCCCCTCAAAGATACCATTACACCGCACAAACTTCGGATGCCACATAGGACTGCATAAATTATAATGCAATAAGCAGCCAGCAGCCTGATGATTTCCACCATAGCCTAACAGCTACATTTTTCCACCACCACATAATTATATATGCTTGTACACAAAAAATATGTCATATTTTATTAACAATAAAAAAGCAGGCGGCACACCAGCTGTCATACGTTATACGTAATAACAGCCCGTAATGCCGCCTGCCCTGCAAATTCTATTAATTTTAAGCTGATTTCGCAAAAAATAACTCCCTATTTCTTTCCCCTGAATATTATCTCATCAGGATACACAAGTCCGAACTTATCCTTTGCCACATCTTCAACATACTTTTTCGTCTGTATATACTTCTTGTATTCGTTAAGTTCATCTGTTCTTTTCTGCTCATCATCAAGCTGTGCCTGAAGCTCTGTAATCTCCTTTTCATACTCAACATTCTTAGCTTCTATGCGTTTCTTTCCATTCCATAAAAGTATGCCAAGTCCCACAACTACAAGCATGGCAAACACCATACCAAGTATCGCTGAACGCTTCTGTCTTTTTCTTCTAAGTTCCCTTTCTCTTTTGGTTTCAAATCTCATATATACCGCTCCATTTCTGTATACACAATCATAATCCTGCTATCATTCTCCACGTGGGTGTAACATCCTGCTCATGTATGCTTATCCAGGCAGACACAATTCCATAACCTTTCTTAATTAGCTTTCACTCCCATGTGAATTCAGACCTTACGGCTATGACATTATATTTTCTTACCGCTTCTTTTGATGTGAAGTCCATTACAGGCTTTAATATATCTGCCCTTAATCCTCCTGCCGCTCCACACAACAGGATATAACAGCTTTCCTGTCACCATTCTAACCACTGACAACAGGAATTTCAATGGTTTTATTATAATTATTTGTATTACTTTTATTAAAAAACGTATAAGCTTCACGCCATATTTTATGTAATACCTGCTAAGTGCCTTTATATAAAGACCTGCGCCCATAATAAAGCCAGCTATGATAAATGCCCTTATAACCCCGTCATTCACATAAAAACAGATAGAAAACACCTTCACAGCGATATAAAGCCAGTATAATATGTCCTCAATAACTGGAACTATCAGTGTCTTATGTCTTACTATCCTGCGGAATATCCTTATAGTGTCATATTCTGCTGCAAAAACCATTCCCCACCAGAGAGTGCGGCATATCGTGCTGCTCTCCCATACTATTCCAGCCGTCATAACCTATACTACCTGAACAGCCTGTTTACTAAGGATTCGCCCTTCTTTCCTGCCGGACTGTTCTGGGAATACACCAAAGAGTCTATCCTTCCATCGACATCCAGTTCCCCCTTCTCCACAGAAAGCTTATTAACATGAAGCGCATCGCCCTTTATAACGATAACTCCATAGTCCGATTCCAGCATAACCTTGACCGGCTCAAAGGATATGACATCGGTAATCCCTGTGAATTCCACTTTTTTTCTATCTTCCATGCGAACTGTGTGAGGATGTCTTACTCTTCTTGTTTCCTCCATACTCCCCTGCTCCTTTCAACCTGACAAACTAACTCTACTTGTCTAGTATATTAAGGTGCTGGTAAAAATATGCATTATATATACTCAAACATTTCCTTTGCTTCTTCTTTCTTTACTGTATCCTTTACATCAGTAACCCTTACCTTGACATTTTTATTGCCAAAAGATATGTCTATAATGTCACCGACCTTTACATCCACCGATGCCTTTGCCACCTTATCATTAATCATAACTCTTCCTGCATCACATGCATCGTTGGCTACTGTACGTCTTTTTATAAGTCTTGATACCTTTAAGTACTTGTCTAATCTCATAATTAATCCTCGTAATTATATAGTAGTAGTTTTTATAGACCCTCTCCAAGGTCTTTATAACTATTAAATCATAGTCCTCATTAAATATTTGCAATATCAGACCGGCACTAATCCCATGCTGATAAAGCATTTATTAGTAACGCATATTCTAAAAACGACAGCCCTTCATTAATCTGCTTATTCTTATACACTTTGCTAACTGTATATACTGTACGAAAAGGAAGTACTATACGTATGTACAGCACTTCCCTCCCAGTTACTTATAACAATGTTTCTAAGCTGTCTGTGCGTATGCACAGTATAGCCTATATCAATCCTTTCTTGCAAGTATTATCAGCCCGCCATATGCTTTCCGAGAAAGTCAGCAGCTACTTTGACGATACATTTTTCACCGTCTGTAAACTTATGTCCTGTGTCGGCTGTCAGCATAATAACAGTTCCAAGCACATCTCCTGCACATATTATCGGGCTTACCGCCTCCTGCCTGCACTCATAATCCGGCACAACTGATACATATGACGGCTCTCCAAGACTTGCCGCAACACTTCTTCTCTCATCCATAATAATATTCAGCTCTTTAGATATCTGCTTTCCCTGAATTAGCTTTTTTTCATTGCCAGCCGCCGCTATTACCTGCTCCCTGTCGGTTATTGCAACCGTCATTCCTGTATTAGCCGCCATCGACTCTGCGTATTCCCCTGCAAATGCAGTTATATCCCTCATCGGTGAATACTTCTTTAAGACTATCTGCCCATCCATATCCGTGTATATCTCCATCGGGTCAGTTTCCCTTATCCTTAAAGTTCTTCTGATTTCTTTAGGTATAACTATCCTTCCAAGGTCGTCTGATTGTGTCAATCAGGTGCAAAAAATTTTTGTGAAGCTCCAAAAAGCCT
>OODB01001632.1_pt1 | contig 14990 bp, 15 predicted proteins | sample 1671721 | NCBI WGS metagenome assembly OODB01 (sample SAMN06348185, study PRJEB24527) | human gut metagenome | biome: human gut; feature: ankylosing spondylitis patient; material: feces | host: Homo sapiens | place: China | collected 2015-10
CTTAGCCGAACATATGTTGTGCGGACTACCTACCAGCCGGGCAAAGGGCGGGTAGATAACCCGGATTATTTGTTCTTATCCCGCCATTATGAGACAGTGCAGGAATATTTGAGCCTTCTGGATTGGGATCTTCGCAGAGATGACCTGAACGGATACTTTTATGTGTTGAATACAGATGAAGCTAACCGTTGTAACCTCTCTAAAAAGGAAACAGCAATTTTATTGGCTTTACGGCTGATTTATGAAGAAAATATGGAAAATCTGGGATTGGAGCAGGACGCCATCTGCACAGTACGAGACGTACTGGAAAAGGTGGTGACGGACTACCAGATACTCCCTGCAAAACCCAATATGGAAGAAGTCAAGCGGGCGTTGACTCTGTTGGAAAATCACGCCATTCTGCAGCGCATTGAGGGAAAGTTTAACCAAAACAATTGCCAAATCGCAATTTTGCCAACAATTTTATCTGCGGTTTCAGCTGATAAACTAAACCTTGTGGTTTCTGTTTTACGAAAGGAGGAGCCGGATGAAGAAACTGAAGAATATCCTACTGATTAACTGGCTGTACTTCAGCAAGGAGCTTATTGAAGTAGGTGACGTCAACTTTCTGACGGGAAAAAACGGCGCCGGAAAATCCACGGTCATTGATGCACTTCAAATCGTTCTTCTGGGCGAGACCAACGCGCGCAATTTCAATCAGGCTGCAAATGAAAAGTCGCAAAGAACACTTGACAGTTATCTGCGCGCTGATATGGATGAAAATAACCCCTATTCCCGGCGGGGAAAAGACTTCTCCACTTACATCGTTTGCGAATTTCAGGACGACGCAGAGGGCAGCAGCTTTGTTACAGGAGTGATGTTTGATTGCCGCAGTGATGGCAGCCGAAGAGACTTTTTCTTCATCTATACAGGCGTGATTCCGAGAAACTGCTATATTCAGCAGGGAGAAGCGATGGAAATCACGGATCTGCGCCGCTTCCTGAAGGAAAACTATTCGCACGTAGAATTTTATGATACACAAAAAGAATACCGCCGCAATATGCTTGCAAAGTGGAACGTCCATAATGAGCAGGCATTGCGTATGATGAAAAAGGCCATTTCTTTCAAGCCTATCGTAGATTTAGGACTCTACGCCCAGTACCACAGCATTAACGGCTTCTTCCAAATCAACCACCAGGCTGCGTTTGGCAAAACCCAAAGTGGTATCATTCAGCGTCACCAGGCAATTCTCACCATCGTACTGGTAAGCACACAGCGTCAGGGTGGGGTAGTCGGTGTTGTCGAGGTGTACCGTCAGGGCAATCTCCTGCTTCTTGTCGCTCGTCTCGGTGTTGTATTCGGCAATATCCAGGCCATCCACGGCGGACTTGATATCGTCAAAGTCCACTTCCTCGCCATCCAGCGTGTACTTGCTGCCCTTTCAGTTTCTTGCGCAAAAAGCCAATGTACACTTCTACATTGTTTTCTACGGCATCGGAGTCAAAGCCCCACACATGGGTCAGGATGCTTTCCTTCGGGGTGTTGTTCTCCCCGGCCTGCATCAGCAGGCGCATCACATCAAATTCTTTGGCGGAAAGCCGCATCTTTTTCTCGCCGCAGGTCAGCGTGTCGGCATCCAGGTCCAGCGTGGTGTTGCCAAAGACCAGCCGGTCCACCTGCCCGCCCTGCCGCCGCAGCAGCGCCCGGATACAGGCCAATAGTTCCACAATGTCAAACGGCTTCGTCAGGTAGTAGTCCGCTCCGGCGTTCAGCCCCTCGATGCGGTCAGGCAGGTCGGATTTGGCCGTCAGCATCAAGATGGGCACGGTGCAGCGCTTTTGCCGCACCTGACGCGCCACGGCGTAGCCGTCCATGTCGGGCATCATCACGTCCAAAATCAGCAGATCATAAATGCCGGTCTCGGCATACTCGGCTCCGGACACGCCGTCGAAAGCGGTCTCCACGGTAAAACCTTTTCGTTCCAGCAGCGTTTTTAGGGATTCCGCCAGCAGTTTTTCATCTTCTACAATCAGCACACGCATCGTCAGCACCTCACTTTATGCCGCTATTGTACCGCACGAAGCTGAAAAGAAGCTGAAAATTTGGTGTGAAAAGTGTGGAAATGGCAGGAAACAAGAGATCCGACGCTTCACACAGGCGGGTACGCCTGCCCAGTTAAGAATCGGCTGTCCTTCCCATAAAAATCATTGTATTTGTAAGCAAAACACCTGCGCAAACCAAACTTTCGTAAGAATTGCCCAAAAAGCCTTGCACTTTTTGCATAGTCTGCTATAATGGCACTATCATCACAGAACACGAACGGGACAAAGGGGTCGCGTACTTGCAAAAGTACAGCGGCCCCTTTCCGTTACGCACAAAGGCGTGCAGCACTTTACATCGGTGCCGCGCGCCTTTTGTTTTGGATGGTGGGAGAGTTCCCTGTAGAACAGGAAAAGAACAGAAAGAGAGGGGCACACAATGAAAAAGCGTAATCGAGTTCTTGCACTTACTATGGCAGCTGCCATGTCGGCCAGCCTGTTAGCAGGCTGCGGTTCCAGCACCCAGCAGGGTGGGGCGGCTGCTTCCAGTGAGGCTTTGGCCAGCACCACCGCCGCAGCGGATGGCGAGGAAGATAACATCATTCGTGTGGGCGTTGTCTGCTCCATGACCGGCGGCTCCGCCATCTACGGTGAGGGCGCACAGAACGCCATTGATATGGCCGTTGAGGAGATCAACGGCGGGGACTCCGGCTATAAGATCGAAATCGTCAACGGCGGTAAGGTCGCTGACGATGCCAAGGACGCCAAGCAGGCGATGAATGCCTACAACAAGGTCATGGCGGATTCGCCCGAGGCCATCGTCGGCAGCTTCTTCTCCTCGGTCACGCTGCCCATGGCAGAGCAGGCCTCCAAGGACGGTATGCTGCTTCTGGCGACCGGCGCAACCAACGCCGATGTCACCTTAAAAGGCGACACCATCTTCCGCAACTGCTTCATCGACCCGTATCAGGGCAAGATGGCGGCACTGTTTGCCAAGGATAAGGGCTTTACCAAGGTGGCCGTCATCTACGCCAAGGACGATGACTACTCCAACGGCCTGAAGGATGCATTTATTGAAAACTGCGAGGCCAACGGCATTGAGGTTGCCTACACCGGTGAGTGCATGACCACCGACACCGATTATTCTTCGCAGGCGGCACAGGCCGTGGCCAGCGATGCAGAGCTTTTGTATTATCCCTGCTTCCTCGACACCGTTCCGCTGCTGGTTGGTGCAGCCCGCAATGCAGGCTTCACCGGTGCCATCATGGGCGGTGACGGCTGGGATGGTTCCGACACGACCGGTCTTGCCGCACAGTTTGAGGATTGCTACTTTACGAACCACTACTCCAGCGAGGATACAGCCCCGGCTGTCCAGAACTTCGTGCAGAAGTACACGGAAAAGTACGGCACCGAAAGCCTGAACGCCTGTGCAGCGCTGTATTATGACGCTATGTACATGCTGGTGCAGGCCGCCGAGAATGCAGGTGGCACCGACACGGCCAGCCTTGTCAAGGGCATGACCGGCATGAGCTTTACCGGTGTCGGCGGCGACATCACGCTGGACGAGAACGGCGACGCTATCAAGAGCATTGCCGTCAACACCTTCGTGGACGGCGCGGTCAAGTGGACCGAAACGCTTGGCTCAGACGGCGCGGTCGTTTCCAAGGCAGACTAAAAGAGAATATATCGCACCTCGGCGGGGGAAAACCACCCCCGCCCCTGTGTGTTTAGAAAAGGGGAATGGACCACAATGACTTTCTCACTGTTTTTTCAAAGTTTGATAAACGGTCTGAACCAGGGCGCGATCTACGCACTGATTGCCCTGGGCTACACAATGGTTTACGGCATCATCCGCATGATCAACTTCGCCCATGGTGATTTTATCATGATCGGTGCCTACACACTGTTTTATACCATCCCGCTTATGGTCAACGCGGGTATGCCCGCCTGGCTGGCGGTCATCATCGCCATTGCGGTCTGTGCCGTGGTCGGCGTGCTGGTCGAGATTTTGGCTTACCGCCCGGTGCGCAAGGCCGGCCCTATGTCCGCCCTGATTACGGCCCTGGCCATGAGCATCTTTTTGGAAAACCTGGCCATGGTGCTGTTCGGCGCCAAGCCCCATAACGTGCAGGCCATCTTCAGCCTGCCCACCATCACGGTCGGCACTGTGGCGCTGCCGTTGAACGTGCTGCTCACCATCGCCATCGGCCTGGGCATCATGATCGCCTTGCAGCTTTTTGTTAAGAAAACCAAGCTCGGCAAAGCGATGCGCGCTGTGCCGCAGGATAAGGACGCGTCCACTCTTGTGGGCATCAACGTCAACAAGATCATCACCACAACGTTTGCCATCGGTTCCGGTCTGGCAGCGGTGGCGGCGCTTATGTACTGCGCCACCTATCCCCGCGTCACCAACGATATGGGTTCGATGATGGGCATGAAAGCCTTCATTGCAGCCGTCCTCGGCGGCATCGGCATCATCCCCGGTGCGATGCTGGGCGGTATCCTGATTGGTCTGATTGAGATTTTTGTCAAGCTGTTTGCCCCCGGTTGGTACGAGGCTGTGACCTACGGGACCCTGATCGTCATCCTGCTGGTCAAACCTTCCGGCATCCTGGGCAAGAACGTCGGCGAGAAAGTGTAAGGGAGCGTGAACAAAATGACGAAACGACGGCTGGCCGCCTATGGCCTGAACTTGGTTGGCGTCGCGCTGCTGTATGCGCTGATCACGCTGGCATTTACCTTTAACGCTTTTGGCAAAAGCACTACCTACATCCAGGGCATCTGCACCACCGCCTGCTATACCATTATCATGGTCACGTCGTTGAACCTGGTGGTTGGCTTTATGGGCGAGTTCTCGATGGGCCACGCGGGCTTTGTCTCGGTGGGGGCCTATGTTTCCGCTATCGTTTCCGGTGCGTTGGCCGGGCATGGCCTGTCGGACTTGGCGTTGCTGCTGGTCGCTATTTTGGCGGGCGGCCTGGCCGCCGGCATCATGGGCGTGACCGTCGGCATCCCGGCGCTGCGCCTGCGGGGCGACTACCTCGCCATCGTCACAATGGCTTTTGCCGAGATCATCCGCGTCTGCTTCTGCAACTTTTCCATCACCGGCGGCGGCAAAACGATGAGCGGCATCCTCAAGCTTTCTACCTTTGACCGTGCGTTCTGGATCATGGTCGTCTGCGTGACCGTCATGTTCCTGTTTGTACGCAGCCGCTTCGGCCGCACCGTGCAGGCCATCCGCGAGGATTATATCGCGGCCTCGGCCTCCGGTATCAACGTCACCTATTATAAGGTTCTTACCTTCGCCATTTCGGCCTTCTTTGCAGGCATTGGCGGCGGCGTTTACGCCCATTACATGACCGCCATGATCCCCACCAACTTCAACTTTAACTATTCGGCAGAGCTGCTCTCCGAGGTCATCATCGGCGGCACTGGCTCGCTGACTGGCTCCATCATCGGCGCGGCGTTCCTGTCCAGTCTGCCGGAGCTGATGCGTGATTTCTCCACCTACCGCATGCTGGCCTACTCGATCGTGCTGGTGCTGGTCATGCTCTTCCGTCCCGGCGGTATCTTTGGCCGGTGGGAGTTCAGCCTGAACCGCCTGCTGGACGGTATCCGTCACCCCAAAGAAAAAGCTGCGAAAGGAGCGTGACCCTCTATGGCAGCACCCGTATTGAAAGCGCAACACCTGAGCATCCAGTTCGGCGGCTTAAAAGCCGTGGATGATTTTAATATGGAAATCGGAGAGTCCGAGCTGGTCGGGCTTATCGGTCCCAACGGCGCCGGCAAGACTACCGTGTTCAACCTTATCACCGGCGTCTATAAGCCTACCGAGGGCTCGTTCTACCTTTGCGGCGAGCGGATGGACGGCAAAAAGACCTACCAGATCGTCCACGCAGGCATTGCCCGCACCTTCCAGAACATTCGCCTGTTCAAAAAAATGACGGTCATCGAGAATGTCAAGACCGCCATGCAGGCCCACACCACCTACAGCCTGACCGATGCCATCTTCCGCACCAAAAAGTACTGGCAGCAGGAGGCCGAGATCACCGAGCGGGCCAAAGAACTGCTCAAAGTCGTCCACCTTTCCGGCAAGGAAGACCTGGAGGCCGACAACCTGCCCTATGGTGAGCAGCGCCGCCTGGAGATCGCCCGTGCGCTGGCCACCGATATGAAGCTGCTGCTCCTCGATGAACCGGCGGCGGGCATGAACCCCACCGAGACCGAGGAACTGCTGGAGATCATCAACTATATCCGCAATGAATTTAAAGTGTCCGTCCTGCTGATCGAGCATGATATGAGCCTGGTCATGAAGATCTGTGAGCGCATCCAAGTGCTGGATTTCGGCACCACCATCGCCTCCGGCACACCGGAGCAGATCGCCAACGACCCCCATGTCATCGAGGCTTATCTGGGCAAGGACGAGCCGGAGGAGGCCGCCAATGCTTGAGATCAAAGACCTGCATGTCAACTACGGTGCCGTCCACGCACTGAACGGCGTATCCATGACGGTAAACGACGGCGAGATCGTCTCCCTCATCGGTGCCAACGGCGCGGGCAAAACCACCACGCTGCGCACCATCACCGGGCTGGAAAAGGCCGCCAGCGGGTCCATCACCTTTGATGGCCACGACCTGCGCAAGACCGAACCCAGCAAGATCATTACGCTAAAGCTGGCGCATGTGCCGGAAGGACGGCACATCTTCCCCCAGATGACGGTGGAAGAGAACCTGGAGATGGGAGCTTTCACGGATCCTGCCGATATGGCCAAAACGATGGCCGATGTCTACGAGCGGTTCCCTCGCTTGAAAGAGCGCAAACGCCAGCTGGCAGGCACCCTTTCCGGCGGTGAGCAGCAGATGCTGGCCGTGGGCCGCGCCCTGATGGGAAAGCCCAAGATGATGCTGATGGATGAGCCGTCTATGGGCCTGTCCCCGCTGCTTGTCAAGGAGATTTTCGAGATCATCAAGGAAGTCAACAAACAGGGCATCACGATCCTGCTGGTGGAGCAGAACGCTAAAATGGCGCTGGCCATCTCGGACCGCGCCTACGTGTTGGAGACCGGCACCATCACCATCGAAGGCGACGCCCAGCAACTGCTGAATGATCCCCGTGTGAAAAAGGCCTACCTGGGCCAGTAAAGGAGGGCACGCCATGTATCCGAATTATCCCTACTTCGCCGTGGCCATCACCCGCACCTGCGGGTCGGGCGGCGGCAGTTACATCGGCAAAAGGCTGGCGAAGGATTTTGACATTGATCTCTACGACCGCAAGCTGCTGCGCCTGGCAGCCGAGGACAGCGGCATCAACGAAAAGATCTTTGCCGCCGCCGATGAAAACACCAGGAAAACGCTACTCTACCGTGTATCCCAGCATGTCTACGACGGCAGCTTTATCCCACCGGAGAGCGGCAACTTCATCAGCGACCAAAACCTGTTCAACTACCAGGCCAAGGTCCTGCGGGAACTGCTGAACGAGGAAAGCTATATCTGTGTAGGCCGCGCGGCAGACTTTGTACTGAAGGATAAGCCCAATGTCCTCACCGTCTACATCGATGCCCCTTACGAGGACCGCATCGACCGGGAGATGAAGCGCCAGGGCATCGGCCGCAGCCAGGCCATCCGCTACATCGACAAGCTGGACCACTACCGGGAGAGCTACTACAAATATCACACCGGCCGCCAGTGGAAGCGGGTAGAAAACTACGACCTCTGCCTGGACAGCGCCGCCATTGGGCTGGACAACTGCGTAGAGGTCATCAAAAAAGTCATCGAGCTGAAATTTGGGGTGAAATGCCCGCAGTAAAACTTGGGAAAACGCCCGCTATCATAAAACAGGGGAGGAAAGAACTATGGAAGCACTTGCATATTACGATGGAAAGATCGGCACGCCGGAAGAATTGATGGTTCCGTTCAACGACCGCGTACATTTCTTTGGCGATGGCGTCTATGATGCCACCGTCGGTGCCAATGGCAAGGTGTACCTGATGCAGGACCACCTCGACCGCTTCTACACCAGTGCCAAGGCGCTGGATATTCACATCCCGATGCCGAAAGAGGAACTGGGCAAGCTGCTGACCGACCTGCTGGCCAAGGTGGATGGCACCACCCACTTCGTCTACTGGCAGGTCACCCGCGGCGTCGAGACCCGCAACCACGTCTACGCCGAGGATCTGCCCGGCAAGCTGTGGGTGTCCATCCGACCCAACCACCTGAACGATCCCGATGTGCCCATCAAGCTGGACACCGCCGAAGACACCCGTTTTTATCACTGCAACATCAAAACGCTGAACCTGCTGCCCAGCGTAGTTGCCGCCCAGCACGCCAAGCGCATCGGCGTACAGGAGACCGTGTTCCATCGTGGCGACATCGTGACCGAGTGCGCTCACTCCAATGTGTCTATCCTGAAAGATGGTGTCTTCTACTCCCACCCCAACGATGAGTTCATCCTGCGGGGCATCGCCAAGACCCACATGATCCAGGCCTGCTACCGGCTGGGCATCACGGTCATGGAAAAGTGCTTTACGTTGGACGATTTGAAAAACGCCGATGAAATTATCGTGACCTCCTCCTCCAACTTCTGTCTGCATGCCTGCGAGGTGGATGGTCAGCCTGCAGGTGGCAAGGATTCCGCCATGCTCAAGGCCATCCAGGACGAGGTGCTGCGCGAGTACTTTACCTACACCGGAAAAACCACCGTGGTAGATTGAACAGGGGGTGGACCGTATGACCCGCGATGAACTGGAAAAACGCAACGTAGGCGAAAACCTTGATGCGCTGATGAACCTCGACCCCCGCGGCTACGGTGTCTGCCGCATTTTGTATGCAGGCAGCCGCGCCTTTACTGGCGAGCCGCTGACGATGCACGCCGCCCAGGTGTTGTACGACAGCGTAAAAGAAAACGACCTGGTGTACATTTTGGTTGGATTTGTTCTGCTGCCACATCGTGTGCCGGAGATGGACGGCACGGTCAGCGCCATGCTGCTGGCCCGCGCACTGGTCATGGCATTCAACGCCAAGCCGGTCATCGTCTGCCCCAGCGACAGTGTGCAGGCCATTGAAAAGTGCGCCGCCGTGGTAGGCCTGCATATTTACGAAGACCTGGACACCGTGCAGGAATTGCCACTGAGCATGGGCGTGGTGGCCTTTACTAAGGATAAGGCCGCCGCCTCCGCCCAGGCCGCCGAGCTGGCCGCCCGTAAACCTGCGGCGGTCGTCTCGGTGGAAGCCAGCGGTGCCAACACTTTGGGCGTTTACCACAATGCCGTGGGCAAGGATGTGACCGAGATGCAGGCCAAGAGTGAAGCCCTCTGGGATCTGCTGCGTACCCAGGGCGTGCCCAACATTGCCATTGGCGATCTGGGCAACGAGATCGGCATGGGCACCATTGCTGACCACATCAAAAAGTACGTGCCCTTTACCGACAAAGGCGAGTGCCAGTGCGGCTGCGGCGGGGGCATTTTAAGCGCCACCAAAGCCGATAACATCATCACGGCCACCTGTTCTGACTGGGGATGCTACGGGTTGATGGCGGCGCTGGCGTACCTTAAAAAAGATATGGAGATTCTGCACCACGAGGAGATGGAATCCGAAGTGATGCGGGTGGCTGCGCGCAATGGTTTTATCGATATGACCGGCTCGCTGCTGCCGGGCATCGACGGTTTCAGCACCCGGATGAACGTGGGCATCGTCAGTTTGATGCGCCAGTGCACGGCCTACGCGGTGCGGTTCTCCCACAACTCGGATCACTGGTTCGGCCCGGTGCTGGCAAAGCATTTCTTTGATTGATTTCGCGGAAAGGGGGCGGCGGCCATGCTGCCGTTTACGGTACACCCGGTGGGGGACAGCGCCCTGCTGGCAGTTTTTACGCAGCGCATTGCGCCGGAGATCGGCGCGGCCGTGGCGGCGCTGAACACCCGCGTTCTGTCCGCCAACATCTCCGGCGTGGACGAGACCGTGCCCGCCTTTGCCTCGCTGATGGTCACCTACGACCCATTGGTGACCGACTATGATGCCGTGGCCGCCGCCATGCAAAAGCTGGCCGATGTCCCTGATGCGGACAGCACCGCCGAGAACGGCAAGCTTGTCACGATCCCTGTCTGCTATGGCGGCGAGTTTGGCCCCGACCTGCCCTTTGTGGCCCGGCACGCGGGTCTGACCGAGCAGGAGGTCATCGCCCTGCACACCGGGCGGGATTACCGCATTTATATGCTGGGCTTTCTGCCCGGCTTCCCGTATCTGGGCGGGCTGGATGAACGGCTGTTTACACCGCGGTTGGGTACGCCGCGCACAGCGATCCCTGCTGGATCAGTGGGGATCGGCGGCGAACAGACCGGCATCTATCCCATTGTCAGCCCGGGCGGCTGGCAGCTCATCGGCCGCACGCCGCTCAAATTGTTTGACCCGGCTGCGGGCACGCTGCCCTATGCGGCGGGCGACCGCATCCGGTTTACGCCCATCACAAAAGCAGAATTTAATGCCCTGGCGCAAAAGGAGGGGGCGGTATGAGCCTGAAAGTGCTGGACCCCGGTCCGCTGACTACCGTGCAGGACGCAGGCCGCACCGGCTATGCCGCCAAAGGCTATCGCGTCTGCGGCGCGGCGGACAGCTACGCCTACCGTTTGGGTAACATGCTGATCGGCAACGCGCCGGGCGCGGCGGTGCTGGAATGTACCCTGCGGGGCGCAGCCCTGCAATTTGAAACTGACACCGTTTTTGCCTTAACCGGGGCCGTAAGCCCTGCCGCACTGGACGGTGTACCCGTGCCGTACTACGCACCGCTGTATGCCAAAGCGGGCAGTACGCTGCAAATGGGCATGGCATCCACCGGCCTGCGCAGTTATCTTGCCGTGGGCGGCGGCATAGCCACCCTGCCGGTGCTGGGTAGCCGCGCCACCGATTTGAAATGCTGCATCGGCGGGTTGGATGGCCGCAAGCTGGCCAAAGGAGATACCCTGCCTACCGGGCTGTGTGATACGACGGCCTTATGGCAAAAAATCATCACCTGCCATCTGGACCGCCCCTTGCAAGATGCGTGTATCACCACCGCCCTGCATCCCGTGCGCACACTTGGTACGCAAACTTTTCCGTTGCTGCGCACCGTGCCCGGCCCGCAGGATGCCGCTTTTACCTCCGCTGGCCTGCACATCTTTACCCATAGTGTGTACCAGCTGACTCCTAACTGTGACCGCATGGCCTGCAAGCTGGCCGGGCCTGCCATCGAGATGAAACACGGTGCGGACATCCTGTCCGACGGCATCGCGGCAGGCTCGGTACAAATTTCTGCCGACAGCCAACCCATTGTGATGCTGACCGACCACCAGACCACCGGCGGTTACGCCAAGATTGCCACCGTCATCTCGGCCGATCTGCCCGTACTGGCCCAGCTGCGCCCGGGGCAGGCGGTGGCCTTTGCTTTCGTCTCCCCCGCCCAGGCTGTCCGAGCCGCCCGCCGGCAGGCGGCAATTTTACAGCAAATTGCCGCGCGCCTACTATAAATAAAGAGGTGAATCCCCATGACCTATTCCGCCGCCACCCCCGCCGAGGTCCGCGCCCTGATCCGCACGGGCCAGCTCACGGCCCCCACCACCGGCTACTGCGATGGCTACGCTCAGGGAAATCTGGTGGTGCTGCCTAAAGCGCTGGCGTGGGACTTCCTGCTGTTTTGCCAGCGCAACCCCAAGGCCTGCCCGCTGCTGGAAGTGACCGATGCTGGGCAGCGTAGCTTTTCCCAGTTTGCGCCGGACAGCGATATTGCCCGCGACATCCCGCGCTACCGCATTTACCGAAACGGCGAGCTGGCCGAGGAAACCACCGATGTGACGCACTATTTTGAAGAACGGAACGATTTGGTCAGTTTCCTCATCGGGTGCAGCTTCTCTTTTGAGTCGGCGCTTCTCGAAGCTGACATCCCCGTGCGCCAGATCGAAGAGGGCGTCAACGTACCTATGTACAATACAAACATTCCCTGCACACCGGCGGGGGTGTTCAGCGGCAATATGGTGGTCAGCATGCGGCCTATCCCATATGCCCAGGTGCCCGCAGCGGTGGCCATCACGGCGGGCATGCCCCGCGTCCACGGCGCGCCAGTTCAAATTGGTACGCCCGAAGCCATCGGCATCACCGACCTGGCTCACCCGGACTATGGTGACGCCGTCACCATCCGCCCCGGAGAGACGCCGGTGTTCTGGCCCTGCGGAGTCACGCCCCAGGCAGTGGTCATGCACTCCAAACCGGCGTTTTGCATCACCCATGCGCCGGGACATATGTTTATCACCGATGTCAAAAATACCGCGCTGAAATTTTAAAGGGGGCTTTGCAATGCCGTCCATTGATTTGAACTGTGATTTGGGCGAAAGCTTTGGCGCCTACACCATCGGCATGGATGCCGAGATTCTGCCCTACATTACCTCGGCCAACATTGCCTGCGGTTTTCACGCAGGCGATCCGTCCGTCATGCAAAAAAGCGTGCTGCTGTGCAAAAAGTATGGTGTGCAGGTGGGTGCCCATCCCGGCCTGCCGGATCTGCAGGGCTTCGGCCGCCGCAAAATGGCGATTTCGTCCGCCGAGGCGGAAGCGGGCGTGATGTACCAAATCGGCGCACTAAAGGCCTTCTGCGAAGCAGCCGGTGTGCCGCTGCACCACGTCAAACCCCATGGTGCGCTGTACAATATGGCCGCCAAGGACCCTGCGCTGGCCGCGGCCATCTGCCGTGCGGTGCAGGCCGCGGCCCCCGGTGCGGTGCTGCTGGCGCTCTCCGGCAGTGAGATGGTCAAGGCCGCCCACGCCATCGGTTTGCCCGTGGCCAGCGAGGTGTTCGCTGACCGCGGCTATAAGCCGGACGGCACCCTCGTGCCCCGCGGAACCCCCGGTGCGATGATTACGGACGAGGACACCGCCATTGCGCGGGTGCTGCAAATGGCCAAACAGGGTACCGTCCAGGCAGACGATGGCAGCACGGTGGCGCTGCAGGCCGATTCAGTCTGTGTCCATGGCGATGGCCCCAAGGCGCTGGCCTTTGTGCAAAAGATCTCCGCCGCCCTGCCCGCCGCTGGGGTAGAGATTAAAGCGTTTTAATATATTCTAACACTTTGCGCCGGTCTGCACAGGCCGACGCTTTTCTTTTTATCCGTTATGCCCTTGCACTTCCCCGCGCATTGTGTTATACTTGCTACCGTAAAATTGAATACGACAGCAGGTGCCTTTTGATGCCGCATTTTGCGCATAGAAAAGGGTAAAAGGGAAGCAGGTGCAAATCCCGCACGATCTCGTCACTGTGATAAGGGAGCCTGCCGCCAGGGTGCTTTTGCATCGGTCACTGGGTGTTTACCCGGGAAGGCGGCGGTGGGCGTTGATCTTTCAGCCAGGAAACCTGCCTGCTGCCGGGTACGGGGGCAAACGCCCCAGATCACGAGGAATTGGTTGTACCGTAAAGAACCTGTTAAAAGCACGGGGCCTTTTGTGTTGCCATTCTGCATGCAAAAGGCCTCGTTTTTTAGTGGGCCTACTCTGGTGTACGCCTTTTTGTGTCTGCGGTCGTCCTGCCCTGTACCGCCCATCGGTTATATGAGAAAGGAAGCAGAACACATGAGAAGAATCAACTGGAAAAAGCCCGCCGCTGTGGCAGCCGCCCTGGCCCTGTCCACCGCACTGCTGGCTGGCTGTGGCAGCACCGCCGCTTCTTCTGACAGCATGGCCGAAAGCACCACCGTCAGCGAGAGCGAGAGCACCGCAGAGGAAGCCGAAGAAGGAGATGCTGACGAGGTGGCCGCAAAGAACTGCGCAGACCTGATCGACGCCATCTACGTGCAGGAGCGCACCGATGACACCGACGCCCAGTGCGAAGCCGCCAAGGCTGCCTGGGATGCCCTGACCGACACCCAGAAGGAAATGGTCGAGGGTGAGAACGCTGACCCCGAGTACTTCGGCCGCGACACCGGCGACGCCAGCAAGGACGACCCCCGCAACGAAGATGAAATCGGCGAGAACGAGCTGCTGGTCGTCAGCTTTGGCACCTCTTTCAACGGCAGCCGCGCGGCCGACATCAAGGGCATCGAGGATGCTCTGCAGGCCGCTAACCCGGATTGGTCCGTCCGTCGCGCCTTCACCGCCCAGATCATCATCAACCATGTCCAGGCCCGTGACGGCGAGAAGATCGACAACATGGAGCAGGCCCTCGACCGCGCTGTTGCCAACGGTGTCAAGAACCTGGTCGTCCAGCCCACCCATTTGATGCACGGCGCCGAGTACGACGAGATGTGCGAAGCCATCGACGAATACAAGGATAAGTTCGAGAGCGTTTCCATCGCCGAGCCCCTGCTGGGCGAGGTTGGCGCTGATGCCACCGTCATCAACGAGGATAAGGAAGCCGTAGCCACCGCCATCACCACCGAGGCCGTCAAGACCGCCGGTTATGAGGATGCCGCGGCTGCTGCCGCCGATGGCACCGCTTTCGTGTTCATGGGCCATGGCACTTCCCACACCGCCAAGGTCAGCTACAGCCAGATGCAGACCACCATGGAGACCCTGGGCTATGACAACGTCTTCATCGGCACCGTCGAGGGCGAGCCGGAGGATACCGCCTGTGAGGCTGTCATCGAGAAAGTCAAGGAAGCTGGTTATACCAAGGTCGTCCTGCGCCCGCTGATGGTCGTTGCCGGTGACCACGCCAACAACGATATGGCCGGTGCGGACGAGGATTCTTGGCTGAGCCAGTTCAACGCCGCTGGCTGCTTTGACAGCGTCGACACCCAGATTGCCGGTCTGGGCGAGATTGCTGACATCCAGCAGATCTACGTTAATCACACCAAGGCAGCCATGGATGCCCTGAACGGCTGATTTTTTACGGCAACACCGCACAATTCCCGCCCTTCGGGCTTAAGCATCGCTCCGGCAGCTGCAAAGCACAATCTGCGTTGCAAAAATGCTCGAGAATACACAAAGTATTCTCTGCGCTTTTTGCTTAGCAGCTGGC
>OODB01001635.1_pt1 | contig 14968 bp, 13 predicted proteins | sample 1671721 | NCBI WGS metagenome assembly OODB01 (sample SAMN06348185, study PRJEB24527) | human gut metagenome | biome: human gut; feature: ankylosing spondylitis patient; material: feces | host: Homo sapiens | place: China | collected 2015-10
CGCGCAAGCGCGGACTTTGGCTCGTTGTTCGCGTAAAAAAAGGAGACACCCGCAGGTATCTCCACTTCTACTCTTTCTCTTCAGCAGCTTCCTACGTTGGCATGATCCAAATCAGGTATACGGGTCTTGGCGATGCAGCCAACTCTCAGCCTGATCCGTCAGGCTCCCCGGTCTGTTTATTTTCTTTTTTCTGACAAGATTTACTATATACTTTCCGCACGGAAAAGTCAAGTTTGCACCCGGTTTCGTACATGATTTTAAGACTGCGAATTTCGCATGGATCCATCGATATTTTTCATGTGTCCGTGCAGCCTGCTTACAGCCTTGTGTTCCCCGTCCATCTTTTTTCCGGCGGACCTTCCAGAAATTTCCTCTCTTGCCTTTTTCCCTCTCCTGTGCTACAATCCATAACGGTTAACGGAATGCAGCATGAGGGGGAGCGCCCTGATGTTGCGGTCAATTCAATCACTTGATGACGAAGACCAGATTGCGAGGGAGTCCGTGTTCCGGGCTGAGAGGATCCCAGAAAGGATCGACCGTCCCATGCTGCGGATCCATGTCCGCGGCTTGTCAGCATTCTGCCTGAAAGTCATTTTTACGGCATGCTGCAGAAGGCATGCCTTTTTCTTTATCCGCCTGTATCTTCAGGATCTATGGCAGCTGAACGCGTTCTATTTCATTTTATTCGGAACACTCACGCTCCCACAGCGTCCTGACCATTGGCGGATATTGAAACTATTTCACCGTATTTCCCGGTGTCCCATTCTTTCAGCAGAAAATATATTCTGCCCTGACGGGCTATGGAGGTATTATCATGAGAAAATTTGTTGTACCCGCTCTCTCCCTGGCGCTCTGCCTCGGACTCACTGCAGGATGTTCTTCCAAAACGGACGCACCGGCTGCTTCCACCGGGGAGACCACAGCTGCCGCTTCTGCGGAAAGCACTTCTGAAGCAGCCGCTTCCGCAGAGACAAAATCCATCGATTCCTTAAAGATCGCTTTCTCCCCGTACGCGGACGCAGATACGATCACGACAGCAACAGAGCCGTTAGAGAACCTTTTAAAAGAAACACTGCTTGAAAAAGGCTACGATGTCAAAGACATCGACATGACCGTCGGAACAAGCTACACTGCTGTCGGTGAGGCACTGAGCGCAGGAAGCGCTGATATCGGATTTATCTCCGGAGGAAACTATGTCCTGTTCTCCGATGACTGCGACGTTCTCCTCACGGCTCTCCGCTACGCCATCAACAAGGACTCCGAAGATCCGAAGGAATGGAACGACGGCACCATCGAGGAAAACACAGACAAAATGAGCACATATTACCGCTCCATCATTCTCGCAGGACCGAGTGAAAAAGGTCAGGAGCTCTTGGCAAAGGTCAACAACGGCGAGGAACTTACCTGGGATGACTTAAACAGCGCCACCTGGGCAGTCATGGGACCGACCTCCGCGTCCGGCTACATTTATCCGTCCTTATGGTTAAACGAGCGCTACGGAAAGACCATCGCTGACCTCGCAAATGCGGTCCAGTCTGATTCCTACACCACCTCCCTTGCCCGCCTCGCCTCCGGACAGGCAGACCTCATGGTCTCCTACGGCCATATCCGCACAAAATATGCGCCGGACTGGAAAGAGAAATTCGGCGGCACTGATGATATGGTAAAGCAGACAGGCATCATCGGCGTCACAGAGGGAATCTACAACGATATGATCGCATACAGCAAAACTTCCGACCTTATGCAGGACGCTGACTTCCGTCAGGCTCTCGGTGATTCCTTCATCGAGATCGCAGGAACTGATGAAGGCAAAGACATCATCAAAGTCTTCAGTCAGGTCGGCTACGAGTGGGGCGATGACGCGAACTATGACGGGGAACGCGCCGCACAGGAAATGTTAAAGTCTATGAACTAAACAGGTTCCAGTTTTTTACTGATTCATTATTTGTAAGGCAGGTATCTTCATGGAAATCGTTCTTCAGAACATTGGAAAACAATTTAAAAACGGGACACGCGCCCTGGACCATGTAACCTTTACCATCCCTCAGGGCGAGTTCGTCTCCGTGATCGGTCCGTCCGGAGCTGGAAAAACCACCCTGTTCCGGATCTTAAACGGCATGGAGACGCCGGGGGACGGGGCTGTCCTTTTTGATGGCAGCGACATATCGTCCATGTCCGAAACCGCCAGGAAGAATGTAAAGAGATCCATCGGCACCATCTATCAGGATTTCTGTCTCGTGGAAAATTCCACCTGCCTTGCAAATGTGCTCACTGCCTGTCTGCCGGATATGGGATTTTTCCCCGCTGTGTTCGGAATCTATGGAAAAAAGCGCCGGGCAGAAGCACTGAAATTTCTTGACCGCGTGGGACTCTTGGAAAAATCAGAAGAACCGGTAAAAAATCTCTCCGGTGGTCAGAAACAGCGCGCCGCCATCGCGAGAGCCCTCATGCGTCATCCAAAAATACTGCTGGCTGATGAGCCCGCCGCCTCCTTGGATCCGGTCACTGGGCGGCAGATCCTGACACTTTTAAAGGAGATTCAGGAAAAGGATGGCGTCACGATTCTTATGAACAGCCATAACCTTGAATTTTCTCAGGAGTTTTCCGACCGGATCATCGGGCTGAAGGACGGAAATGTGGTTTTTGATGGAACGCCATCGGAAATGAATGAGGAAATCTTGAGAAACATTTATCTTAGTCTCGAAGACTCCCACCTGTCTTAGGTTATGAATAATAGGACTCTGCTATTTATGCATTTATCCATCCCAACGGATCCTTGCAGAGAAGCATTTCAGAGGAGGAAGCAATCCATGTACAGAAATCGAAAAAATTATATAAAACCTGCCGGCTGGATCCTCTTCCTTCTCTGCTTTTACGCCGCCGCGTCCTTCACCGGATGTGATCCGGCTCTTTTTGTTTCAAGGAGCTCCCATCTTTCAGATCTGGCGGCCGACATGATGCGGCCGGATCTCTCTTATTTTCCAAAGATCCTGCTGCCGCTCTTTTACACGATCCAGATGTCCGTTACTGGTACCGTAACAGGATCCGCTCTGGCACTGATCGTTTCCCCTTTCGGCGCTGTGCCCCTGCATTTTCCGTCCTGGGCAAGGCGTTTGCTGCGTCTCCTGATCCAGATACTCCGGTCTTTTCCGGCGCTGATCCTGGCGCTCGCCGCGACCTTTCTCTTCGGACTCGGAACCTTTGCGGGAACCTTCGCGATCACTCTCTACACCTTTGCGATCATGACTAAGCTCACCTACGAGGATGCGGAACATACGGACACAGCCCCCTATCAGGCCCTTATCTCTATGGGCTGCGCCCGTTTCCCGGCATTTATCCATGCCGTCCTGCCGGAGATTTTGCCCGCGTTTCTGACAAACGCCCTGTACCTCTTTGAAACGAATGTGCGGCACAGCTCTATCCTCGGATACGTAGGGGCAGGCGGGATCGGCCTGATCCTAAACGAAAAGATCTCCTGGCGGGAATTCCACAAGGTCGGAACGATCCTGCTGCTGCTCTTTCTCACCGTCTGTGTCATCGAGTACGCAAACCGGTATTTTACAGCTGTGATCCACAGCGGACAGATTACAGAACTTTTTTCAGGCAGCAAAGCCTTGTCTAAAAAAGCCTGTGTCTCTGTACGGATGATCCTTTTCGTTTTCACTGCCCTCTTCCTCTTCTGCCTCGCGGCCCAGACCCCGCCGGATTTTTCAAGGACAAGTGCCGCGGCGTTAAAAAGTATGGCAGCCGGACTCACGCATCCGGACTGGAGCTTCTTTTTCTCCGCAAAGAAAGACGGGCTCGGCTATCTGCTTCTTGAGACCATCTGCATTGCCATTGTCGGAACAGCCATCGGTGCTTTCCTTGCCGCACCCCTTGCCTTTCTCAACACAAGACGCTTTGTCCCTGCTCCGACCGTTTTTTTCTTTAACCTGATCCTCATGGCGATCCGGTCGATCCCGTTTCTGATCTATGGTCTGATCTTTATCCGGGTCTCCGGTCCCGGCGCCTTCACAGGTGTCCTGACGTTAGCCGTCTGCAGCATCGGACTTCTCACAAAGCGCTTCACCGAATGTCTGGAGGCCATCGATCCCGGCCCGTACCGGGCGCTCCTCGCCATGGGTGTCCACCCGGTTCCAGCCGTCTGCCACAGCGTTCTCCCGCAGCTCGCCCCAGCATTCTGCTCCGCCGTCCTCTACCGCTTTGACGTCAATATCCGTGAGGCGTCCGTTCTCGGACTCGTGGGCGCAGGCGGGATCGGCGCACCGCTTATCTTCGCGATGAACCAGTATGACTGGAATAAGGCTGGAGCGATCCTTTTGGGACTGATTCTGCTTGTGTGGGGCGTGGATATTCTGTCTTCACGCAGATAAAATAAATCCCTGCTCTTTCATCTCTTTTTAGGACTGTTTGCAGAAATTCCATCCTGCCCAGAAATATGCTTTCTACAACTGACGTCCAGCATGAACTACATAGATTTTATAAATAGTAAAAAGACCTTTTGACACAAAATAATCAACGATGTCAAAAGGTCTTTTATTCATTTTTTGACCCGGACACACAGGTCATCAGCCGCCTGTGCTCAGGTTTCACCTTCTACCGGATAGTTAGCCATATATATTGTCTTAGCTCGTCGGTTTCCTCCATTCTGTCGCGCCTGTCGACGCAGCAACAGGTTTCAGTCCCTGTTTTTCTACAAATTGATGGAGCATCTCCGCAGTCTCAGCGCGGGTAACCGTGCCCTTCAGATCAAGAAGATCGATGCCGGCTGCCATGCCACTCTGCGTAGTATCATAACCCTTGACCTGTGCGTAGCGATAAAAGATCGATGCAAGCTGTTCACGCGTAACAGGATCATCCGGACCAAATTTCTTGCCGTCAGAGTCTCCCATAATACCGTTTTGCTGTGCCCAGGTTACCGCATCGTAAACCCCTACGGTACCGGGACCGTACTCAACATCCGTAAAGTGGTTCTTTCCCTCAACGGCAGGGCTGCCCGCCATACGGTAGAAGATCACCGCGATCTGGGCACGGGTGATATTGGTGTTCGGTGCAAAGGTCGTTGCGCTGATTCCGGACATCAATCCCTTCTCATAGACAAACATCACAACCTTATAAAACCAATCGTTCGCATACACATCTGTAAATGGATTCGTCCCTGCGTCTGGATCGCTCTTTATCCAGCCGGCGTAAACCGTCCTGTTTCCGATCATCCTGAGTTCCGTGATCCTCTGTGTCAATGCCTGGTCGGAATACCAGCCGGTAAAATCATAGCCCTCACGGGTCGGAATATAATCGGAAAGGCTGACCGTCTTACCGTAGGTTCCCCCAATTGCACTTATGCCGCCGCCACCGTTCGCATGGAAGTTCAGCATATAGCTTGTGGTATCATCGCTGCTTCCGGAACTGCTGCTGTCCTTTTTCGGGGTCGTCGGGACCGTTGGAACCGTGGGTGTCGTTGGAATCGTAGGTGTCGTCGGAATCGTAGGTGTCGTCGGGGTCGTAGGTGTCGTCGGGGTCGTAGGTGTCGTCGGGGTCGTAGGATCCTTCGGGATAGCCTGTCCTGCCGCAATTCTGATACCACAGCCCTTACAATAGGTGTCCCCCGTATAGCCATCTGCGCTGGCGGTGGCCTCAACTCTGCCGCGCACCTCGGTGCCGCCCGTGTGATGATCTGGATTCAGTTCCCCATAAGCCGCGCCGCAGACAGAACACACCGCCTGATCTTTGCAGGTGGCTGTTCCGCCGGAGTGATCTTCCCTGATGTCACTTGCCTCACAGTGGATGCATTTCTTCCAATGTTGATCGGCATTGCTCTGCCATTCGCCCCATGCGTGAATACACACATCCGGATTTTCGGGCTCCGGTATCACGATCACAAGTCTCCAGCTGGCATAAAACACCACATTCTCCGTAACAGGAAAAATGTCTCCCGGGCAGCCCGCTTCCTCTCCATCAGGATTATCCAGCGCCCAGTAATCAAGGATCGCTGATTGATATGAAAAACCAGACTCCGGAAGAACGTAATCCCCGGATATGCCTTCCACTGACTCCATATATCCCGGTGCTCCGTCTCCATTAAAAGAGACCGTGTAAGTTTCGCCCATTACCTTCCAGTTTGTCCATGCAGCTGCAAATATTTCTTTATACGCGTCAGGAACGTATATCTTCAGATTCTCCGGCCATGATTCACCGGGCAGATAAAATGCAAATGACAAGACTGCTTCATCCGGATCTTTCCAATGGGTGTGAACTTGCCCAAGTTGCGGGCATTCATGAAACGCGAAGGGCATCACAGATTTGACACTACCGGGAATATCAATCTGCCTGAGGGTGTTACAGCCCTTAAAAGCGGCACTCCCTATTGTTTTGACTGTTTTTGGAATTTGCACCTCACTGAGTCTTATGCATTTACTAAATGCATTTTGTCCAATCGTTGTCACTCCTTCCTCTATGACCACCTTGTCAATCTCAGACTTTTTGTCCTCCCAGGGACACCTTTTACCGGAACTAGTATTGTCGAAATCAGGCATTTCCCCTTTACCGGATATCGTAATGGTCTTATTGTCTCTGCTGATCGTCCATTTAATATCTGTGCCGAGGATAGGATTCTGGATGTCAGGAAACGGTCCATACAGCACCGCGGCAACCTTCAGATAGCGAGCGATATCAAGTACGACCGAGTCCTCGACGGAAAGCTGTATCATTGCGTCCTCAACAGCCTTAAACTGAAGCCTTACCTCCTCGATGTTATCGTTATTGATATCCGTTACGTCCGGCAATGCATCGATCATTTCCTGTGCGCGATCGATAGAAGAGACTTTCCGCGCATTGGACCGGGTGGCGATCGCTTTATTTTTCATAAGCGCTTTTGCTGTTATTGGAGTGCTTTCGCTGTCATATTGACAATTTAATTCTTTTGTGATGCAGCCGCTTTCCTCACTGCATACATGGCGGCACTCGGTGGCCTCCACCGCATCAGATGAGGTGGCCGCAGATTCCGTTATCTCCTTCTGCGGATAACATTCCAGCGTATGTTCATGGACACATTTTTCCATCCACGTATAACACTCCGGGGTATGTTTATGGCTGCCCGCTCCTTTTCTCATTTCTGCCGCCAATACAGGCACAGAAACTAAAGAAAGCATCGTACAGATGCAGAGCAGTGCCGCATAGATCCGTTCTCTTTGTTTCTTTTGTTTTTCTGGATTTCTCATTGATTTTCCCCCATTTCTATGGTATCTGTTCCCTTTTTCTGAACTTGATATATAAAGCAGTGAGCACAACTGCCGCGGTAAAGGAAATGACCGCTTCCAGCACATATCCGCCCACACCCTCATGCAGCAGGATCGCCCCGTACATTCCCACGGCATCCATCGGCTGGCTCTGCACCGTCCCTACCGTTCCCAGAAGAGACAAAAACAGCAGAGTGCCGACAGACTGCGAATGCTTCGCCGCGCCTGTCGGCGGCGAGATTCCGCTATCCGCTCCTTTGCCAGTGCAACACGCTTTTGTGTATCGTACATGCACGCAAAACCTCCTTTCTGAACACTCAGCTTAAAGGCCTTTCACTTATATAGGTACAAAAATCCGGAAAAACTCTCACCCGGAAAGCAGATTTTTCAAAAAAAATGAGAGCTGCTTAAAAACAGCTCCCAAAAATCACAAAATAAAGTTATATTACGATGTCAGACGGCGGGCAATCAGCTTTCCCGCTGCCAAGATCACTACAGGCAGAACATAGGCAGCATACTGCACTGCGCCGCCGTAAGCGATCAGCAGATTATAGAGCGCGTGAAACGTGATGGCTGCTCCCAGCAGACCGCAGGTTCCGGCAATCTTCAGCCAGGTCCGCTGCCACACATACGCAAGGCCTCCGCCTACAATGGCTCCGCAGATCACATGCATCGCTCCTGTTCCGATCCCCCGGAAAAAAATAAAGGAAAAATGTCCGGCTCCATTTTGGATCAGGTAGCAGATATTTTCAAAGGTGGCAAAGGAAAGAGCTGTGATCACAGCGGAGATTTTGATCTGTTCCGTCTTTGGCTCAAATATCAGAAGATAAAAGAGCAGAGGCAGAAGCTTCATGACCTCCTCCACCACCGGGGCAATCTCCGCAGTGGCGGCAAAGGTATCCGCACCATAAAGTGCAGCGAAAAAGGTATTGATATAAGCAGAAAGAAGACACGCCCCCATTCCTGCAAGGCAGAACAGAAAGAATTTTGTCTGCCGTTTTCCCATGCACAGGGCAGCGACCAGTAACGGCGATGCCATACAGATAAAAACATTTTCAATATACGTCATTCCTGCACCGCCTTTCCCATTACCGGCAGCAAAGCGAGCAGGCAGCCTGCCAGCAGAAGATCAAACCAGCAGTATGGGCTGAAAATGGAATCTCCCGGCCAGAAGCAGCCAGAAGTCCAGAGGGCATATTCTAATGTCACATAGCACAGGACCCACATATGAAAATATTTCATACTATTTGCAGTTCCCCTCTGCCTTCTGGCATAGGCAAGTCCCCGGATAGAAAAACAGGAAACAATGATCATCATACCGCACCAGAGCAGATTGGAGAGGATATCTCCAAATGTGCAGTAAAACATGCACAGCGGAACACCGATCAGGACGGCACTCAAGGCCTTCCTGCACGGAAATCTCCTTTCTTCTGCCGAAGAAAGCGCGTATTGCAGCATGGAAAGGAAAATGACACTTGCTACCCAGCCGAACTCTGACACATAAAAGACCTGCGGCGTTTTGGAAAATAAGAGCAGATACAGCGTCCAGTAGAAGGATCCAAGGAAGAAACAGCCATAAAAGCAGGTCAGCAGGAAATACTCCTGTTTCCGGCTTTTCAGATACCGGATACCGCCCAGAAAAAAGCCTAACAGGGTAACCGCGGCTTGCAAGAGGTTACTGATGACTTCCATCTGCATTTTCCCCCTTCTGCTCCCCTGTCTGTTCTTCTTCGTTCAGTCTACGGATGCGGAAACATAACACCGTCACGCACACGCCGAGAACAAAAGCGAGCAGTCCGACCACGATATATCCAAGTGCGGTGCTGCCGCCTAACATCGTCGCCGTTGTTTCAAAGCCAGAGGAAGTTCCCATCTCGATCCGGCTGACAATATCAGGCATGGAAAGGGAAACACCTGCGATCACTGCAAGACATGCGGCCACGCAGCAAACTGCGGCAGCCCATTCTCTCCGCAGTCTTTTTTTGTATTCTTTTTCCGCAATACGACGTTTTACTTCCGCAATCCGTTCCTCATTACTTCGCATTGGTAATTCCCTCCCGCTCCAGCAATCCACGCAGACGCGCTTTTCCCCGGTATACCATATTGGTGATCTGCTTCTCACTTTTTCCCATGATCTCAGCGGCCTGCTGGTAGCTCATACCCTCAAAATAGGTCAGATAAAGAGCTTCCCGGTAATCCGCCTTCAGCTCATCCATACAGATATGCAGGATCTGATCCCGTTCCTTTGTCCGAATGACCTCTTCCACCAACGTCTTTCCATCCGGCTCTTCCGTCAGGTCATCGAGGCTGAAGAAAAGCCGATGTCTGCTTTTATGGCGCAGAGCCATGTGCCGCGCTGCTTTATACAGGTAAGCCTTAAGACCGCCGTCCCGGATGCGTGGCTTTTTTGTGAACAGATAGGAAAAGACTTCGATCATCAGGTCCTCCGCTTCGTGGACATCATGCAGATAGCCATTGATGTATAGAGTCAGCGGGTTACCGTATTTTCTCATTAAAGCCTCAAGTCCTGCTTCATCGCCGCGCAGATACTGTCTGTAAAGTTCTTCATCAATGACCATGCTGTTCATTTCCTTCTGTCTGAAATACTATACACAGTATATGTGGGCATCGGCATAATTTCAAGTCCTATTTTACTTCAAACTTCGCCCCGTGCTCCAGCTCATTCCCGTCCATATGATAGATCGCGTCGATAATATAATTCCGGTACGTTGCGTTCCCGTCCTGCGGTGTCAGCCGTTCATGGGCGATCTCCCCCGCGAGTCCCATGGCGCAGACTGCCGCTGCTGCCGCCTCGAGCGGATGATCCTGATTTGCAGTCACAAATGCGGCTGTAAGAGCAGAAAGCTGGCAGCCGGTTCCCGTGATGGAGGACATCATCGGATGGCCATTGTAAATACAGTACGCTTTTTTTGCGTCCGCCACGATATCAATAGCGCCTGTGACCGCAATCACAGCCCCTGTCCTCCCCGCAAATCTTTTCACGAATGCCACCACCTCATCAAGGTTCTCTTCGGTTACACGGTCTGCGATATCCGCATCCACGCCCTTTGTGGTCCCTGTTCCCACTGCAAGCGTCTTGATCTCAGAGATATTTCCGCGGATCACGGTGAATTTTACCGTTTTTAAGAGTTCGTTTGCCGTCGATGTCCGGAGTGTCGATGCCCCGACGCCCACCGGATCCAGCACTGCCGGGTGTCCCAGCTCATTCGCGCGTGTTCCCGCGATCTTCATAGACTCGATGGTACGGCTGTTCAGCGTACCGATATTGATATTGAGGCCTGCGCAGATCGTCTGGATCTCCGCGACCTCCTCTTTATCGTCCGCCATGATCGGGGAAGCCCCGCAGGCCAGAACCATGTTCGCGCAGTCATTCACCGTCACATAGTTCGTAATATTGTGGATCAGTGGGCTCTTCTCCCGCACCTGATCAAACATCTGTTTTAACATGCTTCTCTCTCCTCTACTGTCCCATTGCTTCCTGCATACCTGCAAGGATATTGGCTTTCTTTAAGCTGTAGATCAGCACACCGCTGATCACTGCACCTCCTGCAGTTGAAATAAGGAACGGGATCACATATGCGTAAAATGCCAGACCTGCCGCACTCTTTCCCATAAGGAAGATCGCTACCGGATAGGCCGTGAGTCCGCCAAGAACCGATGTTCCGAATACCTCACCGATCAGTGTCGCCGGAATATTCTGCGTCTTCTGATACACAAGCCCGCAGATCAGCGCGCCGAACATACTGCCCGGGAATGCCATCAGGCTTCCAAGTCCCAGAAGATTCCGGATCAGCGCCGCCGCGAATGCCGCACCCAGTCCGTACCCCGGTCCTAAGAGGACTGCGCAGAGAATATTCACCATATGCTGTACCGGAGAACACTTGCTTCCGAATACCGGAAATGAAAATAAACTTCCTGCCACTGCGACAGCACAGAAAACGGCTGCCACCGCTAATTTTTTCGTATTTGTCTGTTTCATGATCTTTGTTGTGTGACCATTGATCCTGAAATTGGCCGCACATTCCTCCTTTGAAAGTTTTTTGTAACGGTTCAGTAAGTCGTAAGCCTTAATCAATCACAGACTTGAAGGTACTGAACCATTACAATTATTAAGGAAACGACTGTATGACCGCAGCGCTTCCAAAGGCGAATGATCACGTGGGCATTCCTGTATCATGCGGAATATTCCGTTTGGAAAATTCCCACTCATGAAAAATAATCCACGCACTTTCGCAAAAAACGTCCAGGTTTCCTCTCAGGATCCCTGTATGGAAGTCGGTCGATGCTTACTGGCATCCTCTCACGCCGGAACACGGCTTCCCATCGCTGAATTCATACAAGGCCCAGGGCGCTCCCCCTCGGCCCGCCGCCATCCGGCGGATCCCGTTTCTCCTTTCTCGAAGTGTACTTAAACAAAAAACAGGAGACACCTCCGCGGATATCCCCTGTAAAAATTCATCTCATGACTTCCTACGACGGCATTATCCGCATCAGGTAAAGGGTCGAAGTTCGATCACTTCCTCTCAGCCCGCCAACGAGCTCCCCTGTTTTTGTTAGTGTTATTATAACGCATCCCTAAAAATATGCAAGGAAAAAATGATCTGTATCCAAAATCCCAAATCGGCAAGATCGGCTGCCACAACTGCATTGTATGGAATTTTCAGTTCAGAAAATTTCCACATGTGGACATTAACTGCCGGCATCATACGCTGCCAGCATCATGCAGAATTTTCAATTCGAAAAATTTCTACACCTAAAGGGCCGATCCACCTATCTTTCCTGTTTTCCTTCCAGGTCCCTGTCAAGCTGCGCTCTCGCCTTTCTCGCGACTTTTCCTGCCGTACTGATCGTACTGCCCCGGACGATCATTCCGTTTCCGAAGCGCCTGCGGATGTCATCGATCGTCTCATCCACTTTCTTCTGCTTTTCACGGTCCTCCGTGTTTTCAAAGAGGGACATCTGGCGAAACTCATCCGAAGTCAGATCAGTGAGCGCCACCCCGATCAGGCGCAGCGGTTCACATTTCCAGCACTCATATAACAGTTTCTTCACCTGTGCGAAGATCTCCTCCGTCACATCCGTCGGATCCTCAAAATTTTTCTGGTGTGATCTCGTCTTAAAATCCAGCGTCCGGTAAGTCACCGCGACACAGCTGCATTTCTTCCCGTCTCTGCGCATCCTGGCTGCCACCACATCACACTGCGCAAGAAGCAGGGAAAGTGCCTGTTCATACGTCACGATATCCTCTTCCACCGTAGTCTCTGCGCTGTAGCCTTTGGCCTCCTCCCTCTCGCTGCGCACTGGGGAATCATCGATCCCGTTGGCGTACCGGTACAGCTGACGTCCATTCTTATCTCCCAGAAGCTGCCGGATCTCCGCCTCATCGCTTTTTGCCATATCTCCGATCGTTTTGATCCCGGCCCGCAGAAGTTTCTGCTCCGAGGCTTTTCCGAGGAATAAAAGGTCCCGCACGGGAAGCGGCCACATCTTCTCCGGGATCTCCGACGGAAACAGCGTGTGTACCTTATCCGGCTTTTCAAAATCCGAGGCCATCTTCGCCAGGAGCTTATTCGTACCGATGCCGACATTGACCGTAAAGCCTAGCTCATCCCGGATCTTATCCTTGATCTCATGAGCCACCGCCACAGGATCCGGATAGATCAGGTGCGTTCCGCTCATGTCAAGGAAGACCTCATCGATCGAAAACGACTCCATGACCGGCGCGTAGGAGGCGCAGATCTTCTTAAACGCTCTCGAGCACCGGTCAAACAGCGCAAAATCTCCCGGAACACAGACAAGATCCGGACATTTTCGCAGCGCCAGCGCCACCGGCTCCCCGGTCGTGACCCCGTACTTTTTCGCCGGGATCGATTTTGCCACGACGATCCCGCGCCGAGACTTCGGATCTCCGCCGATGCAGGACGGGATCTCGCGAAGATCCGGAAGTCCCTCTTTCACGCGTCTTGCCGCCTCCCACGATAAAAAGGCACTGTTCACATCCACGTGAAATATCAATCGTTCTTCCATACTGTTTTCCTCAAAAACTGTCATACTGCCTTGTTTTTTCTCAATTTCTTATTTTCCGCTTTATCCCGGTAACTTTGACGGATGATTCGCATGTGCCAAACGTCAACAGAACACCCTATTGATCCATGCAGAACCTCTATTTCTGCATTCCGGTGCACCGGTTCTTTCGGTCCGCATACCGTAACAGGAACCCGTTCCTCTTTATGGTTTTCATGGTCAGAAATTTTTTATGATGTTTTCTTCCTCATGATCCAGAAAAAGGTACAAGTAAAGATGATCCCCTTCACGACCGACGTAGACGTCAGCGCCCACCAGATCCCGTGAAGTCCCATAGATTCGGAAAGAATGACCGCGAGCGGGATCCTGGCACTCGTAAACGCGACGCTGATCACACTGCAGAGGCGCGTCCTTCCAAGTCCGGAAAGCGCACCGATCGTCGTCAGCTCCACGCACATGAACGCCTCACCGAAGCCTATGATCACAAGATATCCGATCGCAATCTCCACCGCCTTCGGCTCATGGAAAAAGACATCCGCGATCGCGCCCGGGAAGCAGATAAATATTGCGGAGACCAGAATGCCCCAGAGCCCGACCGTCCAGAGCGACACATGATATCCCTTTCTGACACGTTCCTTCTCCCCTGCCCCGTAGTTCTGCGCCACAAACGCGTTTAACGCCGCCGCAAAACCATCCGCGGTGTTCCAGGAGATCGACTCGATCTGTCCGCCGACTCTCTGCGTGGCGACCGCCTCCGCGCCGTACCCGGACACCATCCGTGTTAAGATCATGGAAATCCCGCAGTACGCCATTCCCTGAAGCGCGGTCGGGATCCCGATCCTGCAGATCCCCCGCAGAAGTTCTGACGGGATCTTCGCAAAAAGCCGGATTCCTTTCAGCACATTTTCCTTCTTCTGAACGGCAATCCCGACGACCATGACACTCATGACGATCGCCTGCGCTGTCACGGTTGCCACCGCCGCCCCGGCTACGCCAAATTTCGGAAACGGTCCCGGCCCCAGGATCAGGACGGGATCCAGGATCATGTTCATCACAAGTCCGATGAGATTTGCGATAAACGGCGTTTTTGAGTCCCCCTGCGCCGTATAGAGTCCGGTAAGCGTCAATGTCAAAAAGGAAAATACGATCAGCCCGCAGGCGATCTTTGTATACGCCAGAGCAGCCGCATGCGCCTCAGCATCCTCAAGCTGGAAAAATCCTACCATCTGCTCTGCAAAGACCAGGCAGATCACCGCATACATGATCCCCATCACTGCCGCCAGCTGCACAGCTGCCTGTGCGAACCCATGCGCTTTTTTCCGGTCACCGCGCCCGATGCACTGTGCGACCTGAACCTGTCCTCCCATACGCGCCATGGACGCCAGCCCCTGGGAAAGCCAGGTAAACATGCCTCCCACACCAACTCCGGCAACGGCCTTCGAGCCCAACAGCCCAATCCATGCCATATCTGTAATGTTATATAAAGTCCCAAGAAATGACGATGCCATGATTGGAATCGCAAGCTTCACCAGTGTCTTCATGATGGGGCCTTTTGTTAAATTTCCTTCCATTCTTCAATTCCTCATCTGTTTTATTTTTCATATCCGCTGCTATATCATACGGAGTTTTTCATTCCAAAAAATTGATGCCCGTAAATAACTGTGCCCGCCCATTCTTTAAATCCATTA
>OODB01001637.1_pt1 | contig 14947 bp, 14 predicted proteins | sample 1671721 | NCBI WGS metagenome assembly OODB01 (sample SAMN06348185, study PRJEB24527) | human gut metagenome | biome: human gut; feature: ankylosing spondylitis patient; material: feces | host: Homo sapiens | place: China | collected 2015-10
CCGTAAAGAAGATGCAAATATTGAGAAGTTCGGCTTGACTAATCGCAGCTTTTCGCATATGATAGACTGGTAAGAGGGAGTAGCTCACGCCGCACGGCGTGGTCGGCAACGCCATCCCCGGCGGGAAACCGCCCGGTGCCGGACCGCAAGCAGCGAGACTTTTATTGCACGCATGGGTGCAATGAAGGTCTTTTTTTTATGCGGTGCGCGATTTCTACCCGATCTGCGGCCTGTCCGCAGTATTCTAACAGCAGGAGGAACTGTTTATGCTGTCATTTGTCATGCTTGTCATCGGTTTCGTGCTTCTCGTGTGGGGCGCGGACAAATTCGTCGAGGGCGCGAGCGCACTCGCGCGTAAAATGGGCGTCTCGCCCCTGCTCGTCGGTCTGACCATCGTTGCCTTCGGTACGTCCATGCCGGAGCTTGCAGTCAGTGTCACGGCGGCGCTCCGGGGCGCGAACGAGATCGCGGTCGGCAACGTCGTCGGCTCGAACATGTTCAATCTGCTCGTTGTCGCCGGCCTTTCTGCCGTCATCTGTCCGCTCGTGATGGATAAGATGCTGCTGCGCCGCGACTGGCCGCTGTCCATTTTTGCGGCGGTGCTGCTGCTCGTCGCCATCGCGCCGGATCATGTCATCGCGCGCTGGGAAGGCGCGGTGCTGCTGGTCATCTTTGCCGTCATTCTCAGCCGCCAGATCAAGGCGGCGCTGAACGACCGCGCTCAGCTCGCAGCGGCGGAGGCGGAAGCGGCGGAAGAGGCGGCGGAAATGACCAAATCGCCCGTCATGATCTGGCTCAATATCGTGCTCGGACTCGCCTGCATCGTGCTCGGCGGTCAGCTCGCGGTGAACGGCGCGACCGGCATCGCGCGCATGTTCGGTCTGAGCGAAACGCTCATCGGTCTGACCATCGTCGCCATCGGCACGAGCCTGCCCGAGCTGGTCACCTCGATCGTCGCGGCGCGCAAGGGACAGAACGAGATCGCCATGGGCAATGTAATCGGCTCCAATCTGTTCAATATTCTGCTTATTCTCGGCGTTTCTGCGGTTATTACGCCTATCCCGGTGCAGGCGACGTCGATCACCGACTGCCTGTTCCTCATCGCCATCAGCGTCGTGTTCTACCTCCCGGCGCGCAAGGGCAAGCTCGGCCGCCTGCCGGGCGCGGTGATGGCTGCGAGCTATGTCGCCTATACAGTTTATCTTATTATGCGATAAGTAAAAGGGTGAAACGATGTGTTCACCCTTGGAGCGGCCGGCTTTGCCGGCCGTTCATTTTGTCGAATAAGACTGTTTTTCTCGAATATCGGTGTCGCGCGTCAAGCGCGCATAAAATAGACTTTGCAAAGCAAAGTCATAAAAACCGGGAGCATGTATCTCGGTTTTTATACTTCTAGAGAGAGAAAAGTTTCTGCATAGGAACTTTTCTCCGTCCGTGTTTTGCGAAGTCAAAACACAGATTGTCGGAAAAACGTCAGTTTTTCGACAGTCTTAGCCCTGCTGCTGGCCGTTCTTTTTGTTCTGGGAATTCTGCTGAGACTGGTCCTGCTGATTCTGCTGGGACTGGTTCTGCTTATCCTGATAACGGTTCTGTTTCATAGCGGTGTTTCACCTCTTCTTTGAGTTTTCGCTCATAGTCTGCACGGAAGAGCCGAAAAATATACGGCAAGGGGTTGCGAAAATGCGCAAAAGCTGATAAAATTGTTGTGCGTGTTATGACGCAGCGCTATTGTTTAATATTATTTGTTGATAGAAAGAGGGACATTTAACATGTCGGGACATTCGAAATGGAACAACATCGCCAAGCGCAAGGGCGCAAACGATGCAAAGAAGGCTAAAATCTTCACCAAGATCGGCCGTGAGATGGCGATCGCGATCAAGGAGGGCGGCTCGGCCAACCCGGACTTCAACTCCCGTCTGCGCGACTGCATCGCAAAGGCAAAGGCAAACAACATGCCGAACGACAACATCAAGCGCACGCTCGATAAGTATTCCGGCGCGAACGGCCAGGTCGATTACGAGGCAAACAACTATGAAGGCTACGGCGTAGGCGGCGTTGCAGTCGTTGTTGAGACCCTGACGGACAACAAGAACCGCACCGTTGCGGACGTTCGTCACCTGTTCGACAAGTACGGTGCAGGTCTGGGCGCTTCCGGCTGCGTATCCTGGCAGTTCGACAAGAAGGGCGTTATCATCATGGAGAAGGGCGACCTCGACGAGGACACCGTTATGATGCAGGCGCTCGACGCAGGCGCAGAGGACTTCCTCGCTGACGAGGAGACCTTCGAGATCTACACCGCGCCGGACGACTTCTCTGCTGTCCGCGAGGCGCTCGAGAAGCTCGGCTACGAGTTCGTCGAGGCGCAGGTCGAGATGGTTCCGCAGAACTACATCACCCTCGAGAAGGAAGAGGATATGGCCCAGATGCGCAAGCTGCTCGATGGTCTCGAGGATAACGACGACGTACAGGCCGTATGGCATAACTGGGAGAACGAGGCCGATTACGAGGGCTAACGCCCTTTCATTCGAAAGCACGCTTTCGAATGAAGCTGACGAAAAACCACGCCTTTCAGGTACATTTTTTCGTCCCTTGTATCATTTCCGAGGTACACGCCCCCGAAAATTATGAATTTGCTGCGCAAATTCTATTTAATGCCGCGCTGACGCGCGGGGTGAGCAGCCGCAGAAAAGCGGCTGCTTTTTCTTTTGCTTTTTTCGGAAAAATCTCGTTTTTCCCTGTTTTATCTCTCCAAAATGCGCGGATATTGTGCTATAATATATTCTGAATAAGAATGCAATGAAAGGGGTTTCCCTCTGTGGCTGATATTACCGTACAGAACCTGACCAAATATTACGGCGACCGCCTGATTTTGAAGGATATTTCCTTTGACATACAGCCGGGCGAGAAGGTCGCCATTCTGGGCGCGAACGGCGCCGGAAAAACCACGCTCCTCAACATCCTGACCGGACGTCTGCCGTATGACGGCGGCCACGTCGGCTTCGGACAGGGCCGCACGGCGGGCGTCATCGACCAGATGCCGGATTTTCCGCCCGAGTCTACCGTCGAGGATATCCTCCGGCTCGCGTTCAAGGAGTCGGACGAGGTCGCGGCAGCAATGGACGAGCTGACCGACGAAATGACGCGCAAGCCGGACGATGCCTCCCTGCTCAAGCGCTACGCGCAGCTCGAGACCCGTCTCGAGATCCTCGGCGGCTACAATCGCGATTACGAGATCAACCGCGTGTGCAACGGTCTGGAAATTCCGCAGGAGATGCGCTCGCAGAAGTTCAGTCTGCTCTCCGGCGGCGAAAAAACGCGCATCAACCTCGCGCGCATCATTCTCGAGCAGACCGACGTGCTGCTGCTCGACGAGCCGACCAACCACCTCGATATGGACGCGGTGGACTGGCTCGGCAGCTATCTGGAGAGCTACCACGGCACGGTCATGATCATTTCGCATGACCGCTGGTTCATCGACCAGTGCTGTGACCGTGTCATCGAAATCCACGACTGCACCTGCGATTTCTACAACGGCAACTACTCGTACTATGCGGTCGAGCGCGAACGCCGCCGCGAGGAGCAGCTCAAGCACCACGAGCATGAGCTTGCCGAGAAAAAACGTCTGGAAGCGACCGCTCGTTCCATGCATGAGCACGGCACCGAGCATCTGGCGAAGCGCGCAGCGTCTATCGAAAAGCGCATTGCGCGCATGAAGGTCACAGACCGACCGAAAACCGACAAGAAAATGACCGTTACCTTCGGTGATCCGAACTACGAGACCGAGGAGGTGCTCAAGGTACGGGATATTACAAAGAGTTATGACAGCCGCGAAATATTACATGACGTATCGTTTAACATCCGCAACCGCGAGCGCGTCGCGCTGCTCGGTGCGAACGGCGCCGGCAAGACCACCATGCTCAAGATCCTGCTCGGCGAGGAGACGCCGGACAGCGGCGTTATCCGCAAGGGCGTCGGTCTCAAGCCGGCCTATCTGCCGCAGCAGGTGCATTTCGCCAATCCGCACCGCAACCTCATCGACACGCTCATCTACGACAAGAACGTTTCCATGCAGGTTGCGCGCAACCGTCTCGGTTCGTTCCAGTTTACCGGCGAAACGCAGATGAAAACTGTGGATATGCTGTCCGGCGGTGAGAAAAGCCGCCTGCGCCTGTGCGAGCTGATGTACGATCCGCTCAATCTGCTCATTCTCGACGAGCCGACCAACCACCTTGACCTCGCCTCGCGTGAATGGATCGAGGAGGCCGTCGAGGCGTTCGACGGCACGCTGCTGTTCGTCTCGCATGACCGCTACTTTGTCGAGCGCTTCGCAACGCGCGTGCTGTACCTCGAAAACGGCCGTCTCATCGACTTTATCGGCTCGTACAGCGCGTTCCTCGACTGGCGCGCAAAGGGCGGCGGCGCTCTGCCTGCGGCGGAGGCTGCACCCGTCCCGAAGAAGAAAAAGGCAGCTGTCCCGACGCTGGATGATGTGCCGAAGCCGCCTGAAAAGCCGAAGCGCACGGGCGGTACGAAAAACCTTCAGAAGCAGCTGAGCACGCTCGAGCGCGAGATTTCGCAGCTGGAGACCCAGTCGGGCGAACTGGAGCAGCAGATGGTGGATGCGGCGTCCGACTCGTCGCGCCTGCTCGAGCTGATGACCGAAAAGGAGACCTGCGACGAAAAGCTCGCTGCGAAAATGGACGAATGGGAAGCCGTTGCGGCGGAACTGGAGGCAATGCAGTGAAAAAATACAGGGTATGGATAGGGCTTGCGGTGCTGTGCGTGATTGTCGGCGTGCCGCAGCTGTTCTGGAAGCCGTCGCGGTTCGGCGGCATCTTTCTGATCGCGCTCGCGGTCGGCTGCACGGGGGAGTGGCTGATGCTGCGAGGACGCGAGAAATACAGGGCGTGCCGCGTGCTGGCGCGCGTGGGGCAGGCGCTTTTCAGCCTGTTCGTGTTCTCATTTGCGCTCGTGCAGATCTGCATCATCGGGGTGCGTTTCGAGGAAAATGACCCGGCGGCCGCGCCAAAGGCGGATTATTACCTGACGCTCGGCGCACTCGTCAATCCGGACGGACAGCCGTCAGCGGCGCTTGCTGCGCGGTGTGACGCGGCAATCGGCGTGCTGAATGCCAATCCGGCGAGCCGCGCCATCCTGTGCGGCGGACAGGGCGGCGACGAGCCGCGCACCGAGGCGGAGGCCATGCGGGACTACATGGTATCGCACGGCGCCGACCCGGCGCGGCTGATCCTGGAGGATGCATCGAGTACGACCATCGAGAATATCGCGAACGCGAAAAAGCTGCTGCCCGAAGGCGCGGCGGTCGCGGTCATCACGAATGACTACCATCTCGCCCGGGCGCGCCGCCTGCTCGCTCACGCCGGTCTGGGTGATGCAGGCGTACCGGCGAAAACGCCGTACCCCAGTCAATGGGCGGCGGTGCGCTGCCGGGAGTACTGCTCCATTATGGGACTGATGCTCACCGGGCGCTGGTGAATTGCACGATTTGGAGATAGATTATGTTTGAGAAACTGAAAATGCTGTCCGCGCGGCTCGACGAGTTGGAAATGCGCCTGTCCGCGCCGGATCTGTACGATGATCCTGCCCGCGCGGCGCGGCTGCTGCGCGAGAGGAACGAGCTTGAGCCGATCGTCGAAGCATACCGCGCATACGAGCGGGCACAGCAGCAGCTCGCCGACGCGACCGAAATGCTGTCCGACCCGGATATGAAGGAGCTTGCGCAGGAGGAGCTCCAGCAGGCCAAGAGCGACATCGCGCGGCTTGAGGACGAGCTGAAAATCCTGCTTCTGCCCAAGGACCCGAACGATGAGAAGAATATCTATGTCGAAATTCGCGGCGGCGCAGGCGGCGAGGAAAGCGCGCTGTTTGCGGCCGACCTGTACCGCATGTACACGATGTACGCGGACAGGCGCGGCTGGCAGACCGAGGTGATGAGCCGTTCCGAGACCGAGCTGGGCGGCTATAAAGAGATCGTGTTCCGCGTCGCAGGCGACCGCGTGTATTCGCGGCTCAAGTTCGAGAGCGGCGTACACCGTGTGCAGCGCGTGCCGGAAACCGAAAGTCAGGGCCGCGTGCATACCTCGACCACAACGGTGGCCGTGCTGCCCGAGGCAGAGGAGCTTGACTTCTATATCGACCCGAAGGATCTGCGCATCGACACGTTCCGTGCGTCCGGCGCCGGAGGCCAGCACATCAACAAGACCTCGTCCGCTATTCGCGTCACGCACATCCCGACAAACACGGTCGTCGAGTGTCAGGACGAGCGCAGCCAGCACAAAAACAAGGAAAAGGCGCTGTCCGTGCTGCGAAGCCGCCTGTATGAGGCCGAGGTAGAAAAGCAGCGCGCCGCCATCGCGGCCGACCGCAAAAGTCAGGTCGGCACGGGCGACCGCTCTGAGCGCATCCGCACCTATAATTTCCCGGAAAATCGTGTGTCCGACCACCGCATCAAGCTGACCATCTACAAGCTCGACCAGTTCCTGAACGGCGACATGGACGAGATCCTTGACGCACTCATCGCAGCGGACACGGCGGAAAAGCTGCGGCAGCAGAGCGAAGCGTAACAACAACAAGACAATAGAGGGAGGATTTACGATGCTGACAACCGGAATTCCGCAGATTGTGGCAGGTATTGCCGTATTTCTTGTGTGCGGCGTGCTGCTGTTTTCAGGCAAGGTGAGAAAGCGATACTGGTGCCTGTCCTGTTTGGTGACGGCGCTGCTTGTGGGGCGCGGCGTCTGGTGCGCAAATGACTTTTTTGACCTTGGAATGGGCACGCCGAAGGTGTTTTCTCCTGAAAACTGGGAAAAAACGAAGCCGGAACAGCGGCATTTCATGGTGGACGACCTGCAAGAGCAGATAGCGCTTATCGGTATGCCCGAAGATGAGGTGCGCGAGCTTCTCGGTGCGCCGGACTATCAGGATACTGCGGCGTGTTTGTCTTATGTCATTGCGCAGCCGTTTGACGAAGTGACGCTTGATTTGACGCTGAAGAGCGGCATTGTAACGCAGGTGGAGCAGACCTCGCACTGAAAAGTTGTTTGCGGTCCCCTCCGTCAAACCTCCTGCTATTCGGCATACAGACTGTACAAGCAACTTTTGATACCTTAAATGGAAGTGTAAATCTATGAAAACAACTCTTTTGATCCCGGAAACCGATGAAAACGCGGTAAAGACTGCCGCGGCGCTCATCCGTCAGGGTGAGGTGGTCGGCATGCCGACCGAGACCGTGTACGGCCTTGCGGCAAACGCGCTGGACGGCGCGGCGGTAAAGAAAATCTTTCTCGCGAAGGGCCGTCCGCAGGACAATCCGCTCATCGTGCACATCGCGGATTTCGACCAGATCTACGACCTGTGCCCGGCGGTGCCGCCGCAGGCAAAACAGCTCGCTGAGGCGTTCTGGCCCGGCCCGATGACCATGATCGTACCCAAGGGCGACTGCATCCCGGACGAGGTCTCGTGCGGTCTGGACACGGTGGGCATCCGCCTGCCGTCCCACCCGATGGCGCGCGCGCTCATCCGCGAGAGCGGCGTACCGCTCGCTGCGCCCTCCGCGAACACCTCGGGCCGTCCCTCGACCACGACGGCCGCGCACGTCATGCGCGACATGGACGGAAAGATCGCGGCGGTGCTGGACGGCGGCGCGTGCGGCGTCGGCGTGGAGAGCACGGTCATCACGCTCGCGCTCGAGCGGCCGCGCCTGCTGCGTCCGGGCGGCATCACGCTCGAACAGCTGCGCTCGGTGCTCGGCGAGGTCGATGTGGACCGCGCGCTGTACGAGAAGATCGGAGACGACGTCAAGGTTTCCGCTCCGGGCATGAAATACCGCCACTACGCGCCGAAAGCGCCGGTCACGGTCGTGCGCGGCGACCCGGCACAGACCGCAGCGTATATCGCGCAGCATATTGGCGAAAAGACCGGCGTGATGTGCTTCGACGAATACCGGGACTGCTTCCCCGGCTGCGTGGTCGAATGCTTCGGCTCGGAGAACGACCTCGGCACGCAGGCGCGTGAGGTGTTCGACCGTCTGCGCGCGTTCGACGATACTGACGTGCGGCAGATCTGGGCGCAGTGCCCCTCGGACGAAGGGCTCGGCCTCGCCGTCGCAAACCGGATTAAGAAAGCAGCCGGTTTTTCGGTGGTGGAGGTGTAAGCGTTGGCTATACCAAAACACGATGAAATGTATACCGATTTTTTGAATGTATTAGCAGATAATCGGATACACAGTTTATCTGATATACAAGATGCAATTGCAAAAAAACGTCATTTAACAGCCGATGAATTGTCTGAACGCCTGCCCAATAAAAATGCTACTGTTTTTAATACAAGAGTGGCATGGACAAGAGCGTATTTGATGAAAGCGGAATTGATTTGCTCGGCTAAACGTGGTTATTGCAGAATAACACCAGAAGGTCAAAAATTGAGGGCAAAACGTCTGATGAAGAGAGATGATCCGGTTTTAAGCAGATATAAAGGCTTTCGAGAGTATGTAAATCCTGAACAAGTATCAAGAAAGAACCCGGAGTCGGAGCATGTATCGGAAGAAGTACAGAATGCAGTCATTAAGCTATCCGATGAGTCTCCCGATGAATTAGTTGAAAAAGCGGTTGCAAAAATGAATGCTAAGCTGATAGATGAGCTGTTAGGGGCAATCGTAGAGCAAACCCCCGCCTTTTTCGAATGGCTGGTATCACATCTGTTAGAAAAAATGGGATATGGTGTTTCGGAACTAACACTGAGCAAAACAAGTCACCAGTCACGTGATGGCGGTATTGATGGCGTAATCCGGCAGGATAAGTTGGGATTTAATAAAATCTATATTCAAGCGAAAAAATGGGACTTGAATACCGTTGTCAGCCGTCCGGAATTACAAAAATTTTACGGTGCGCTGCCGAATGGAACGGCACATGGCTTATTTATCACGACCGCTCGCTTTTCAGATGAAGCGATAAAATTTGCACAAAGTAAAGATAATATTGTTCTGGTAGACGGCATCCGATTGGCAAATCTGATGATTGAACACAATGTAGGCGTTTCGGTTGAAACGCAGTACGTTATCAAGCGGCTGGACTCGGATTTTTTCCAAGATGAATAGGAAGTGAACCAAATGAAAATCATCGGTCTGACCGGCGGGAGCGGGACGGGCAAGGGCACGGTTGCGGCGCGGATGCGCTCGCTCGGCGCAGGCTGGGTGGACGCGGATGCGGTCTACCGCGAACTCTGCGCGGAAAACCGCGCAATGCTGGACGCGCTCGATGCGGCGTTCGGCGGCGTGACGGACGAAAATGGTGCGCTCGACCGGCCGAAGCTCGCGAAGATCGTGTTTTCCGACCCGGAAAAGCTCGCGCTTCTCAACCGTATCACTACGCCTTATATCCGTGCGGCGTCGCTCGCGGCCATCCGTGCGCAGAGCGCCTGCCCTGTCGTGCTGTACGACGCGCCGACGCTGTTCGAGGCAGGCGCGGACGATTTCTGCGATGCGGTCATCGCTGTGCTCGCGCCGCACGACACGCGCGTTGCCCGTATCATCGAGCGGGACGGTCTGTCCGATGAAGCCGCACGCGCCCGCATCGACGCGCAGCCGAACGACATGTTTTACCGCGAAAAATGCGATTTTATCATCGAAAACAACGGCGATCTCGATGCACTCTATCGGGACACCGATGCTTTATACAGTCAACTCATTAAGTGATTCGGATTAAAAAAGGAGAATGCAACATGACTTCCGAACAGCTTTTTTACGACAAAAAGACCGGCTTTGACCGTCTGACCGACGAGGACAAGCACGGCATTCAGACCTACGCCGAGGGTTACAAAAAATTCCTCGACGAGAGCAAAACCGAGCGTGACGCTGTGCTGGAAATCGCCCGCATGGCTGAGAGCAAGGGCTTCCGTGCCTGGACGCGTGACGACACGCTTCGTCCGGGTGACAAGATTTACCGTATCAACCGCCACAAGGGCATCATGCTGGCTGTTATTGGTGAAAAGAGCCTCGCCGAGGGTGTGCGCCTGACCGCCGCGCACCTCGATGCGCCGCGTGTTGACATCCGCACCGTGCCGCTGTACGAGGACAACGGCATGGCGTTCTTCAAGACCCACTACTACGGCGGCATCAAGAAGTACCAGTGGACCGCAATTCCGCTCGAGCTGCGCGGCGTTGTCTGCGTGTGCGAGAACGGCGAGGTCAAGCGCGTACAGGTGCGCGTAGGCGACAAGCCGACCGACCCGAAGTTCGTTATCACCGACCTGCTGCCGCACCTTGCTACCGAGCAGATGACCCGCAAGGCGACCGAGGTGATCAAGGGCGAGGGTCTGAACATCCTCATCGGCTCGGTTCCGAGCGAAACCGTGGACGAAAAGTGCAGCGAGAAGATCAAACTCGCCATTATGGAGCATCTCAACCGCGAGTACGGCATGACCGAGGCGGATTTCCTGTCTGCAGAGCTGTGCTGCGTTCCGGCGTTCAATGCCTGCGATATCGGTTTTGACCGCTCGTTTGTCGGCGCGTACGGCCACGACGACCGCGTTTGCTCCTATCCGGCAGCAACCTCTCTGTTCGATCTGACCGAGACTCCGGCACATACCGGTGTATGCCTGCTGGTGGACAAGGAGGAGATCGGCTCGGACGGCGTGACCGGCATGCAGTCCCGCGCGTTCGAGACTTTTATGGGCGATCTGTGCCGCGCACAGGATGTGTTGCTCGACGAGTGCTTTGAGAACTCGGTCTGCCTGTCCGCCGATGTGTGCAACGCCTTCGACCCGAATTATCCGGAGGTCTCCGAAAAGCGCAACGACGCGCGTGCAAACTGCGGCTTTGCCCTCGTCAAGTACACCGGCGCACGCGGCAAATCCGGCACGTCGGACGCGACAGCGGAGCTGATGGCGCGCATCCGCTGCATCTTCGACAAGGCCGGCATCATCTGGCAGACCGGCCAGCTCGGCCGCGTCGATCAGGGCGGCGGCGGCACGGTCGCGATGTACCTCGCAAACCGTAACATCGATACCGTAGACGCAGGCGTTCCGGTCCTGTCCATGCACGCTCCGTTCGAGTGCATCGCCAAGCTCGACCTCTATATGGCCTACAAGGGCTTCGGCGCATTCTACAAGGACTAAAGCCGATAATAGCTGGCCGCGCACTGTCATGCGCGGCAAATTAACCAAGCCAAAACCCTTGCATAACGCAAAAGGAGAGCACAGATTTTTCATCTGTGCTCTCCTTCATTTTTTAGCCGAGCATCCCGGATGCGGCGGCCATCACTTCTCTGCCCCGAGGGGGCAGAAAAACTCACATCGCGTGATCGAGCGTCACCACCGGGTTAAACCGCTGGTCGATCGCCTTGAGATCGTCGTAAATCGTCATGAGCAGCCTGCGTTTACCCTCATCGTCGTAGCTGAACGGCACGACAACATCAAAGATCAGATTGATCTGCCGCTCGCCGTCCACAACGCGGAAATCGTGCATGGAGAGCTTTTCGTCGATGTCGCGCAGCACGCCGTCCACCTGCTCGCGCAGCGCGTTGATGTGCTCGTCGTTGACGTCGATCGGGTCCATATGGATGACGAGATAAACGCCGGTCTGCTGCCAGACGCGCTTCTCCGCCTCGTCGATCTCCTCGTGTACGGCGACAAAATTGCTGTCGCTCGGCACCTCGGCGTGCAGAGAGGCAAGGGCGCGGCCTGCGCCGTAGTTGTGAATGATCAGGTCGTGAACGCCGACGATGTGCTCGGAGTCGAGCACGATATGCTCGATATTCTTCGCCATGACCGGATCGGCGGCCTCGCCGAGCAGAGGCGCTACCGTATCGCGCGCGATGCCGATGCCCGACCAGATGATGAACGCCGCGACCAAAATGCCCACATAGCCGTCAACCGGCAGCGGGGTGAAACGGCCCGCGACCATGCCGAGTACGACGACCGAGGTCGTGATCACATCGTTGCGGCTGTCCTGACCGGCCGCGATGAGTACCGGCGAGTCGATGCGGCGGCCGAGCGTGGTGTTGAACAGCCCCATCCACAGCTTGACGAGCATGGAGACCGCCAGAATGCCGGTCAAAAGCGCGGAAAACGCGACGGCGGACGGATGAATGATGCGGTCGAGCGACGTTTTGAAGAATTCGAAGCCGACCAGCAGGATGATGAACGAAACGATCAGGCCGGCGATGTACTCCGTGCGGCCGTAGCCGAACGGATGCTTTTCGTCCGGTTCGCGGTTTGAGACCTTGAAGCCGACGATGGAGATCATGCAGGAAAGTCCGTCGGACAGGTTGTTGAAGGCGTCCGCCGCAATGGAAATCGCGCCCGTCACCAGACCGATGGTCAGCTTGAGCGCGAACAGGAACAGATTGCACGCAAGCCCCACCGCACCGGAAAGAATGCCGTACTGTTCGCGCACGGCCGCCGAGCGGGTGTCCTCCGCGTTTTTGATAAAAAGGCGAATGAGTGCCTTTGTCATAAAAATCCCCTCGCAAGTAAAATATGGTGTATCCCGAGGAGGATCGCAGCCTGGAGCACCATAACGGCGGGAATGCCGAACATGAAAATGCGGTGCAGGGTCTTGTGGCGGATGAGCAGCATGCAGGCGAAGACGCCCGGGCCGCCGCCGACGAGCGCCCAGAAAAACAGCGTGCGCTCGGGCACGCGCTTCCAGCCTCGCGCTGCGGCGAGCTTGTCGTAAATACAGACGACAGCGCCGATCACGCTGACTGCGATGAAGTAGTATAACACGTTCTGCATGGAGACAGAACCTCCGTTTCCGGGATTTCTCCCAATTTTAGCACAACCGTCCGCTCAAAGAAAGTCAGAACGGCGAAAAGTAGCATATGCTAACGAAAAAGTAGCAAAAGCTAACGGGATTAGCGGTTTCTAACGCAAAAAAGTGCGCTGCACCGCAGTGCGGACAGAAGGAAACCGCAGAAGGACGGGAATTCCCTCTGCGGTCTCGGTAACGATCAGATGGATTCGCGGATGATGTCCTCGATCTCGCCCGACTCGAGCCTGCGCGGGTCGGCACGGAACAGACCGCCCATCGTAACGACGGCGTTTTCCGCGATCTTTCCGCAGTCCTCTTCCCTGACGCCGTAGTCTGCGAGACGCAGCGTATCAACGCCGCAGGCCTGCTGCATCTCCGCGAGCGCCGCAAGGAAGTCCTCGGGACGGGTCGCGTCAGCCTTGCCCATCGCGCGCGCAATGGCCGCCATACGTGCGCCCGCGACCTCGGCAAAGCGCTTCCAGTAGGCGTTCGAGATCATGATAAGGCCCGCGCCGTGCGGCAGGTCGGGATGGAACGCGCTGAGCGCGTGCTCGATGGCGTGCTCGCCCGTGCAGCTGGACAGCGTTTCGACAAAACCGGCAAGCGTGTTGGCGAGCGCAACGTCCGCGCGCGCCTCGGCGTTCGATCCGTCCCTGACGGCGGCTGCGAGCGACCTGCCGATCAGCTCGATGGCCTGGAGCGCGAACATATCGCTCATGGGCGTCGAAGTCGACGCGAGATAACCCTCTGCGGCATGGAAAAAGGCGTCGAAGCCCTGATATGCGGTCAGATGCGGCGGAACGGTCATCATGAAGTCCGGATCGACGATCGAAACCGCCGGGAAGCATTTTTCGCCGCCGCCGCCGATCTTTTCCTCGCCGTTGGTGATGACGGTGAACGGGTCGGCCTCGGTGCCGGTGCCGGCCGTGGTCGGGATCGCGACAAGGGGCAGACCGTCCTTCGCCATGCGTTTGCCGCCGCCCGTGCCGCCGTGGATGTAGTCCCACCAGTCGCCGTCGTTGGTCGCCATGATCGCGACGGCCTTCGCGGTGTCGATGGACGAGCCGCCGCCCAGACCGACGATGAACGCGATCTTTTCGCTACGGCAGAGCGCCGCGCATTCGCGCACGCCTTCGATGGTCGGATTGGGCTTTACCTTGTCGTAAACGAGCGTTTCATGACCGGCTTCCTTCAGAATGCCGGCGACCTTCGCCACATAGCCGAGCTTTGTCGTGGACGAGCCGCCCGTGATGATCAGACCGCGGCCCTCGGGCAGACGCGCACGCGAGAGCTTGCCCACCGCGCCGCTGCCGAAGAACAGCCGGGTCGGCATATAAAAACTGAAAACACTCATGTTGCAGCCTCCTTAAAAAAGGGAGCCGAGCGGCCCCCCTGCACTTCGTGGATATTTGATATGCAGGCGTCTGTCTATACAGCGCCCAATAATATCATTATAGCAAACTGCGGCTTCAAAGAAAAGAGTAAAATGCAACGAAATTGGTCGGAATATTTAGTGCATTATGCAAAGAAAAACTATGCAAAAAACGCTTGACGTTGTGCAGAATTGATGATATTATTAGGTCACAGAAAAGGAAAGGGCAAACACCCAAAGCCGAAAGTCCTATCTCACAGGCCCGGGCGACACCCGACAGAAACTTTTCTGAACAGATGGCGAAAGCCAAATCTTTTGAAAGAGGTGAGTCCAATGGTAACAGAAGAAATATCCTGCAAGCTTACGAGGCTCGCCAGGACGCTGTGACCGAAACGATCAAGGTGATAGCTATTAAAAAAGAACGCGGGTTCCAGACTACACGGACGAACCGCCTGAAAAGCGCGATCGGTTTCTGACCAAAGTTCGCACGGCAGCTTTGGGGAAGCGATCCCCTTTATGAAATATCCGGAATGACGACTGACGGTGAACACGGATCGAGGCAGCGGGAAAGTAAGGTTCGTAAACAAGAACAAAGGCCATAAACCTCAAATGATGCGCCGAATGGTAGAAAACAGTATCCGATTGATACCTGCAAGATGCCGAATAACTGCGCACCCAGTGGCCGATGGGCATGCTGATGAGCATGGTGGAGCAGGAAGAACGCAGCACGCGGAGATGATATCAAAGCGGCAGAACAATACGTTTTTTCGGCGGCAGGCAGACAACAACACTGATGCGGCCGCACA
>OODB01001649.1_pt1 | contig 14861 bp, 9 predicted proteins | sample 1671721 | NCBI WGS metagenome assembly OODB01 (sample SAMN06348185, study PRJEB24527) | human gut metagenome | biome: human gut; feature: ankylosing spondylitis patient; material: feces | host: Homo sapiens | place: China | collected 2015-10
CAACATGGCGCTGTCCGGTATCCGCGATATGTCCTCCATCGAGGAGCCGCCGCAGAACCGCCATCCGGTGCAGACGTTCGTGCTTGAGCAGAACGACGGCGTGCTGCTCGATGCCATCCGGCGTGAGCTGGGACGCGGCGGACAGGTATACTACCTGCACAACCGCGTGGAGTCCATCGAGCGATGTGCGAGCATGTGGCAGCAGCGGCTTCCGGATGCGCGAATCGGCATCGTTCACGGCAAAATGGGTCAGAAAGAGATCGCAAAGGTTATGAACGAGATGGCGGACGGCGAGATTGATATTCTGGTCTGCACCACGATTATTGAAACCGGCATTGACATTCCGAACGCGAACACGCTCATTATCGAGAACGCAGACAATATGGGTCTGGCGCAGCTGCACCAGATTCGCGGCCGTGTAGGCCGCTCGTCGCGCCATGCGTATGCGTACCTGTGCTATCGGCATGGCAAGGCGCTCAGTGAGATCGCACAGAAGCGCCTTGGCGCGATTCGTGAGTTCGCGGCGTTCGGCTCGGGCTTCAAGATTGCCATGCGTGATCTGGAAATTCGCGGTGCAGGCAATGTGCTCGGTCCCGAGCAGTCCGGCCACATGATGAGCGTCGGCTATGATCTGTACCTCAAGCTGCTCGAAGAGGCCGTGCAGGAGGAGAAGGGAGAAACACCCAAGCCGCGTGTCGATTGTGCGGCCGAGCTGCTGATTTCTGCCAATCTTCCCGCTGATTATGTTGCGGATGCGGGACAGCGTGTCGATCTGTACCGCCGTATTGCGCTCATCCGAACGGACGAGCAGCGCAGTGATATGCTCGACGAGCTGATCGACCGCTTCGGTGAGCCGCCTGCGGAGGCCATCGCGCTGCTGGATATCGCGCTGCTGCGTGCCAAGGCCAGCGAGCAGGGGATTGCGGAGATCAAGCAGCAGGACGGACGGCTGCTGCTCACCTTTTCCGAGACCGATTTCGCGCGCCTGTCCGCGCTCTGCGGCGACAGTGAATTCAAGGGCCGCCTGCTGCTCAATGCCGGTTCGACACCGTATCTGTCGCTGCGTCTGAATAAGGGCGAGAAGGCGATGGAAATGGCACAGACGCTGGTTGATAAGTACGCTGCCACGGCAAAATAAGCAGGAGAATGATAGAAAGCATGATTCACTGAAGCCGATTTTCTTCCCTGAGCTTGCAGATAGGGGAGCGGCTGTATTTGCGCAAAAAAAGAGCGAAACCATGCGGCTTCGCCCTTTGTTTGTTGAAAACGGAGACGGTCGATCGACTCCGGCTCAGTAGCTGACGATCAATCCGCCGCGCTCGGCGTAGTAGCTGCAGAGCCCGCGGGTCGGCAGGATCTCGATGCTTGTATTTTCCCAGATATCCAGAATGCTGTTTTTCAGCGTCTGAGCCAGTGCGAGATTATCACAATGGCTGATCGCGACATTTCCGCCGATGAATCCGTGCTCCTTCATGGTGCTGACCAGCGTCTGTACGACCTTTTTCGCACCGCGCGCCTTGCTTTCAAAGGCGATCTTTCCCTCATCACTGCCGCTGCCGATGCCCCAGATGCCGAGAGCCTTGGCGAGCATACCCGTCAGACGATGGATGCGTCCGTTCTTGATCAGGTTGTCAAACGAGGAGAGCGCAAAGAGGATTTTGGTTTTCTGTAGAAAATTTCTGGCGTGCGCCGCAATATCGTCAAAGGCATGGCCCTGACGGATCAGGCGCTCGATCTCCTTTACGCAGAGCAGAACCTCCGGTCCGGTGGATAAGGAGTCCAGAATGACGATCTTTTTATCCGGGTTTTTCTCCAGCGCCATATCTCTTGCCGCAAGAGCGCTGTTCATGCTGCCGGACAGCTGCGAGGAAATGGTGATCGCGATCGCGCAGTCCGCCTGTTCAAACTGTGCCAGCCATGCGTCCGGCGTGGGGCAGGAGGTGTGGCCGGCCGAGTGTTCCTGCTCCATGGCGGAGAGCATTTCCATCGTATCCAGATGCTCGTCATCGACAAAATCCCGCTCCCCGATGCGGATGGTAAACGGCACGCTGGTCAGCCGGATCCTTCCGTCCGGACTGGTGGAAGGGAGCAGATCACAGCTTGAATCCGTAATAATGTTCCAGTTCATATGTTTTTTCCTTTCTCTCTTACCGAAAATTTTCACGTGCGCTCTCGCAGCCGGTCGATCTGCACCGCACACAGCCGGTCTCTCCTGCACACTTTCCTTCATAAAACAGAAAATGCCTTAATGTTGTATTCATTATATAACAGAACGCGCATTTGATAAATAAAAAGTTTTACAGATGTTTGCAGATGCCGGTATGGCCGTCAGCGGGTCAGATATTGCAGGATCAGCACAAGGATCAGCATATGTACGGGATAAAAGGCATAGCAGGCATACTGGAACGGCTTGCTGTGATAGCCCTGCCGTCCGCGGTACAGCCAGATGGGGATGAGCGCCAGAAGTGCAAGCCCTTGCTGACAGATCTCAAATTCCATGCCGAATATATGGACGGGATACAGCAGACCGCCCAGCAGCTGCACATTGACCCAGTAGAGGGCGAGAAGCTGTCCTGCCAGACACCACCACTTCCGTCCGCGGAAGAAGTAGAAGATAAAGATCGTCAGCACGCCGGTGCCGTAGTAGTCCACCATGCTCAGGGTGCCCAGCACTGTGCCGATCAGCACAACAAGCAGGGCGGTGAGCAGATACAGCCATGTTTTCTGCTTTTTGCGCACGGTTTCCATCAGATGAATGCCCAGAAGACCGAGCAGCAGCGTCCAGATCACGTTCTGGTGCACCGGATAAAACCAGGTTCCGCCGTACATCAGGTCGAACGGCACTTCGGAGAGCACGGCAAACAGCGCAAGCCGCAGGGCGTATTTTCGGAAGCTGTGGGTGTGAAAATATCCTTCCACCGCCATGAATGCGAAGATGGGAAAGGCCAGCCGTCCGGCACACGTCAGCCAGTCCTGCGCGGGCAGGAGGGTCGCCCAGAGATGATCCATCAGCATCAGCACCATGGCGAGAATGTGAAGTGCCGCGGCGCTGAGGGAAAAACGGCCGGAGGCGGGAGAGGACAGGTTGTTGGTTGACATACGGGTACTCCTTTATCTAAGGCAACACCGCACAATTAAAGCTGCGGCGCTTTGCGGAAATTTTTCACCCTGATTGCGTTGCGATTTCTTGCAATACGAAAGTATTGCTGCAAAACCGCGCCTTATCAGAGCACAAAATTTGCTCGCAAATCGCTCTTGTCTAATTATGCGGTATTGCCCTAAATCGTTCGGTAATCGGGATGTGAGACACAGGAATGTGCTCTGCATTTATTATATACAGAAGAGCGGACAGCCGCAATGCCGCAGCGATAAACTTTTTGTGAATATCCGCGAGGCGGACACGGCGCACAGACGGAAAACGCCCTGCCGACCGGTACGGGCAGAGCGAGAAAAGCCGGAGATACAGATTCCCGGCACAGCTTTGCAGCCATGCCGGGAACGGTTGAGGGAATATGAAGATCAGAAAGTTATAGCTCGCCGCGCGCTTCGCGCTCTGCAAGTTCTTTCATGATAGCGGGATACTTTTTGTCGAGCTGATACAGCAGGCCGACGATCAGAACGCCGACAAAGATCAGCAGCGGGCCAAACATATAGATGTTGATGATCGAGTTGATTGCGGACTGCGACTGCACAACAGCGCTGCCGGTCGAGGAAATATAGCCGCACAGACTCATAATGCCTGCAATGCTGGTCTGTGCGATGCCGGTGCCCAGCTTGGTGCCGGCCGAACCGCCTGCGAAGAAGCAGGCTTCCTGCCCTATGTGCTGCTTATGACGCGCTGTCCAACGGGTTTGGGCGGTATCCATCCATAAGTTCATCATTTTCCATGATGAAGGAACGTGTCGTATCCTGTCCCCATGCAGTATCGTATTTTTCCATCAGATAATCGCTCAGTTCGGTTCTGTTCTGAATCTTTACCAGGCGGTACGGCTCCTGAAAGGCGACCTTTTCAATGAAGTACAGACTTCCGTCCTCTGCCGGCAGTAATACGCCCACGTGCCCGATGAACAGCGTATTGTCCGTATCCGAAAATCGGTCATGGAGGACAACGGAGATCAGACGGGCGAAACTGTCCTCAAAAGAAATACCGCGCTCCGACCAGCCCGCCTGAAGCGCTTTGAACTGATCCGCCACCTCCGTGGTACCTGCGGCAGTTACCGGCGCGAACAATGCGCAAAGTAAAGGGCGCTCCTGCTGGAGCACCCTTGGACTTGTGAGAAATTATGCAGTTGGCAAAACCGTGGCAAAACCGGTGAATTTATCACGGTTTGCGGTGATGAAATTCGCAGCTGCATCGGTCAGATCGAGCGTGCCGAACGAATCCTTGTTGACGCTGGCCTTATATGTGCTGTAAGAGCCGGTGCTCATCGTCGGCGCGCCGCTGATGATAAGCGTCAAACCGTCGGTTACGGCGCCGCCGCTTTGTTCGCCGAGGAACTGATTCAGCTTGACGCCGTCTGCAACATGGAACGTTACATCGCCGTCCAGTGTCGCGCCCATGTATGCGCCCGCGAGGTTGACATCCGCACTGCCGCCTACGGAAACGTCCACGTGAGCCTTATGCGTCGTGCTGCCTCTGCCGCTGGCGATGACCGCAAAATCCCCGGCCTGCACGCTGATGTGCTGCGTGCCCGCTGCGGTGCTGTCCACGGTACTGCCTGCATACAGACTGTAATCCGTGAAGCTCCACGCGGTCGCCACATCGTTCGCGATTGTGAGATCATGCCCGTTGGCATATATCCGGCTGACGGAATAGGTGATGTTCTTCAGTGTGAGATCACCATTCAGCGTCAGCGGGGAACCGGACAGCTTATACTTGGTCTCACCGGCCGAACGGATGGTGCACGCGACATCCGGGAGCTTGTCCTCCTCGGTCAGCTGCACATCATCATTGAGCACGATCGTGCCGCCGTTTGCCGCGTTCACCGCGGCAACAGCGTCAGCCCAGCTCTGATAATTCGTCCCGTCCACCACGAAGGCGTTTTCCTTGACGCCCTTGGCGAACGTCAGATCCTTGCGAACGATGCCGGACCATTTGCCGTCCTTTTTCGCCGCCGCGCGGATGTACAGCTTGCCGCCTGCGATATTGTCGATGGAAACCTTGAACGGGCCGGTGTACTCGGCGCCGGTTTTGGTCGGGTCGGAAACGGTGGAACCGGTCAGGGTATTGCTGTTATCCACGGTATAGTAGATCTCCGCGCCGTTGGTCGGGCAGTCAAGCGTTACCGTTACCGCATCCGCATTCGCGTAGGTGGTTTTCTCCGGCGAGACGGTGAGCGTCGGCTTGGAAGCCGTCAGCGCCTGATTCAGTGCCGCCTGCACGGCTAAGAGGACAGCTTGGCTCTCTTGCTCGTGCCCCTCGATTGGCTTAACGCCTTCGGTGGTCTGCGCGAGATAAATGCGGCTGAACAGCTCGGGCAAGAAGTCCGCGTACTGTTCACTGTGTGCAGAATCCAGCTTCAGCGAAGTGATGTAGTTATAGTTGTCATCATTCGGGCTTTCGGTCACGATGGTAGCCGTAATGCCGTCTGCTTCGGCGGAAACGCCGCTGTATGTTGCGGTATACGCCGCGTTGCTCAGCGGATTGGCGAATACATAGAACTGCCGAACCACATCCGAGCGAGTGCCGTCCTTGGCAAAGGCGGCGGCGCGGACTTCGATGACCTGACCCTCCGGATGGTTCGTCAAATCCGGTGTCAGCTTCACGCCGACGTCTCCAGACCAGCCGATTTCCGCCGCTTCCGGGCTGTTTTTGTCCGGGTTGATACCGTTGAGTGTGTAGCGGATGGTACAGTCCTTGTCGGCCGACATGGCAACGTCGATATACTTATAAGAAGCATTCGGTACGCAGGTCTGTGCCGTGAGGGTCGGGGCGAGCACGGTGGATTCGCTTTCGCTGACCGGCGCGGAGCGCAGTGCCGCGATGGTGGCATGACGGATGGCATCCGACCAGACAGTAGCGCCGGAAACGGCGTCTACGTTGTGGTCCTTGTCATCCGGTACGGTCTGCATGTTCAGTACATTTTTCAGCGACTTGCCGCGCAGCTTGGCGGGCATACCGTCGGATTTCATTACGCCGTAACCGGACCAGTACGCATCGTCGGAAACATCGTTAATGCTGCCCTCGGTGCCGTTGTCCTGCACGCGGGTGATCTTGCCGTTGGTAGTTGTTACGCGGACACTGACCTGATACGGGCCGCCGGACACACCGCCGTCCGTCACTGTGCCGATGTAGGTGCGCGTGCCGGAGGTCAGACTGGGGATCGCGACAAACTGCACGGTCTTTTCGGTGACATTGGAAGCCTTGCCGTCCTTGACGGCGATGGCCTTGACGGTAACGGAGCTGTCTGCGTTGCTGTTCGGCCGGATAGTCAGCGTTGTGCCTTCAAGGGTTTCTGCAGTGTTCCCGTCTACACTCGGAGTGCTGCCGTCGGTGGTATACCGGACGATACAGCCATCCCCGGCCGAAACGTTAAGTTCCGCCGGGGATGTTGCTGCATACAGCAGCTGCGTCCGAGCGTCTGCCGCTTTCAGGGCTGGCGCAGAGGGCGACTGCTCGCCTTCCTAGTCGTTGGAGAGATTGTTAAAAGCATCCAGAACGGCATTCTGAACTGCCTTGGAGGAATAGGTTGCACCGGAGACGGCATCGAAGTTGCTCTCGCCTTCGTGCTCATCATCATCGGTAGGATCAATTCTCAGTGCGGAAACACCAGCTTTATCCAAACCGTTGAACTACTCCCAGAAGTTATTTTTAGCAGAGGTGAGTCCACTCAGAGAGTTCCAATAGCTGATAGAATTCTTGCTCGGTTGGGTGTTGTTATCTACAACAGAAACAACTTTACCCTTAGAATCGAATGTAACTGTTACCTGAGCATTATACTTGTAACCTGTTACAAGAGCGGAGCCGGTAACCGTCTTGGTGGTCGGCTTAGTAGAAGCATTTGCTTCGTCCAGCTCATTCAGATATTTAGTCAGCTCATCAATCAGGCTTGCGGCTTCAGCCTTAGAGGCATCAGCATTAGCAAGCATATCAGCAGCTTCACCTGCATGCTCGTTGAGTGCATCCCGGGTAGCATTAGTGGTGTACTTGGTATTGGCGTTATCCAGATATGCCTGTGCCCGAGCAGCCAGTGCCCGTAACTGGGTTTTCTGATCGTCAGTGATTTTTTCAACCTTTTCAGCCACATTATCGGCAGTCATGTTTACAGTAAAGGTGGAATCCGAATAGCCGAGTGCATAAATGGTGATTTCCCACTTACCCGTGCCGTCCGTGCCCTCCGGCAGCTGGAAGCGCAGAGAATCCGTCAGGCCCAGCTGAATACCCATAGACTTGTGCATCCAGTTGTCAGCGGCAAACTTGGTGCCGTAGGTTGCAAGTACAGTATTGCCGTTGCCGTAGTATTTCCATACAACGGTCTGCATATTGTCACCGAGAGCGCCGTATGCGTTCTTGACATCAACCTTAGTCGGCTTTCCGTTCTTATCCGTGCCGTCCTTCTTGGGGTTGGTCAGGTCAACACGCAGATGTGCACCAAAGTTCTGTGCATCGGCATAATTTTTTGCGGTAGCAACAATATCGTTGTCCGCGATTTTCAGCGCCTGGTTCTTAATACCGGAACCGGTGCCGGTCTTGCGCGGGCCGAAGCTGAACGAGTCGCCCTTCTTCGTGACTGCCTTCAGGCCGTTGGTGGTGCTGTCTACTGCGGCAACTACCGTGTAAGACTTCAGATTTTCTTCGCTGTAACCGCCCTGAAGCGTTTCGCCGTTCTTGGTAACAGTGTACTTCGTGCAGAAGTCAGCAAAATCAGAAGCGCTGACCTTGACCGGTACATACTTGATGCCGGTGATGTTGTAGGAGGTAATGCCGATCTCTTTCTTGTTGTAGGTCTTGCCGTCTGCGTCTACGAAATTATCGGCGTCCGTCCACGAAACCGGGTGATAATCCTTATTATCCGCGGTATGGACAACAACACTCTGCTGGAAGCTGCCGCGATGCAGACCATGGTTGGTCGTTGCGCGGGAAACCGCATCGAACGCACCCTTGTCGTGTTCCTGATGCCCTCTGCCGTCATCACGATCCACTTCATCAGACGAAGCATCCCAGTCGCTGCCGCTCAGGTCAACGCCCTCGCTCTTCCAGTATTCGTCATACGGAACAGCGGCGTAAGCGTAAGTATAGGTCGGCGTGTAGCTGAACTGAAGGTCGGGGTAGCCGGTTGCGGAAACGGTAAGCGTTTTCTCCTTGCCGTCCGCAAACAGCGCTTCACCATCGGACTTGGCATCCTCGTCAATCGCGCCGTCCTTCTTGATAATCGTTACCGCGTCCTTGTCGGTTGCATCGTATTTCTTGTCGCCAACCTTGACCGAGGTGATATTCTTCAGAAAGTTTGCGAAATCAGCATCTTTCGCGCTGTCTGCCTTTTTCAGGGCAACAGAGCTTGCGTCATACTTCGCAGCGGCCTTGCTCGTGGAAACGGTGAAACTTGCCGTTACGTCTGCATACTTGCCCTTCGCGTCGGAAACCGTTACCTTATAAGAACCCGGCAGAGCGGAATCAAAGGTGATGGTTTTCGTTTCTTTGTTATAGCCCATGCCTTCCGGTACGCTAACGCTCTGCGAGAAATCGTCCGGGAAACCGGAGAGGGTGAGCGTAGTTTCCTTTGCGTCTGCGGAGAACTTTGCAACTTCGGCCTTTGCGCCCTCTGCGATGTACGGAACATGCAGCTCTTTCGCCAGATTGAGCTTGATTATGCCGTCGTCAGTGTAGTAGGTGACTGCGCTGATGTTCTTGCCTACGAGGGCTGGGTCAGCCTTGAAGCCAAGCTTGGTTACATGCCAGATTTCGGTTACGTGGTGCAGACCGTAGGTATTGCCGTCCGTGGCGGTCAGGACAACGGCGTAAACCTTCTTGCCCTTCGCGATTTTGTCGCTATCGATCTCCATTTCGTACTTGGCGTGATGGCCGGGGGCCTTGAATTTGGCAATGGTTGCGGTAGCCTCGGACGCCGCACCGGTCGCCTTGCCGAACGACCACTTGCCATCGGTCAAAGTCGCTTCCTTGTAGTAAGACGGGGTGTCGCTCAGGGCGTAGTAGGAGTAGCTTGCGCTTTCAAACAGCGCTTTCCTGCCGGTATAGGTGGTGGTTTCATTCTCGTTGTTTTTGTTTTTTACCGTGATGCTTACGGAGTCGCTGTCTGTTACCTGCTTGAGGCCGGAAAGGTCGCTCGTCTTTACGCGAACCGGATAGGTAACGCCGGTGATATCCGAGCCGTCGCGATTGACATGATACGAACCGCCTGCCAGAGAACCGTTGCGGGTCTTATTCTTGGTCGCCGACGAAACCGCGTCAACGGCTGCGGCGTTCTCGCCAAGCTCGGCCTTATAGAACTCGCCATACGGGATATTCATCAGCACGTAGCTGTAATCGCTGCGGGACGAGCTGCTGCCGCCGGAGGACGAGCCGCCGCTCGAAGGAGCTGTGCCGACGGTTCCGGTCTTGCCGGCGTCTACGGTCTTGTCGCCGGCCTTGACGCCGGAAACGCCGCTCGCCGCCGTTACCTTGGTGTTCTTGGTCGAAACCGTAACGTTGTTCGCGTTCGCCTGTACAGCGGAAACCGTGCCTGCGCCGGAAACCGAAGCGCCCGCCGCCGAAACGGTGACCGAACCGACAGACGCGCCGCTCTGCACCGTGAGAGCCGCCTTTTCCGCGATAACGATGTTATCGATCTTGCCGGAAACCACGAGGTCGGACTTCGCCGTTACCGTGCCGACGCTGCCGCCGGAAACCGAGAGCGAAGCCGCGCCGTTCGGGTTGCTGACGAGCACGCCCTTGCCTGCGGAGCAGTTCTTGAGGCTCGCCTCGGTCGATGCGCCGCGGATGACGATGCGGCCGGTGACCTTAACGCCGTCGAGCGAAACCTTGTCCCCGCCGTCCGCAATGATGAGGTCACCGTTGACCGTGACACCCGAGAGCGAAGCGCCGTCTGCGCGGACGATCAGGTTGCCGTCTACGGTCTGGTTCGCAATGCTGCTCGAATCGGCGTAGGACGCTGCCATGTCGGTGATGATCTTGGCAAATTCTGCGCGGGTGATGTTGTTCTTCGGGTTCAGGCGGCCGTTTGCGCCGTTCACGTAGCCGTTTTCGACCAGTGCGGAAAGACTGCCGGACGCCCACGAGGAAACCGCGCCGTTATCCGAAAAACCGGAGAGCGAAGCGCTGCGGCCGTCGGTCAGCGCGAAAGCGCGGGCGAGCACGACAAAGGCTTCTTCACGGGTGATCGAGTCGTCCGGATGGAGCAGACCGTCCGCGCCCTGAAAGGCTTTCATCTGCACGGCACGGCCCATGTCGTTGTAGTACCATGCGTCCGGGAGCATATCGCGGTAATCCTTGAGCGAGGCGGACTTGGTCGCGCCGAACGCGCGGGAAACGATAGCCGCCATCTGGGCGCGGGTCAGCAGACCCTTCGCGTCGATCATACCGTTCGAGCCGTTCAGCAGGCCGTGATCGACCGCTTTTTCCAGCGCATTGGACGACCAGTCGTTCGGGAAGTCGTTGAACCGGCTGAGATCAGCCGCAAAGGCGCCAGACGGCAGAAGCATGGTACCCGCCAGCACCAGTGCGAGTGTTTTCTTGCACTTCATTTTCTGTTCCTCCTTTTTGGTGTTAGTTGAAGCTAACCTCCCCTTCGAAAAAAAGCGTATCTTCCCGGCGCGTCACGGGATCAATTCGCACCATAAGGAAATACGCATGGGTTAGCTTAAACTAACGCTATAAGCATTAGCCAGTTTAACACTGGTAACTTCATTTGTCAATCAGAATTTTTGTGACGAATAATTATCAAAAACGGACAAGAACGCACTTGACAAGCAACTTTTATCGTGGTATCCTCATAAACAGTAAGCATACGCTAACTTTCGGAGGTTCTACAAAATGATGAAAAAATTTCGGGTCATGATTCTGCTCTGCACGCTCCTGCTGGCAGGCTGCGGACAGCAGTCCGTTTCCGCGGATGCCGAGCCGCAGTCGATCGACCTGTTCGCGATGGACACGGCCATGACGCTGACCGCCTACGGCGACCACGCGGAGGACGCGCTCGCGGGCGCGAAAAGCGAGATCGAGCGGCTCGACGCGCTCTTTTCCATCAGCAGCGAGAGCGGAGATATTTACGCACTGAACCGCGACCATAAGGCGGATTTTCAGGAGGACAGCCTCGCTTTGCTGAACCGGGCGCTTGAGGTTTCCGCTTCGACGGACGGCATTTTTGACTGCACGATCGAGCCGGTCATGGAGGCTTGGGGATTTACCACGCAGAACTACCGCGTGCCGGAAGAAAACGCGCTGAACGAACTGCTCTCGTATGTGGATTACCGGCAGGTGCAGGTGGACGGCAGCACCGTGTCCATTCCCGATGATGTGCAGATTGACTTAGGCGGTATCGCGAAGGGCTTTACCTCGGACCGCATGATGCAGGTTTTCGCGGACAGCGGCGTCACGAGCGGCATCATCTCGCTCGGCGGCAACGTGCAGGCGCTCGGCCTCAAGCCAGACGGCAGCCGCTGGCGCGTCGCGGTGCAAGACCCAGAGAACAGCGAGGAAAATTTCGCCGTCATCGAGATCGAGGACGAGGCGGTCATCACCTCGGGCGGCTATCAGCGCTACTTTGAGCAGGACGGCACGACCTATCACCACATCATCGACCCGCGCACCGGCTATCCGGCGGACAGCGGCATCATCTCCTCGACCATTATCAGCCGCGACGGCACGCTCGCGGACGGCCTTTCCACCTCGCTGTTCATCATGGGCGTGGACGACGCGTTGGATTACTGGCGCGCGCATTCGGACGAGTTTGATGCGATTTTGATGGACGAAAACGGGACGGTGTATGTGACGGACGGCATCGCAGACCGCTGCTCGCTACTTGAGGACCGCAAAATGCAGGTTGTTCACTAAATCGCAATTATAATATTAGCCAAGGCTTGTCTCATGTACCGGGATAAGCCTTTCGCTATTATTATATATCATGTTATTCCTGTGAAATTATAATTTGATTACGCTCTCAACAATGGAATAAAGGCAGTTCAGATGAAATTTCTAAATTTCAGTTTTGAACGAAAATTCTATGTTCAGGAGTGAAAATTATGACAAACAAACAGGAAAAGATGATATGCAATAGCTTTGGTATATCGAAGCTGAAAGCGTTTCAGAAGGATGTAATTACAGACTTACTCAATGGTAAAGATGTACTTGGCTTAGCTCGAACCTCTGAAGGCAAGTCAATTTGCTTTCTTTCGATGGTTGCTATGCACCCGAACGAATTACTGATTGGGATTCTCCCGACGGTTGCATTGATGCGGGACTTAGTGCAGCGCTGCGAGGACAGCAAAATCCGAGCGGGCTGCCTGTACAGCGACAATGCGGAGAATACCAATATTATTGAAAGATTGAAGCGCCGCAAGCTTCAGGCGCTCTTTGTTGCACCAGAACGGCTGAATGATCCGCATCTGTGGAAGGCAATTCAGAAGAACAGGATACACACGGTCGTTGTAGACGAAGTGCATTGTCTGACGGAATGGGACAGCGAATTTCGTCCAATGTATCGCAATATCGGTAGATTTATCAAGGATTTGCCCTCGTCCCCTGTTGTTGCTGCGTTCAGTGCAACCGTTATGCAGGAGGATATTCCATATATCACGAAAAGTCTGCGTATGAAAAATCCGAAGGTACATATCGGCAAGCTCAAGCGATCTAATCTTTCTCTGAGGAAAGTGTTCGTGAAAACGGAGGAAATTCGTTATGGGAAAGTCAGAAAAGCAATTCTAAAATATGCTGACAAGGGCAAAATCGTTATCTACTGCACCCGTGTCTGTGATGTGGAAGAGATGCGCGATTACTTAATCGAAGATTGCGATATCGAAGCTGATGAGATTGCCATCTGCCACAGTAAATTATCCAACCGAGCGAAGCAGGAGCAGCGCTTTCGTTCCGGCAAGGCACACATCATGATTGCAACTTCTGCATTCGGTATGGGCGTAAATATCCCGGATATTCGTCTGATTATCGTCTCTCAGCTTCCATTCAGCGCAGCGTCGTTCTATCAGATGGCAGGCAGAGCCGGGCGCGACGGAAAACGTGCAAAGGCGCTGCTGCTCTGGAATGACGCTGATTTTCAGATGAACCTTGACATCATCTCAAATACGGATGAACGCGCGATTGATGCCGTGAATGAGTTGTATGCGATCTGCGAGTCATCGGATGATTTACACGATGCGGTCATCGGCTGCTTTGCGAAAGGCGGTGTGTGAAATGGATTTTCGTTATGGCATCCATACGATTGAATTCTTTCGCAGAATGTCCCAGAAGAGCTTTAACAAAGTGTTTCAGCATCTGAAAAGTCTGAATTTTGGCAAACTCTACCCAGACTCGACATATCATTCTGACAAAGGCATCGAGAAGTATATCTGTACCTCGTACTGCGGTCAGGGCGTCGTACTTTATCTGTACAAGCAGAAGCGCAGCAAGAACAAAACAAGCAAAAATATCGCCTGTTCTATCCGCTTCCGGCTCAATCCGCACACTTTACTGGACGGGAAATATTCACCCAAGAAAGTGTTCACCGCGAAAGAAAACCAGCTGAAATCGCTTGATAACCGGATGACCGGTCTGCTGCGTGAAATCGGTCTGGACTGCGAGTTCGAACAGCTGACGCTCTCTCGTATCGACTGCTGTCTGGACTACTTTCCCGAGTCGCAGAGATGGGTCGATGAGGCACTGCGTGTCATTCGACGTAGTCCGTACATGAAGCAGTACAAGCTGTGCACATTCGGCAAAGGATTCCCCAATCACAAGGAAAAGAACGCGCATTCGTGGCGGATTTGCTGCAAAACGACCACATTGACGGTCTATGATAAGACGTTTCAGCTGATAGAGGAGGATTTGCTCGAGGACTATGATGCGCCAATGCTTCGGTTCGAGGTGGCCCGCTCGGGAGCGAAGTTCAAGCGTGGCCTGTCCGATGAGGTCAAGAGCAGCAACAAGGAAATCCTGAAAACCGTGATGAACGAGTCGGAGAAAACCATTCACTCATATATGAAAAAACTGCACGCAAATCTGCCGTTTGTGCGGTATTCTGACTGCATCGCACGAATTGAAACCGTCAAATACTCCGCCACGAGGAAGAATATGCGGCTGCTGGTCGAAAAGCTATCCGATTGCAAAAGTTATGCACAGGCTGTGAAAAACAGCGAGCTGTCCGAAAGCCAGCTCCGCACTGCGCGCAAGCAGTTTGAAAAACTCGGCATTCAGCCAGCTACAATGAAGGATAAATCAAAGATCGAAGAATTGAAATTTGTTCTATAAATTGCGAAACCCATGCCTTTTCAACGGAATTGGCATGGGTTTTGATTATCTTTTTTGAAACGAAATCACTAACATAAATATAAGATGGCATGAATTGCGGTGAACTGTGATCTGTGCTGTCAAATCTTATATGTAAAAGGATGATTTTTATGAAGTATCTGGATTATCGCGGGATGGAAGAGTTTTACACAATCGACGAGGTCTGCCGACTGTTCGAAATCAGCAAGCAGGAGCTCAAACACTACGCGGACAAGTACAGCATTCAGCCGCAGGAGGATCAGTACGGCAACTGGGGATTCCGCAAGGTTCTGGTGCGAAAGCTGCACAATTTCATCTACAAGGAGCAGTATAATCAGCCTCGCACTTTGCCGCAGTCCGATTCGAGGATTCCCTGCGCCATGGTGATGCTCGCGGGGATTCCGCAGCGCTCCATGTGGGCGATGGC
>OODB01001680.1_pt1 | contig 14559 bp, 7 predicted proteins | sample 1671721 | NCBI WGS metagenome assembly OODB01 (sample SAMN06348185, study PRJEB24527) | human gut metagenome | biome: human gut; feature: ankylosing spondylitis patient; material: feces | host: Homo sapiens | place: China | collected 2015-10
ATATATTAAAAAAATAATATGAAAAGCGAGAACTAAATTATGCGAGATATACCAGTACTTTTTAATAATAAAGATGAATGTTGTGGTTGTGCAGCATGTTATTCTATTTGTCCACAACGGGCAATAACAATGAGTGAAGATGAAATGGGATTTGAATATCCGATTATTGATAAGACAAAGTGTGTATGTTGTTCAATTTGCATTAAGACTTGTCCTGTTAAGATAAATGCGCTATAGCATTAGAAAGAAAGTTCTAAAATTTAAATGAAGGTAGAAAGTGTTACTAGTCAATTATTGGTAAAATGAAATATATCTTAATCAATACAGTGAAAAACTAATTATATGAATTGAAATAAGGAGAAGTGCTTGTAAGTATGAATAAGAATAGAAACCCAATGCTTGATTTCATTAAAGGAATTGCTTGTATATGTGTAGTTTTTATACATGTCACATTCCCTGATAGATTCGGTTTAATATTGAAAAATATTTGCGGTTATGCAGTACCATTATTTTTTGTGATTGCCGGATACTATGCTGGGGGGGGACAAGAACAAGTTGTTAAAAGAAGATTATATAAAATTTTAAAAATTTTGTTGTTTGCATATATAGTTTTCTTTTGTATAGAATTCATTGAGCAATTAAGGAATAATAACATTGTAACATGGCTTCATAGCATTGTAAGTATAAAGGCATTTATTAAATTTTTCGTTTTTTGTACAATTGATTTTGCGATTCCGCTATGGTATTTAATAGCACAAAGTGAAACATATATATTCTGGTATATAATAGTAAAATTTAAATTAGAGAAAAAAATGTTAAAAGTTATGCCATTACTTTTTGTCCTTCAAGTAATATTAAGAACTACATGTGAAACAATAAATTGTAATTGGTTTTGGAAGATTAATTTTGTAACAGGTTCTTTAACCTGGTTTTTGTTAGGATATTATATTTATAATATAGAAATAGAAAAAATCAAAAAAATTGAAAATAGGGTGTTGGTATTTTGTGGCATGATTGGAATGATGATAGCATGTATACCAATTTTATTTAGTTTGAAAGTTAATTTTTCAAGTATTGGTTATATTCCTTATGCTACAGCTATATTCTTGTTTGCTATAAAAAATGGGGGATATTCTATAAGTCAAAAAATGGAGTATTTAGGGGAGAAATTGTCTTTATGGGTATATATATTCCATGTGCCTATGAGTATAGTTATATCTCATGTATGTAGTAAGATATTTAAAGTGGATATTAAATCAACCTTATTTTCATGGTGTTTTCCAATAATTACAGTAGTTGTTGTAGTTATATTTTCGTATTTATTTGAGAAGACAATTCAAAAAGTTAAAGGATTATAAGTATGTCGGGCAGCATCCGGTGGATCCTGTGGCACTTATCATTGCTACACTGATGCCTTGGAATTCTGAGCCATTCATGTGCTCCGTCCTCGCATCTTATAATGAGCTACAGTAATCACGGAAGACAAGACTACCTTTCTGAAATATGGAACAAAGAAGATTGTTGTGGATGTGCGGCTTACTGTTCGATTTGTCCGGTTAAAGCAATAGTAATGCAGATAGATGAGGTGGGATTTGAATATTCAAATATTGATGAAAAAAATGTATTCATTGTTTAAAGTGTGTAAATACTTGCCCTATTAGTAATTAATATGCTATAATGTGTGAAAAGTATTAGCAATTCTAGGATGATAGGCTCTAGAATATATTAATTTAAATGCATATTTACGATATGCAGGAAAGGATGTATTATGAAAAAATGTAAATTGTTGATTGCAGGGGTTATATGTGGAGTTTTTGTTATTCAAACTAGTATAACTGGGGTATATGCTTCTGAACAAAATGCTGTTTGTTATGAAGCTAGACAAAATTTAAATATTTCTGCAAAAGCAGGTTCAAACAAAGTGAATGTTGGGGACAAGGTGACTGTAACAGGAACAGCAGCAGGAGGAACCGCACCATATACATACAGCTATCTGTTACATAATAAGGATACAGACAGCTGGTCACGTCTTACACCACAGTTTATAAATAGCGCAAGCTACACATGGACAGCGGGAAGTGTTGGAAACAGAGAGTTTTTTGTAGAGGTAAAGGACAGTACAGGAAAAGTAGTGCGAAGCAGTGCAGTAGCAGTATCGGCAGTAAAAGCCCAGGCTCTGACAATCAGTGCAAAAGCAGGTTCAAACAAAGTGAATGTTGGAGACAAGGTGACTGTAACAGGAACAGCAGCAGGAGGAACTGCACCATATACATACAGCTATCTGTTACATAATAAGGATACAGACAGCTGGTCACGTCTTACACCACAGTTTATAAATAGCGCAAGCTACACATGGACAGCGGGAAGTGTTGGAAACAGAGAGTTTTTTGTAGAGGTAAAGGACAGTACAGGAAAAGTAGTGCGAAGCAGTGCAGTAGCAGTATCGGCAGTAAAAGCCCAGGCTCTGACAATCAGTGCAAAAGCAGGTTCAAACAAAGTGAATGTTGGAGACAAGGTGACTGTAACAGGAACAGCAGCAGGAGGAACTGCACCATATACATACAGCTATCTGTTACATAATAAGGATACAAACAGCTGGTCACGTCTTACACCACAGTTTGTAAAGAATGCAAGCTTTACATGGACAGCAGGAAGCACAGGAAACAGAGAGTTTTTTGTAGAGGTAAAGGACAATACAGGAAAAGTAGTGCGAAGCAGTGCAGTGAATTGTAGTGTGACTATACAGCAGGAAGATTGGGAACTTCCTATTATGTAAAATTGTTACAATAGAACTATGAGCGAAATGGGTATCGATGCTATAGAAGTAGTTTCGATATCCATTTAATAAAATTATGTTAATACAGAAAGATATTTATTTGTTACTTAAAATCAAGTATTGAATTATTAAATACTTGTATGATATTTAAAAATAGTAGTGAGAAAGTATCAATAAAAGCCGCAATGATTGCGGCTTTTTTGTATGAAAATAACTATATAATTATCGAAAAGATGCGAAAATAATAAGAATACAACATGAATCTAAAAATAATGATATTGTAAATCGCTTTAAAGTCGTTATAATGAATATATAAAATGTTAGTTTAAAGAAAAATCAAAGGGAAAGGAAAGAGAAGTATGAAAAAACGTACAACATATCTGCTTAAGCGATTGGCAGCCGCGTGCTTGGCCTTCGGAGTCGCTTTTACAGGGATGCCGGCAAGCAGTCTGTACTCGATTACACAGGTGCAGGCAGCAGAAACAGCGTCAGAAAGTATTTTAGCTACAGCTTCACAGGCTGCGAAGTATGGACTGGCAGATGACATTCAGGATGGTGCTATTCTGCACGCCTGGTGTTGGAGCTTCAACACAATCAAGGAGAATATGAAGGACATAGCAGCGGCAGGCTTTACAACTGTCCAGACCTCTCCGGCGAATGAGTGCAAGGACACTTATTCAAATATGAAGCTTATGGGAAATGATGAGATAAATGGTACAGACGGCTGCTGGTGGTGGCAGTATCAGCCGACTGACTGGAAGATTGGTAACTATCAGCTGGGTTCAAGAGATGATTTCAAGGCGATGTGTGCCGAGGCTGACAATTATGGAATCAAGGTTATTGTTGACGTAATTCCAAACCATACCACACCTGATCTGCCAAAGGTGTCTGATAATCTTTACAATGCAGTGGGTGGCAAGGACAATCTGTATCATGCAAATGGTTTTAAGGAGATTACACAGTGGGGCAATCGTTATGAGTGTACCACAGGACAGATGGGCGGACTTCCGGATGTAAATACAGAGAATCCGGATTTTCAGGCATATTTCCTTAAGTATTTAAATGACCTGATTGCATGTGGTGCTGATGGCTTCCGTTATGATACAGCCAAGCATATCGGTGTGCCATCAGATCCTCTTGATGCAAAGAGCACCAGAAACAATTTCTGGCCTGTTGTGACAGGTGAGGAGTCAGCAAAAGGTGTTACACTGAGCGATAAGAATGTGTTTACATACGGTGAGGTATTACAGGGTGACAATGTACCTGAGTCAGAGTATGCCCAGTATATGCGCATGACAGCCAGCAGCTACGGTGAGACCTTAAGAGGAGCCGTTACCGGTAATTCTTTTGATGTAGATAGTATTTCAAACTGGAGACATGCTTCACCGGGCAGACTGGTTACATGGGTAGAGTCTCATGACACATACTGTAATGCAGGTGTTTCATCAAGGATGACAGATGAGCAGCTTCGTCTGGCATGGGCAGTAATTGCAGCAAGAAAGGATGGAACTCCATTATTCTACAGCCGTCCGGATGGATCAAATGGAGCCAGCGGCAACCGTTGGGGCAACAATGTACTCGGTGCCAAGGGAAATAATGAGTTTAAATCTACTGAAGTAAGGGAAGTAAATCTCTTCCGTAATGCCATGGCCGGCAAGTCGGAGTATTTACGCAATCCTGGTAAAGATTCACAGATTCTTCAGATTGACCGTGGTAACGAGGGAACTGTTATCATCAACTTAAAAGAAGAAAGTGTAAATATCAATTCCGATACCAAGATGAAGAACGGAACCTACAAGGATCAGGTCTCAGGCAGAACCTTTACAGTATCAAACGGCAAAATTTCAGGTACTCTTGACAAGAGAAAGGTTGCTGTTATTTACAACAAGGATCAGGAAAGCGTTGGTATTTCTTCTACAACAGGCTCAAACAGCTTTTCAACAGATACACTTGATGTAAAGCTTTCGGCTAAAAATGTGCAGAACGCTACATATACCACATCTGAGGGAGCTTCAGGAAGCTATACAGACGGAGAGGTTATCGCAGTTGGTGCAAAGAGTCAGATTGGTGATACAATCACTGTAACAGTAAAGGGTACAGGAACAAAGGGTGAGGTCACTGACAGCGCTGAGTTCAAAAAGACAGAGAAAGACCCATATCTTAAGTATATTGATGGAAGCTATGATGTATACATCAAGAAGCCTGACGGATGGGGAGACAAGATAAACTGCTATGCATACGTTGACAAAGACACAAACAACGGAAAATGGCCTGGCGTAGAGATGAAATATCTGGGCGAGGGTGTGTATGCATACAATTTACCAGATGATTTCAAGACTGCAAGCGTTATTTTCAATGATGGTGTTTCGCAGTATCCGGCAGCACAGCAGGCGGGACTCGAGTTTACAAAGGGTCAGTCAATGGCATATATCAATGGCAGCTGGACAAAGGTAGAGAAGAAGGCAGATGATATAAAGATTACTTTTTCAGCCGATACGGTTTCGGCAAAGGTTGGAAGTGAAGTTAAGCTAACAGCGCAGGCAAGTGGAGGAAGTGGTAATTATACTTATAAGTTCATTGTAAGTGACAATAATGGAAATTGGTATAAAATTAGAGATTACGCAAGAAGTAATACATGTACATGGAGACCAGGGGCAGCGGGAAATAAAACCTTGTATGTTGATGTAAAAGATAGTGCAGGTGCATATCAACGAGCAGCATTACCAATAGAAGTAAAAAAAGTCAATGAAAAATTAAGTGTAAAGCTTGCTGTATCACCATCGGGAACAGCAAAAGTTGGAAGTGAGGTTAAGCTAACAGCGCAGGCAAGTGGAGGAAGTGGTAATTACACTTATAAGTTTATTTTAAGTGACAATAACGGAAATTGGTATAAAATAAGAGATTACGCAAAAAGTAATACATGTACATGGAGACCAGGGGCGGTAGGAAATAAGACGTTATATGTTGATGTAAAAGATAGTGCAGGTGCATATCAGAGAGTAGAACTTCCGATACGGGTTACAAAACAGGCTGAAAAATTAAGTGTTAAGTTGACTGCATCGCCTTTTGGAACAGCAAAAGTTGGAAGTGAAGTTAAGTTAACAGCGCAGGCGACTGGAGGAAGTGGAAGCTATTTATATGATTTTCTTGTCTGCAGTCCGGATAATAATTGGTATAGGCTCCGTGATTATGAGAAAACCGGTACTTATCTATGGGTGCCAAAGACAGTGGGTAATACAATGTTATATGTAGATGCTGTAGACAGCGAGGGCAATTATAGGCGGGAATCTTTGTCTATATTGGTAACAAAATAGGTGAAATAAATATATTAATACACAAAGTGAGGATGTTCATAGTATGAAGAAAAGAATATTTGCTTTGATATTATGTGCTTCGCTTATGACAGGAGAAATGACATTTTGGCAAGCTCCTGTTGTTAAAGCAGAGACAGTATCAGGCAGTGAAAGTAAAGATAGCAAAGTAGCTGTTAAAAAGGTTGCAACTCAGAATCCGACAAGTCCGGCAGGCGTTATTTATGCAAATAGCCGTGATGATTTTAGAGATGAATCAATTTATTTCGTGATGACAACACGTTTCTATGATGGAGATTCAGAGAATAATGTTCAATGTTGGGATGGTACACAGTATGATGATCCTGACGATCCGGAATGGAGAGGTGATTTCAAGGGCCTTGCAGAAAAACTGGATTATATTAAAGCACTTGGATTTACAGCAATATGGATTACACCTGTTGTAGAGAATTGTAGTGGATATGATTATCATGGATACCATGCTCTGAATTTCTCTAAAGTGGATCCAAGATATGAATCAAGCGACTTTACATATCAGGATTTTATTAATGCAGCACATGCAAAAGGATTAAAGGTAATTCAGGATGTAGTATTTAACCATACCGGAAATTTTGGAGAAACAAATCTTTTTCCTATGATTGAGAAACAGGGAGATTTAAGCAGTTCAGATTGTATGAAGCTGCTTCCTAATAGTGGGCTTCCAACAGATTATAATCAATTGCTTCCGGCAAGGCAGTATGATGCGCGTATAGAGAAAATGAAAAGTGAGACAGGTGATCCTGAACATATTTATCATCATGAGAAAAGTCTCGGCTGGGAGGAATATAGCTGCCAGACAGCTCAGATTGCCGGAGATTGTGTGGATTTGAATACGGAGAACCCAAAGGTTTATAAGTACTTACAGGATGCATATAACAGTTATATTGATATGGGAGTAGATGCATTCCGTGTTGATACAGCAAAGCATATTTCAAGATTAACATTTAATAATGCACTTATACAGCCATTTTATGATGAAGCAGAGAAAAATGGAAATGATAGTTTCTATATGTTTGGAGAAGTGTGCACTCGCGATCGTGATGTGTGGAACAAAGGTGTGCCTCCTCTTTCAGCTCCATTCTATACATGGAAAGAATCTAAGGATTACGCATGGAGTGATACAGATAGAACCGTAAATGAACAGTCAACTTTAGACAACTTTAATGATAATAAAGATATAGAAGCCCAGCCTACAAGTGATAATGCATTCTTGAACGGTAATGACTATCATACACCGGATTATAGTAAAAATTCTAAATTTGGTGTTATTGATTTTCCAATGCATTGGAATTTTGAAAATGCAGGAAGTGCGTACGGCATTGCGTTAAGTGGAGACAAGTGGTATAACGATGCAACATGGAATGTTACATATGTTGATTCGCATGATTATGCACCTGATCAGGCTCCATCAGATCAACGCTTTGCCGGCTCACAGGATACATGGGCAGAGAATTTGAGCCTTATGTTTACATTCCGTGGTATTCCTTGTATTTATTACGGATCAGAGGTGGAATTCCAAAAAGGAAAGATGATAGATGTAGGTCCTAATGATGCATTAAGTAATACAGGCCGTGCGTATTTTGGAGATAATATTGAAGGTGAAGTAACAACAACTGACTTTGGTGAGTATTTTGGTGCAACAGGAACAATGAAAAAATCTTTGAATTATCCGCTATCAAAGCATATTCAGAGATTAAACCGTATACGTCAGGCAGTACCGGCTCTTAGAAAGGGTCAGTATTCAACATCAAATATTGATGGAAATATGGCATTTAAGAGAAGATACACAGATGATAAAACGGACAGCTTTGCACTTGTCACAATAAGCAATTCTGCAACTTTTAATAACATCCCGAATGGTACATATGTGGATTGCATTACCGGAGATACAAAAAATGTTACTAATGGAAGCCTTACAGCTGAGTGTTCGGGAAAGGGCAATTTAAGAGTATATGTATTGAATACTGCTAAGACACAGGCACCGGGTAAGGTTGGTACAGATGGTAAATATCTTTACAATGCAACATCTGTTGAAGATGCACAGGAGCAGAGCGTTTATTTTAAAAATACACAAAACTGGAATAATGTAACAGCTAATTTATATGATGATAATGGTGCTTTGGTGCAGAGTATTCCAATGTCGAAAGTAAAGGACGGAGTATACGCATGTACATACACAGGAAATAAAACAGGACTTAAGGTTGTATTTACAAATGGCTCAGGCTCAAGTGTAAAGGCTGAATTCAAAGATGGTGGATATTATGATACATCTGGTTATAAAGGACAGTATGAAGGGGACATAATTCAGGTACAGTCCGTAACTTTAGACCAGAAAGAAATTAATATGAACACTGGAGAAAAGAAGACGGTAAAAGCAACTGTTGCTCCGGAAAATGCAAAGTATAAAGGCTTGTCATGGAGTTCTTCAAATAAGGATGTTGCAACGGTTGAAAAAGGAATTATTACAGCTGAAGGAGCGGGAACAGCTGTGATTAAAGCGCAAGCGAGAAATGGAGTAGAAGCGTCAGTAAAAGTAACTGTAAAAGAAGTGCCATATGATTATGAGAAAGTTGCAGATGGAAAATTAGCTATTTATTTTAAGAAACCATCTGGATGGGGAAGTTCTGTTAACTGTTATGCATATAATACTACAAATGGAACTAATAATAAGCTTACAGGGGAATGGCCTGGTACAGCTATGGAAAAGCTTCCAAATGGAGTATATAGATGTGTGCTGGATGAAGCAACTGCTAAAAGTGGCAAGGTTCTCTTCAATTCAAATGGAGCTCAGGCACCGGCAAGTGGAGGTTTTGATATTAAATCATATGCTTTATATGATCAGAATGGATATTGTGAAACAATAGTTCCATTAGACAAAATAGTAACTAAATTAGATGTTAAATTTAATACAGATGTGATAGAAACAGCGAAAGTTGGAAAGAAAGTAAAATTAACAGCACAGGCAAGCGGAGGAAGTGGGGATTATACGTATAAATTCATTCTCACTGATAATAAAGGTAATTGGTACAAGATTAAGGATTATTCAAAAGATAATACAAGTACATGGACTCCGGGAGCTGTGGGCGACAAAACATTATATGTGGATGTAAAAGATAGTAAAGGCGCATATGTGAGAGTTGGACTTGCGATGAAGGTTACAACACTCAATGTCAATTTTACTGTATCACCTGAGAAGACAGCAGAAGTTGGAAGTGAAGTAAAATTAACAGCACAGGCAAGTGGTGGAAGTGGAGATTATACGTATAAATTCATTCTTACTGATAATAAAGGTAATTGGTATAAGATAAAAGACTATTCCAAGGATAATACAGGTACATGGATTCCGGGAGCTGTGGGTAACAAAACATTGTATGTAGATGTAAAGGATAGTGAAGGAACTTATAAAAGAGTGGAACTTCCAATTGAGGTTACAAAACAGACTGAAAAATTGAGAGTAAAATTTACATCTAAGTCCGATGGTACTGCAAAATTAGGAGATAAAGTGAAACTAACAGCACAGGCAACAGGCGGAACTGGAAATTATTTTTATCAGTTTGTAGTATGTAATCCGGATAATAATTGGTATAGAATTCGAGGATATGAGAAAGATAACTCATGTTTCTGGACTCCAAAAATGGTAGGAAAAACAATGCTGTATGTGGATGCAGTAGACAGTAATGGAAATTATTGGAGAAACCTTTTGTCTGTAAATGTTCAATAAAATGTATTATATTCATAATGGAAGATATATTGAGCAGTAATAAATATAAAAATATGATTATTTTACATTTTGAGTGTAAAATACAATTGTAAAAAAAGAGTGTAAATAAAGTGTGTAAGTTACCATTAGCAAAAACTTACACACTTTATTTTTTATAAGGGGCAATTTTATGAATTTTAACTAATGAGTTATACATGAATTTATCTATCTTTTTTGTACATAAAGTGGTAAAATGAACTAGTACCATAGTGTTAGATAAAATGTATAATAACTAAATCAATAATAGTATATCATTTTTGATTAAAAGTGGTAAACTATATTAGTGCTATAGGACTAAGAAGATTAGTTTAATATTTTAAGTTAGGAGATTTAACATATGAAGAAAAAGGTAGTGGCTGCTTTACTGGCAGCACAAATGGTTGTTACATTGTGCCATACATCCTCTGTATTTGCGACAACAGTTGATGATACTGCAACTGTACAGGAAGTGGAAACAGTCGATGATTCACAGGAGCTTTATGGTGCAGAAACACCTACTCCGGAGTCGGATTTTACATGGGATGGAAATAAAATCACAAAGTATAATGGCACGAGAGAAAATGTTGTGCTTCCTTCAAGAACCACAGCTATAGGTGACTCGGCATTCAAAAATTGCACCGGCTTAAAGTCAGTGACTATTCCGGACAAGGTCACATCCATTGGAAGATATGCTTTTCAGGGATGTACAGGCATTACAAGTATAGTTATACCATCACGAGTTGATACTATAGGATACGGTGCGTTTATAGATTGTACGGAATTGAGCAACTTCGAAATAAAGAGCAGCGTGTTACAGCATACAGGTCAGTATGGTGATGGAAATATATTTACGGGATGTAAAAATCTTAAAACTGTAAAGCTGACTGGAAAAATGAAATATATTCCTGATACCATGTTTGATGGTGCAGACTATCTAGAGTCTATAGTGATTCCGGATTCAGTGACATCAATAAAAGATAAATCATTCAGGGGTTGTAAGTCTTTGAAGCAGGTTAGCATACCAAAATCTGTCACTTCAATTGGCGAATATGCGTTCAAAGATTGTACAGCATTACAGTCGATTTCATTGCCTGAGAATTTGACAACAATTGGAAATTGGACTTTTTCAGGCTGTTCAGTTTTGAACAATCTGGTCATTCCATCAAGAGTGAAGAGTATAGGCTGCTATGCATTTAGTGGCTGTACATCTCTTTCAAATCTGGAAATAAAAAGTGGCATATTGGAAAATACAGGGTATTATGGGGATGGCTATCTATTTAATGACTGCATCAAATTGAAGACTGTATCGCTTACGGGTGATTTAAAATCTATCCCGGGTGATATGTTCGAAGGTGCAGAATATCTTGAAACACTTAAAATCCCAAGCACTGTAACCACCATATCGAAATCTGCATTTAGTGGTTGTACCTCATTGCAGCAGATTACAATTCCGGAAGCAGTGACATCAATAGAGGAGAATGCATTTAGAAATTGTTCATCATTAACAAGCTTGGTTATTCCGTCAAAGGTGGAAAGTATCGGATATTATGCATTTGGTCATTGCGACAATCTTTGTGATGTGGAGATTAAGAGTGATAATTTAAAGAATATAGGTATATATGGTTCTACTTCAATCTTCGGGGACTGCATAAGTCTTGAAAAAGTAAGAATGACAGGTAAGCTGGAAAGTATACCGTCTAGTATGTTTAGGGATTCGCAATACATTCAGAGTGTTGAGCTTCCAAGTACCATAAAAGAGATATCAAGCAGTGCATTCGAGAATTGTTCGTCATTGAATCAGATTACAATACCGGAGAATGTGACAGCTATAGGAAGAGATGCATTTAATGGATGTAAAAGCCTTGAAGAAATTACTATTCCGGTCAATGTGGAAACACTGGGAAATGGAGCTTTTGCGAACTGTACTCTGTTAGAGAAAGTAACAGTACAGAATCCTGATATGAATTTTCATTTGAACTCTTATGAATCTGATTATAATCATTTTGGAAATGACGACTTTGTAAATATAATAGGCTATGGAGATTCTACAGCGAAGACTTTTGCTGATGAAAATGGTATTAGTTTTACAGAAAGCGAGAATGCAGAGGTGAAGTTTGATGGTGCTTCTGTCACATTAGCAGATACTATCGGGCTCAATTTCTACGTGAAGATGACTGCAGCTGACGTAAAGAACAGCAAAGCCTATATGAAATTCCAACTGGCTGATGGAACAGTCAAGAAAGTAAGCATAACTGACACAAAACAGTATTCAGAAGATAAAAACACAAGAGTATTTACCTGCACTATGCCGGCTGCAGAGATGTCTGATATCATCAAGGCACAGCTAATCATTCCGGAGGCAGATGGTACAGAAAAAGCAAGTGATACAATTACATATTCAGTAAAGAAGTACTGTCAGCATATTTTAAATAATTCTGATTCGTATGATGCAAATACTATAGCAGTCATTAAGAAGATATTGAATTATGGTTCATACAGCCAGCAGTATTTCAGCTACAACATGGCAAATCTCGCAAACGATATGCTTGAGGATACTGAGAAAACTCTTACGAAGCAGGCTGATCTTATGAAAGCAAGCTCAACATTTCATGCGAATAATGTTAATGGTATCAAATATTTCGGTAAATCTCTGATACTTAGATCAAAAACAGACATGAGAATCTATTTTGAGCTTACAGACAGCACTAAGAAAATTTCTGATTATACATTCAAATGTGACGGAAAGGTATTAAAACCAGTTCAGAACGGCAGCAAATATTACGTGGATATTGCAGATATAACACCGGCAGAGTATGGCAAGGTATTTACAGTTACAGTATCAGGCAAGAACTTCGTTTCATCCAGTGTGTATGATTATTGCAGAAGTGCAGTAAGCTCAAGCACTACGGATGGTAAATTAAAGAATTTGAGTGTTTCTATGCATGAGCTTGGAACAACGGTTCAATAATATGGTTAATTGATTGCTCGGATGCTTTATATTGGTTTTATATCAGAAACAGCAGCTGTAATAAGTGCAAGTTACTATTGGATGAGAAAATCCGCTATACCGGGTACGGTATGGCGGATTTTTAGATTTATTTTAGATTTTTCTTTTATCTTGAGGAAAATGGTGGTATTCTAATATTAGTACTAAAGGGGTATTGCTTATGATGAGATTTGAAATTGGAGGATTGGAATATGAAATCAAAATTTATGTCTGTCATATTGATAGTGGTATTGTTTATCGCTTCTTATATGCCTGTTTCTGAAGTAACAGCAAATGAAAACGATAAGGTTGAAATTAAATCAATAAATTTATGGAATACATCTGCAGCAATTGCGTCTAATGGCGATTTATACTGTTGGGGATTTAACGGATATGGCGGTGTTGGAAATGGTACTACGAATGATCAGCATACCCCGGTAAAGGTTTTAGAAAATGTTAAAGAAACCGTTTTGGAAAATAATACTACAGCAGCTATAACAGAAGATGGTGACTTATATTGTTGGGGGGATAATAAATATGGACAAGTTGGAAATGGAGCAACAGACAATCAGTTAACACCGGTAAAGGTTTTAGAAAATGTAAAGGAGTTTTATTTAGATTATTATACGGCTGCCGCAATAACAGAGAATGGCGATTTATATTGCTGGGGCTTCAATTTAGGAGGGCAAATAGGAAACGGCTCTACTGTTAATCAGCTAACACCGGTAAAGGTCTTGAGTAATGTTCGTAAATTCTGTATTGATAGCCTTACATCGGCAGCAATAACAGAGAATGGCGATTTATATTGTTGGGGAGCTAATGGTTTTGGAACAGTAGGAATTGGTACTACAACCCACCAGCTAACACCAATAAAAGTATTGGAAGGTGTAAAAGCATTCTATACAAAAGAAAGTACATCAGCAGCAATAACAGAAAATGGCGATTTATATTGTTGGGGGTATAATGAATACGGAGAAGTTGGAAATGGAAGCACATGTAATCAGCTATCTCCGTTAAAGATACTAGATAATGTAAAACAAGTATGTTTTGGAGAGTTCTCATTTACAACAGCAGCAATAACTTTAAATGGTGATTTATACTTATGGGGATATAATGAATATGATGGGCTAAATAATATACTATTACCAGCAAAAATATTGGAAAATGTAAAAAAGTATTATACTTATGAGAGTACATATGGCGCAATAACAGAGAATGGAGATTTATATTGTTGGGGGAAAAATAGTTGGGGGCAAGCAGGAAGCGATACAGGGTATTATGTGGAAAAACCTATAAAAATATTGGAAAATGTTAAAGATGTGAACATAGATGATGTTAAATCAATAGCGTTAACTGAAAATGGTGATTTGTATTATTGGGGAGCTAAAGGGAATCCTAATATTCCTTCAGAAGATAATGATGACTATCAGACAATACCAGTAAAGGTGATGGATAATGTAAGAGAAGCTAAGGTTTTTTATCATACATTTGCAGCAATAACCACAAACGGAGATTTATATTGTTGGGGCTATAATACATCAGGTCAAACAGGAAATGGTAACTTCAAGCGACAGTATACTCCGTATAAAGTAACATTCCAAACAGAAGATAATTATTCCGGTGAACTGAAAGGCCTTTCACTAAGCCTGAGTGATGATATCGGACTTAACTTTATTATGCGTCTGTCAGATGCGTTACTGATAGATAA
>OODB01001687.1_pt1 | contig 14536 bp, 9 predicted proteins | sample 1671721 | NCBI WGS metagenome assembly OODB01 (sample SAMN06348185, study PRJEB24527) | human gut metagenome | biome: human gut; feature: ankylosing spondylitis patient; material: feces | host: Homo sapiens | place: China | collected 2015-10
AAAGTGCGAACATAAAAATAGTTTCATCAATATTCTCCTTTATAAATACCGATTTATCTTTTTCTTTCTGAAAATGGGCAATTCCGCAATGGAACTGCCCATATATTTTGAAAATTATGCGATTTTTAAGGCTCTGCACCGTTTCAAGCACCATTTGGTGTAAATTTGGTGTATTTGTGTATTTTCAGAGCTTTTTCACAAATGAAATACATCCCGTTTTGTAGGGTAAAACGGTACTTCTTAATAGAGCTTTGCACCTGCCGGAATATGGTCATCAACCATAAGCAGATGGAGCTTTTCTTCGCCTTCTTCTTCGTGAATAGCGGAGAGGAGCATACCGCAAGAGTCAATACCCATCATAGCACGAGGAGGAAGATTTGTGATAGCGATAAGTGTCTTACCTACAAGCTCTTCCGGCTCGTAATATGCGTGAATACCGCTTAAAATGGTACGGTCTGTGTCTGTTCCGTCATCAAGGGTAAACTGCAACAGCTTCTTTGACTTCGGTACTGCTACACATTCTTTTACCTTAACGGCTCTGAAATCTGACTTTGAGAATGTGTCAAAATCGACCTGTTCCTCAAACAAAGGCTCAATCTTTACCTTAGAGAAATCAATCTTTTCAGGCTCTGCTTTCATTTCCTCGACAGGCTGATTTTTTACATCATTGCCCTTGTTTACATCATTCAAGGACTTCATTGTTGGGAACAGTAATACATCTCTGATTGCCTCTGCTCCTGTCAGCAGCATACACATTCTGTCGATACCGAATCCGATACCACCTGTAGGCGGCATACCGATCTCCAGTGCGTTCATGAAGTCTTCATCTGTTGTGTTGGCTTCATCATCTCCCTGTGCAAGCAGTTCTTCCTGCGCTTTGAAACGCTCTCTCTGATCGATCGGGTCATTCAGCTCTGAGTAAGCATTTGCCATCTCCCATCCATTCATGAAGAACTCGAAACGCTCTACGTATTCTGGATTCTCCGGTTTCTTCTTTGTCAGCGGAGAGATCTCAACCGGGTGATCCATAACGAATGTCGGCTGAAGCAGATGTTCCTCTACGAACTCCTCAAAGAAGAGGTTAAGGATATCACCTTTCTTATGTCTCTCTTCAAATTCTACATTATGCTCTTTTGCAAGTTCTCTTGCCTGCTCCAGAGTCTCAACTTCATTCCAGTCAACGCCTGCGTATTTCTTAACTGCGTCAACCATTGTGATACGCTCGAACGGTTTACCAAGATCCATCGGGATTCCTTTGTAAACGATCTGTGTTGTTCCAAGAACTTCCTGAGCAACAAAGCGGTACATGTTCTCTGTCAGATCCATCATGCCGTGGTAATCTGTATATGCCTGGTAAAGCTCCATCAGAGTAAACTCTGGGTTATGTCTTGTGTCAAGACCTTCATTACGGAATACACGTCCGATCTCGTATACTTTCTCAAGTCCTCCAACGATCAGTCTCTTCAGGTAAAGCTCAAGAGAGATACGAAGTTTCAGGTCCTCGTTCAGAGCGTTGAAATGTGTCTCGAACGGTCTTGCAGCTGCTCCACCTGCATTTGCTACAAGCATTGGTGTCTCAACTTCCATAAATCCTTCTCCGCTTAAGTATTTACGGATCGCTGCAAGGATCTTGGAGCGTTTGATAAATGTATCTTTAGAGTCTGCATTCATGATCAGGTCTACATATCTCTGACGATAACGTGTGTCTGTATCTGTCAGGCCGTGGAACTTCTCCGGAAGCATCTGTAAGCTCTTGGAGAGAAGTGTCATCTTCTCAGCATGGATAGAGATTTCCCCTGTTCTTGTTCTGAAAGCGAAACCTTCAAGTCCGAAGATATCACCGATATCAGATTTCTTGAAATCAGCGTAAGCGTCTGTTCCGATTGCATCTCTTGCTACGTATACCTGAATATTTCCCTGTAAATCCTGAATGTTACAGAAAGAAGCTTTTCCCATAACTCTCTTGAACATCATACGTCCTGCGATTGCTACATGGATCGGATTTGCATCCATAATGCTTCTTCTCTCTTCGTAATCCTTTTTAAGAGCCTCTTTTGCCTGCTCTTCATCCATTCCTTCTACGTTCGGCTCCTGGTGATCCTTTAAAAGCTCAGCCTCATGTGCCTCATAAAGATCCTTTACCTCAAGTGAATGATGCGTCTGATCAAACTTTGTGATCTGGAACGGATCTCTTCCGTTCTGCTGCAGTTCTGCGAGTTTATCACGGCGAACCTTTCTCAACTGATTCATATCCGGTTCCTGTGTGTTCTTCTGATTCTGTCCCACTGTCTGTTCTCCTTCCATATTGTCTGCCCTGCGTCAGTCCGTTTCAGATGAATGACGCAGAAAACGTATCTCTTTCTGCCGCTTTCAGGTTGCCCTTTAAGCGAACTAAGACCTCTTAATTATTTAAGAGGTCTGTGCTGGTATATCTTATACTGATTATGAACGCTGAATATCAAGTACTTTGTACTGGATCACTCCTGCCTGGGTTTCTACGTCAACTACATCGTTCACCTTTTTGCCCATCAGTGCCTGACCTACCGGAGATTCATTGGAAATCTTTCCTTCCAGACTGTTAGCCTCTGTAGAACCAACAATTTTAAATTCCATCTCCTCGTCAAAAGTAATATCAAATACTTTCACAGTACATCCGACATTGATCTTATCCAGATCTACTTCATCCTCAACAACTACCTCTGCATTTTTCAGAATTGCTTCTAATTCTTCGATACGGGCCTCGATATCTCTCTGCTCGTCCTTTGCTGCATCATACTCAGCATTCTCGGAAAGATCTCCCTGCTCTCTTGCTTCTTTGATCTTGCCTGCTACTTCTTTTCTCTTTACTACCTTCAGATTCTCCAGTTCATCTTCCAGTGCTTTTAAGCCTGCGTAAGTAAGTAATCTTTTCTTAGCTTCTGCCATCGGTTACGCTTCCTTTCTGATTCTTTCTTTTCTGTCTATACTTACAGGTTCAACCTTGTCCGTATACTGTTCTGACCTGTTCATCTATACAGACTGTACACAACCTGATTTTCACCTGTATGCTGTCATTTAAGTCTATTTCGCAATTTCAATATTATACCCAAACCGCCTGCTGATGTCAAGCAGATTCGGCTTTCGCATTCGGCTTTCGTATTCGGCTTTGTATTCGGTTTTCTTGCTTTCGCATCACCGATTCTGTACTATGTTTTATAGCTGTCTGTACAGCAGATCTTCCAGTTCTGCATAAGACTCAACCCGGTTGATCTCTTCCCGCAGTTTTGCTGAACCCGGCAGCCCTTTCGTGTACCATGCCACATGCTTTCTCATTTCCCGGATTCCCAGATATTCTCCTTTATATTGAAGCTGAAGCTTTGCATGTCGGAGCATCATTTTCCGGATTTCTTCGTTCGTCGGTCTCGATGGGATCCTCCCTGTTCTTTCATGCTCGATCATCTCAGAAAAGATCCACGGATTTCCCTGGGCTCCCCGGGCGATCATCACACCATCACAGCCGGTTTCTTTCACCATGGCATCTGCACGCTCCGGGCTGGTCACATCGCCGTTTCCAATCACAGGAATGGAAACCGCCTCTTTTACCTGACGAATAATCTCCCAGTCTGCTTTTCCGCTGTAATACTGCTCTCTTGTCCTTCCATGGACTGCAATGGCTGCTGCCCCCGCATCTTCTGCGATCTTCGCCATCTCCACTGCATTAATGCAGTTGTCATCAAAGCCTTTTCTTATTTTAACTGTCACCGGTTTCCTGATTGCTTTGACCATAGCACTGATAATTTCATGTGCCAGCTTTGGATTTTTCATCAATGCCGATCCTTCACCATTTTTCACGACTTTCGGTACAGGACATCCCATATTAATATCCATAATATCAAACGGTCTTTCCTCGACCCGCTTTGCCATTTCACTCATAATCTGAGGATCTGAACCAAAAAACTGGAGAGATACCGGCTGTTCATCCGGATGGATCTCCAAAAGCGTCTCTGTATTCTTATTATTATAGAGAATGGCTTTTGCACTGACCATTTCCATGCACAAAAGACCTGCTCCCTGCTCTTTACACAATAAGCGAAACGGCAGATCTGTCACTCCTGCCATTGGCCCCAGAATATAAGTATTCTCTAAGGTTACATTTCCTATTCTTAACTGTCTCATCGTATTATTCCGTTCTGTTCTTCTCTATTTCGTTCTTTTCAGATTTTATCGTTTTCATCTTAGACGAAACCATTTTAAAAGTCAACCTTGCCTCTATTGACATTTTTACATTTTTATGCTAGGTTTCTACTATATATTGGCACTCATTAGTTAAGAGTGCTAATAATCTATCAGATGAAAGGAGAATTACTATGGTAATACAGCCAATTTATAATATATTATTTCTTCCCGATGTCACCTATCACTTCAAAAAAGAGTTTTTTACTGAAAATGCATCCGAGCAGCTTGAAGTCGGCAGTGAGCTGCTTTTTGCTTTCTTAAGAAATGAAGATGACGCTGAAGAACTGGACGCTGACCATATCTGTCCGGTCGGCATTTCCGCCAGAGTAGAGGCTTTCGGAGACGATGACAGTGTTCAGATCCGCACGCTGGAACGTGTTGATCTTTCAGATGTCGAGGTGGAAAATGGTCAGATTCTCGCAGACGCATCTATTCGTGCAGAGGTTGATGACTATACGGCAGAAGAAGAGAAGGCTCAATTTCTCCGTTTACGTGCCGCACTTTTGAAATTTGTCCAGGGATACCAGTGGGGAATGTGGGCAAGAAGTTTCATTTTACAGCGGAAAAATATGTATGATCTCGGATCTGCCCTTTCGGAATATCTGAATATCAGCCCCGAAGAAAAATATGCCATTGTTGAAACGGATTCCCGCCGGGAACGCTGTACGCTGATCGAAGCTGCCATCAACGAATTTATGGAGGTTGCCAAAGTTTCCACCGAAGCAAAGGAAGCTCAGAAAGATGATCAGGAGCAGCTTTATCGCGAGGCAGCCATCAAGAAGCAGATCAGTTATCTTCAGAAAGAACTGGACGAACTTCACCCTGAAAATATTTCCGATACCCGGAAATTTGAGAAAAAGATTGAAGAATCCGGCATGAATGACGAAGCCCGTAAAGAAGCTGAAAAAGTGCTGAACCGCATGAAGCAGGAAGGCAAGGACAGCCATGAGTACGGTCTTCTGTATGATTACCTTGACTTTATGACCAGCCTGGACTGGAAAGCACCGCAGTTTACCCCGATCGATCTTGACCGGGCGGAGCAGATTCTTGATGAAGATCACTATGGTCTGAAAAAAGTCAAAGAACGCATCATCCAGCAACTCGCCGTTATGGCTCTCAACCGGAAGCAATATGGCTCGATCCTTTTATTTGTCGGTGCTCCTGGAACCGGGAAGACCAGTATCGGACAAAGTATTGCACGGGCTCTCGGAAGAGAATATGTAAGGATCAGTCTTGGTGGTATCCGTGATGAGGCGGAAATCCGTGGCCACAGACGTACTTATATCGGTGCTATGCCCGGACGGATCATGGAAGGAATCAAGCGAAGCGGTGTCTCCAATCCGGTCATTGTACTGGATGAGGTTGACAAACTTGCCAAAGATTACGGCGGAGACCCTGCCAGTGCCCTTCTGGAGGTTCTTGATCCTGAACAGAACAGCACTTTCACTGACCACTATATGAATGTGCCTTACGATCTGTCCAATGTACTTTTTGTCTGCACTGCAAACTCACTGGATACGATTCCTGAACCACTGCTCAACCGTATGGAGGTTATTAATTTCTCCGGTTACACTGCAGTAGAAAAATATCAGATTGCCCGCAGACATCTTCTTCCAAAGGCTCTCGATGCCATGGGAATTAAGAAAAATGCATTGAAAGTAACCGACGGAGCGATTCGCAGGATTATTGATGAATACACAATGGAGTCCGGTGTCCGTGACCTGAAAAAACTGATCAATACTCTTTGCCGGACGGCTGCCGTCCAACTTGTTAAAAATGAGGGAACAACACTGACAGTCACTAAGACAAATCTCGAAAAATATCTTGGGAAAAAGCAGCTCCACCATGAGCGGAAACTCTCTTCCCCTGAACCGGGAGTTGTCACCGGACTTGCATGGACCAGAGCGGGCGGAGAAATTTTATTTATAGAAAGTAAACTGATTCCGGGCAAAAGCAAGATGATTATTACCGGTCAGCTTGGAGATGTAATGAAGGAGTCCATTCAGATTGCACTGAGTCTTGTAAAATCACTTTATCCAAAGGAAAGCAAAGTGCTTGATGACCACGACCTCCATATCCATGTTCCTGCCGGTGCGGTTCCAAAAGACGGTCCATCAGCCGGAATCACGCTGACAACAGCACTTGCATCACTTCTCACGGGGAAGAAAGTCAGCCCGGAATATGCCATGACCGGAGAAGTTTCCCTGCGTGGCGGTGTCATGCCGATCGGCGGACTTCCTGAAAAGCTTATGGCCGCCCAGCGTGCAGGAATCACAAAGGTTCTGATTCCTGCTGACAATGAACAGGATCTCGATGACGTTGCCGATGAGGTTAAAAATAAGCTGGAAATCATTCCGGTGAAAAAAGTGACTGAGGTACTAAAACTGGTGTTGAAATAACCCTGGATTTCCAGTCTCTTTCTTGTAAAAGATTATCTTGATAACCGATAATCCGACATAATTCAGAAATCGCCCTATACCAGTTGCTGTGCATCTGATATAAGGCGATTTTTTATCTATTATGCAGCAATTTATGTTCCTTTCCCTTCAGGATTCCCTCATAAACCTCTGCAATGATCGGATTTTCATCAGATCTTTTAATCTGTGCCATGCTGTCGATCTTATACATTCCTTCCAAACGGGCTTTTTTCGTCCTCGGTCCGATCGGCACCGGCTGTCCACCACCGGCAATACAGCCTCTCTTACATGCCATCACTTCTACAAAATCATACTGGACTTCACCGGCTTTGATCTTCTCCAGCAGTGTTTCTGCACAGTGAAGACCATTCACTACTGCAATTTTCACCGTCCTGTCCTCAAGCTGGATGGTGGCTTCTTTGATTCCTTCAATCCCACGGATTCCTGTAAAGCTGATTTCTTCCAGGTCTTCCATTCTGCTGCTGTGTATCAGGCGTCTCAGAACTGCCTCGGTCACACCACCCGTTACCCCAAAGATCGCTGCTGCCCCCGAAGCCAGACCAAACGGCATATCCAGTGCCTCCGGCTCGATCTGCAACAGATCCATTCCGGCTTCTTTAATCATACGGGTCACTTCTGTCGTAGTCAGTACATAGTCTACATCCTGCTGCCCTTCTGTAAAATGCTCCGGTCTTTTGATCTCTGCTTTTTTTGCTGTACATGGCATAATGGAGATTACAACCGTCTTGCGGAGGCTCCGTCCTTCTTTTTCTGCTTCTGCCTCTTTCATCCTTGCTTCTTCTTTCAGCAATGCACCGAACATTGCCTGCGGAGAACGACAGGTAGAAATATTTTCACGAAATTCCGGGTAACGGTTCTCACAGAACTTCACCCAGCCCGGACAGCAGGAAGTAAATAATGGAAGATTCTCACCGGATTTCAAACGCTCCAGTAATTCGGCTGACTCTTCCATTACCGTCAGGTCTGCCCCGAAATTTGTATCATATACCTCATCAAATCCCATACGCCGCAGAGCTGCCACAAGGCGTCCCAGTGTATTTTCGCCTTTCGGAATTCCGAATTTATCTCCGATTGCCACCCGGACAGCCGGTGCGATCTGTGCCACAACTCTGGTATTCTTATCTGCCAGTGCTGCCCATACTGGATCAACATCCTGCCGGATACTGATTGCACCAGTCGGACAGACCGCCCTGCACTGTCCGCAGCCTACGCAGTCAGTCTCTGCCAGTTCTCTGTTAAATGCCGGCATAACCTGCATTTTTGAACCCCGGAAAGCAAAATCCAGAATGCCAAGTCCCTGGATTTCATCACAGGTACGCACGCAATCCCCACAGAGAATACATTTATTGGGGTCTCTTATTACACAATCCGAAGATGTATCTCGTGGAAGTGGTTTCTTATTATTTTCAAATCTGATCTCTGAAATGCCTAACTGGCTTGCTAGCTTCTGTAATGTACAGACTCCATTTTTGGCACACGTTGTACAGTCACGGCAATGGGATGACAACAGCAGTTCAATGATCATTTTCCTGTGATGCTGCAATCTTGGTGTATTTGTATAGATCACCATCCCATCCCGTGGTACTTCTGAACAGGATGCAAATACCTTTCCACGTTCATCTTCCACCACACACATCCTGCACGCCCCATAGGTTGACAGTTCTGAATGATAACAGAACGTAGGAAGATCAATCCCCGACTTTCGGATCACTGAGAGGACATTTTTTTCATCTGTAAAAGCCACTCTCCTGTTGTTGATTGTCATATAGCCCATACTCTGTTCCTCCTACCCTTCAATATGAATTGCACCAAATGCACAGGCACTCGCACATGCTCCGCATTTGATACATTTTTCCGTATCAATCGTAAATGGTTCCTTGATCTTTCCGCTGATCGCACCGACCGGACAGTTTCTCGCACATTTTGAACATCCTTTACACCGCTCAGGACTGATGATAAATTTTCGTAATGCAGTGCAGGTATGGGAGGCACATTTCTTTTCAACTACATGCTCCACATACTCATCATGGAATACTTTCAGCGTACTCATAACCGGAAGTGCCGCACTCTTTCCAAGACCGCACAGTGCAGTTTCCGTGATCATATTCGCCAGTTCTTCCAGCAGATCAAGGTCTTCCAGCTTTCCATTTCCTGCCACGATCCGCTCCAGGATCTCCAGCATACGCTTTGTTCCTTCACGACATGGCACGCACTTTCCACAGCTTTCATTCTGCGTAAAATTCATAAAGAATCTTGCCACTTCCACCATGCACGTATGGTCATCCATCACAACCAGTCCTCCTGAACCGATCATTGCCCCCATTTTTTTCAATGAATCAAAATCCAGACTGACATCCAGATCTTTCGACACCAGGCATCCTCCTGACGGGCCTCCGATCTGCACCGCTTTGAACGCTCCGTCTCCTTTGATGCCACCACCAATATCGTAGATCACCTCCCGCAGGGTTGTTCCCATCGGCACCTCGATCAGACCTGTATGCCGGACACTTCCTGTCAATGCAAATGCTTTTGTTCCCGGACTTTTCTCCGGGCCGATGGAACAAAACCATTCTGCCCCTTCATTAATGATCATCGGAACATTGGCAAATGTCTCTACATTATTAAGAACAGTCGGCTTTCCAAACAGACCCTGTTCCACCGTCCTTGGCGGTTTGACACGCGGCATACCTCTTTTCCCTTCAATGGACGCAGTCAATGCACTTCCTTCTCCGCAGACAAATGCTCCTGCACCGCGGTTAATATGTAAACGAAATGAAAAATCTGTTCCTAAAATATGATCGCCTAAAAGGCCGCTTTCTTCTGCCTGTGAAATTGCCCGTTTCAGACGGCTGATCGCCAGCGGATACTCCGCTCTCACGTAAATATAGCCTTCTCTGGCTCCTACCGCATAAGCCCCGATCATCATTCCCTCGATCATCTTATGCGGATCTCCTTCCATAATACTCCGGTCCATAAATGCTCCCGGATCTCCCTCATCACCGTTACAGACTACATAACGGGTCTTTTCCTCCTGACGGGCTACCTGTGACCATTTATATCCCGTTGGGAATCCACCGCCTCCTCTTCCTCTTAAATTGGATGCTGAAATTTCTTCCACCACTTCCTGCGGTGTCATCTCAAACAGAACTTTTTCCAATGCCTGATAGCCTCCGGCGGAAATGTATTCCTCCATATGCTCTGCATCGATATGTCCACAGTTTTTCAGGACATTTCTCGTCTGCTTTTTATAAAACGGGATCTCTTCCTGCTTTTTATACTCAATCCCGTCCTGCTTAAATAAAAGATGACGGATAACATCTCCCTTTTCGATCGTTCTGTGGAAAATCTCATCGCAGTCTTCCGGCTTTACTTTTGTATAAAGGATTCCTGCCGGTTCGATCCGCATCAGCGGTCCCATTTCACAGAATCCGTGACATCCGCTTTTCTTCACTTCCAACGGACCACTACCATGAGCAATCTCCGGTCCAAATTCCACGTCAATATCCGGATTTTCTTCTGCAAGTTCCCTCATCCGCCTGTATATCTCACCTGATCCGCCTGCCAGACACCCGGTTCCTGCACAGATCAAAATCCTGCAACGGCTGTCGCTGATCTTTTTTGCCGCCTCTTCACGAATCTGATGAAGTATTTCTCTGCTCGTAATTTTTTCCATACTTATTCCGCTCCTCTCAATTCGTGAATCAGTTCTGCCGCAGCATCCGGGGTCATTCCCGGATAAACCTTATCATTTACTGTCAGAACCGGAGCAAGTCCGCACGCTCCAAGACAGGAAACTGTCTCCAGTGTAAATAACATATCGTCCGTTGTCGCCTTTTCTTCTGAAAGTCCAAGTTCACTATAAAGCCGTTCCAAAATCGGAATTGACTTTCTGACATGACAGGCAGTTCCATTACAGACTTTAATAATGTACTTTCCCTTTGGTTCAAAAGAGAAGTTTTCATAAAATGTTGCCACACTGTATGCCTTTGCTTCATTGATCCCAAGTTTCTTCGCCACATACCTCAGAAGTTCCGGTGGAAGATACCGATATTCACTCTGAATGTCCTGAATGATCGGAATCAGTGAAGCCGGTTCAAGTCCATGCTGCGAAATGATCTCATCTGCTTTTTTATAGTAGGTTTGATCTAACATATAGCTCCTCCTTCAATATTTTTGTGCAGTTCTTATTATACTTTGATAATTTTCTATCAATTTGTTTTTATTATAGGTTATTTTATATGATTAATCAATAAACATCGCCCTTCAAATGTCTATTTTTAACAATTTTAGTTTTCCTTTCCACTCTTTATTTTCTTAATTTTCCCTTTATTTCCAATAAAAAATGGGCTTTACTTTTTTCTGATTTCTTGCTTATTTTTTTATATATATTGTCTTTTAGTTCCGAATCTGACAAAGAATCACTATTTTAGTTCTTAATAAAATCATAAGGAAGTTTAATTTTCTTTTATAAATTAAACATAATTTGGACACATTTTATGATTATACTAAATGTCAGATAGTTGATTAACAACTATCTCCCCCCTCATAAAGTGATGGCATCCCGGCAGACCCGGGGTGTCAGACTTTAACTCTCATTCCTTTAGATAACTATAAAAAACCGAAAACCCGTTGGCCGAAAGGTCAGCGGGTTTTCTCCGTTCTTATCACTCTTGTCTCATCCTCACTCTTATCTCATACAGATAAAAAGGTTCTGTCTGGAAGACTATCTTTCCGGTACTTCCATGACAGAACCTTTTCATTTCATCTGATTTTTCAGACTGACTTTCTATTCTTAGACTGATCCCGGAAACAGGGCTGTGGAGATCTTCTCCATATCAGAATCACTGATTCCGTACTGACCATCAGAATCTTTTGTTACAGCAATTTCGATCGTCGTTGTATCACCATATGTATTACCATCGATCGACTTCTGCATACTCTGGATCAGCAGATCCTGGAACATACTTGCATCCGCCTGGCTTACATCCTGTCCCTGATCCATCATCTCCTGTGCAACTGCAGTTGAATTATCTTCCAGAGTCTGATATACATCAGACGGAGTTACCTCGATCGTTACTGTAAAATTGCCATCCTTATCTTCCTTGGCTTCTTTTACTTCGTATTTTGCAAGATTATCAATCTTTACAAGCATATCCTTGTATTCCTGCTTTTCTTCCTCTGTAAAATCTCCCAGAGCTTCCAGTCCGCTCAGCTCTGTATCGACCTGCTCGTCTAATGTATCCTCAATCTCTGCCTTTGCATCCTTTTCTGAAATACCGCGGGCTTTCGCATACTCGTCATATTTCTGCTTATAATTAGCATCCATTACGCCTCTTACATAAGCTTCTGCATCAAACTTCGTTGCTCCACCGCATGCGGTTGCACTTATTACAAAAATGAAGGTCAGCATAAGTGCAAGAACTTTTTTCATTTTTCCTCTGTTCATAAACTTTTTCTCCTTTTTTATTTGAACCCTCTGCGGAGGTTCCCACTCTCCACATAGATCCATCAGTTACGTGATAAGTTTATCATTTTTTACTTAGATTATCAAGTTTTTCTAATTTCTTAATGAGATATTTATATTTTTTCTGTTTGTTTTAGAATTTACTCATATTTTTGACACACATTTTGTCTATACTAATATTCAGATAGTTGATGAACAACTATCTCCCCTCATAAAGTATGGCACAGGAAGTGCCAGCACTTTACTCTCATTCCTTTAGATAACTATAAAAACCACGAAAACCCTCACAGCCGATGCTGTGAGGGTTTTCGCTGTCCCCATATCTGCCCTGTCTGCCTTTCGAGCAAATAGAGAGCAGATTTTTCGGGTTCTGATTTTGCTTTCGTGTCTGTGTCCGTTCCATTAAAAACTTCCCTGCGGTGTATCGGCTTCGCCCCTGATCCCTGACTTCGCTGCTTCATATCACTTTAAGCATTTTCGCTTCCTATTGATCTTTCCATATACTAATAAACCACCACCTGCTATACCTCCAAAAATCAAAATCAGAGTACAGACATTTGCATTCACACAAATATGATTTGTCCAATCAGAAAAATTAGTGGACAGTATTGTTAATTGCTTTTTATGTTCCGCGAAATATACATACACATCATTTGTAAATGCCATCCAGATACAACTTATGATTAAAATGGTTCCTGCTTTTATCCATCCATTTACCGGAAGATACCTTGCCACCCAAAACACAAGCCATACTCCCGCCATAAGAATAAATGCAGCTATATAACCAGCTCTCATTCCCTCTCTATCTCCCGAATGATTACATACTTCAAAAATCGTAAGAAAAAGCCACAGGGTATCCCATGCCAATGTAATTAACGCCTTTTTATCAGACAAAATCGGGGGCAATGTTATATTCCTGATTACCAACGGAAAAAATACAACAGACAATCCAAAAATTGTTGGTATCGTCCATAAAATAAACTCTCCTCCTCCATTCATCCGGTCTACAAAAAAGAAGATAAGAAGTAATGCTGTTACACTCGCCAAGATGCTTTTTGTAATTCTTCTTTGTGTAGAAAGGAGCGGTACAACTGACAATGATGCTACCAACAACATAGAAGCCGTTAATACCGCAAACACTCCTAAGCCACCACCACTGCTCATTGATACAATAAACGTAATCACAACCGGAACCATGAGCAGCAGAGCTATCACAATTCCTGCCTTGTATGCCATATTTCTTTCTTTTTTTGCGTGCCTCTCTAATATACCCTCTGATTCATTTTTCATCACTGTATCAATGGTAGTATTTTTCAACGCTTCATATGTCTTTTTACATTTCTCACAAGTCATTAAATGCTGTTCCACCATTTTTTTACTGGCCGGACTACAGGCATTGTCATAATAAAGCGGAAGTAAATCCTGCACAACATCACATTCATTAAATTGATCTTTACTCATTTTCTGCCATCCTTTCCTGAATTTTCAATCTTGCCCTATGATAAGTAACTCTTGCCCAGTTTTCAGTTTTTTGAAAAATCACCCCTATTTGTGAAAATGGTAATTCTCCGAAAACTCTCAACTGAAATACTTCTTTATAGGGTTCTTGCAGTTCATGAAGAATTAAATGAATCCGGAGAGCTGTATCTTTATCTTCTGTTACTTTCTCTATATCAACAGTTGATGTTGAAGCCGCTGCATCTAATTCTGATAACTTTGTGTTTTTCCGACATTCATCAATTGCAAGATGCCTGGCAATTCCACATAACCATGTGAGTTCACTGGAATTACCTTTAAATTGTTTTTTCGCCGTCATTGCCTTAAAAAATGTATTTTGAGTTATTTCTTCTGCACAGGACGGATTTTTTATGATTGTCATAACATACGAATACACTTGCATATAGTATGAATGATATAATTTTTCGTAGTCCAGAACTGCTCACCTCCTCGTCTTCTTTTCATAGGTTAGTCGAAGAAAAGATAGTTTCGTTACAGATATTTTTATTTAAAATCAATCAAAAAAGTAACCGCCCATCGACCAAAGGATTGCTATTACTTTTTTGTAGCTTATTAAATTTGGACTAACCAACTATCAGTAGTGCCTTATTTACATCTATAATATACCATCCATTAAGCACATTGTTAACATATAACTTTATAAATACGCAGACACTCCCAACCTCTTTCAGTCTGATTTTTCGGATGCAAATTTTCATAAAAATATATAACAATTTACAGTTCAATACAATTTCAAACCCTGTATTTTCGAGTTTTCTCTATAGTTTATTTCTCTACTGTTTATGCTATTTTTAACGCACTCTTTCAATATTTACTCCCAATTTAATGTTTCAATACTTTTAGTATAATTGACAAATCAAATGGAATATGCTAACTTAGCATTAAGCATTACTTACATATA
>OODB01001698.1_pt1 | contig 14480 bp, 16 predicted proteins | sample 1671721 | NCBI WGS metagenome assembly OODB01 (sample SAMN06348185, study PRJEB24527) | human gut metagenome | biome: human gut; feature: ankylosing spondylitis patient; material: feces | host: Homo sapiens | place: China | collected 2015-10
TATCTATTCCTCTTTCTTTTAAAATTCCAAGCAATTTTTCTCCGGCATCGAAATCTCCCTCTTCGCCTTTTCTCATCGGATAATGCATATCTGTAATAATTAAATCAAAGGGATTTCCTGCTTCTTTTTCCTGGATTAATAATTCTAATCCCTCTTCCACATTATCAACCTGTGTAACATCTGTTACGCCACATCTATCATTTAACACTTTTTTGATATCATTTGCTTTATACACGTCATCTTCAAAATTTAAAATTCTCATTTGCTTATTCTCCGTTCAAAATTCTCTGATATAGTTGTTGGACTTCCCCTTTGGCAAGCTGTTTACAAATTTCCATTTGGTTGGTGCCTGACACCTTCTTGCTGTGACACCTTTCCTTTTATTATACAGCTACAGCTTGAAGCCACGCAAGAATAAACAAAATAATTCTCCATAAAGCAAAACGAAAGCCTCTAAAGCTGGCACTCTGAAGGCTTTCGTTTTGTTTTATGGAATCTCATCACATTCCTTAGCTGTTATTCGTATTGTTTTTTACTTTCATTTGATTTTTCAACTGAATTTGATTGACATCTGGTTCCTTTTATTGAAAATTATAATCTATTTCTCTTCTTTTCGTTTACTATTGGTATGAATTCCTCTATTCTCATCTCCTGTTTCATTAACACCAAATTCATAGTCATTTCCCGGCAGAATAATATTTAAAGCAATTCCTGCAATCGCTGCAATCGCAAGTGCTGTCAAAGTAATCGAAGTTCCTGCTACCGTAAAGGTAATTCCATCACTGAATCCCAGACCGCAGACAAAGATAACGCCTGCAATAATCAGGTTTCTGGATTTTGTCAGGTCTACTTTATTTTCTACGACATTACGCACACCAATTGCGGAAATCATTCCGTAAAGCATGAAGCTGACTCCACCAATAATTGCGCTTGGCATGGTACTGATAACAGCGGATACTTTTGGAATAAAGCTGACGATAATTGCAAACACGGCAGCAATACGGATAACTCTCGGGTCATAGACTTTACTTAATTCGAGTACTCCTGTATTTTCTCCATAAGTGGTATTTGCCGGACCTCCAAACAAACCGGAAACAGCTGTTGCAAGACCATCTCCAAGCAGAGTTCTGTGAAGTCCCGGTTCTGCAAGGAAATTTTCTCCTACTGTTGCGGAAATTGCAGACATATCTCCTACATGTTCCATCATAGTTGCAATGGCAATCGGTGCCATAACAAGAACCGCAGTTACATCAAATTTACAAAGCTGGAATCCCGGAAGTCCCACCCAGCTTGAACTTGCAATAGATGCAAAATTTAAAATTGCAGAACCATCTGGATTCTTAATTCCACACGCATTCATAATCATTGCCACTGCATAGGAAATCACAACCCCCATCAGAATCGGAATGATTTTAAACATTCCTTTTCCCCAGATATTAAACACAATGATAACTGCAAGGGCAACCAGTGCAAGAAACCAGTTTGTGGATGCATTGGAAATTGCAGAGCCTGCAAGACTTAAACCGATACAGATGATAACCGGTCCGGTTACAACAGGCGGAAGATAACGCATCACACGTTTGACTCCCACGATACGAATAATCAGTGCAAATATCAGATAGAAAAGACCTGCTACTACAACTCCCCCGCAGGCATAAGCTGCTTTTTCATTTGCTCCCATAGATGCATACATTCCACTGTTTAAGTTTGCCACTGTGGAAAATCCTCCCAAAAATGCGAAGGATGAACCCAAAAATGCAGGCACTTTGAATTTGGAACACACATGGAACAACAACGTACCAAATCCTGCCCCAAATAAGGTTACGGAAACAGTCAGACCGGTTGTAAGCGGTTCCCCACACGCCTGAACAAAATAGCTGTTGACCAGAATCGGTACTAAAATTGTTGCCCCAAACATGGCGAACATGTGCTGTAAACCTAAAATCAGCATTTTAGGCACGCCAAGTTTTCTGGCGTCACGAATTGCTTCTCCTCTTTCTCCCATTTTTTCTCTCCTCTTTCGTTTTTTTCATCTTTCATGTGCTCTCGGAATCTTTTTGAGAGTACATCTTCCCCATTATAGAGGAGAGAGTCCTGTTATGGCAAGCAAAATCAAAGAATCCTTTCAAAAATCATACAAGTTTATAATGCAAAAAACTCTTTAATCTGTCCCACAATAATCTGCATCAGTCTGGTTCTCGCTTCCACACTTGCCCATGCAATATGCGGAGTAATGATAAGCTTCCTGCTGTCTTTTATTTTTACCAATGGATTCGTTTCACTCATCGGTTCTTCACATAACACATCAAGACCTGCTGCCGCAATTTCTCCGTTCTCCAGAGCTTCACACAAATCCTGTTCTACCACAATCGGTCCACGTCCTAAATTTAAGAAAATCGCTGTCTTTTTCATCTTTGCAAATGCTTCTTTATTCATCAAATCTTTTGTATATTCATTTAACGGAGCATGAACAGAAACAATATCGGATTTGGAAAGTAGAGTATCAAAATCTACCTGTTCATATCCTTCCTGTGCGCTTCTTCCGGAAGCCGAATAATAAATCACATATGCACCAAATGCTTTCGCAATATCAGCAACCCGTCTTCCGATCGTTCCAAGCCCTATAATTCCCCAGGTTTTTCCGCTGATTTCATTAAAATGCTCTGCAAAATGAGTGAAAATCGTATCATTTACATATTTTTCCGTTTTGACATACTCATCATAATAACGCATTTTTTCCAGTAAATAGAATAACAGCGCAAAGGTATGCTGGGTAACCGACTCTGTCGAATATCCGGCTACATTTCTCCATGCAATTCCACGTTTTTCAAGATATTCCTTATCCAGATTGTTTGTTCCGGTAGCTGTTACGCAGACTAACTTTAAATTTTTTGCTGTTCCAATCGTCTGCTCATTAATCTCAATCTTATTAATTACTAACACATCTGCATCTTTTACACGATCCGGCACTTCCTCTGATGTGGAAAATCCATATTTCACCACTTCTCCAAGCGCATCATAGGCTGATAAATCAATGTCATCTCCTATTGTCTTTGCATCCAGAAATACAATTTTCATGATCCATCTCTCCCTTAATTAAATTTCTTTACTCATTTCATCATAAGTGCAAAAGTTATATCCTAATCTCTGATATAGCGCAACCGCACCTGCATTTTCTTTTTCTACTTCCAGACGGAATCGTACTGCATCTGTATAGATTTCTTCTACTGCCTCAAAAAATTTTCTTCCAATTCCGTGTCCTCTATACTCTGGCTTCATATACAAATCTTCCAACCAGATACACACTCCGCCAAATTCGGTTGAATATCCGGTCGCTGCAATTCCATATCCGGCAATTTCACCTTCGATTTCAAACACATATCCATCCACGTATGGGCAGTCTCCAACGCAATCTGAAATATCTTTCTGTAATGTTTCGTCATCCGCTTTATGAATGACCACATCCGATGCATAAAAGATCTGCATCATTTTTAAGACCTCTGCTCTGTCTTTCTCCTGCATGGAACGAATTATAACCTCTCCCTTTTTCATTTCTACCTTCATTGTTAGTATCCTTTCCTTATGAAATCATGCTCTCCTATCACCGGAAGCTTTTTCACATCCATATTTGTAATCAAAATATACGTCTGTGAATTCAAATACTGAATGAGTTGGTCAATTTGCTCTTCTAAACCTTGAACTTCGGCTTCGACCGTCCCATCGTATTTGTTTTTTACCCAGCCGGTTAATCCAAGCTGCCTTGCTTTATGTACGCAATAATATCGAAATCCCACGCCTTGTACATGTCCATAAAAAATAATATGTCTGCGAATCATCCATACACTCCTACATCTTTAAAAATAGTAAAAACATTTTTGGTATAAATACTATATCCGTTACGTTCAGAATTTTCTCCCTCAAGTGTTTCGTTGCTACTATCATAGGGTGAGTAAGAGACTTTTGTCAAGTCTAAGAACGTAAGTCAAAAAAAGCTCCCAACAAGCTGAAATTTCATGCCTGTTGAGAACTTTTTTCTAAAAATATTTTAAGATTATTTTAAAATTTCAATATCTGTCTGTATTACCTGTGGTTCTTTTTTTAATAGATATTCTCCATTTCGTACAGAAGCCAGAATTCCGGCTCGTTCGCATACTGCATCAAACTCTGATTTCGCTTCAAGTACAATAAAGTTTGCCGGCTTGCCCTCTTCTAAACCATATTCGGCCTGAATATGCATGGTTTTTGCTCCATTTACAGTAATTAAATCCAGTGCATTGTCGATTTCTTCAAATGCCCAGCCCGGAAATGGTACTTCGTCAAATACTTTATCAATCACATCTTCCGACATCGGATCCCACCAGTTCGATTCGATAATCGTAGCCACACCATGCGTATCACGATTGACCAAATCCATCGCTTCTACCACAAACGCTTCATTTTCAAAATGTGCATTCATAATAAAGATTTTTGTAAATCCATCTTTTATCAGCTCCATCAAAATATCATACACTAAATCAATCACGGTTTTTCCATTTAAATCAATCGTTCCCGGAAAAAGTGGACCGCCTCCGCTCAACGGCTTTGATTTATATCCATAAGTTAACGTCGGCATGATAATTCCATCTAATTCTTTTGCCAAATAATATGAAAATTTTTCTGCAATTTTTGCATCTGTACAAAGCGGAAGATGCTGTGCACGCTGCTCCGTCGCTCCAATCGGTAAAATTGCGGCAATGACAACTGCAAGCAGGCAGGAAAACCAATAGTTAATTCCAATGACATAATTAAAAATCAGATAGGCAATCGGTCCTGTGATTGAGGATACAACTGCACCTTCTTTTGTCGCACGGTTTGAAATAATTGCGGCAAATAACTATTACCAAAGTACCCGCAATGATGTTATCTTTAATATTATATTTGAAAACCATATCAGTGCTTCTGCCCTGAAACTTCAAGCTGCCAATAGTGGATATTCTTTTGAAGGCAGTCATCATTTTTTCCTTCTGCATTTTATCTTACCGGAATCTGGTCAGACTGCCGGAATGGAACAAACCATCAGCAATAATCTTTACGAATGTCTTCATCAGGCATTTTCTGAACAAGATGCATCCTTCCTCAATTGAAGAACTGTTACGTGTTGATTTACAGGATGCTTCTGTTCGTCTGAACCTGCATCTTGCCCTTTATCTGCATCAGTTCATCTTAACTACATGATTTACGCATGCCAGATATCGTTATTATATTCTGCAATTGTACGGTCAGATGAGAAATATCCTGCCTTTGCGATATTTACAATCATCTTCTTTGCCCATGTTTTTCTATCTTCATAAGCTTTTAAGGCTTCTTCTTTCTTTTTGGTATAAGCCTTGAAATCCAAGAGTGTCATAAACCAGTCTTTATTTAACAGTTCATTCTGAAGTCTGGTTAAGTTTTCTTCATGACCGATTGCAAGCAGTTCTTTAGAAGTAATAAAGTCTACCGCTTCTTTGATTGTCTCATCTTTTTCGTAGAAGTCTTTAGAAACGTAGTCTGCATTTTCATAGTGTTTGATTACTTCTTCACTGGAAGCTCCAAATACAAAGATATTGTTATCCCCTACCAGTTCATGGATTTCTACGTTTGCGCCATCTTCTGTACCGAGAGTCAGCGCACCATTTAACATGAACTTCATGTTTCCTGTTCCACTTGCCTCTTTAGAAGCCAGAGAAATCTGTTCTGAAATATCACATGCCGGAATCAGTTTTTCTGCTTTTGTGACATTGTAGTTTTCAATCATAATAACCTTTAAGTATGGACTCACTTCAGGGTCATTGTTGATTAATTCCTGTAAACATAAAATCAGGTGAATGATATCTTTTGCAATCACATAAGCCGGTGCTGCCTTTGCTCCAAAAATAACTGTGATTGGAGTAGATGGTTTCTTACCTGCCTTGATTTCTTTATATTTATGAATCACATATAATGCGTTCATCTGCTGACGTTTATACTCATGCAGACGTTTAATCTGAATATCAAAAATAGATTCCGGATTCAATTCTACATTTTGAGTCTGTTTTAAATAATCGCAGAGTGCTTTTTTATTGTCTCCTTTTACACTCAGTAATTTTTCAATGACTGCATCATCATCTTTGTAAGCCAGGAATTTTTCCAGTTCTTCTGCATTTTCTCTGTATCCGGTTCCGATTAATTCATCAAGCAGAGCAGTCAGTTCCGGATTGCAGTGAATCAGCCATCTGCGGAATGTAATTCCATTTGTTTTATTATTGAATTTTTGCGGATAAATCTTATAAAATGCATTTAACTCTGTATCTTTTAAGATTTCTGTATGCAGAGACGCTACACCATTTACACTGAATCCGTAATGAATATCAATGTGTGCCATGTGTACCACATCATTTTTATCAATAATTACAACACTTTCATCATCGAATTTTCTTCTTACTTTATCATCTAAAATTTCGATAATCGGAACCAACTGAGGAACAACTTTCTTTAAATATTCCATCGGCCATTTTTCAAGTGCTTCTGCAAGAATGGTATGGTTTGTGTAAGCACAGGTTTTAGTTACAATCTCAATCGCTTCATCCATCTGAATTCCACGTGCAACCAGCAAACGAATTAATTCCGGAATGACCATAGTTGGATGAGTATCATTAATCTGGATAACCGCATATTCATACAAATCATGCAGGTTTGAACCACGTGTCACACATTCATCCAGGATTAACTGTGCACCATTGCTTACCATGAAATACTGCTGATAAATACGAAGCAGGCGACCTGCATCATCACTGTCATCCGGGCATAAGAACAGGGTAAGGTTCTTTTCGATTTCTTCTTTATCAAAATCAATTCCTTCTTTTACGATGCTGTCATCTACGGATTCTAAGTCAAATAAGTGAAGTTTATTGCTCTGATTATTGTATCCGGTTACTTCGATATCATACATTCTGGAATTTACAGTCAGATTTCCAAAAGTTACAGGATAACTCACCTCTGTTTTTGTCAGCCAGCTCTCTTTTTCAATCCATGGGTTTGGAACTGCATTTTGTAATTCATCTTTAAATTCCTGTTTGAATAATCCAAGATGATAGTTTAATCCAACTCCATCTCCGCTTAATCCTAATGTTGCAATAGAATCAAGGAAGCAGGCAGCCAGACGTCCCAGTCCACCATTTCCAAGAGATGGTTCCGGTTCAATTTCTTCGATTTCGCAAATATCTTTTCCATTTTCTGCAAGCATTTTTTTCACATCATCATAAATACCAAGGTTAATCATGTTGTTGGATAATAATTTACCAATTAAAAATTCTGCTGAAATATAATAGATTTTTTTCTTCTTTACCGGTACTTCTTTGTCCTTCGCCATGTTCTGAACAACATGTAACAGTGCATAATACACTTCTGCATTAGATGCTTCTTTGATTGTTTTTCCAAGTTTTGTTTCTAATAATTCCTGAATTTTCATCATAAAAAAATCCTCCATCATTCTCTTTCTTTATCTTGCTCTAAATTCTATTTTCCTGTTATCCTGTCGTGTTTCTTATCTGCATTTTACTATGCTTTTTTGATTATTTCTTGCAAAATACTCTCTATTTATAATACAATACTATCAAAATATACTTTGCAAATTTTGTATAAAAATGGAGGAGTTTGTTCATGAACCTCACAGAATACCAAAATTACCATGAATCAAAATCTCATACTTCTCTCGAATTTCCTTATAACACTTACCTTTGCTGTATTCCTATGGACTTTACGCATGTTCCCATTCACTGGCACAATGAGATGGAATGTCATCCAGAAAGGCAGTGGAATCATTTCCGTAGACTTTATTACCCATGAAGTAAAAGCCGGAGATATTGTGTTTGTGCTTCCCGGTCAGCTTCATTCTATTAAGCAAAAAAAAGAAGCACGGATGGAATATGAGAACATTCTCTTTCAACCATCTATGCTTCTTTGTGGTGAACCGGATTTGTGCGGAACAGATTTCATTCTTCCTCTTATGGAAAATCCTGCTACCATTCAGACCTTTCTCACTCCAGATGCCCCTGCTTATGAATCTCTTTCCAGATGCATCCGAAAAATCGATAATCTCTGCGATTCCAGACCAAAAGGCTATCAGCTTGCAGTCAAAGGCTGGCTCTTCCAGCTTATGTTTTATCTTGTGTCCAATCAGCAGACACTAAAACAGCCTTCTCAGTCTCACCAAAAACATATGGATAAACTAAAAACCATTTTAAAATATGTCGAAGAACATTACAACGAGCCTTTAAGCATTGAAGATATGGCAAATCTCATTCATTACAGTAAATCTCATTTCATGAAATTTTTTAAAACACATATGAATATGGGATTCACCCAGTATCTCAATCATTATCGAATGAGCATGGCGGCAAAACTTTTAGTTTCGACCGATGATTCTGTTTTGACGATTGCAGTCTCTTCCGGCTTTGATAATCTTTCGTATTTTAATCGGCTCTTTAAAAGAGAATTTCATATGACGCCACGAGAATACCGTCGTCAGCAATGATACGTTTGACACTTACATGATTCTTTTCAAAAAAACCTTATTGAGCTTCCGTTTTTTTTAACTCAATAAGGTTTTTTGTTCTAACTTGATTCTATTTTTATTCTACTTGCTTTTCACTGCTTCTGCAATTTTCTCTACAACTACACAAAGCACAACTGTAATCACCATATCCGGTAATGTATTTCCCACCGGTGTATCTACCTGCATCAGCAGACGGTAAATCACAAAACCAACAAGCCAAACAGCCAGATTTCTCCACTGAAATGCAGATTTTTGGGCATCTGCTTTCTTTAGCATAAAGTAATCTGCAATCTGCACTGCAATCATCGGTGCAAACACAGAACCAATCAGATATAAGAAATTTGTAATGTTATCCATTGGATACACAATTGCGGCAATCGTTCCAATTACCGTAACGACAATTGCCGCCCATTTTTCCTGGATTTTAGAGGAAATCGATACACTCGAAACTCCTGCGGAATAAGCATCCAAAAAGGTAGTTGTAACTGTGGAAAATACAATAATTAAAAGTCCCACAATACCAAATCCTGTTTTTAACATAATCTGCGCAATGTCATATTCACCGGTAAAAATAGCTGCTCCCATACCAATCATATACATAAAAATGCTGACCAGACTGTAAACAACTACACTTGCAAATGTCGCTGCAAATGGTTTTTCTGCTTCTCTTGTATAGTCACTGATCAGTGGCAGCCAGGAAAGCGGCATTGCTACCGCAAGCTCTACTGCGGCTCCAAATGTCAGACTTCCATCATCTACAATTGCCGGCATGCTTCCATTTCCAAAAAAGATAACTTTAAAAAGTACCAACGATAAGATAAAAAGTGCAGTCATTGCAACGGTGTTTAATTTACCAAGATTTGTAATCCCAATCAGAATCCATACAATAATCAGGACACCGATAATAATCGCCCAAATCCAAATGCCGGTATGTAACACACCATCTGCTGCAAGTGCACCGTCATAAATCATAATTGCAGTCCAACCCACAAGCTGTAAAACATTTAAAATGGCAAATAAAAGGCTTCCCCTTTCACCAAAACTCATTTTTACCGTTTCCATGGCACTTTTACGTTCTTTTGCACCAATCATTCCCGCTGCAAACATCATAAGTCCGCCAATCAGATGTCCCAGTAAAATCGCTGCCATTGCTTTTCCAAAGCCAAGTGGTGCAAAATACGTACCGGTCAGGATTTCAGCTAAAGATACCCCTGCACCAAACCAAATCAGTCCGTTTGAAAAAACGGAAGTTCTCTTTTCACTCATCCCTCGTACTCTCCTTTGACTGCAAACGCATGATTCATCGGTCCGCTTCCTTTTCCAAGGTCAAGCATAGCGGCAAGTGCGCCGGAAATATAATTTTTTGCATATTTTACGGAAGTTTCCAAATCTCTTCCTTTTGCAAGATTTGACGCAATCGCTGAAGAAAGAGTGCAGCCGGTTCCGTGTGTATTGGAATTATCAATTCTCTTTCCATGGAACCATACCAGCGCTTTTCCTTTTTGAAAAAGCAGGTCGTTCGCATCATTTAACTGATGTCCGCCTTTTAATAAAACTGCACAGTCGAATTTCTCACAAATAAGCTCTGCTGCTTTTTCCATATCTGCTTCTGATTTAATTTCCATCTCAGAAAGAACTTCTGCTTCCGGAATATTTGGAGTAATCACTGTTGCAAGCGGTAATAGTTTACTTTTCAATACACTGATAGCATCTTCACTAATCAGTCTTGCCCCACTGGTTGCCACCATAACAGGGTCTACTACGATATTTTTTGCGTGATACTCAGTCAGTTTTTCTGCAATGGTTTCAATCAGCTCACTTGAAGAAACCATTCCTGTCTTAATCGCATCCGGATAAATATCTGTAAAAATACTATCAAGCTGCTCTGCCAAAAATTTTGGTGTTACCTCCATAATATCTGTTACGCCAGTTGTATTCTGAGCAGTCAACGCCGTAATCGCACTCATCGCATACACGCGATTTGCGGTCATTGTCTTAATATCTGCCTGAATACCGGCGCCTCCACTGGAATCACTTCCAGCAATTGTTAATGCTGTGTACATCATTTTTTCCTCCTTGTTCTTTGCATTAATTTTATAGAGCGACACAAGGTGGTGCCCCCAATCTGCCGCTGTTATGCCTTGAACCTTTCAATGTATTCAAAAATGCAGGAACCCAACGAAAGATTCCTGCATCTAAAACACATATCTGTGATTCATTATCTCCCTACGTTGGCATTACCCAAATCAGGTTCTGGGTTAAAGCATCCGCTTACTCTCAGCCTGCTTATGCAAGCACCCCGCTTTTTATAACAATTTTATTATACACTCTTATCTTGAAAATACAAGTTTTTGATGCTATTTTTCCCTTGAACCCAAATAGCAGGTGCAACTGATATAATAATCTATCGCACCTGCCATCTTCCTTCACCGTTCTTACGATCGAGGTAAAGCCTTTTCCACTCCAATAATTTGTTATATGCTTTTCTTCAAGATTTCAATCTCGCATTTTATGACTTTCTTCAAGATTTTATTTTACGTTTTTATGACTTTCTTCAAAATTTTATTTTTCTACCGGCTCATCCATCTTGCCCAGGCTGCCAGCCCTGCTCCATGTTTTATTTCACCTGATGCCACCATTCTTTTAAATTCTTCTATCGAGACTTCATGAAGTTTCAGCACCTCTGCCGGATCCAAAGATTCCTCCCCCTGCTTTCCACAACGAATTGCAAAAAGATGGATTTTCTCATTCGTCGAACCAAACGACGGATAAAAATCTCCAAGCGGAATCACCTCTTCTGCTTCATATCCCGTTTCTTCTTTCAATTCACGTACTGCTGCCTGCTCTGCTGTTTCCCCCGGGTCTATCAGTCCTCCCGGAAGCTCCGTCTGCCACAAGCGGATTGGATAACGATATTCCTTCAGCGTAATAATATTTTCTCCATGAAACGGAAGAATACTTACTCCTTCAATCATTTCAAGATAATCATAAGGTCGGATCTGATTTTTCACCCGTACTTTATCCTGTACAAGTGTAAAGCGACCCAGCTTTATTTTCTCTGACTCTACTGTTTCAAATGGACTTTTTATTTCCTTCATATTTCTTCCCCATTTGTCTTAATGACATGTTTATACCAATACGCCGAATCCTTTAGAATTCTCTGCTGATTACGATAATCCACATACGCAAGTCCAAATCGGTCAGAATAACCTTTTGCCCATTCAAAGTTATCCATCAATGACCACTGGAAATATCCTCTGATATCCACCTCTGTTGCAGCTCTTTTTAGTTCATGCAGATATCTTCCAAGAAAATCAATTCGATTCGGATCATGCACTTTTCCATCCAGTGAAATCACGTCATGGCAAGATAAACCATTTTCTGTGATATAAATTGGTTTTTGATATCTTTCATATAAAAATTTTGGTCCCCAATATAAACATTCCGGAGTAACCGGCCACTGTATCGCTGTTTTCGGAAAACCTTCATATCTTTGAACGGCCTCCGGCTTTCCATTCTCTCTCATACGATAAGCGCAGCCATTATAGATATTTTGTCCATAGACATCAATTGGTTCAGAAATTAATTTCATATCTGCGTCTGTAATTTTCGGAAGATATTTTTCATAACGAACCAAGCCTTCTTCCGGATAATGTCCAAGCAGTACCGGGTCAGACCACCACGCTACATTCCAGGTCCAGTTACTGTCATCTTCCTGCATAGAAAAGTACATCTGTCTTGCGGCTTCAATATCTTCCGGACGGTTAGTCTCAGGATAGCAGACAGAAGAAGTCGGAGCATATCCAATCGTCAGCTTTTGTTTTCCATAAGCACGAAGCATCTGCACTGCACGCCCATGTGCTTTTAGTGCATTATGTGCCATCTCAAACGTATCTCTTAACGGTGCTTTTACACCCGGCGCATGCTCTCCTGTAAGAAAGCCAAGTCCTACGAAACACTGTGGTTCATTTAAGGTAAAGAAATGTGTTACTCGATCACTAAAACGCTCTGCGACAAGCTTTGCATATTCTCCAAACCACTCCACAATTTGCGGATTCATCCAACCGCCTCTTTTATAAATCTCATAAGGAAGTTCCCAATGATACAGCGTAATATAAGGTTCTATCTCATTTTCCAGCAACTCATCAATCAGTGCATTATAAAATGCGATTGCTTTTTCATTTACTCTGCCATATCCTTCCGGAAGTACACGTGACCAATCAATTGAAAAGCGATACGCTTTTAAACCGATTGCTTTCATTAGCTGTACATCTTCTTTGTATCTGTGATAATGGTCACATGCAACCTCTCCTGTATGTCCGGAGTAGATTTTTCCTGGTTCTTTTGTATATACATCCCAGATGTGTTCCCCTTTTCCATCTTCTGTCACGGCACCTTCAATCTGGTAAGCACTTGTTGCAGCGCCCCAGACAAAGTTTTCTGGAAATTTAACTTCTGTTTTTGCCATTATTTTCACTCCTGTTCTTGTTTTAATCTTAAAGCAAACTTGCAGCTCCAATCATTCCGGCATCATTTCCAAGTGCTGCGCAGTCTGCAACATGTGGATAACTGCTTTTATCTTTTATAATCGGAACACGGTTGGTTACAGCAAGTGCTTTTTCAATGTGTAAATCTCGTTTTTTTGCATCTTTTCCCACTCTGCCGTAATCATACACACGATAAGTCACATTCGAATTTTGCTGAATTTCAGCAATCAAAATGCCTGCGCCAATTGCATGAATGGTTCCAGATTCAATAAAAAGCACATCTCCTTTTTGTACCAGAACTGCATTTAATACTTCAAGTAATGTGTCTTCTTCGATTCGTTTTGCAAACTCCTCTTTACTGATTTCTGTTTTAAAACCATAATATAAATAGGCACCCGGATCTGCGTCCATGACATACCACATTTCTGTTTTCCCGTACTGGCCTTCATTTTTTAACGCATAACGATTACTTGGATGCACCTGTACGGAAAAACTTTGTTTTGCATCAATAAATTTTGTCAAGATTGGGAAATCACGAAATCTTCGACAGTTGAGTCCAAGCACTTCTTTACCTTTGATGTCGATATATTCCTGCAATGTTTTCCCTGCATACATTCCATTTGCAATATAAGATGGTCCGTCCGGATGACAGGAAAGCTCCCAGGCTTCTGCAAGTACCTTTCCATCATATTTTACACCATACTCTTCTGCCAGTCTATGACCACCCCACAGATAATCTTTACAGCTTGGTTTCAATTTTAAAATACTCATCTTTTATCCGCCTCTATCATTTCTCACTTAAAAAATCAATATATTTCTGACACATTTCTTTATGGATTCCGGTCGCCGTAAAAACAAGCACAAGGTCTTCTTTCTCTGTTCCATCAAGCTCACTTTCCAGTTTTGTACCAGTTAAATCAATTGCTTTTGTTCCTCCAGCTTCACAGAGATTCAAGTCTTTTGTCTCAAATTCATCGGCAGAGCAATACTCTCCGCCAACACTGGTGCAGTATTTCAGAAAGTCTTTTGTCAGAATCACTGCATCTAATTCTCCCTTAGACCACTGGAAGAAAAATTTATCAAATCCGCTTTCATTTCCTGCATCCTGTTTTTCTTCAGCTTCCTTATAAGAAATCACATAGTCTGAATCAAATACGATTCTTTTTGCATCAAGACCTGAAAATGTGGCAAATTCTTCTGATAAAACTACATCCCTGTCTGAATCAATTTTCTGATTCACCAAGGCACATTTAAAAAACGGTTTTTCTTCTGGAAATGCAAAATGGACAACCAGGAAAATCAAGAGAGCAAGGACTGCAAGAATGCCTAACATATGGTACCAAATAACATTTTGTTAACATTTAATTAATTTAATCCCGATTTTTTAGTAGTATTTGCCATATTCTTGCATATTTTAACTTAATTTAAGATTAATAATT
>OODB01001717.1_pt1 | contig 14373 bp, 10 predicted proteins | sample 1671721 | NCBI WGS metagenome assembly OODB01 (sample SAMN06348185, study PRJEB24527) | human gut metagenome | biome: human gut; feature: ankylosing spondylitis patient; material: feces | host: Homo sapiens | place: China | collected 2015-10
CCCTCCGCCAATACATTTCTTTTATAAGGATAACACTTTTTCGCAAATTGCACAATAGCTAAATGCAAAAAAAGTGCAATCCCCCGAAAGTTACCAATAGATACCATAAACCTATGATAACTTTTTCGTTGAATTGCACAGTTATGCAATTTCCGAAAGTCATTGTCAACCACTGTCAGGTCTGCGGCATATCCAGCAGGCCATGCACAAATCCATCCGTCTGTGCAGATGTGATATCCGCTGCGATCAGGCGGTTGCTGCGCACCAAAAGGTTGGCGGTCACGCCCTGCTCTCCGGTAGGATAGGCGGTCAGCGCGTAGGTGTACAGCATAGCGCGCTTGCCCTGATACGGCGTGAGATCCAGTCCCTGCGCCTGCTGGATAGCGTTGTACTGCTCATATACCTCGTCGAAGGTGTCGGGTATCTGCACCTCCTGTGTGCCGACCGGTTCACTCTCCACCGACCAGCCGCATGCGGTCAGCAGAGCTACTCTGTCCTCGTTGGTTTTCAGCTTTGCACTAAGCGCTGCACCTTCAGCGCTGACCGCAGTATCCGCCTCTGCCGTTTTCGGCAGCAGCGCTGCCGCGCCGACCAGCACCAGCCCGACCGCCAGCACGCCCACTACGATTTTCCTCACCGACACCTTTGCCGCAAAAACGATCATGGCATTGTCCCTCCTGCTTTTGCTTCATTCTATGCGTACAGAAGGCAAAAAAGAACGCCTCCGAGTATTTCTCGGAAGCGCAGCTTGTATCAGTCCAGATTTTTCTTCTTCAGCATCCACCATGCAAAGAAGCAGCCGACCACTGTAATAGCCAGCGGCATCCACCAGACCCAGTCGCCCGGTATCTGTCCCTCTCCGATGTTCATGCCGAAGAAGCCGAACACGATATTCGGGATGGTCATGATGATGGTCAGGATGGTGAGGACCTTCATGATGATGTTGAGGTTGTTCGAAACGACCGACGCATAGGCATCCATCGTGCCTGCCATGATGTTCGAGTAGATGCTCGCCATCTCGATCGCCTGACGCACCTCGATCAGCGCGTCCTCCAGAATGTCGCGGTCATCCTCGTACAGCTTGAGCACGCGGCCGCGGAGCACTTTCTCCATCGTGACCTCGTTGCCCTTGAGCGAGGAGGAGAAGTAAACGAGCGATTTGCTCAGGCCGAGCAGCTGAATCAGCTCCTCGTTCTTGAGCGAGTCGTACAGGCGCTTCTCGATGCGCGTGAAGTCACGCTCGATCATGCGCAGATTTTTCAGGAAGCGGCCTGCGATGCGCAGCAGGATCTGGAACACAAAGCGCGTGCGCAGCGCGGTATGAACACCCTTGACCGCGCCCTCCGCGATCGAGCGGAGGATAATGCTGTCCTCGAGGCAGACCGTGATGACCGCGCTCTTGGCCACGACGATGCCCATAGGGATGGTGCTGAACAGCTGACCGCCGTCCTCGACCGAGCTTTTCTCCACCATCGGGATATCGACGATCATGAGAAGCTGCTCGTCCTCGGTATCGACACGCGAGCTTTCCTCCGGGTCGAGCGCCGCACGGACGAACTCCTCCTCTACCTCGGCCGCCTTCGCGATCTGCGCCAGCTCGTCCGAGGAGGGATGTACCATATTTACCCAGCAACCCTCAGAAAATTCGTTGATCTCCGTGATCCTGCCGTCGATCGTCTTGAAAAATTCAACCATATAATAAAACCGCCTTTCTTCGGCGGTCTTATCGGAAAGCACCGCCGCGAGTTAGATTGTTCTCCCTACTTCCAGGGTCCGTACTCACAGCGATCACTCTCCTTTCTCTCTCAGGTTTACGGGAATTCAGCCATCTCTCATTTTACAGAGATTTAACCTGTATCCTCAGACCAAAACAGCCCCGAGGGGCTGTTTTGAATACATTCAGTTTTTAGCGGTGGTCCTTGTCGAAGATGCGCATCAGAACGTCGAAGGCTGCATCGTCCGAGCCGACGTCGTTCGAGGACTGCGGCTTTGCTGCCGGCTTCTGCTCAGCCTCAGCGGAAGCATTCGAGAACAGGCCGGAGCCGGTCTGTGCCGGAGCCGCCTTGCGCTGGAGGCCGGCGCCGTCCATGTCCATCTTCGCGGAGTTCGGGATGTTGTCGAAGCCGGTCGCGATAACGACGACGCGGATCTCGTCATCCATGGTGTCGTCGATGAACGCACCGAAGATGATGTGTGCATCCGGATGAGCCGCCTGCTGAACCATGGTAGCTGCGGTCTCAACCTCGTCGAGACCGATATCATCAGAGCCGATAACGGAAACGATAACGCCGTGTGCCATGTCGATCGAGGTCTCGAGCAGCGGGCTGGAGATCGCCATGCGTGCAGCCTCGGCTGCCTTGTCTTTCCCAGCAGCGCGGCCGGTGCCGATGTGCGCGTAGCCTGCGTCCTTCATGACCGAGGTAACGTCCGCGAAGTCCAGGTTGATGAAGCCCGGAACGGTGATCAGCTCGGAGATGTTGGCTACTGCCTGCCGCAGAACGCCGTCTGCGATCTCGAAGGCGTTCTTGAAGGTGATCTTCTGCTCGGAGACGTACTTCAGACGCTCGTTCGGAATAATAACGAGAGAGTCAACGTTCTTGTTGAGCTCGTCGATGCCGGCCAGAGCCTGCTCGAGGCGCTTCTTGCCCTCGAACGCGAACGGACGGGTAACAACGCCGACGGTCAGAATGCCCATCTCGCGGGCGATCTGTGCAACGACCGGAGCTGCGCCGGTGCCGGTGCCGCCGCCCATGCCGGCGGTGATGAATACCATGTTGGTGCCTGCGAGCGCTGCTGCGATCTGCTCCTTGCTCTCCTCGGCAGCCTTGCGGCCGATCTCCGGGTTCGCGCCTGCGCCCTGACCCTTGGTCAGCTTCTCGCCGATCTGGATCTTGGTGCCGGCCTGAGAGAAGTTCAGCGCCTGCATATCCGTGTTTACCGAAATAAATTCAACGCCCTGCACGCCGCTCTCGACCATGCGGTTTACCGCATTGCCGCCGCCGCCGCCGACGCCGATGACTTTGATACTAACTACATTATCCAAGCCCTGTTCAAACTCAAAACCCATTGTTGACATCCTCCGTTTTATAGTTAAAGATCGTACAGATAATTTTTAACGTGCCTTTGACGGACAGCCCCTGCCGCTCCGCGCGGACAGTCTGCCCCTATTGTTATAATTCTACCTCTATTTTCCCGATTTTGCAACAGAAAATAGCGAACCTGTGAAAAAAAACTTGCAGTTTTCCGTCTGTTTTCCCGTTCCTCGCCGCCTTTCCCGGCGGACAAGGGCGGTTTGCACACATTTTTGCGTGCTGGCGGACTTTTTTTGCACAAATACGTTATTCGCTGTAATCCGACTCGTCGGAATAGTCCGAGTCGTCATACGAATCGTCATAGCTGTCGTCATATGAGTAATCGCCGCTGTCATCGTAGCTGCTGTCATCGTAGTACGTCGTATCGTCCGACGAGGTATCCGTGCTGTCCGAGGTGTCGGCGTTGTCCGAGGTATCACTGCTATCCGTGGTCGAGCTGTCCGTCGAGGTCTGCGCATTGTTCTTCTGCGAATCGGTCAGCCCGTTTTCGCCGTCCGGGTTCTGTGCGATGGTGTTCATCGCATCCGCCGCACCCGAAACGCTGCCCGAACGCGCGACCTCCTCGGCCGTCTCGGGCACAAAGTGCATCCTGCCCTCATCGTCCCAGTACAGCCTGCCGATGTCCGAAGGAGAAAGCCGCTCGGACATGACCGTCTGCGCGAAGCGGATGCGGTAGGACAGGTCGCTGTCCACCGCCCCGATGCGCAGGTCAAAGCGTCCGCCGCAGCCGATGCGCACATCGGTCAGCTCCTGCAAATTGATGAACTGAAGGTCGTCGGTCATCTGCTGCTCACCGAGCGCCTGCATGATCTCGAGATAGGCGCTCACCGCCGCGTCGGTCTGTGGCGCGATCTCCTCGCCGGTCTGCATCTGTGCGCCATCGAGTCCGGTCACGACCGCAAGGCCGCCGTCCGAGGTGCTCTGCTCGAGGATCTTGCCCGTGCTGCTGATGTAGTAGTACGAGCCGTCCTCCGCCTTGACCGCCGCCGCCGCGCGGCACTCGGTCACGGTCAGCACGAGCGCGTCAGGCAGATGCCTGCGAATGCGCACAGAGTCGAGATAGGGCAGCTTTTCGAGAAGATGCTCCTGCACCTTCATCTTGTTCCAGAGATAGAGATTGTCTCCCTTGCTGATGTCGAGCGCGTTCGTGATCTCCTCGACGGAGTATTTTTCCGCGCCCTCGACCGAGATCGTGTTCACCTTGAAAAAGATGGTCATCATCACGATCGCCGCCGCCGTCAGCAGCAGGAGCAGCACCGCGCGGCTCAAGGCGTGCAGTGCGCGTCTGAATTTTCCGGGCCGTCGCTTTCTGCGCGGAGGCGCCGGCGCTTTTCTGTTCTCATTCATGCGTGTTCCGCCTTACTTGCCGTGGTTTTCGATCGCCCGGAGGATCTCGCGGTAGATCTTGTCGCTCGCGTCGTGCGCCGCCAGCACGGTCGCGTTCTCGCCCATCGCGTGCAGCCGCAGCGGGTCGGACAGCATATCGCCGATCTCGTCATACAGCTTCTGCGGCGTAGCGTCCTTTTCGAGCAGCACGCGGCAGCCGCCTGCCGACTCGAGCGCGCGTGCGTTCTTCTCCTGATGGTTCTCTGCGACGAAGGGGGACGGCACGAGCAGCGCCGGACGGCCGAGCATGCACAGCTCGCCGAGCGTCGCCGCACCCGCGCGGCACACGATGAGGTCGGCCGCCGCCATGCGGTCCGCCATGTCGTAGATGTATTCGGTGTACTGGATATTGGGATGGTTCTCGAAGTCCGCGCCCTGCTCGCGCGCCATTTTCGGCAGCCAGTCGCGCGCCGCCGCGCCGGTGGCGTGGACATGGTGGTAGGAAACGCCGTTTTTGCACTCGAGCGCGAGGGTCCCGGCCATGTGCTCGTTCATGTACTTCGCGCCCATCGAGCCCCAGAACGAGACGACAAGCTGGTCGTTCTCGCCGAGACCGAACTTCGCGCGCGCCTTTTCCCGGCTTGCCGCGAGGATCTCGCCGCGCACCGGTGCGCCGGTCAGGATGATCTTTTCGTCGCCGCCGAGCAGCTTTTTCGCCTGCTCGAAGCAGACGAGCACGCGGTCCGCCTTTTTCGCGAGCATCTGCGTGACCTTGCCGGGCAGAGCGTTGACCTCGAGCAGGACGGTCGGGATGTTGAGCTCCTGCGCGGCCTTGACGACCGCAAAGGACGCATAGCCGCCGCAGCCGATGACGCAGTCCGGACGCGCTGCCTTCAGCAGCTTTTTCGCCTTCGCGACCGCAGAGACCGCGAGCTTTGCGGCCTTGATGTTGTGCAGGATGCCCTTCGGGCTCATCGAGCGCGACAGGCCGATGATCTCGATGGCGTCGAGCGGATAGCCCTCGCGCGGAACGAGCTTGTTCTCGATGCCGCGGGCCGAGCCGGCGAAGCGGATGACCGTATCCGGCTGACGCTTTTCAAAATATCGTGCAATAGCGAGACCGGGCGTGACATGACCGCCCGTTCCGCCTCCGGTAATATAAAGTCTCATCGTAAATTTTCCCCCTCTCGCCTGCGCGGCAGGCGAAATTTATTCTGAATATAACTGAATGTGCGGAATGCTTTGAACGGCAGACAGCGCGTTTCTGTCTCCCCTTCACAGCCCTCCGCGCGGCGGAACGGATCTCTCTCCCTCCGCCGCGGCGGTCTGTAACTGCTTTTGCTATTCTGTTCGCGCCTCTATGCGCATATACCGCGAGACATTGAGCAGGATGCCCATTTCCGCAAGCTGGAGCATGAGCGCGGTGCCGCCGTAGCTGAAAAACGGCAGGGACGCGCCGGTGACGGGCATGAGGCCCGTGACGACGAACAGGTTCATGATGGTCTGGATGGCGAGCTTCGCGGTGATGCCGGTCGCGAGCAGCATGCCCATGCGGTCGGGCGAGGAGCGCGCGATGCGCAGACCGCGCCAGATCAGATAGGCGAAGACCGCGATGACGGCGAGCGCACCGATGAGGCCCATCTCCTCGCACCAGGTCGCGAAGATGAAGTCGTTATGCGGCTCCGGCAGGTACAGCTGCTTCTGCATGCCGTTGCCGAGTCCGCGGCCGAACAGTCCGCCCGAGCCGATGGCGATCTGACCCATGGCGGCCTGAAAGCCGGTTTTGCGCATATCCGAGAACGGATCGAGCCAGATATTCACGCGGTTGCGTACATGCTCGAACGTCAGATACGAGGCGAACGCGCCGAGAACGGCGAGGATGCCTGCCGGGATGAGGAACCAGATGCGCAGACCGGCAGCGATCAGCATGATGAGACCGATGCCGCAGGTGATGATGATCGCGGAGTTATGCGGCTCCTTCGCGAGCAGGAAAATATAGACCGCGAGCAGCGCGCCGTATGGGTAGAGCAGCTTTTTCCAGTGCCGCACATCGCGGTATTTCGTGGACGCCCACGCTGCGAAGCAGATGATGACCGCGTCCTTCGCGAGCTCGGACGGCTGAAAGCCGAACAGCCAGCGCGTCGCGCCCTTGGTCGTCGTGCCGACGCCCGGAATAAGTACCAGGATCAGCAGGAAAACGCTGACTGCGATCGCCGGGATGGTCAGATATTTATAGTCGTGATAGTCCCACTTGCTCAGCAGGAACATGGCAATAAGGCCGCCCGCCGCCCACTTGAGCTGTCTTGCGATGAAGTAGGTCGCGCTGCCCTGCGTGTACAGCGCGTTCGAGTAGCTCGCGGAGAACAGCGCGATCAGGCCGACGAGCAGCAGCAGCAGCGTTGCGCACATGGTCGGCATATCGATCGTGTGCGGCTTTCGCGCGCGTCGCTGCGGCTTTGCCGGACGCTTTGCGGACGCCGGGCGGTAGGACTGTCGCGGCATCGGCTGGCGCGAGGGACGCGGCGCCGGATAGGCTGCGCCGCCCGGTGCGGGCCGTCCCGCTCTCCGGCGGCTGCCCGAGCCGCGCGGCTGTCTTGTTGACGATGTCATTGTGCCACCTCCGAGGGGGATGCGTTACGGCAGCGCGACAAAATACGCCGCGAGGCACAGCACGATCGTGACCGCAGTAAACGTGAGCACGATGCGCTTTTCGCCCCAGCCGCACATTTCAAAGTGATGATGGATAGGCGCCATCTTGAACAGGCGCTTGCCGTGCGTTGCCTTGAAGTAAGTGACCTGCAGGATGACCGACAGGGTCTCGATGATGTAGATGAGACCGACGAGCAGCAGGATGAGCGGCATATCGCACGCGAAAGCCATGCCTGCGACCGCGCCGCCGAGGAACAGCGAGCCGGTGTCGCCCATGAACACCTTCGCAGGGTTGAAGTTATAGATCAGAAAGCCGAGCAGGCCGCCCGCCAGCGCGCCGGCGAAGATGGTCACGCCGGTGTTGCCGATGCGCGCGCCGACCGCCGCGAAGAATACCGCAACCGGCACCGTGACGCTCGCGGCGAGGCCGTCGATGCCGTCGGTGAGATTGACCGCATTATCCGCGCCGACGATGACGAAGGCCGCAAAGATGATGTAGACCGGCCACGGCAGATCGATCGAGATGCCGGTGAACGGGATCATGAGCGACGGCAGGCCGTCCGACTCGAGGAACAGCACGAGGATGAACACCGCCGCGACCAGGATCTGAAGCACGAGCTTCTGTCTGGGCGTCAGGCCCGCGTTCTCCTTTTTCTTGATCTTTGCGTAGTCGTCCACCAGACCGACCGCGCCGTAGGCCGCCGACAGGCCGAGGATGGCCAGCGCGTGAACCGACAGCGTGCCGGTAATGAGGCCGCCGAGGATGACGGCGAGCGCGATGCCGATGATGAACATGAAACCGCCCATCGTCGGGATGTTCTGCTTGTTCATATGCCACTTCGGGCCGATCTCAAGAATCTTCTGACCGAATTTCATCTTGCGCAGATAGCGGATGACCGACGGGCCGATGGCGGCCGTGATCACAAACGCGATCGCGCAGCAGATAAGTGCTTGCTTCATTTATTCAACTTCCTCCCCTAAAAACAGTGCGAGTGCGCGCTCCATGCGCATGCCGCGGCTGCCCTTGAACAGCAGCGCGTCGCCCGGCCTTGCGTCTGCACGCAGCTTTTCGACCAGCTCGTTCTGGTCGGTGAAGGCGTGGACCGCTGTCATCCCCTTTTCCTCCGCGCCGCGCGCGATGGCGTCCGCCGAAGGGCCGTAGGCGTAGAGCACATCCGCGTGCTCCGCGGCGGCTCTGCCTGCACGGCGGTGCCCCTCCTCGGTATAGTCTCCGAGCTCGAGCATCGAGCCGAGCACCGCGATGCGGCGGCCGGTATCGCCCATCGTGCCGAGCACGCCGAGCGTGGCCTCCATCGCGTCCGGGCTTGCGTTGTAGCAGTCGGCGTAGATGCGGAAGCCGTTCTGCTCATAGATGTTCTGGCGCATGCCGCTCGCGGTGTAGGACACGAGACCCGTTCGGATGTTCTCGACCGTCTCGCCCATCAGCAGACCGACGGACGCCGCCGCGAGCGCGTTCAGCACATTGTGCGCGCCCGGGATGGACAGCTTTGCGGTGAAGCTGCCGCCGACCGGCAGCGTCTCCGACGGCAGACCGTTGTTTATAACGGTAAAGCTGCCGTCCGGATGCAGGTGCGCAACGAGGTCGCACGCCTGGTTCTCCATGCCGTAGGTATAGACCGTGCAGCCGAGACTGTCACGCTTGTCCCAGAGCAGCGGCTCATCGCCGCACAGAACGGCAGCGCCGCCCTGCCGCAGGCCCTCGAGGATCTCGAGCTTGGCCCTGCAGATGCCCTCGCGCGAGCCGAGGAACTCGATGTGCGAGGTGCCGATGTTGGTGATGACGGCGTAATCCGGCTGCGCCGCCGCCGTCATGCGCGACAGCTCGCCGAAGTGGTTCATGCCCATCTCCGCGACCATGACCTCGGTGTCCTTCGTCATGCGCATGAGCGTCAGCGGCAGGCCGATCTCGTTGTTGAGGTTGCCCTCGGTCTTTTCCGCGCGGAACTGCTGCGCGAGCACGGCGTAAAGCAGCTCCTTGGTCGTGGTCTTGCCGACCGAACCGGTCACGCCGACGACCGAGCCGCCGCACATCATGCGGTAGCCGCCCGCCAGATCGAGCAGCGCCTGCGAGGTGTTCTCGACGTAGAGTGCCGGGACCGGATATTCCTCGCATTCTCTGTGGCTCATGACCGCCGCCGCGCCGTTTTCGAGCGCCTTCCCGATGAAATCATGACCGTCGAAGCGTTCGCCCGCGAGCGGCAGGAACAACGCCTCCTGCGGAATGCGCCGCGAGTCGGTCGAGACTGCGCAAAGGGTCACATCGCCCTTCGCTTCTCCCTTCGTCCACTCCGCCGCCTGCGCCAGTGTAAATCGTTCCATGCCGTTTCCCCCAATGTCTTTCTTCTGTCCGTTTATTTATTGAAATATTCCGCGACGATTTCGCGTTCGTCCATGTGATGCTTCACATGGTTGACCTCCTGATAGGTCTCGTGGCCCTTGCCCATGAGGACGATGATGTCATCCTTCTGTGCATGCTCGAGCGCCCAGTGAATGGCCGCCGGGCGGTCAACGATGACCTGCATCGGGGTCTTGCTGTCCTTCATGCCCTCGAGGATGTCGTCGATGATGGCCTTCGGCTGCTCGGTGCGCGGGTTGTCGCTCGTGACCACGCAGAAATCCGCAAGGTCAGAAGCAATTTTACCCATCTTCGGGCGCTTGGTGCGGTCGCGGTCGCCGCCGCAGCCGAAGAGCGCTACCACGCGGCCCTTGGCAAAGCCGCGGACAGCCTTCAGCACGTTCTCCACGCCGTCCGGCGAGTGCGCGTAGTCGATGAGCACGGTGTAGTCCGTGTCGGTCGGAACGACTTCTACGCGGCCCTTGACGCCGGTCGCGGTCGCCATGGACTTCGCCGCGTCTGCGAGCGGCATACCGAGCGCGAGCACCATGCCGAGGGCGTTGAGCGCATTTTCGACCGAGAAATGACCCGGAATGGGCAGCTTTACGTGTGCAGACGCACCCTCATAGGCGGCATCAAACTCTACGCCGTCCGCGTGCAGCTGAAGCGCGGTCGCGCACAGGGTCGCCTTCGGCTTGCCGCACGAATAGGTCAGGCACGGGCACTTTGCGTCCGCGAGCATCTTGGGCGCCGCCGCGTCGTCGAGGTTGATAACGCCCTTGTCGCTGACGGTGAACAGGATGGCCTTGGCCTGACGGTAGTTCTCCATGGTCTTATGGAAGTCCAGATGGTCCTGCGTCAGATTGGTGAACGCGCCGACCGCAAAGCGGATGCCGTGCACGCGGTCGAGCACGAGCGAGTGCGAGGAGACCTCCATGATAACGTGCGTGCAGCCTGCGTCGCGCATGCGCGCGAACAGCGCATGCAGCTCGTAGGATTCCGGCGTGGTGCGCTCGGTCTCGATCACTTCATCACCGATGAGGTTCTGGTTGGTGCCGATGAGGCCGACCTTGTGACCCGCGTCCTCCAGCATATGCTTGACGAGGTAGGTCGTGGTGGTCTTGCCGTTCGTACCGGTGACGCCGAGCATGACCATGCTGTCCGCCGGATGGCCGAAGCGGTTCGCCGCGATCTCCGCGAGCGCCTTACGCGAGTTCTCGACGACGACCGCCGGTATGCCCTCGGGCGCCTCCTCGCACACGACTGCCGCCGCGCCCTGCTCGAGCGCCTTTTCGATATATTTGTGGCCGTCGGTCGCATAGCCGCGGATGGCGACGAACAGATCGCCCTTGCCGACCGCGCGCGAGTCGTAGCGCACTTCGCCGATCTCGGCTTCGCCGTCCGCCGTGCTCGAAAGCACGGCGACGCCCTTCAAAAGTTCCTGCAATTTCATAAAACGTCCTCCTATCGGTCGTTGACCGTGGTCGTATCGGAAAATTCTACTGTGATGACCGAGCCTATGCTCACCTTCGTGCCCGCCGCAGGCGACTGGCTGCTCGCGGTGGTGTCGCCCGTGATCTGCGAGGTGGCGACGCCGCGCTGCTTGAGGTACAGGCCGTACTCCTCGAGCGTATCCCGGCAGGTATCCGGGTCCATGCCGCTCACATTGGGCACCTCGATCTGCTCGGTCGGCTTATCTTCACCCATGTAGAGGATGACTCGGCCGCTCGCCGGGATGCGGATGCCGCTCGACGGCACCTGATCGGTAACGGTCTCGCCCTCGCCGTGGATGATGTACTCAAAGCCGCTGTTCGTCAGCGTCTCGTCCGCTGCGTCGCGCGTCATGCCGATCACATTCGGCACGGTCTGCTCGCGGCGGTCGCTCTCGTTCTCCTCGTAGGAAGCGGTAACGCCGATGTACGGCAGTACGTCCTCCATGATGCGGCCGACGACCGGAGCGGCGATCGCGCCGCCGCCGTGAGGCACGGATTCGGGCAGGTCGTTGATGGAAACGAGCACCGCGATCTGCGGATCATCCATCGGCGCAACGCCGATGAAGGAGGCGGTGTAGCGGTCCTCGGTGTCAGTGATCTTACCGGTCTCGTCGCGCTCCTTTTCAATCTCGGAGGTCGCGGTCTTGCCGCCGATGCGGTAGCCGGTGACGTAGGCGTTCTTGGCGGTGCCGGCTGCGACGACCTGCTCCATCGCCTCGCGCATATAGGCGGAGGTGTCCTCGGAGATGACCTGCCGCAGCACCTCGGGATCGGTCGTAGACTTGACCGTACCGTCGGCATTCAGCACGTTTTTGACAACGTAGGGCTTTTTGAGCTTGCCGTCGTCCACGATCGCGCTGACCATGGTGATCATCTGCATCGGGGTGACGGTAAAGCGCTGACCGAAGGACGCGGTCGCGAGCGCGACCTCGTTCCAGTCGCTCGTCTCACCGGTGTTGTGGAACTGGCCGCGGCTCTCGCCCGGCAGGTCGATGCCGGTCTGATCGAGCAGGCCGAAGGCCTTGTAGAATTCATAGAACCGCGCCATGCCGACCTTCTGGGCGATCTGCATCATCGCGACGTTGCACGAATTCATCAGCGCCTCGGTCAGCGTCTGCATGCCGTGGCCGCTCGTGTTCGCGCAGTTGATCGGCTCCTTCCAGTCGCCTACCATCAGCGAGCCGCCGCAGTAGAACGAGCTGTCCGCATCCACCTCGCCCAGCTCGTAGGCCGTAGCGACGGTCATGAGCTTGAAGGTGGAGCCCGGCTCGTAGTTGTCGGAAACGACCGGGTTGCGCCAGGTCTTCATGAGGATGTTGACGCGCGCCGAGCCGAGCTTGTTGACGATGTCGTCGTTCTTCTGAAGCTCCTCAGGCAGGTTCGCAAGGCCGCCCTCCTCGTACCATTTATCCGGTATGACCGCGTTGATCTTCGCGTCGGTCAGGATCTTCTGCACGTCGGTCTTGAGCTCGTTGATATAGACCTCGCTGGTCAGATGGTAGGCGTCGTTCGGGTCGAAGTCCGGCAGGTTCGCCATCGCGAGCACCTCGCCGGTCTTGACGTTCATGACGATGCCGGAAACGCCGTCGCGCGCCTCCGGATTGTCCGCGAACGCGGTCTCGAGATGCTTCTCGAGGTAGTTCTGAATATCGCTGTCGATGGTCAGGACGAGCGAGTTGCCGTCCTTGGCCGGGATATACTGCTGCGTATCCGGAACGATGTCCTCGTTCTGGGCGTTCTGCACGCGCACGATGCGGCCGGCCGTGCCGGAAAGCTCGTCGTTGTACTGCGACTCGATGCCGTAGGCGCCGTTGTTGTCGCTGCCGACGTAGCCGAGCACCGCCGAAAGGAACGAGCCGTGCTGATAATAGCGCTTGGTGTCCGGCTCGGAGTACACGCCGGTGCAGCCGGCGGCCTCGAGCTTGGCGTTGAGCTCCTTGGTGACGTCCTTGTCGACCTTCTGCGCGATGATCTCGTATTCCGAGTCGGTCTTATTCAGCTTCTCCATGACGCTGTCGTAGCTGACGTCGAGCGTCTCGGAAAGGATGGTCGCGAGCGTCTGACGCTGGACATCGGCGGTCACGCCGTTCTTCTCCTTGGTCTCGGACACGACCGCCTTGGGCGAAACCGTGATGCGCTCGACCTCGGCGGACTCGGCGAGCACCTGCATGTTCGCGTCGTAGATCTTGCCGCGGTTCGGGGTGATGAAGGTATCGCGCGTCTGGAGCGACGTGGCCTTCTGGATATAGAAGTCGTGGTGGAACACCTGCATATAGAGCAGGCGCACGCCGACCAGACCGAAGCCGATGACCAGAAACAGCGCCGTGAGCACGCGCAGACGCATCGTCATATTAACTCTGGGCTTTTTTTCTCCCATAGAAAAATTTCCTCCGAATGAAATCCAAAGCATCTCCTGCCGCATTCCGGCAAAGCCGGAACAGGCAGGACAGGCCTGCCGCAGCAGGCCGCGTAAAATTCCCCATAAAAGTCCAGCTCTGCCGGACTTTTATACCGCTGCCCGCGCCGCAGCGGCGCGGCCTCGTCCGCCGTGCGGACGAGAGGGGGTTATCGCCCCCGGTTTCGCAAGGAACCGGGGGCGTATCTAAGGGGGACAGCGTCCCCCTTAGAGAGTAAGCGACGCTTACTCCACCCACACTTCCTCATGCTCGCCCTTGCGCGGCCGCGCGAGCAGCAGCCTGATGCCGTCCTTTGCGGACAGGCCGCCGTACAGCACGCCGTACATCGCCTCGGTGATCGGCATGGAAACGCCCTGCTGCTTAGCAAGGTGATAGCCGGCCTCGGTCGCGTAGTAGCCCTCGACCGTTGCGCCGACCTCGCGCATGGCCTCCTCAGCGGTCGCACCCTTGCCGATCAGGATACCGGCGCGGCGGTTGCGCGAGTGCATCGAGCAGCAGGTAACGATCAGGTCGCCCACGCCCGACAGACCGGCGAAGGTCTCCTGCTTCGCGCCGAGCTTAATGCCCAGACGGGCGATTTCGGTCAGGCCGCGCGTCATAAACGCGGCCTTGGAGTTGTCGCCCAGACCCAGACCGTCCGAAATGCCGGCGCCGAGCGCAATGATGTTCTTGAACGCGCCGCCGAGCTCGCAGCCGATGATGTCGGACGAGGTGTAAACGCGGAAATTCGTGTCGTTCATGAACGCTTCCTGCGTCAGCTCCGCCGCCGTACGGCTCTCAGACGCCGCAACGATCGCGGTCGGGATGCCGCGCGCGACCTCCTCCGCGTGCGTCGGGCCGGTCAGCGCAACGACCGGATTTCTGCCGTTCACGGCGCGCGTGATGGTCTCGGAAAAGCGGCAGTAGCCATGTTTGCTGTCCAGCCCCTTGCCGACGTTTACGAGTACGGTCTCCGGCTTTACGATGCCTGCGAGCTTCTCCGCCGTGGACGCGACCGCGAACGACGGCACCGCAAGCACAACAAGCTCCGCATCCGCTGC
>OODB01001726.1_pt1 | contig 14255 bp, 13 predicted proteins | sample 1671721 | NCBI WGS metagenome assembly OODB01 (sample SAMN06348185, study PRJEB24527) | human gut metagenome | biome: human gut; feature: ankylosing spondylitis patient; material: feces | host: Homo sapiens | place: China | collected 2015-10
GCCATGGTGGTCATCTCGCCCACATGGCCGCCGCTCTCGGTGCCTTCGGCGATGATGGCATCCACGCCCAGCGGCTCCAGATGCTTTGCCAGCACGGCAGCAGCCACCACGGGGATGACCTTGATGCCGGCTTCTTTCCACATCTGGATATACTTGCCCGGATTGCCCGCGCCGGTGGTGACCACCTGCACGCCCTCTTCCACCACGATCTTTGCAAACTCATCTGCAAGAGGGTGCATCAGCATGATGTTGACGCCAAAGGGCTGATCGGTCAATGCTTTGCAGCGGCGGATGTTCTCCCGCAGGGTGTCCGCATCCCGCATTCCGCCCGCGCCGATGAGGCCCAGGGCCCCCGCATTGGAGCAGGCGGCCGCAAACTCGCCGGTGGCGATGTTGGCCATACCGCCCTGAATGATGGGGTACTTCGTCCCCAGAATCTCATTTAGAAGTTTCATTTTTTCAACCTTTGTATGTCAGAATCATGCCGCCCCAGGTGAGGCCGCCGCCAAAGCCAATGCAGGCCACCCGCTGGCCGGGAGTCAGCTTCCCTGCTTCGGCCAGCTCATTGAGGGCCACCGGAATGCTGGCAGCACTGGTGTTGCCGTGGCGGTCCATGTTCTTGTAGAACTTGGCCGGGTCGGCATTCAGGTGTTTGATGCAGTGGTCGATGATCCGGCTGTTGGCCTGATGGCAGACCACCCAGTCCAGATCGTCCAGCGTCAGTCCTGTCTCCACCAAAACCTTGTTCAAGCTCTTGGGCAGGGCATCCACCGCAAAGCGGAAAACAGCCTTGCCGTCCATGGTAATGGGCGCAGAACCAGCCCGATCAGGCCCGCCTGCGTGGATGGCATCATTGCCCCGGGCTCCCAGCGTGATGGCGAAAGGAGTATCGGCCAGCGCGTAAACGGCCGCGCCCGCGCCATCTCCAAAGAGGACACAGGTAGAGCGGTCGGTTGGGTCCATCAGACGGGAAAGGGCCTCGCACCCTACCACCAGCGCATACTGCCCGCCCAGTGTGGTGAGCAGGCCGCGGGCCACGGCGGTGCCGTAGACAAAACCGGAGCAGGCCGCGTTGACGTCCAGTGCCGGGCGGTCTTCGGGCAGGCCCAGCGCACGCTGCACCTGACAGGCCACGCTCGGGGTCGCGTCCGGGGCCGAGAGGGTAGCACAGACACAACAGGCGATCTGCTCCGGGGCCAGGCCGCTGCGTTCCAGCGCCTGCCGGGCGGCTGCGATTGCCAGGGTGGCCGCGCTCTCCCCCTCCGTGCACCAGTGCCGGGTGCGGATGCCCGTGCGAGTGGTGATCCACTCGTCGCTGGTGTCCACGACGCGGCTCAGATCTTCGTTTGTGACCGTGCGGCCGGGCAGTGCCCCGCCGGTTGCGATCAGCTGTAACCCGTTCATGCTTTCCTCGTTTCCCCGATCTGGCGGTATTTTTTATAGCGCTGCTCGGCCAGGGCCTTGCCGTTCATCTTGCAGAGAGTGCGCAGATGGTTTTTCAGGGCCGTGTCCAGCGCCGCGTACAGAGCCGCGTGGCTGCGCTGCGCGCCGCCCACCGGCTCCGGGATGATCTCTTCCACAATCCCATCCCGATAGAGGTCCTGGGCCGTCAGCTTCATCAGCTCACAGGCCTCGCCGCTGCGGGAAGAATCTTTCCACAGGATGCTGGCAAAGCCCTCCGGACTGAGCACCGAGTAAACGGCGTTTTCCAGCATGAGGATGTGGTTTGCCACGCCCAATGCCAGTGCACCGCCGCTGGAGCCCTCGCCCGTAACGACGGCGATGATGGGCACAGTCAGGCCGCTCATCTCCATCAGGTTGCGGGCGATGGCCTCGCCCTGACCCCGTTCCTCGGCTTCCTTGCCGGGGTAAGCGCCCGGCGTGTCAATAAAGGTAATGATGGGGCGGCCAAATTTTTCGGCCTGTTTCATCAGGCGCAGGGCCTTACGGTACCCCTCAGGGCCCGGCATTCCAAAATTGCAGGCCATGTTTTCTTCCAGTGTGGCACCCTTGCGGTGACCGATGACGGTCACGGGCATCCCGTGGAATTTGGCGATGCCGCCCAGAATGGCCCGGTCTTCCCGGCACTGGCGGTCACCGCACTGCTCAAAGAAATCGGTAAACAGGGCGTTGACGGTCTCGTCGATGTGGGGGCGGGCCGGATGCCGGGCCAGAAAGACCCGGTCTTCGGCGGTCAGCGGGCCGCAGCTGCGGAGGATCTCATCCTCCTCCACAGCCAGCTCCGCCAGCTCAGAGGCATGGGCCGTGATGGCGCTCATATCGCTCTCTTCGTCGGCTGCATTGCCGCGCAGGGCTGCGATCTGGGCATCCAGCGGAGCAAGCTGCTCCAAAAGGTCTTTAATCATTCCGTCTTCCTCCCTCTGCGTGGAGCTGCAGCAGTTGGATCAGCGTAGCGCGCAGCTCACTGCGGGGCACCACCTTATCCACAAAGCCGTGCTCCAGCTGGAACTCACTGCGCTGGAAGCCCGCCGGCAGTGTCTCGCCGATGGTCTGCTCGATGACGCGGGGGCCGGCAAAGCCGATGAGTGCCCCGGGCTCGGCCAGCATGATATCGCCCAGGCTGGCAAAGCTGGCGGTGACACCGCCCGTGGTGGGGTGGGTCAGCACACTGATGTACAGCCCGCCCTTGCTGGAAAAGCGCTCAATGGCAGCGCTGGTCTTGGCCATCTGCATCAGGCTGAAAATGCCCTCCTGCATCCGGGCGCCGCCGCTGGCCGAGAAGATGACCAGAGGCAGGTGCTTGCTGGTAGCATACTCAATGGCGCGGGTGATCTTATCGCCCACAGCCGTGCTCATGCTGCCCATAAAGAAGCGGCTGTCCAGCACCGCGGCCACGCAGGCCACGCCGCCGATCCGACCCACGGCCGTGACGGCAGCTTCGCTCAGGCCTGTCTTCGCCGTTGCCCCTGCCAGCTTTTCCGGATAGCCCGGGAAATGGAGGACATCCTGCGGAGGCAGCGACTCATCCAGCTCCCGGAAACTGCCATGGTCCAGCACAAGGCTGAGCCGATAGTAGCCTCCGATGGGCAGGTGGAAGCCGCAGTTGGGGCAGACGAAAAAGCTTTTGGCCCAGATCTGCCGGGTAGTGCGGCGGCCGCACTGCTTACACTCCACAAACTGGGGTTCTGTCCAGGCCACGCCGACGTCACGCCGGGCCTTGAGCTGGAACGTGCGTTCCCGCATTTTGCCGCCGGGGAGCAGGTCTCTGATATCGTTCATCTCGCTTGCCTCGGTACCTTATTCCGCGTGGGCCGTCAGGTAGTTAAAGATATCGCCCACGGTCTTCATGTTGGCCAGCTCCTCATCGGAGATGGAGACGCCGAATGCATCTTCCAGAGCCATGTTCAGTTCCACTGCATCCAGGCTGTCGGCCTCCAGGTCCTCGGTCAGGCTGGCCTCCATGGTCACCTTGTCTTCCTCGCAGTTCAGGGTGTCAACAACGATCTTCTTCATCTCATCGAAAGTCATAGTAATGGTCTCCTTTTATCAAATGGTTTATCTTGTGTGTTTCAAATTGTTTACCTAAAGTTTTTGAGTTGTCGAACAAGGCCATTATATCGAATTCCGGTCGGATGTCAAGAGTTTTATCTAAAAAGTTTTAGCTTTTACAGTTCTTTCACAAGTATTTATCAAACCAAACAAAAGTTTTCGTTGTGTAAATCCCTGTTTTGGGCGCAAAAAGGCCCTCCCACGCAACTGGTGAGAGGGCTTCGCCGATTCTTGATTTACCGCAAGCATCTTATATTAAATCCACCACCCCGGCGCCAAAGCGTCCAGATCCATCCCCTTGAAAAGCGTCTCGCCATGGCACATAAGGCAGATGGTTTTCATGCGGCTGCCTTCGTTTTCTTATTTTTGAAATAATAGCCAATGCCAATGGCGTCCGCCAGTGCCCAGCCAATGGGCACACTGAGCCAGATGCCCGTCACGCCCAGTGGAGTGGCCGAGAGCAGGTAGGCCAGCGCCACACGGGTGCCCAGCGAAGCAATGGTCAGGATGACCGACATTCCCGGCTGGTTGACGGCCCGGTAATAGCCGTACAGCAAAAACAGGGTGCCGATGCCGATGTAGCAGGCTCCCTCGATGCGGAGGTAGTGGACACCTGCCGCCACGATCTCTGTCTGGGCCGGGTCAATGAAGATCTGCATGAGCGGGGCCGCAAAGAGACAAACCAGCACGCTGATGCAGACGCAGAATACCGCAGAGGTCGCGGCGGCGCTGCGGATGCCTTTCCGGATCCGCTCCGGCTGGTTGGCCCCGTAGTTCTGGGCCACATAGGTGGAGAACGCGTTGCCGAAATCCTGCACCGGCATATAGGCAAAGGAATCAATTTTGACCGCCGCTGCAAAGGCCGCCATGATGACCGTGCCAAAACTGTTGACAAGGCCCTGCACCATCAGGATGCCAAAGTTCATGATGGACTGCTGGACGCTGGTCATAACGGACAGATTCAGGATGGTTCCCAGATTGTGCTTGTCCCACCTGCAGTCTTCCCGCCGGGGGCAGAGCTCCGGGAACTGCTTTAAGGTATAAAGCCCGATGCCCACACCGGATACAAACTGGGAAAACACGGTGGCGATGGCCGCACCCTGGACGCCCCAGTGGAGCACCAGCACACAGACAAGGTCCAGCACCACGTTCAGGATCGACGACACTGCCAGAAAGACCAGCGGCACCATCGAGTTCCCGATAGCCCGGAGCAGATTTGCAAAGTAGTTATACAAAAAAGTGGCAAAAATGCCGCCGAAGATCATAACGAGGTACTGCTTCATCAGCGGGCGGATCTCCACCGGGACCCGCAGCACCCACAAAATGCCGTCGAGGCCCAGATAAACCAACAGGTTGACTGCCAGCGAGATGCCCGCAATGAGGGCAAAGGACTGGAACACGCTCTGCCGCATCCGGGCTTCTTCCCCGCCGCCATACTGCATGGAAATGGCCGCGCCGCTGCCCATACACAGGCCCAGCACAATGGAGGTAAGGAATGTCATCAGGGTGTAAGACGAGCCCACGGCGGCCAGAGCGTCCGCTCCGAGGAAGCGGCCCACCACCCAGGTATCGGCAATGTTATACATCTGCTGCAAGAGGTTGCCGCACATCAGCGGCAGGGCAAACAGCAGCATATTGCGGGTAATGGGCCCTTGGGTAAGACTGCGCTGCATGATAAACGGATTCTCCTTTTCCGATTTTTCCCAACTCCTGTTTTATGCTTCCAAGCCGAAGCGCTGCCGGTATTCCAGCGGAGTACAGTGTTTCACCTCGCGGAATGTTTTAATAAAGTAGCTGCCATCCGCAAAACCGCACTCAGCCCCGATCTCCCCGGTCTTGAGGCGGGTGGAACGGAGGAGGTCAGCGGCCTTTTCCACCCGGTACTGCTTGACATACTGGATGGGGGTGGTTCCCAGCAGCTGCCGGAACGAGCGCAGGCAAGCACTCTCGCTCAGAGCCACACAGGCGGCGATCTTCTCCACGGTCAGCTCCTCCGCATAGTGCTCCTCCACAAAGCGGAGCATCTGCTTCATCCGCTCGGCCGCGATCTGCTCCTGCTGGGAGACTTTGGTCTTGCCGCCCACGCACTGGGTGCTGAGGAGCCGCAGCGCCGCCGAGAGATGATACCGCGCCCGGTTCTCATAATCAAAGGGCTCATCGGCCACCTCCCGCCAGGCATCCCGCAGGCAGGCCAGCACCTCTTTCTGCCAGGGCACCGCCTCATTGAGGAGGAAGAACGCCGGAGCTCCCGGCTGGGTCATGGGCTTGATGAGCTTCTGCCAGAAGATGGTGTCCATACCGCCCACCAGCCGCGGGTGGAACACGCCGGAGTGGAGCAGGGCGGGGCTCTGCTCCACCGCATGAAGTGCCCCGGAGTTCACAAATATCCCCTCTCCCTGATTCAGGCGGACGCGGGTCTTGTTCACATCCACATACAAAATGCCTTTTTCCGATAGGATATACTCAAATTCCTCGTGCCAGTGCCATGCCACGGAATCTGCCGTCATGTCCTCCGCATAGCACGCAATGGGGAACATCGGGCTTCCGTGTTGTGCCAACTCCCGGCCCGCCGAGCTTGCCACAACATTGTTGCAGACCTGTACCGCCATATTTGCCAATTCCTTTCCCCATATGAATGTTAGTTTTTTATCCAAGCCGATTTTGTTGTACAAATCGGGTGCTTTTATTCTACTACATCCACCTGTTTTATGGTATTATTTCATCAGAGCTTCAAGCTCAGTATAACACCGCGACGGACGGAAAACAACCGCCCGCACCCGATGTCTCTAAACCTGTTTTCTAGGAGGTATTTTTATGCTTCGGATTCAATATCTTGATAAAGACCGTTTTATGCACCAGGTTGCTGCCAGCAAGGGCAGTGTTTACCTGCATCTGGACAATGGCGAGACCTGCGACCTGAAGCAGGATTCTGCCGCCACCGAGCTGTTCCAGATGATGAATGCCCCCGCCAAGGGCTTTTCCATCAGCGTGGCCGACCCTGCTGACGTGACGGGCTTCCTGCACTATATGCTGGAGGCCGGCCGCAAGGACCGCGCCTGCTAAATGCCATCATCTCATTCACATATTACAGCAAAACGAGAGACCCGCCCCGGCGTGCAATGCCCCGGAGCGGGCCTTTCGTTTGCTTTGCTGTTTTACAGGATGCAGCGGCTGATGGCCTTTGCCACCGCCAGCAGTTCCTCCTGCCCGATAAAGCCAAACTTCATCTCGTGCTCATCCGCATAGCAGACCGTCAGCTGTGAGGTCTGCAGCGGGTCGCCAAAGCCGGCCGTCTGGATGCCGAAATGGACGATCTTCCGGTAGGGCAGCACAAAGATCTCCTGCCGGGTGCCCGTGACGCCCTGCATATCCACAATAAAAATACGGTGGGAGGTAAACACGGCCTGGTCACGCACCGTCTTGTAGGCTCCCACGATCTGCTCGCCGTCCAGCAGCAGCTCCTGCACATTTTTGCAGATCTCTTTCTCTTTGACGCGGATGAGGTTCTGCATCGGTTTATCCCGAAATTCCATTCTGTCTTCCCCTTTCAGCGCTGCAGCGCAGTTCATTCTGTGCCCAGTATAGCATCTGTAGCGTGGTGTTGCAAGATGTCCGGCTCTCGCTTTTGGGCGCGGGATATGTTATAATTCACTTCGAGAACTTCTGCCCCGCTCCCGGGGCCCAAAATAAACGAGAACCGTGAGGGATATTATGGAGATCATCATTCATCAGGCCATTCTGCATGTGCTGGACACCACACTGGACGCCCCGGTGCTCAGCGGCAGCTGCATGGAGCCTACCGCCGAGAAAATGGCGTACCTGCAATACCACATTGAAAAACTGCTGGCCAGCGATGACATCCGCCAGTGCCGTCCCCTGCCCGACTCCGCGTTTCGGAACGAGCTGGAACAGAACAAGGATTTCGTGGACCTCTCCTGCCGGATCGCGGGTGTCCTGTTTGATTACATGCACGCCCACACCACCATCCCCGGGGCAGACCTGGCCGTGGTGGATTTCACCCGGGATGGCGAGCCCTGGCTGGGAATCCTGAAACTGAACTACAAAAACGGCTACACCCATTACACCGAGGAGGTGGGCGGAGCCCCCGTCAACTCCATTATCCAGCAGCGGGCCTGCCTGCCCACCCAGAGCGGCAAGGTGGAGGAGGGCGCCCTTGTGGACCTGACCGATTACTCCATGCGTCTGCTGGAAAAGAAATACGACATCGACGGCCACAAAGAGTTTTACCTCTCCACAGTGGTGTTCCAGTACACCCAGGCCGAACCCGAAAAGAAAAAGCTGCAGGCCATCCAGGAAGCCGCTGCCCAAGCTGTGAAAGACAGCTATGCCGACGAGCCCCACGCCGAGGCACAGGTAGCCATGCTCATCGCCAATCAGGCCTCTGACAACGACAATAAAGTCACTGTGGAGCAGGTGCGCAGACAGCTGGCCGAGGACTACCCGCTGGCCGCTGTCCCCTTTGATGACTATGTGGAGAAAAGCGACGTGCTGGAACCCGCCATGCACGACCAGCCCGTGACGGTAACACCTGCCCGCATCCGCCGGATGGAAAGCCGCAGCATCCACACTGCCAACGGCATTGAGGTCAAGATCCCTACCGAGATGCTTTCCGAGGATTCGGCCGTGGAGTTCCTCCACGATGCGGACGGCAGTGTCTCCCTCCTTATTAAAAATGTGATTTTGTAATTTTACCGCGCTCCCTCTTGCAATTTCAGTCTTTCTATGGTATACCCGTGTTGTATTCTTCGTAATGTTTTTGATTGTCTGGATCGCAAGGAGGATTCTTTATGGAGTTGGCACTTATCTGCGCCCAACAGGTCATTGTGCTGTTTCTGCTCATTGGGGTGGGCACGTTGGCTGTCAAAACGGGTGTCCTGAAGCTGGAACACAAACAGCCGCTGTCCAATCTGCTGGTCAACATCGTGGTCCCGGCCATGATCGTAAACTCCTATCAGATGGAGTTCAGCCTTGAAATCCTGCGCAACCTGCTGGCGGCGTTCGGCCTGAGCATCCTCACCATTGCACTGGGCACCGTGCTCACGCTGGCCCTCACCGCCCGCCGCAAGAACAGCCGGACCGCGATCTTCCGCTTCGCCAGCATCTTTTCCAATGCAGCTTACATGGGCTTCCCGCTCATCTCGGCCCTGTTCGGCTCGGAGGGGCTGCTTTACGCCAGCGCCTATGTCACGGTGTTCAACGTCCTGCTCTGGACGCTGGGCTACAGCATGGTCAGCGGCAGCTCTGACCCCAAAGCCGTGGTGAAGAGCCTGGCCCACACCCCGGCCATTTACGCTGTCCTGGTCGGCCTGGCCATTTACCTCCTGCAAATCCCCATCCCTGCCCTGCTGGCCCAGCCCATCTCCCTGCTGGGTGCCATGAACACCCCTCTTTCCATGCTCATCACCGGAATGCTGATCGCGGCGGGCGATTTAAAGAGCATCGTCTGCAGCCGCCCCATCTGGAAACTGGCCGCCGTGCGGATGCTGGTCATCCCGGCCCTCTGCCTTGGGGCCTTTGCTCTGCTGGGGCTGTTCCGCTTCGGGATGGCCGCACAGGTCGTGCTGCTGCTCGAGTGCTGCCCCGCCGCTGCCATCACCTCGGTGTTTGCGGTGCAGTTCGGCCACGATGAGCAGTTTGCCGCCGGGTGCGTTGTACTCACCACCCTGCTCAGCATCCTCACCCTGCCGCTGTGCGCGCTGGTGCTCACGATGGCGTAAAACGAAAATGTTCTCAAAAAACGCTCCTGCAAAGGGTCTTGGCCCAATGCGGGAGCGTTTTGTCTTTTGATTTCCTTTATTGCAGATTCAGCTGCTCTTTGTGGTATTGCAGCGTGTAGAGCTGGTAATACCGCCCGTGCCGGGCCAGCAGCTGCTGGTGAGTGCCCTGCTCCAGAATTTTGCCGTGCGAGAGCACAATGATGTTGTCCGCGTGCTGAATGGTGGACAGGCGGTGAGCCACAATGAGCATAGTGCCCACCGAGCGCATCTTTTCCAGCGAATCCTGGATCAGCAGCTCGGTCTCGGTGTCGATGTTGGCGGTGGCCTCGTCCAGGATCATCACGCTGGGCTTGTGCAGGATGGTGCGGGCAAAGCTGAGCAGCTGGCGCTGGCCTGCCGAGAAGTTGTTGCCCCGCTCCCGGACTTCCTCGTCCAGGCCGTGGTCCAGCTTGTTGATGAAGTGGTCCGCGTTGACATAACGGCAGACCTTCATAATTTCTTCATCCGGGATGTTCTCCTCCCGCAGGACAATATTGGAGCGGATGGTGCCCGAAAAGAGGAAAACATCCTGCAGCATCTGGCCGAAGTGCTTCCGCAGGCAGGAAATTTTGATCTTGCGGATGTCGATGCCGTCAATCAAAATCTCGCCTCTCTGGAACTCATAGTTGCGGCAGATGAGGGAGAGAATCGTGCTCTTGCCGGAGCCCGTGGAGCCCACGAATGCCACGGTCTGGCGGGGGTTCACATGGAACGAAACGCCCTGCAGCACCCACTCGCCGGGGATATAGCTGAACCAGACATCCTTGAACTCGATCTCGCCCTTGATGTCCTCCAGCTCGATGGCGTCCGGGGCATCCTGCATCTTGGGCTCAATGTCCATGATGGAGAAAACTTTCTCCGACGACGCAAAGGCCGACTGCAGCCAGTTGAATTGCTCCGCCAGGTTCTGGATCGGCGTAAAGAACTTGGAGATGTACATGTAGAACGTGACGATGGTGCCGGACGAAATGCTCTGCCCCAGGAACGTGGCCCCCGTCAGGTGGCCCATGCCGCCCAGATAGAACAGGCAGAGAATGGAACTGATATAAAGCATATACACCAGCGGGCGGAACACGCCAAAAACGAAGATCTGCTCCTGGGTCGCCCGGGCCAGAGTCTGGCTCTTCTGGCGGAACTCGGTCATCTTCTCGTCTTCCCGGCCAAAGATCTGGGTCACTTTGATGCCAGAGAGGTTCTCGGAAAGATAGGTATTGATGTCGGTCGTGGCATCTTTCACCTTGCGGTAAGCCCGGCGGGAGAACTTGCGGAAGATGACCGTGAAGATGACGATGAACGGCACAAAGCAGAGCACCATCAGGGTCAACTCATAGTTGAGGCAGAGCATCGCCACCAGAATGCCCAGAATGACGAACGCGTTCTTGGTCAGGTTGACCAGCAAGTTTGTAAACATCATCGAGATGGCGTTGGTGTCGTTGGTCACGCGGGTGACCAGCTTGCCCACCGGGATCTCATTGAGCTGTTCGTGAGCCAGTGACTCGATGTGGGTAAACAGGTCTTCGCGAAGGTCGGAAATGATGCGCTGCCCCACTTTCTGGAGGATGACGGCCTGGAAATAGGTGCTCAGCATCGAGAAGACGAGCACGCCCGCATAGACCGCCACCGAGACAAACAGATGGTCGAGGGTAAAGTCCCCTACCACCAGCTCTTCAATATAGCCCACGATGAGAGGAGACGCGATATCGTAACTGATGGAGAAGAGGACCAGAAAGCCCACAATGATGAATTTTCCGCCATAGGGCTTGGCGTACTGGACCAGACGGCGGACGATCTCGCCATCGGCCATATTCCGTTCAAAGCCCATGGATCCTTTCTTGTCCTTGACGGAGGCGTAGGCAAACACCAGCAGGGCCGTGACCACACCAATAACGGCTCCCACCAGCAGAAGCGGATTCACATTAGCCATTGCTGTCACCTCCTACCTCATCTTCCAGCCGCTGGAGGTCCACCATCCGGCGATACTCGGGGCAGGAAGCATACAGGCTGTCGTGGGGGCCCACGGCCTCCACCCGGCCATCCTCAAGGAAGATGATCTTGTCCAGCCCCTCCACCGTGGAAATGCGGTGGGCAATGAGGAGGGTGGTCTTCCCTGCCCGGCTGGCCTTGAGGTTGTCCAGAATGATCTTCTCGGTGCGGGTGTCCACGGCCGAGACGGAATCGTCCAGAATCAGGATGGGCGCGTTCTTGAGCAGGGCGCGGGCAATGGAGATGCGCTGCTTCTGGCCGCCGGAAACGGTCACGCCGCGCTCGCCCAGCACGGTCTCATAACCGTCTTTAAAGTCCACGATGTTGTCACGGACGTCCGCCAGCGCGGCAGCACGGTCAATGTCCTCCCGGGTAGCGTCATCCACACCAAACCCGATGTTATGGGCGATGGTGTCCGAGAAGAGGAAGTTGTCCTGCGGGACATAGGCGCAGGCGTTGCGCACCGAGTGGATGGAAACGGTGTTGACGTCTTTGCCATCCACAAACAGGGTGCCGTCCGGCACGTTGTAGGTACGAAGCAGCAGGTCTACCAGAGCGGTCTTGCCCGCGCCCGTCTTGCCCACGATGCCCACTCTCTCGCCGGGCTGGATCGTGAAGCTGATGTTTTTGAGCACATCGAACTCGCCGTCCGGGTAGCGGAACGTCAGGTCCCGGAATTCCACGCCGCCCTGCACATTGGCCAGATCCGGCACGCCGGGACGGTCAGCCACATCAATGGGGGCATCCAGCAGCTCGGTGATGCGGTTGAGGGACGCCTTGCCACGGGAGGATTTTTCAATGAGCATGGCCACGGCCATGATGGGCCAGACGATGGCCTCAAAGTAGCCGATGTACTCCACCAGCTGGCCCGCGTTGAACCGGCCCTGGTAGACCAGATAACCGCCATACCCCAGGATGACACAGATGACGGATTCGACAAACAGGGTCACGAGCACTTCCAGCAGGGTGGCAATTTTGGTGTAGATGACGTTGATCTCCTCGTTCTGTTTGTTCAGCTTGCGGAACGCCATGAGCTCTTTCAGCTCTTTGACAAACGCCTTGATAACGGCAATGCCGGAGAAATTCTCCTGTGCAAAGTCTGAAAGATCGGAGAATGCCTGTTGGCGTTCTTCCCAGCGCTTGGTCATGGCGGTGCCCATGACGGTGCCGATGCCGAACATGATGAGGGCAGGGATCAAAGCCAGCAGGGTGAGCTTATAATCCATGCGCCACATTTTGTACAGGGCCATCAGGCCGAGAACCAAAGCGTCAAAGAACATCAGGATACCATCACCAAAACATTCCTGGATGGTATCAATATCATTGGTGTAAAGGCTCATCAGGTTGCCGACCTTGTTAACCTGGTAATACTGCTGCGAAAGCTGGCGGCTGTGGTCAAACATCCGCTCGCGCAGGTTGGCAGCAACCCGCACAGCGGAGCCGAAAAAGCAGATACGCCACAAAAAGCGCCCAATGACCATGAGCACCACGATCCAGATCATGGGCAGGCAGATGTGCTGCAGCAAAACCTCTTTGGTAAAGGGCAGGGTCTGGCCGTTTACGACCACCTGCCCCAGGTTGACCCCATTGATGACCAGACGGTAAAACTGGGGGATCAACAGCTGGATATAGTCAACCATTAAAAGGGCCAGCAGCCCAAGCAGCAGCACGGGCGCATTTTTGAGGTAATAACGGTTGATGTACTTGCCGAAAATCACGGCATCTCCTCCTTTTCCTTGCAGGAATACAGCCGGGCGGCCCGGTCGGCGGCAAAAGTGCCGTATTTTTCAGTATATAGGACGGGAACGGTTGAGTCAACGCAAAACGCGAAAAAGTGGGGAATACAGCCGAACAGGGGGGAAGCGTCTTTTATTATGAAGCATAGCCCCTACGGTCTCGATAGGAAATAGGTTGTTTCTGGATACACAAATGTTTCTTCTTTATATAAGGATACAAAATATAAGGATACAAAATGAACTGCTTTTACACATAGATTTCGTTGTTGCGGGCGGGCAGCTTTTGCACCACGGCTTTGTGGGCGGCGGTTTCACGCCAGGCGGCGGGACTTAAACCCGTTTCCCGCTTAAACACGCGGCACAGGTAGTTGGCACCGGAAAAACCGCACAGCCCGGCGATCATTTCCAGGCTGTACTCCCGCTCGGCCAGCAGTAGTTTGGCAGCTTCAATGCGCACGTTGGTCAAAAAGCGGCCCGGCGGCATGCCCATCTCGGAAGAAAAGACCCGCACAAGGTGGCACTTGCTGACCCCAAGCTGGGCGCTGAGTTCTTCCACGCCGTACAGGGCCATGTAGTTATCGCGGATGGCTTCCACCGCGCGGGCTACCAACGGCGAAAGACGGCGGGATTCCTCGTCCCCGTGGGCAAGGGCGCACAGCAGGGTGTAGGGGGCGGCGGCGCTGGCGGCATCGTCGGCATTCCCGGCACCGCACACGCGGGCCAGCAGCTCCGCTGCACTGGGGCAGGAAGCCCCATCCGCAAAGCGCGGCTGCGGCAGCCCGGCCAAAAACTGCTGCACGGCCAGCCCGGTCAGCCGCACGCACAGCAGATGGCAGGGGGTAACGGGCCGCAGCGTGAAGGTGCCAAAGCCCAGCAAAAGATCGCCGGAGGAGCCCGCCGCGCTCTGGCTGCCGGGGCATTCCAGCACGCACTGCCCGCTGGAAAGTACCCCTGCCCAAAGGCCCTCGCCGGAAAGGGTAAGCGGCGCTTCGCCCTGCAGTTCCTGCACTGCGGCGCAGGCGCAGCAGGTGGTTGGATCAAATATCAATTTCTGACCTCCAATATCAATAAAGTGCTATATCTTTTTCAATCGTACCCTGTTATTATAGATTTGTCAAGAAAAATACGTGCTGAGCGTATCAATAAAATCATAAAAACCAATTTGGAGGTAATGACCCATGGCCAGCATTAGTTGCCGTCATATTTACAAAATCTATCCGGGCAATGTTACTGCCGTTAAGGATTTCAA
>OODB01001747.1_pt1 | contig 14079 bp, 10 predicted proteins | sample 1671721 | NCBI WGS metagenome assembly OODB01 (sample SAMN06348185, study PRJEB24527) | human gut metagenome | biome: human gut; feature: ankylosing spondylitis patient; material: feces | host: Homo sapiens | place: China | collected 2015-10
GACTTCCTTATTGGGGTTCTTAGGGGCGTGCAGCCCCTAAGGCGGGGTCCGCTGCGTCGAAACAGCGGCAGTTTTCTTTGGTTCTTTCTTTTGCTGCCAAAAGAAAGAACAAGTTCCCGGGAGACTGCCGTTCCCGGTTCAGCCGGCCCGTTTTACACAAATTTTACACAACATTTACCTTCCCGTGGTGGTGTACCTGCGGCGCATACATTATAATAGAAGGCGGTATAGTGTAAAACTCAATAAGAGAATGGATGTGTAACACCGGATGACCATTTTTAATGTGTTCACCCTGATGGGCGGCATTGCCATGTTTTTGTATGGCATGGACCTGATGGGGAAAGCTCTGGAACAGACCGCCGGCAGTAAGCTGCAGGGCATTCTGTCCACCATGACCAGCAGCCCCATCCGCGGTTTGCTGCTCGGCATGGCCGTCACTGCCGTCATTCAGTCCAGCGGTGCCACCACCGTTATGGCTGTCGGCTTCGTCAACTCCGGTCTGATGGAGCTGCATCAGGCCATCAGCGTCATTATGGGCGCAAACGTCGGTACGACTGTCACCGGCTGGCTGCTCTCGCTGTCCGGCCTCGAGGGTGACAGCTTCATCACCCAGATGATGAACCCCAATGCCTGGAGCCCGATCCTCGGCTTTATCGGCATCTGGATGTATATGATCGGCAAGGACCGCAAGCGCGGCGTCGGTAAAATTATGCTGGGCTTCGCCATTTTGATGGCCGGCATGAACACGATGTCCCATGCCATGTCCCCGCTGGCCGACGAGCCGTGGTTCATGGATCTGTTCCTCAGCTTCAAAAATCCCATCCTCGGCGTTATCGCGGGTGCGGTGCTGACGGCTGTTTTGCAGTCCTCGTCGGCGTCCGTCGGTATCCTGCAGGCCCTGACCAGCACCGGCGCGGTCACCTACTCCACTGCCGTGCCCATCATCATGGGCCAGAACATCGGCACCACCGTCACGGCGCTGATCTCCTCGGCGGGTGCAAACAAGAACGCAAAGCGCACCGCCTTCGTCCATCTCTATTTTAACGTTATCGGCACGATCCTCTTCCTGTGCGGGTTCTACGGGCTGAACGCGCTGATCGGTTTTGCCTTCTTCAACGATACGGCCAACACCTTCGGCATCGCCATCGTACACACGATTTTCAACGTAGTAACGACAGCTATTCTGCTGCCGTTCAACCGCCTGCTGGAAAAACTGGCCATTTTGACCGTGCCAGACTCCCCGTCCGACACGAAGCAGGAGAACACCCTGCTGGACGAGCGTCTGCTGGCTACGCCGTCCGTGGCCGTGGGCCGCGCCATGCTGACCGGCGGCGATATGGCCGAGATCTGCCGCACCTCGCTCTTGCAGGCCATGTCCACCACCCGCGCCTGGAATGACGCCATCGCCGACGAGGTCATCCGCAAGGAGGACGCCGTTGACCACTATGAGGACGTGCTGGGCACCTACCTTGTCAAATTGAGCGCCAAGCATCTGTCCGTAGAGGATAACCGCTCCGTCAACACGCTGCTGCACACCATCGGCGACTTTGAGCGCATCTCCGACCACGCCGTGAACATTATCAAAACGGCGCAGGAGATCCGCGACAAGGACATCAAATTCAGCGAAGAAGCGCTGAATGACCTGTCCGTGCTGGAAGCCGCCGTGCAGGACATCGTCAACCGCACGGTCGACGCCTTCCAGAAGGGCGACACCTACGCCGCCGGCAAGATCGAGCCGCTGGAGCAGGTCGTGGACGGCCTGGTGCGCGAGGTCAAGACCCGCCACATCGCGCGTCTGCAGGCCGGTGTCTGCACGATCGAGTACGGCTTTGTGCTGGACGATCTTTTGACGAACTACGAGCGCATCGCCGACCATTGCTCGAACATTGCGGTGGCCATGATCGAGGTCGCGGCGGACAAGTTCGACACCCACGAATATCTTGCCAACGTCAAGCACGGCGGCAGCGTGAAGTTTGAGCGCCGCTACGAGAAATACCGTGGCCGCTACACCTTCCCGCCGGAGGCATATTCCGAACCCGCTGAAAACCCGGCTGAAAACTAAAAATTACCTGCCTTCCCCTATGGGGGAAGGTGGCCGAGGCTCCGACCGAGGCCGGATGAGGGGCAGCCTTGCCCCACCATCCCGTTACCGGGCTGTATTGGGAACCCCGCCCCTCATCAGTCCGCTTCGCGGACAGCTTCAGTCTCCGCGCTAAGAGCCGCCTGCGGCGGTTGCGCTCCGACACGCGCCTGCGGGCGCAGCCCCGAGGGGGAAGCCTTTTTGTAGGGGCGGGGCATGCCCCGCCCGCAACAGAAAAGCAACCGCCCGTTATCGGACGGCCACGCAAAGCCGCGGGCCGGGCATGCCCGGCCCCTACGTTTATGGTAAGGGGTATTTACTATGATTTACATCGTCGAGGACGACTCCAGCATCCGTGAGCTGGAGCAATACGCTTTGCAATCCAACGGGTACGAGACCACGGGCTGCGAGGACGCGGCCAGCTTCTGGGCGGCGCTGCGCAGCGGGCGGCCCGACCTCGTCATTCTGGACGTCATGCTGCCCGACGAGGACGGCTACCAGATTCTGGCCAAGCTGCGCGCCGACCCGGCCTGCGCCGCAACGCCGGTCATCATGGTCACGGCCAAAACCAGCGAGATCGACGTCGTCAAGGGGTTGGACCACGGTGCGGACGACTACCTGTGCAAGCCGTTCGGCATCATGGAGTTCATCTCCCGCGTGCGGGCCGTGCTGCGCCGCGCCGCCGCTGCCGCCCCCGCGCCCGCCGCGTCCACGCTGCGCTTCGGGGACATCGTGCTGGATGACGTGTCCCGCACCGTCCGGGTGGGCGGCGTGCCCGTGGAGCTGACCTTCAAGGAATACGCGCTGCTGCATCTGTTTTTGGAGCACCCGGAGGAGGTCCTGGCCCGCGAGCGCATCATGAAGGACGTCTGGGACACCGACGATTTACTGGAATCCCGCACCATCGACATGCACGTCCGCACGCTGCGCCAGAAGCTCGGCGCGGCGGGCGAGGCCATCCGCACCGTGCGCAAGGTGGGCTACAAGCTGAGCACGGAGGGCAGCGATGACTGACGACGAACGCCGCACGCGCCAGCCCCTCAGCATGACCCGCCGCTACCGGCGCGGCCTGATCCTGACCGGGCTGCTCTGCGCGCTGGCCGTGCTGACGGCGGCGACGGCGCTTTTTCAGCGCAGCTACGCAGAACGCATTGACAATTACCTGATGCAGATCTGCCATGGCTACGCCGCAGCCTACGAGGCACAAGACACCCACAGCGCTACCACGCTGCTGAACCTGCTGCCTGAGAACTGCCCCCTGCGCATCACCCTCATCGACACAGACGGCACGGTGCTGTACGACACCAAGCTCGGTTCCTACATCGTGGACGTAAACGGCGACATCTACGCGGCCCAGACCGACCTGCCCAACCACGCCGACCGCCCGGAATTTCAACAGGCAATGGCGAACGGTTCCGCGTGCATCACCCGCGAGAGCGAGACGCTGCAGCTGGAGACGCACTACTACGCCGTGCGCATCGACCTGCCGGAGGGCGCGCAGGTGCTGCGCGTGGGCGAGGACGTCGCAAACATCTGGGGCCTGAGCACCGACACCCTGCCGCTGCTGTGCGGCGCAGTCGTGCTGATTTTGCTCGCTGCCACGCTGTTCAGCTGGTGGCTGACCCGCCGCATGGTGCAGCCCATCAACCATCTGGCCGAGCATCTGGACACGATTGAGGCCGATGTGCCGTATGAAGAATTGATCCCGCTGGCGCGGACGATCCAGACGGACCGCAAGCTGCGCGAGGACAACGAGACGATGCGCCGCGAGTTCACGGCCAACGTCAGCCACGAGCTGAAAACCCCGCTGACGAGCATTTCCGGCTATGCCGAGCTGATCGAGACCGGCATGGCAAAGCCCGCCGACGTGCCGACCTTCGCCGCGCGCATCCACAAGGAGGCGCAGCGGATGATCGCGCTGGTCAGCGACATTCTGCAATTGAGTGAGCTGGACAGCACCCAGGCCAGCCACAGCCGCGAGCCTGTGACTGAGATGGCCCCTGTGGATCTGGCCGCGCTGGTCAAGGAGACGGCCCAGAACATGACGGTCAACGCCCGCCGGGCCTACGTGACGCTGCAATACGATGCCAGACCCGCCACCGTGCGCGGCAGCCGCGACCAATTGAGCGAACTGACGCAGAATTTGTGCGACAATGCCATCCGCTACAACCGCCCGGGCGGCCATGTGGAGCTGCGCTGCGGTGTAGGCAGCGACGGCTGCCCGTATTTTGAGGTCGAGGACAACGGCATCGGCATCCCGCAGGACAGCCAGACCCGCGTGTTTGAGCGGTTCTACCGCGTGGACAAGAGCCGCTCCAAGGCCACGGGCGGCACGGGCTTAGGGCTTGCCATCGTCAAGCACATTGCCCTGCTGCACGACGCAAAAATTGACCTGCAGAGCCAGGTCGGCACCGGGACGACCATACGGGTGACGTTCCCGAAAAATTCGTAACTTCGCAACGCGGTAGGGGCCGGGCATGCCCGGCCTGCAACAGAAAGGCAAAATCGCGTCTGCGGGAAGGCCGCGGGCCGGGCATGCCCGGCCCCTACAAATGCACGCACCAAACAAAAAAGCTGCCGCTCTCCCACGAGCAGCAGCTTTTTATTTACAATGTTACGCCAGCACGAATGTCTGCAGGGCCCAGACACCCAGGACGACGATGCCCAGGGCGATGCGGTACCAGCCGAAGGCCGTGAAGGTGTGCTTCTTGACGTAGTCCATCAGGAAGCGGATGGCCAGAATGGAGACGACAAACGCCACGATGCAGCCGACCAGCAGCGCGCCGATCTCGCCAACCGTAAAGACGCCGCCGCCCGCCAGGAACTTGACGAGCTTGAGGCCCGACGCGCCCGCCATGACCGGGATGGCCAGGAAGAAGGTGAACTGGGACGCGCAGGCGCGGCTCATGCCGCAGAGCAGGCCGCCGATGATGGTGGAGCCGCTGCGGGACGTGCCGGGGATGAGCGCCAGCACCTGCCACGCACCGACGATAAGCGCCTGCCTGTAGGTGATGCGGCTCAGCTTGGTGGTGGTGGGCACACGGGGGCGGCGCTCGATGAGGATGAACGCGATGCCGTAGACGATCAGCATGACCGCGACGACGACGCTGTTATAAAAATGTGCGTCGATCCAGTCGTCCAGCGCCAGGCCCAGCACGGCGGCGGGCAGGCAGGCGACGATGATCTTGAACCACAGCCGCATGACCGGCCAGCGGACGTGCTTTGCCAGGCCGGAGTCGCGGCCATTGTCAACGCAGAAGGGCCACAGCTTTTTGAAATACATGACCACAACGGCCAGGATCGCGCCCAGCTGAATGACGACGCGGAACATCTCCATAAATTCGGCGCTGAAGCTGAATTTAAGTACCTGCTCGGCCAGGATCATGTGGCCGGTGCTGGAGATGGGCAGCCACTCGGTAATGCCCTCGATCACACCGTAGATGACCGAACGCAGCAAATCAAAAAACAAATCCATTCGAGAAACCTCCTTACGTGCTACCTTATATAATACCATAAATCGTGCAAATGGGAACAGCTTTTTGAGAATTTACATCTTTTTTACGGTAAATGGGCGCGGCGGCTTGCTGTTTTCGTCAAATGCAACTATAATAAGAGTGATTTCTTGTGCAAAGAGGTTTTGAGAAATGTATAAAACCGTACTGTTTGATTTGGATGGGACCCTGCTGAACACGATTGACGACCTGGCCGACTCCGCGAACCGCGTCTGCGCCGCCCACGGCTGGCCGCAGTATGAAACTGCGCAGTACCGCTATTTTGTGGGTAACGGCATCCCGAAGCTGGTGGAGCGGTTCAGCCCCGCAAGCTGCCGCAGCCCGGAGCAGCTGGCCGCGACGCTGGCCGAGTTTGATAAGGTCTACGGCGCGCACATGCACGACAAGACCGCGCCGTACCCCGGTATGCCGGCGCTGCTGGCCCGGCTGAAGGCCGCCGGGGTGCGGATGGCGGTGTTCTCCAACAAGGCGGACGAGTTTGCCCGCGCCGTGGTCGCGCGGTACTTTGACGCCGACCTGTTTGAGGTCGTCCGCGGTGCGCTGCCCGACGTGCCCACGAAGCCCGCCCCCGAGGGGACGCGCGCCCTGATGGCGCACCTTGGCGTCGAGGCCGACGGCAGTGTGCTGTACGTCGGTGACAGCAATGTGGACGTGGAGACCGCCCACAACGCGGGCCTGCCCTGCTGCGGGGTGCTGTGGGGGTTCCGGACCCGCGAGGAGCTGACCGAAGCCGGGGCAGAATATTTGGCCGAGGATACCCAGGGGTTGGAGAAGGTTGTTTTGGGGTGACGTGAGTGACCAGGGCACCCGAAACGCCTGGAATGCCGGGAGATTGCCCGGAGACGGGATTTGACCGGACCGTTCCGGGGCGGCCCCGACGCCCGCGGAGCAGAAGTTTACGGACCATACGTAGGGCGGCCTGCCCACAGGCCGCCGTGCCCGTTTGCGATAAGGAGAAGCCTTGCGGATCGTTGTAGGGGGCGGCGTCCCCGACGCCCCGCGGAGGGGTCAAGACCCCTCCCTACGATGCAAACCGTTAAAGGGGATACAATGGCAAGGCTGCGGGCCGGGCATGCCCGGCCCCTACGGACTGCTGTGAACGGGTCAAATTACAACATTTTTCACAAAAAGGAGCTGTTATTATGATTGCACAGCACTATAAAGATATGCTGGGCTCCAAGTCGGTTATCCGTCAGATTTCTGAATGGAGCACCGCCCGCGGCGCGGAGATCGGCTATGAGAACGTGTTCGATTACTCGCTGGGCAATCCGTCTGTCCCCTGCCCGCCGCAGTTCACCGCAGCTTGCGCGGACCTGCTGGCCCACACCGACCCCGTCAGGCTGCATGGCTATACGCCGACGCTGACGCTGCCGTCCGCCCGCAAGGCCGTGGCCGAAAGCCTGAACCGCCGGTTCGGCATGGACTACACCGCCGACCATATCTTTATGACGACGGGCGCGGCGGGTGCGCTGGCCCATGCTGTGCGCTGCGTCGGCGTGCCCGGGCAGAACATCGTAACGTTTGCGCCGTTCTTCCCCGAGTACAAACCGTACATCGAGGGCGCGGGGCTTACCCTGCGCGTGACGCCGCCGCGGTGCGCGGACTTTCAGATCGACTTTGAGGCGTTCGCACAGCTCGTGGACGAGAACACCGCCGCCGTGCTCATCAACAGCCCCAACAACCCCAGCGGCACCGCCTACAGCAAGGAGACCTTGCAGCAGCTGGCCGACTTTTTGACCGCGACAAGTGCCAAATACGGCCACCACATCTTCCTGATTTCCGACGAGCCGTACCGCGAGATTTCGTTCGGCGGCAGGGTCACGCCCTACCCCGCCAAATTCTACGATGATACGCTCACCTGCTACTCCTTCTCCAAGAGTCTGAGCGTGCCGGGCGAGCGTATCGGCTATGTGGCCGCCAACCCGCGGTGCGAGGACGCCGCGTACATCGTGCCGATGTGCGGCCAGATCTCCCGCGGGACCGGCCACAACTGCCCGTCGTCCCTCATCCAGATGGCCGTCGAGCGCTGCCTTGACGTGACCAGCGACCTGTCCGTCTACGAGACGAACATGAACCTGATCTACGACGAGCTGATCGCGCTGGGCTTCACCGTCGTCAAGCCGGACGGCACGTTCTACATCTTCCCGAAGGCGCTGGAGGACGACGCAAAGGCGTTCTGCCAAAAGGCGCTGAAATATGACCTGGCGCTGGTCCCCGGTGACAGCTTCGGCTGCCCCGGCTACTTCCGCATGGCGTACTGCATCGAGACCGAAAAAGTCCGCCGCAGCTTTGCCGCGCTGGAGAAATTCGTGGCCGAGGAGTACGGCGTCACCAAACACTAAGGAGATTTTATGTCGATTCTACGCCGCATTTTTCCGTTTCTGCTGACAGCTGCGCTGCTGTGTGCCTGCGTGCAGATGCCCAACACCCCACAGGACGTGCTGCCCGCCACGACGCCGCAGCCCACGGCGGCCCCCACCGCCACGCCGGAGACAAGCCCCACGCCGACGCCCGAGCCGACAGTGGCCCCCGCGATGGCGACGGCCACGAGCAACGCCACCAAGGACGCGCCGCAGATCAAGGACCCGACGACCTGGGACGACAACGCCGCAAAGACGCTGGCCGGGCTGGAAACGCAGTTTGCCGCCTACGGCCTGACGCTGGACGCGAAGGAGGGCTACCCCTACCTGCTGGCGGTCAACAACGCAGGCGGCGTGGTCACGGTCTACGCCGTGGATTCTGCCACAAAAAAATACGCTGTGCCGTTCATGGCAATGGTGTGCAGCGGCGGCATGGACACCCCCACCGGGTATTTTTCGACCCCGGTGGACTACAGCTGGCGGCTGCTGATGGGCCCGAGCTACGGCCAGTACGCGACCCGCATCTATGACAGCTACCTGTTCCACAGCGTGCCCTACTACAGCCAGCACAAGGACGATGTGGAGTACGACGAGTTCAACCTGCTGGGCACCCGCGCCAGTCTGGGCTGCATCCGGCTGGCCGTGGTGGACGTGAAGTGGATCTACGACAACTGCCCGCTGGGCACGCCGGTCATCATCTACAACGACGCCGACGACCCCGGCCCGATGGGAAAGCCCGGCACGATCTACACCGACCCCGCCGACACCGAGAAGCGCGGCTGGGACCCCACCGACCCCGACCCGGCCAACCCGTGGGACGATGCCTTTGAGAGCGGCACCGCCATCCGCAGCCAGGCCGCCTGGGACCAGTGGGAGACCGAGCGCGAAAATTGGATGAGCAGCCTGACGCCCACCGATTTGCAGGGGTGGAGCACCGATTCCAAGATCGCGGGGACGCGCGGTTGATTTTTGCGCCGTAGGGGCCGGGCATGCCCGGCCCGGAGGTTTTCCGTTAGCAGACGCCACATCAGTGCCCTGTCTACCCAACGGAGGGGTCAAGACCCCTCCCTACAAAGCACCCGTGAACGTCAGCCCGTAGGGAGCGGTCTTGACCGCTCCGCGGCACGTTTCGGAAAATGCCTGTCAATCAAAAAGCACCTGCCTTTTTATCGAAAGCAGGTGCTTTTCTATTGCAATATCAGCTGAACATCACCACGTCCTGCGCGGGCTTTTCGCCCGGCTCGACGGAGATGGCGGTCAGGACAGGGCCGGTGGAATCGGGGGTCTGGCCCTTGTAGATGGGGTGGTACTTGACGTTGACCTTGGCCGTAATGTTGATCCAGCTGCGCTGCTCCAGCGACTTGTAATCGTCGTACTTGCAGGGCATGCCCACAAACTGGATGTCCTGCACGCAGCAGGTCATGGCAAAGCGTCCGGGCACAAACGCGCCCTTGCCGGCCTGGGGGGTCTGGCAGACCTGAGCCAGATATTTGACCGTCTTGCCGTCATATTTCTTCGGGTCGTCCATGCAGTCCATGTACCATATACCGAAGAACTCCTCGGGGATCTCAATGACCGGCGCGTCCACGTCGAAGGGCAGCGGGTCGGGGATGTCGTCATAGGCGACGCTGCCGTCCTTGAACTCGTAGGCGATGTCGCAGCGGCGGCTGGCCTGGCGCACCAGCTTGTGGATGAGCTGGCGGCTCTCGTCGTCGTTGACAGCCTCGGCGCGGTTGACGACCAGCAGCTCACTGCCGCGCAGCTTGTCCAGCAGCAGGCTGCGCATGGCGCTGTCGCCCGCGTAGGTCTTGATGGTCGTACCGTCGGCGGTGGCCAGGCTCTGGTAGATGAGCCAGTTGTCGGGCAGGGCGTCGTACAGCTCCTGAATGAGCCACATACCGTTGTACTCGATGATGACGCGGCCGCAGCCGGACTTCTTTTCGAGCGCGGTCAGGTTCTCGGCGGTCAGCTCGCTCTTATCCTCGATCTGGGCAACGTGCACGCCGCCGAAGGCGAACTTGGACGAGTCGTACTCGATCTCGCCCTCCTCGCAGACCAGCAGCAGGGTCTTGTCGCCGGAGTCGAAGTTGGGGTCCTCCATCGTTTCCTGAATGAATTTCGTCTTGCCGCTCTCCAGCTGGCCGACGAAGAGATATACGGGGATTTGTTTAGGCATAGGGGACGTCCTTTCGGTTAGTAGCAGTCAAAGGCTTCTCCCCGGGGGGAGAAGCTGTCCGCGAAGCGGACTGATGAGGGGAGAGCTGATCGCGGCCTGTCATTCGTGGGCTGCTGCGGCAGGCTCGCCCCTCATCCGCCCTCGGGCGGGGCCTCGGGCATTCTTATCAAACGTGGAACAATTCCGCGATCTCATGCTCCTTCAGCTGGGAGCCGATGACGCAGAGCTTGCCGGTGACGTCGGGGCCGCAGGGGCGGATCTCGTGCTCGCCGGGGACCATGTCGAACTCGTACCAGGTGTCGCCGCCGTCCACAATGCCCTTGGCGCGCAGGATCATGCCGTAAGCGCCCTCGTCCAGCGCGTGCAGGGCCTTGTCCAGATCCTCACGGCTGTATTTGTGGGCCGTCTCCTTGCCCCAGCTCGTGAACACCTCGTCGGCGTCGTGGTCGTGGTGGTGATGATGCCCGCAGGAGCAGACACCGTGCTCGTCGTAGTGGTGCTCATGGTGATGCTCGTGCTCGTCCTCGTCGTCGTGGTGATGGCAGCAGTCGTGGTCGTGGTCATCGTCATCATGGTCGTGATGGTGATGCTCATGCTCGTCCTCATCGTCGTCCTCGTCGTGATGATGATGGCAGCAGCAGTCGTGGTCGTCCTCATCGTGGTCGTGATGGTGATGATGGTGGTGCTCGTGCTCATCCTCGTCGGCATGGGCCACGTTGGCGGCGCGGGCCTCGGTCAGCAGCTCGGCGACGAGGTCGCGCTTGCCGTCCATGACGGAGACGATCTGTGCGCCGGTCAGGACGGTCCAGTCGGTGGTGACGATGGTGGCGGTGGGGTTCTTCTCGGCCAGCAGGGCGACGGCGGCAGCGACCTTCTCCTCACTGGCGTTGCCGGTGCGGCTCAGGATGATGCAGGACGCATGGCTGACCTGGTCGTCATAGAACTCACCGAAGTTCTTCATATACATCTTGACCTTGTTCACGTCGGCGACGGTAACAAAGCTGTTCAGGATGACGGGCAGATCCTCGGCGACGCCCTCGACGGCGCGGGTCACATCGGACAGCTTGCCGACGCCCGACGGCTCAATGAGGATGCGGTCCGGGTGGTAGGTCTCGACGACCTTCTTCAGTGCCTCGCGGAAATCACCGACCAGGCTGCAGCAGATGCAGCCGGAGTTCAGCTCATTGACCTGAATGCCGGCCTCGCGCATGAAGCCGCCGTCGATGCCGATCTCGCCGAATTCGTTCTCAATCAGGACGATCTGCTCACCGGCGAAGGCCTCCTTGATGAGCTTTTTGATAAGGGTGGTCTTGCCGGCGCCGAGGAAGCCGGAGAAAATGTCGATTTTGGTTTTCTTTTCAGCCATAGTTGGGTACCTCTATTCAAGATGTGTTCAGATGTTCAGTTGGTTGGCAATCTATTACACTAACTGCTAATACTATTATAACAAACACGTCAAGGGGTTTTGCGCCATTTTGCGCGGGAAATTTTGAATTTTTTGCAAAATTTATGGGATTACCGCCTCCCCGTAGGGGCCGGGCACTGCGGGGTTGTGAGCGTGGGGCCACGGTTGAGCGGAGCGAAACCGGGGAGCGAACAATGTTTGCCCCCGCGGGGCAAACAACCGCACGAGCGGGCCAGCTTTGCTGGCTGGCGGCGCTCGTTGTGCGCCGCCAAGCGTCCGGCCCGGGGGTCGGCGCGGCCACCCTTTAATGGGCAATTGCCTTTAATGCTGCAGGCCGGGCATGCCCGGCCCCTACCGCGCGGCTGCCACCGGCTGCCTCGGAGGGGTCAAGACCCCTCCCTACGGGCTATCGTTCACGGGTGCTTTGTAGGGAGCGGTCTTGACCGCTCCGCCGGGTAGGCAGACGTTAGCGGGTTGGCCCGTAGGGGCGGCATACATGCCGCCACGCCCGGCCCCTGCAAAGCGCCGCATTTTTGTATGTGCCCCCGGGCGCAAACTCCCCCCTTTTTATTATCTATTATCTATTTATTATTTGCAGCATTCGTGGTATGATATACCTAACCCCAATATCTATCACAAAAAGGAGCGATCCATTTTGACTACCAATGAAAAAATCGCCGCGCTGCGTGCCGCTGCCAAAGCGGCGGGCGCGGACGGCGTGCTCATCATGACCAGCGACCCCCATTGCAGCGAGTACCTGCCCGGCTATTATAACGCTCTGCCGTGGTTCTCCGGCTTCATCGGCGAGAACTCGACCCTCGTTGTGACCCAAACCGGCAGCGCCCTGTGGTGCGATGGCCGCTTCTACGTGCAGGCCGACAAGCAGCTGGCCGGCAGCGAGATCGAGTGCATGCACGCGGGCTCCGCGGGCGTGCCCACCGTGGCCGAGTACCTCGGGAGCCGCTTTGCGGACGGCCAGACCCTGCTGCTGGACGGCAGCTGCGTGCCCGCCACGATTGCCAAGGAGTACATCGACGCATTGGCCAAGAAGGGTGCCTCCCTCAAGAGTCAGGACGTGGCCAGCCCGATTTGGGACGCCACCGGCGAGCGCCCGGCCCTGCCCGACACCCCCTGCGAGCTGCTGACCCCGGCCCAGACCGGCGCGACTGCCGCGGACCGCATCGCCATGGTGCGTGCCGAGCTGCAGAAGGCCGGTGCCACCGCACTGGCCGTGACCGGTCTGGACTGCGTGGGCTGGCTGCTGAACCTGCGCGCCCGCGACCTGCCCTGCACCCCGCTGGCCGTCGCCTACGCGCTGGTCACGATGGACGCCTGCACGCTGTTTATTGCGCCGGGCCGCCTGTCCGACGCCGACGCCGCCACGTTGGCCGAGAGCGGCGTGACGCTGCGCGGCTACGAGGAAATTATCGACGCCGTCCACGCCCTGCCCGCCGACGAGGTGTTCCTGGTGGACGAGAAGGCCACCAACTACGCCCTGTACGAGGCCCTGACCGCCCACAAGACCGTGGCCGGTGCCGACCCGATTTTTGCCCTGAAGGGCATCAAGAACGAGACTGAGCTGAAGAACCTCCGCGAGTGCCATATCCGCGACGGCGTCGCCGTGGTGCGGTTCCAGATGGATCTGGAAAAAGCGCTGGCCGAGGGTAAGCAGCTGACCGAGATCGACATCGACACGATGCTGCAGAAGCGCCGCGCCGAGATGCCCGGCTACTTTGAGGACAGCTTCTCCACGATTGCGGCCTACGGCGCCAACGCCGCCATGATGCACTACCACGCCGAGGGCGACGTGAACAGCGTCATCGAGCCGCGTGGCTTCCTGCTGGTGGACAACGGCGGCCAGTACGACTGCGGCACCACCGACATCACCCGCACCTACCCCGTCGGCCCGCTGACCGACAACGAGCGCCGCTATTACACCTGGGTGCTGCAGAGCCACATCGACATGGCCCGCGCGGTGTTCCTGGACTACTGCACCGGCTTTGCACTGGATACCTTTGCCCGCGGCCCGGTCTGGGCGCACAAGGTCAACTACCGCTGCGGCACCGGCCACGGCGTCGGCTTTATCTCCGGCGTGCACGAGGGCCCGCAGAGCCTGCGCCCGAACAACCCCGTGATTTTTAAGCCCGGCATGACCATCACCGACGAGCCGGGCATCTACGAGACCGACGAGGTCGGCATCCGCATTGAGAACGAGCTGGAGTGCATCGACCTGGGCGAGAACCAGTACGGCCATTGGCTGGGCTTTGCGCCTTTGACGCTGGTGCCCATCTCCACCGAGCCGGTCCTTGTGGACGAGCTGAGCCGCGACCAGATCAACTGGCTGAACGACTACCACGCCCACGTCTACGAAATGCTCAGCCCCCGCCTGAACGAGGACGAGAAGGTCTGGCTGAAGGAGAAGTGCGCGGCGATTGGCAGATAAACAGCTGACAGGTGTTTATCTTTTATATTCCTGTAGGGGCCGGACATGTCCGGCCCGCAACATAAACCGGAAAGCAGGTGCTTGCCGGTAAGCTGCGGGCCGG
>OODB01001752.1_pt1 | contig 14042 bp, 13 predicted proteins | sample 1671721 | NCBI WGS metagenome assembly OODB01 (sample SAMN06348185, study PRJEB24527) | human gut metagenome | biome: human gut; feature: ankylosing spondylitis patient; material: feces | host: Homo sapiens | place: China | collected 2015-10
CCCGCCGGTACTGTTCCTGTGCCTCTTTCTCCGTCACGTCCAGCACCAGAATCACAGCTCCCACCATATCTTCCGCAAAATCAGGCTGGCAGACGGCGTTGGCGATGATCTGATACACCCTGCCGTTCAGCTCCAGATTTTCTTGTGTGTGACGACCTTTCAGGGCACTGTCTACCGCGTTGCGGAAGCCCTCGCTCCGGTTCACTGCCAGCAGATTTTCATGTTCCTGTCCGGGATCCATGCCGAAGATCTGCATGGCACTTTTATTATAGGATAAAATCTGATAGTTCCGGTCTACCACGAACAAGCCCTCGCTCATGTTCTCGGTAATCATGGAGAACTCCTGCTGCTGCTTGCGGATCTCCGCCATGCGGGCATCGATCTCCCGATTCTGGGCGGCAATTCGCTGCAAAAACGGGGAAAGTTCGTCATAGGTTTCCACCTGTTCCGGATGCTTCAGATCGATTTCGCTCAGGGGCTTCACAATTTTTTTGGACACCCGATAGGACAGCACGCCCGCCAGCAGACAGGCTGCCAGAAAGATAAACACCAGCGGCGAAAGCATGCCGCCCATGAGGAACAGCACGGAACGCTGGGACATAGAGAGCCGCAGAACCGTGCCGTCACTCAGCCGCTTGGCGTAGTACATGGTGTGTTCCGACAGGGTGGACGAACGCCGGACACTGGTGCCGGAATCGTTCTCCATTGCCTCCCGCACCTCCTGCCGGTCGGCATGGTTTTCCATGGTTTTCGGGTTGCTGCGGTTGTCGTATTTCACCGTGCCGTCTGCGGCGATCCATGTCACGCGGCAGTTCTGGGCGTGAAGGCTGTCGAAATACGCCATGCCCTCCTGTTCCACGCCCTGTTCCGCAAACTGTGCCGTCGTCCGCAGCTGATCCAGCATAGTGGTTTCGAAGTGGTTATACAGCACGCCGGTAATCAGTGCCAGACTTAGCAGCAGCACAGAGATCACGACGGCGATAATGGATTGAAAAATTTTCCTGGTCATGCGTTTCCATCTCCCGAACGGTAGCCGATGCCGCGGACAGTTTCAATGTACTTCCCGCAGTCCCCCAGTTTCTGCCGCAGGTGCCGCACGTGCACATCAACGGTACGGCTTTCGCCGTCGAACGAATAGCCCCAGATCTGGTTCAGCAGCTGGTCGCGGGTAAAGACAATTCCCGGATTGTCCAGCAGCAGGCAGAGCAGTTCGAATTCTTTCAGGGTCAGGTTCACCGGCTCCCCTGCCGCCTGTACCACGTGGCGAACAGGGTCCACCCGCAGTTCACCCAGCTGGAGCACCTTGCCCTCTGCGGACTTTTCCGCTGTCCGACGGAGCACTGCCTTAATCCGTGCCACCAGTGCCATCATGCCGAAAGGCTTTGCCACATAGTCGTCTGCCCCGTTGTCCAGTCCCACTACCTGATCGTACTCCGTCCCCTTGGCAGTCAGCATAATGACCGGCAGGCTTTTGGTTTCCTGCCTGCCGCGGATTTTCCGGAGGATCTCCAGACCGTCTTCTTCCGGCAGCATAATATCCAGCAGCAGCAAATCCGGTTTTTTCTCATTGACTGCTGCATAAAACGAGCGTCCGCCCGGAAATCCCTGCGCCTCGTACCCACTTCCGTTGAGCGCATAGACCACCATCGTACGGATGCTTTCGTCATCTTCAACTACATAAATGGACAGTTTTTCCATACCAGTCCCTCCTATTTTCATGGTCGCTATCTAGCCATATTATAGCAGACCCGCAACAGATTCCGCCATATTTCAACGTAAAATATATGTAAAATCCCGCCAAAACGCAGAAAACTTCCGCAGAATCTCTCCGCGGAAGTTTGTCGCTGTGTTATAGAAACAGATCTGCCTGCGCGCGGCGCTGAAACTTCTGTTCCAGCTCGCGTTTGTGATACAGATAAATCTCGTTGTCAAAAAATCGCGCCTGCTTCGGACATTTTTTGATACAAGCGCCGCATTTGATGCACGGACCGACATAGTGTTTGACATCGTTCGCATCAATCGAGCCGAGCGGGCACAGCTTGGCGCACAGCCCGCAGCCCGTACAGGCGTCCGACACCACCGGTTTGACCTTGAGGTATTCCTTTGCGTTTTTCGGTGCGAAATACGGCTTATACGGCGTGTTCCCTTTGACGGCAACCGGCTCTGTAGGAAGCTCCCGCAGGGCTTGCAGTTTGTCGACAATGCGTTCGGCGAACGAATCCGCCAGCTGCAAATCCGCCGCGTCCGGTCTGCCCGCCGCCAAAATTCTCGAAAACGAATGCTCTCCGACAAACGCCGCTCCTGCTATTGTGCGGAATCCATTGAATTCTAACACATCGCGCAGCTCAATCAAGGCATCATCATAATCCCGATTGCCATATAAGACAACCGGAACCGCCAGTGTGTCACTGCCGTGAATGGCATCGCGCACATACGGCAGCAGCTTATTGGGCACACGGCCGGCATAGACTGGCACGCCGACAACCGCCAGTTCCTCCGATTGGCAGAGAATGTCCTGTTCCCGCGCCTTGGGCAAAGTAAAATCGTTCTCCTGCACCGGAACATCGAGACATTCGGACAGCTTCGCTCCGATTCGCCGCACAACCGTCTGTGTGGTATTGGTCGCGCTAAAATAGATCAGCCGCACACGCTTGATTTTCATATCAGCAATTCCTCCCAGCATATTTGCTGGTTATAGTATATCACAGCACCCGATATATCCCAAGCGGTTTCTGCTCTCCCGGCAGGCATTGACAAAGGCGCGGAACAGCTTGCGGCTGTTTTCATCGCGCCGCCAAAACAGCTCCGGATGCCACTGCGTCGCCAAGAAAAACGGCTGCCGTCTGTCCTCTACCGCCTCGATGAGACCATCTGCCGACCACGCGCACGCGGTCAGCGTGGGTGCCAATTCGCGCACGCCCTGATGATGATAGCTGTTGACCGCAATGTTTTGCTCGCCCACAATGCGATAGAGCAGGCTGTCTCCGTCAATCTGAACGCAATGCACCGCTCTGTTATATGGCGGCGCCATGTGGTGCCGGATTTCGCTGGTCAGCTCATGCTCCAGATCCTGATACAGCGTGCCGCCCAATGCCGCATTAAACAGCTGGATGCCGCGGCAGATGCCAAATGCCGGTTTTTGATGGATGCGGCACATCTGCAGCAGTTCCCGCTCCATAATATCGCGCTTTTGGCAAATCTCTCCGCAGGTCTCCCTGCGCTGTTCGCCGTACAGAGCCGGATCTACATCCTGTCCGCCGGTAAACAAGACACCGTCTACCATGTCAAACAGCTGATGCAGCTGTTTGGGCCCGCAGTCCAGCGGAAAAATCACCGGAATGCCGCCCACCTGTGTGATGCCGTCCAAATACCCCGGAATCATCCAAACACTATCGCGCTGTACGTCATACAGCGGCGTCACGCCAATCACCATCTGAGTCATTATGTTCTCCTTTCTTGCATAAAAAAATGGAGCCGGCGTTTTTCGCCTGCTCCATTGCCACTTGTTGATATTCCATTAAAATTTTACGTCATCCAAATCGTCTGTCTGCTTGACACCGACAACACCCAGTGCAATCAATGCCGAGCCAATCGCCGCGATGACGCCGCCCATCGAAAGAACGGCAATCCATAATCCTTTTTTCATATCCTTCACCTCATACAGATGATTTATACATAGTATATCACAAGCCGCTTTATTTTGCATCTCTTTTTTCGCATTTTTAATGGTCTCGTAACATTTGCAGCAGCTTCTCTTTCTCTCGTTCGCGCAAATCTGCAGTGCCCACGATGTGTTCCAGCTGTTCGGCGGTCTGCGGCCGCTTTTGCACCAGCTTCTCCAAGATTTTATCAGAGAAAATAGAAAATGCCGGTTTCCCCCGCAATTTTGCTATGTTTTTGCGAAATTCACGCAGTTCGCGCGACAACTGCGGATTGTCAGAGGCACGGCTCTCGCGCGCCAAGCGCTGTTCCTGCGCCGAAATATCCGCCCGCACGCGAAGGGTCACGCGTTTGTTCTCAAACAATATCGGCTTTGCCGCCGCTGTCAAGCTGAGTCTGGACGGATTTTCCTTCCGCACCAAGCAGCCGATACCGACAAGCCGATGCATTTCCGTCAGGATTTCTGCCCGCTCGGTGTCGCGCATGATACCGAATGTCGACACGGACGCATATCCTGTGTCCGGTTCTCCGCGCAAAATATCGCACAGCTGCTCGGCGTCACATTGCTCTTTGACGCGGTACACACAAGATAAAATTTTCTGCGCATCCGTCGTGATGTCTTTTTCCACGCTGGTGCTCTCGCAATTGCTGCACTGTCCGCAAAAATCCGGCGCATCCTGTCCGAAATACGCCAAAATATGCTGCCGCAGGCATTGCTCTGTGAACACATATCGCTTCATCTGCTCCAGCCGCCGCAAATTTTGCTTTTTGAGCCACGCCACCTTCTCATCGGTCAGTGCCGGATTTTCCGGATCCTGCCGAATCAAATACTCGTGCAGCCCAATATCCGCCTCGTCAAACAGCATGAGGCAGTGCGCAGGCTCTCCGTCGCGTCCAGCTCTGCCCGCCTCTTGATAATAGCTTTCGAGATTGCGCGGCATGCCAAAATGCACAACAAATCGTACATCCGCCTTGTTAATGCCCATGCCAAACGCATTGGTCGCGGTAATCACGGGAATTTCTCCGCTCAAAAACTTGCGCTGGACAGCGCGGCGCGTCATAGCATCCAGACCCGCATGATATGCCGCCGCGGGAATCTGATTATCGCAGAGATATTGTGCCAATTCCTCGGTTTTTTTGCGTGTCAGACAGTAAATAATGCCGCATTGGCCGGGATGTTCCTGCACGAATCGCAGCAGCTGTTTCTCTCGGTCATACGGTCTGCGCACCTCATAATACAAATTGGGTCGGTCAAAGCTCGTAATCAGCCGCTCCGGCTGGTGCAGATGCAGCGACTGAATGATATCCTCCCGCACCTGCGCCGTTGCTGTCGCCGTAAACGCAGAAATCACCGGCCGTTCCGGCAGGCTTTCCAAAAATTGCGGAATGCGTCGATAGCTGGGGCGAAAATCATGTCCCCACTGGGAAATACAGTGCGCCTCATCTACCGCGACCATAGAAATTTTTAATTTGTGCAATACATCGTGGAACCGCAGCATCTCCAGCCGTTCCGGCGCAATATAAATAAGCTTACAGCGGCCAGCAGATGCCGCCGCAATCGCATCGCGCCGTTCTTCCGCAGATTGCGAACTGTTGATAAAACAGGCGGAGATGCCCGCCCGCTGCAGCGCTGTCACCTGATCCTGCATCAGAGAAATCAACGGAGAAATGACCAGCGTGACGCCGCGCAGCAGCATGCCAGCCATTTGATAGCAAATGGACTTTCCCGCACCGGTCGGCATCACGCCGAGCACATCACGCCCTGCCAGCATCGCGTCAATGAGTTTGAGCTGTCCGGGACGAAATTCTGTGTATCCAAATGTCTCCCACAGCAGGCGATGCTTCAAATCCATGCCTATGCGTCCTCTCTTTCCGTGAAATGTACGTTTAGTATGCCACATTTCTGTGCACTTCGCAACCTTTACAATTTATCAGGAATGCGTTATACTGCTAATACATCTTATTGAACGAAAAAAGGAGACACTATGATATTTGAACTCATTAAATCATTCATTTTAGGCATTGTGCAGGGCATCACCGAATGGCTGCCGGTTTCTTCCACCGGTCATATGCTGCTGGTAGATGAATTTCTCAAGCTGGATTTCCCCAAGGACTTCACAGATATGTTCTTTGTTGTCATCCAGTTCGGTTCGATTTTGGCGGTACTTGTGCTGTATTTCGACAAATTAAACCCATTTTCCAAGCACAAAAACGAAAAGCAGAAGCGTCAGACCTGGGCGCTGTGGGAAAAGGTCATCATTGCCTGCATTCCCGCCGGTGTTGTCGGCATCCTATTCGATGATCTCATTCACGACCTGCTGTACGGCCCGATTGTCATCGCCATCGCGCTGATTGTCTACGGTATTCTGTTCATCGTGCTGGAAAATTCTCACCCGACTCCGACGACCACTTCTCTGGAAAAGCTGTCGTTCAAGAAAGCGTTCTGTGTCGGCATGTTCCAGATGCTCTCTCTGATTCCGGGCACTTCCCGTTCCGGTTCGACCATTCTTGGTGCTGTCTTTCTCGGCTGTGAGCGCTCAGTCGCCGCAGAATTTTCCTTCTTTCTTGCGATTCCGGTCATGCTGGGCGCAAGCGGACTCAAGATGATCAAATACGGTCTCAACTACACCGGCGAACAGGTTGCCGTCATGCTGATCGGTACCGTGACCGCTTTTATCGTGTCGGTTTTTGTCATCCGTTTCCTGATGAGCTACATCCGCAAGCACGACTTCAAGGTGTTCGGTTATTACCGCATCGTACTCGGCATTTTGGTGCTGCTGTACTTTGGTCTGATTGCAAAGTAAATCACACAATCTCCCGCTGCGCAAAAAATCCGTGGCGGAAGATTGATTTTTACGCGAGATATGAAAAAACAGAGACGATTGCTTTCGTCTCTGTTTTGTTATCTATTTACTTTTTGTCCGGCTTAAAGCTATCCTTCAGCGAAACAATGCGATTGAAGCTCAGACCGCCATTTTCCGACGGCTTGGTGTCCTGCATATAATAACCCATGCGGACAAACTGCATACGGGTGCCTGCCGGCACATCCTTGACCGACTGCTCCAGCTTGCATCCGGTCAGAACCTTCTTGGATTCCGGATTCAGGTAATCCAGATAGTTGGTGCCTTCCGGCACGGAACCGGTGTTCTCCAGCGTGAACAGGTTGTCAAACAGGTTCAAATCAGCATCGACTGCGTGCTTTGCGGATACCCAATGGATGTTGCCGCGCACCTTGCGTCCATCCACCGGATTGCCATTGCCGGTCTCCAAATCTGCGGTGCAGTGAATTTCCACGACCTCGCCGTTGTCGTCCGTGATGACCTCATTGCACTTGACGATGTACGCACCCATCAGGCGAACCTCTCCGTCCGGCTTGAGACGCTTGAACTTCGGAGGCGGAACGATAGCAAAATCGCTCTTTTCAATCCACAGCTCGCGGCTGAACGGCACTTCACGCGTTCCTGCGCTCTCATCCTTCGGGTTGTTTGCGACCGCAAAGGTTTCTTCCTTGTCCTCCGGATAGTTGGTAACAACCAGCTTCACCGGCTCGGTAACTGCCATGCGGCGCAGAGCAGTTGTATTCAGCTCTTCGCGAATGCAGTGCTCCAGCAGGCGAATATCTACCAGGCTGTCCGTGGTGGAGACGCCGGCGCGGGTGACAAAATCCAAAATCGCAGACGGTGTATAACCGCGGCGGCGCAGACCGCACAGAGTCGGCATGCGCGGGTCATCCCAACCGTCTACCTTGCCGGTCTCAACCAGCTCGCGCAGGTAACGCTTGGACATCACTGTATGCGTAACATTCAGACGCGCAAACTCTCTCTGCTTCGGATGAGACGGCAGGCACGGTGCACAGTTGTCAACCACCCACTCATACAGCGGACGATGGTTTTTGAACTCAATCGAGCACATGGAGTGCGTGATATGCTCCATCGCGTCCTGAATCGGATGTGCGAAGTCATACAGCGGATAAATGCACCACTTGTTTCCAATGCGGTGATGGGTTGCGTAAACAATGCGGTAGATTGCCGGATCGCGCATGTTCATGTTCGGCGATGCCATATCAATCTTTGCGCGCAGTGTCTTTGCTCCCTGCTCATATTTGCCCGCACGCATTTCCTCAAACAGCTTGAGGTTTTCCTCGACCGAGCGGTCACGATACGGGCTGTTTTTTCCCGGCTCGGTCAGGCTGCCGCGATACGCGCGCATCTCTTCCTGAGACAGATCACAGACATATGCCTTGCCCTGCTTAATCAGGTACTCTGCGCACTCGTAGCACTTGTCAAAGTAATCCGAGCCGTAGAAGATGCCGCCGGACGGCTGCGAACCGGTCAGCCACTCGACATCCTGCAAAATAGCCTGTACATACTCATCGTCCTCACGCACCGGATTGGTGTCGTCAAAGCGCAGATTAAACAGACCGTTGTATTTCTGTGCAACAGACCAGTTGATGTAAATCGCCTTCGCCGAACCAATGTGCAGGTAGCCGTTCGGCTCCGGCGGAAAACGCGTGTGAATGCGTTCGGTCAGACCGTTTGCAATGTCTTCATCAATGATTTCATGCAGAAAATTCGATGCAAATTCCATTGTTGTTCCCCTTTTTTCTAGAATAGAGTAAGACAGCAGATTTCATGTTTTCATGACATGAGACTCCGTTGTCTTACTCGCAAATACGTGTTCTTTTTTACAGTGCCTCGCAGGCAGCAGCCAAACGAGCCTTGATTTTTTCCGTCGGCATCAGCTGCATGACGGAGTACAAATCCGGCGCATTGGTTCTGCCGCAGATTGCCACGCGCAGTACCATCGAAATATCGCCGACCGGTCCCTTATACTGTTCCGGATTCTTTTTATACAGCTTGGTTTCCGGCGCAAAGCCATGGCGCTCGGCCAGTGCCTTGACCTTGTCAAACCATACCGTCATTTCGTCCTGTGCATCATACACATCCTGATACTCGGTCAGAATTGCCTTGGCATCTGCCTTGGCGCGCTCCGGCATACCGGAATAATCCGGCTGGAACAGCTCATCAAACATAAAGTCCATGTATGCCTTGGTTTCGCTCCACAGAGCCAGATCCTTGCGCGGCTTCTTGCCGCCTCTGCCGATAGACAGAAACTGCTTGGTCATCTCCGGATCGCGGACAAACAGCTCGTGGAACTCCGGATCATTGTCTGCGCTCCACTTGGCAACAGAATCATACACATCCTCGGCGCTCATGCGGGAGATGACGTTCTTGCTGACATCATGCAGCTTATCCATATCAAACAGCGAGCCGGACACGCTCATCTTCTTGGTGCTGAACGGGAAATCATCCAGCGGTGCTGTCTGATTGGCACGGCGCCACTCCTCGAAATTGGAGTTGAGCAGCGTCATCAGATATTCCATGACAGACGGTACCGGAATGCCCTGCTGATAGTAATAGGACAGTGCCAGCTCTGGATCCTTTCTCTTGGACAGCTTGCGCTTGGAGCCGCCGTCCATCTTCATCAGCTGTGCGGTGTGCACATACTTCGGGCGCTTCCAGCCCAGTACATCAAACAGCTGCAGATGCACCGGCAGCGTAGCGAGCCACTCCTCGCCGCGCACGACATGCGTGGTGTGCATCAGGTGATCATCGACAACATGCGCAAAGTGATAGGTCGGAATGCCGTCCGACTTGAGCAGGACGATATCCTGATCGTTTTCGGTCAGCTCCAGCTTGCCCTTTACCAAATCGGTATGGCGCACCTTGTTCTCAATGCTGCCCGGAGAGCGGAAGCGAACGACATAGCTCTCTCCTGCGGCAATGCGGCGCTCGATTTCTTCCAGCTCGCAGTCGCGGTACTTCGCATACTTGCCGTAATAGCCGAAGTTTTCCTTATTGGCTTCCTGCTGTGCATGCATCTCCGCCAGCTCTTCCTCGGTGCAGAAGCACGGGTATGCCATGCCGCGCTGCACGAGGGACTTGACGAAGGTCTGGTAGATCTCGGCACGCTGGCTCTGTCGGTACGGACCGTAGATGCCGGTCTCGCCGTCAGTCGTTGCACCCTCGTCGAACGGCAGGCCGAACGACTTGAACGCGTCGATGATCATCTGCACGCCGCCCTCGACCTCACGCTTGCGGTCGGTGTCCTCGATGCGCAGATAGAAAACGCCCTTGGACTGATGTGCGAGGCGCTCGTCTACGAGCGCGCCGTACAGGTTGCCGAGGTGCATGAAGCCGGTCGGGCTCGGGCCCATACGGGTTACCTTTGCACCCTCGGGCAGCTCACGCTTGGGATAGCGGGCCTCCATCTCCTCCGGCGTGGTATTGATATGCGGAAACAGTCTGTCCGCCAAAAGCTTGTGATCCATTTACTTCACTCCAAGTTGCGATATTACACAGTTCGGGCACTGTTCCGGCCCTGCGGCTCGGATATGCGCCCACGATATGAATATTTTAACACAGCACGCCATCAGACGCAAGGCATTTCACGGTTTTCCGCGCGAAAGACGCACAATATCTTGCCTGATCGCGTGGTATGTATTATAATGATATACTGAAATAAAATTTTTTCAGGAGATTGCTATGAAACGAATTCTTGCGGCGTCCCTTCTGCTGCTCACGCTTTCCGGCTGCGGCGGCAAAAGTGAGCCGTATTCCACCGATTTTTTTGCCATGGATACCTTCATGTCGGTCAAGGTGCTCGGCTCTGACGGCGAAAGCCTCGCACAGCAGTGCGAGAACGAGATCAATGCGCTCGAAAGCGTGCTGTCGCGCACGCGCGAGGACACCGACATCGCGAAGCTGAACGCGGCGGACGGCGCGCCGGTCACGCTGTCGGACGAGGGCGCGAAGCTGCTGAGCATGGCACTCGACCTCAGCGCCGCGACAAACGGCGCGTATGACCCGACGGTCGCGCCGCTGACCGACCTCTGGGGCATCGGCACCGAGCATCAGCAGGTACCGGCGCAGAGCGATATTGATGCTGCGCTTCAGAACGTCGGCACGCAGCACGTTCACGAAGACGGCGACGCCGTCACCCTTGACTCCGGCTCGAAAATCGACCTCGGCGGCATCGCAAAGGGCTACGCCGCAGACCTGTGCGCGGACATTCTGAAGGACGCGGACGCGGACGGACTGCTCGTGCTGGGCGGCAATATTTACGCCGTCGGCACGAACGAGGGGAAGGACTGGAACATCGGCATCGCGGACCCGGATGAGCCGACCGACACGGTCGCGGCGGTCGCGGTGCACGATCTGTCTGTCGTCACCTCGGGCGACTATGAGCGGTATTTTGAGCAGGACGGCGTGCGCTATCATCATATCTTCGACCCGGAAACCGGTTATCCGGCCGCGTCCGGCCTGCGCAGCGTCACGGTCATCGACGAGAATTCCACCCGTGCGGACGCGCTGACCACTGCACTCTTTGTCATGGGCGCGGACAAGGGCCGCGCGTACTGCGAAAAGAACGGCATCGCCGCCGTATTCATCACCTCGGACCGGCAGGTTTTCACGACCGAAAAGGTCTCGGAGCTTTGCAGCTTCAGCTTTACCGGCGAGGACAAGGGGTATACCTATGCGCAGTAAAATGAAATGGGGCGATTTTGTCATTATCGGCGCGGTGCTGCTGCTCGCCGGGGCAATGCTCGCATTTTTCGCGGCGAAGGCTTCGGGCGATACGCTGTACGCCGAGGTCTGGCAGGATGATAAACTCGTCGAGCGGGTCGAGCTGACCGACACGACCGACCGTACCATCGACCTCGACGGACATAACGTGATCGTGCTCTCGGGCAAAACGGCCGTGATGCAGTCGGCGGACTGTCCGGATCAGGTCTGTGTGCGAACCGGACGGCTTACCCGTGCCGGACAGGTCACGGTCTGCCTGCCGCACCGTGTTATTCTCAAGCTGACGGGCACATCGACCGACGGCATCGACGCCATTGTATCCTGAGAGGGGGAGCCGTATGAAACGTTCGAAGGAGCTTGCGGTCTGCGGCATGCTGACCGCTCTCGCCATTATTCTTTCCATCGTTGAGCGTATGTTTCCGCTCGACGCGATCATCCCCATCCCGGGCGTCAAGCTCGGCCTCGCGAATGTTGTAACGTTGTTCGCGCTGACGCGGCTCGGCCTGCGCGATTCGCTCGCGGTCGTCATTGTTCGCGTGACGCTCGCGTCTCTGCTCATGGGCAGTGTGACGGCGTTCCTGTTTTCGCTGTTCGGCGGTCTGCTCGCGCTGTTTGTCATGTGGGCGCTGCTGCACGCGGAAGGAAAGTTCTGTTCGCTGCTCGGTGTAAGCGTCGCGGGCGCCGCCGCGCACAATATCGGTCAGATCGCTGCTGCGGTGCTGTGGATGAAAACGACTGCCGTACTTGCTTATCTGCCCTATCTGCTGCTCATGAGCGTTCCGCTTGGCCTTGTGACCGGCCTCGTGTGCGCGGTCGTGCTGACGCACATGAAAAAAATTGATCTTCACGCATAAAATTTCGTTTTTCCTCCCACACTATCATAAAAACCGAGGAGGAAAACGATATGAAAATGCTATTGACAATGCTCATCGCGCTGCTGTGCGCCTTCGGCCTTTCCGCCTGCGGCAGCAACACAGCGGACACGCCGAACAAGGACACGCAGCAGAATCAGACCGACAACAATGCCGGCACCAACTCTGCCGACACGGAAACGAACGTTCCGCCTGAGGGAAACGTGAACTCGCAGGGTCCGGACGGCACGGCAGGTGACGGCGGTACGGTCGGAGGCGATATTGAAAATGCCGTGGACGATGCAGGAAATGCCGTCGGCGGCGCGATGGATGATGTCGGAGACGCAGCAAAAAATGCAGGAAAGGCAGTTTCTGACGCAGTAAAGCCGAAATAAGTACAATTTGATATAATCTGCGGAAGAGGTCCATGAGAGTGGGCCTCTTTTTTTGTTTTGCTCTGCACCGGTTGACTGGGGTGCTCGAACTGCGTCAGCGTGTTCGTCCCCTAACGGGCGTGCGTTTTTCGCTTACGTCCGTGAACTGGTTCAGTCCGGCGCACTCGGCAAGATTATGCGCTTCACCGGCACCTACGATCAGGACCAGCTGCTCGACGAGTCCCTCCCGATCACCTGGCGCCACATCAACAAGCTGGCTGGCTGCGGTGCTCTGGGCGACCTCGGTTCCCACCTGCTGTCCATCTCCCGGTTCATCATGGGCGACATCACCAAGGTAAACGCAGTCGCTGCCACCGTATTCCCCAAGCATCCGAAGTCCGCAGGCTCCGACGAGATGGTTGACGTCGAGAACGAGGACATCATGACCTTTATGGCAGAGTACGCAAACGACGCTATCGGCCAGATCGCCTGCTCCCGTGTTGCGACCGGCCGCAAGAACGACCTGATCTACGAAATCCAGGGCACCAAGGGCTCTGTCCGCTACGACCTTGAGCGTATGGGCGCTGCCTGGACGAAATGAAGGTTGCCGGCTACGAGGGCTGCGAGATCGGTCCGTGGAGCTATATGCCGAACGACGATCCCAAGGTTCTCAAGAACGCTATGGACGCGCGCGGCCTGACTCTGGTAGGCGCGACCGAGGGCGGCAGCTTCCTCGACGACGCTGCTGTTGAGGGCATGCTCCGCGATATCGACGACATTTCCGCGCTGCTGAAGGCTTTCTCGTCCGCTAAGTATATCGTTCTGCTGCCTCCGATGTACACCAACCTCGCTGCCGGTGAGCCGATTTCCTTCTACAAGAAGTGGGCAAAGCGCATCCCGTACATCCACTTCAAGGACTGCGATCTGGCAGTCAAGGCTAGGATGGACGAAAACAAGTGGTCTTTTGCCAAGGCTGTAACCGAGGATATCATGGTTGAGCCGGGCAAGGGCAGCATTGACTTCGCTGCAATGCATAAGGCACTCGACGAGTGCGGCTACGACGGCTGGTGCGTTGTTGAGCAGGACCTGTTCCCGGTAAAGTCCTTCGACGTACCGCTCGAGAAGGCGACCATCGGTCGTGAGAACCTCCGCAAGGCGGGTTTCTAATGAAGTAGTAATCGCAATACCCATTTTACAATCGCATCTACACTATTCCCGTTTTCATTATTTTGTTATCAGGTCCCTCTTGAATTTCATCCAACAGAAAATCAAGAGGGACTGCTGATAAAGAGTACACGCAAGTGTGAAATACACAAGCGTAAAAGGGCGCTGAGAGAGCAGGGCCCGGAAAAAAGAGAGGAGAAAAATTATGAATAAGAAGAGAGTGTTAGCGATGTTGCTGGCAGGCGCGATGGCTTTGTCGATGACCGCATGTGGCGGCGGCAGTGCTTCGTCGGGCGATGACAGCAGTAATGACGGCGGCGCATCCGCTTCCGGCGGCAGCTACAAGGTCAGCGTTATCCTGAAGACCCTGGCGGCCGAGTACTGGCAGTATGTAAAGTCGGGCGCTG
>OODB01001772.1_pt1 | contig 13903 bp, 15 predicted proteins | sample 1671721 | NCBI WGS metagenome assembly OODB01 (sample SAMN06348185, study PRJEB24527) | human gut metagenome | biome: human gut; feature: ankylosing spondylitis patient; material: feces | host: Homo sapiens | place: China | collected 2015-10
TTCTTGCGCATCAAAAGATAAATTCCAGGAATGCCAACTACCAGATATAAAATCAAAATGGCTACATATATCCATACCTTTGGTGTCTCAGCAGATGATTTATGTGTCCTGAGTCTGTAAAGCAGCGATGAATTTTCATAAACACTAAGAGAGCTAAAATCTTCTGAGTAGCTTCCGCTTGCTCCTTTGCTCAAGATTAGAATAAACTGCGACTTTCTTTCATCTGTAAGACGTGACACAGTCTGGCTGAGTGTTTTTCCAAGAAACCATACACTTCCATCTCCAAGACTTCGGTAAAGCAGCTTTTGGTTACTGCCTGCACTAAAAGTTTTGGAGCTGCCAAATCCGTTTATATTCATTTTCTGGAGTGCTGTCCATCCGCCGCTTCCCTCAAATACAATCGTACCGCCCTCTTTTACCCAATCTAACAATGCATTTTTCACATCACTGCTTAGTTCTTCAAAATAGGCAACATCAACCGATAAAAAATCTAGCATACCGTAGCCCTCTTTTTCGGTATACAAATTGTCTTCTGTGAGTGTGACAGTTCGTACTGAAACTGCTGTTCCAAGATCATTTCTTTTAATTTGCTCTGGCCATGATACGGTATCTGTCTGTTTTCCCATATGGCCTGCTAAAAGCATATTCTGCCATTCATCATATGCCTGATAGGTACATGTTCTGCTGTAAATGACACGCTCATAACTATCAAGAAGTTCAATTGTAATCTGACTGCTGTATTTCGCTGCAGGGACAATAAACGAGATCGTCTGTTCATTCTCATCTGACAGCTGCTTTCGGTACGCATAGTAATCACTTGCATTTGTCGGCACTGTAAGAACACATGAACTTCCCTCTTTTGCATAATCTCCATCAACATGCACCGTGACTGGAAAAGGATGTTCTTCCACAAGAATACCTTCTCTTCCAAGACCAAGACTGACACTGACTGTGCCTGAATAGGCGCGGTACGCGCGTTTTGAAGCATTTTTACAGCCACCTGCTGTAAGCAGGCATAGGACAATTGTAAAAAACAGTACTGTGACTGCAGTGCGATGGGTAGTTTTAGCTCTCATCTGACACCTCCTGCTTAGCGTGATTGTCGTCCTCGATATTTTCTTCATGTGTGCTTGGCAGCATCACACTAAAAACAGTTCCCTCAAGGCTGCTTTTTGCAGCAATTGAACCTCCGTGTATACGCGCCACATTTGCTGCAATCGCAAGACCAAGACCTGTTCCTCCTGTAGCGGAATTTCTTGAACTTTCAGCACGGTAAAACTTTTCAAATACGCGGTCTAAATCCTTTTGTGGAATTACCTTTCCAAAGTTAATGATATCTACTGTGATTACTTCTTTTTGTGTTCTCGTCTTTACAATCAGAAGCTTTCCCTCTTTTCCATACTTGATTGCATTGTTAATCAAGTTGTCAAAAAGACGCACAAGAAGCGTAGCGTCACCCTGAATTACAAAATTTGATGCATCGGGATGGTACTCGTAGTCCATCTCGTTATTCTCAAATACCGGATAAAATTCATCAAGAAGCTGCGCTAAAAGTGTGATTATATCAATTGGCTGCATATTTGTAGTCTGCTTACTGTAGCTAAGCTTAGTAAATCCAAACAAATCTTCTATCATCTGCTGCAAATGTTTTGCCTTGTCATGAGCAATCCTGATATAATTCTGACGCGTCTCTTCCGGAAGATCCTTTCTCATGGAAAGAATATCAAGATATCCTAAAATTGATGTGAGCGGTGTGCGCAGATCATGTGCAATATTAGTTATCAGCTCGTTTTTTGTCTCCTCTGCCTGCTTTTCTTTTTCAAGAAGCTGCTCGATCTCCTCTGCCATGTGATTGACCTGCATTGCAATATCTGACAGCTCATTATCGCCTCGCACTGGAATACGCGTATTAAAATGTCCTTCTGAAATCTCCTGAAGAGATGCTGAAATCTTTCTTGTATATTTGAGTGTTCGATGCTGAAGCATACCAAACACAAAAGCAAACACGCATATGCCAATCAGCAGATAAACAAAAATCAGGGGCGCGTTATACTCACCTGACAAACTGGCGACGCTCCCCTGAAAACCGAACTGACACAAAATCACGTCGGCCAGCTTGCTGTTTAGCAAAAGTGCTACTTCAGCCGCCAGCGCGGCAGCTGCACTTAACACAGTGTTAAGCAGCAGACTGCCTCTGTATTTCACTTTATTTTTACTGGTCAATTTTGTATCCAACTCCCCATACGGTTGTTATGATCTTATCCTCACGATTATCGTCCTTGATTTTTGTACGAAGACGGCGGATATGTACCATAACGGTATTATTTGCCTCGTAAACAGTTTCATTCCAGACGTTTTTAAAGATTTCGTCTGTACTGAATACCTTGCCTGGGTTTTGTGCCAACAGACAAAGAATATCAAATTCAAGCGGTGTCAGCTTAATTTCCTCACCATCTACAGTAACAACATGAGTTGTGCGATTAATCACAACACCTCGTATTGAAATGATTTCACTTGCGTCCTTTTTTTGTACGCCGTCTGGATTAAATTCCGTATAACGGCGAAGCTGTGACTTGACTCTTGCAGTAAGCTCAAATGGGCTAAACGGCTTTGTCACGTAGTCATCTGCTCCGCAGCCAAGTCCAAGAATTTTATCAAGATCTGCTGACTTAGCACTTAAAAAGATAACAGGAATGTTGCTGAATTTCCTAATCTGTCTGCACATCTCGATGCCGTCCATCTCCGGCATCATAATGTCTAAAATAGCCAGCTGAATATCATGCTCCTGTAAAATCTGAAGACCTTCTTTTGCACTGTATGCCTTCCAGACACGATATCCATCGCTGACAAGATAGATTTCAAGAAGATCAGCAATTTCTCTCTCGTCATCTGTTACTAATATATTAATTTGATCCATGTTTTTCTCCGTTTCACTTTGCCGCTGCCGCACTCAAACGACAGAGCACTTTTTTAGTTCTGCGCATCCTCTGCTGTAAGCGGCTCGAATACGCGTTGCTGCTGCAAACCTTCATCTTCCCTAAAAGCCTGCTCCTCTGCCTCATTACAGAACACTTCCTGCGAGTCAACAAGCACTTTTCCTCTCTTATCGATGCGCTCATACTGACCGCTTTCGTCCATCTTCATGATTCTTGCACGTACAGTATCCTCAAGCTCAACCTCTAAGATGTGACGCACCTTTGCACGTACAGATGGATCAAGCACTGGGAATGTAATCTCCACTCTTCTGTCAAGGTTTCTCGGCATCCAGTCTGCACTTCCCATATAAATTTCTTCATTTCCGCCATTTCCAAAACAGAAAATACGGCTGTGCTCAAGGAAGGTTCCTACTATAGAACGCACACGGATGTTTTCACTGACTCCTGGTATACCAGCCTTTACACAGCAGATACCACGAATTATTAAATCAATCTTAACACCGGCTGCTGAAGCCTCGTAAAGTGCTGCAATGATGCCTTTATCACAAAGGGAGTTCATCTTAGCAATGATATATGCCGGACGACCGCTCTTTGCAAACTCAGTTTCTCTTTTTATCCATGACAAAAACTTTCCTCTTAGCCACAGCGGTGCTACAGCAAGCTGGTTCCATGACTCTGGCTCTGAATAACCAGACAGCATGTTAAATACAGCAGTAGCATCCTCACCGATCATGCGGTTGCATGTCATGATACCACAGTCAGTGTAAAGCTTTGCAGTCGCATCATTATAATTTCCAGTTCCTAAATGTACATAGCGGCAGATTCCATCTTCCTCATCACGAACGATAAGTGTAATCTTGCTATGCGTCTTTAAGCCACGAAGACCATAAATTACATGGCAGCCTGCTTTCTCAAGCATCTTTGCCCATACAATATTGTGTTCCTCATCAAAACGTGCCTTCAGCTCGACAAGAACTGTTACCTGCTTGCCATTTTCTGCTGCCTTTGCAAGTGCTGCAACACCTTTGGATCAACTGCTGCTTCTTTAATAAAGTTTACAACAGGGTCAAATGTAATGTATGGATGATGCAGGAAAATATCACCTTTTTTAATGTTGTCAAAGATGGACAGCTCTGGGTCAATCTGCGGACATCTCTGTGGCTTATACTTTGGCTGCTTAAATGCATCAAAGCCTTCCATTCCATAGAGCTTCATTAAAAATGTAAGATCGAGCGGTCCCTGGATCTTATAAATTTCCTCGTCTGATATTGCCAGCTCTTTTTTAAGATATTTGAGCAGATATTTGTCAATCTCCTCACTGACCTCAAGCTTGATTGCCTCGCCCCACTGGCGCTGCTTTAACTGCTTTTCAATCTCCTGAAGAAGATCCTCTGCTTCCTCCTCGTCGATGCTAAGATCTGCGTTTCTTTCAATACGGTATGCAGCAGTACTTATGACATCATAATTTAAAAACAGCTTGCTGATATTTCTGCGGATGATTTCTTCAAGAAGAATCAGCTTAACACCCTCTGTACATGGCAGCTGTACAATTCGTCCCATCACGGACGGCACCTGAACTGTCGCAAACTCAAGCTCTGGCTCCATTTCCTCTTCGCTTTGATTCTTTGTCTTAATGAGTGCAGCAATATTTAATGACTTATTTCTGATTAACGGAAATGGTCTTGATGCATCTACAGCCATCGGTGTTAAAACAGGGTACACCTTTTCCATAAAGAAATTGTCTGCAAATGATGCTTCCTCATCGTTCATCTGCTCAAATGAAGTTAACACGGTGATATGCTCCTTTGCCAACAACGGCAAAAGACTTCTGTTATATGTTGAATATTGTGTCTGAGTAAATTCATGAAGTGCTTCGCTGATAGCTGAAAGCTGCTCCTTTGGTGTCATACCTGCAATGTCCGGCTTTTTGTAGCCGGCATTTACCATATCCTTTAATGATGCAACACGCACCATAAAAAATTCATCCAGATTTGATGAGGTGATGCTTAAGAATTTGAGGCGCTCAAACAACGGATTACTTTTATCCCTTGCCTCTTCCAGCACACGATAGTTGAACTGAATCCAGCTTAATTCTCTGTTTGTATAATATTGACTATTTTCAAAATCCATCTTGCCAACCTGCCTTTCTATTTTTTTCTATTTTCTCACTGTTTCTTTTTCTTCTGCTTAATTTCAAACCCAAGTCCGTATACTTCCTCAAAGAAATCCTGCTTATCCTGTAATGTCTTTTTCTCGAGCGTAATGTTGTCCGGATAAGCTGTCGTGATCACGATATTTGAGTCCTTAATAGTCAGCTTCATATCGGCAAATTTCTGGCGGTGGCTTCGATCAAGCGCATTGCATACTCTTAAGATAGCTGCTAATTTCATAACAATCAAATATTCGTCATTGCCAAGCTTTCCATCAAATTCACTGAAATTTGGAAGCTCCATCGTGTTGTAACGGACAATGCTTGCAACCATCTCACGCTCCATATGAGAAATTCCGAGAATTTCTGTAGACATAATAATTTGATATGCACACTCGCCCGGTGCACTCATACTTATAAATTTTCCACAGTCATGTAAAATGGCAGCCAGACGAAGAAGCAGACGCTCACGCTCCCCAAGGCCATGATATTTTTGCAGTAGATCAAAAAACTTGCCTGCCATCTGCTCAAGATATTCTGCATGAGCCTGATTTCCTTTGTAGCGCTTGCAGATTGTCTTTGCAGATGCAATTATGTCTTCTTCGAAATTGTATGTGATGCGTCCAAGCTTATGCTTTTCCATGTAATCAATTGCATAACCGTCACAAAGATCAGACTGCGGAATCCAGATTCTCTCTGCCTGACTTGCATCAAGAAGTGTCTGCGCCAAAATCATAACAGGAAGCACCATCGCTGCATACTCAAACGGCATGTCAAGCATCTGACTAATCTCACTTGTTGATTTTCCGCGAATCTGTGAGTACAATTTTCTGATATCCTCTGCGGTTATGCCTGGATCTCCAGTATGCTCAAGCACCTTTCTAATCTGAGAAATAAGTGTATCACCGACAAGAATCAGACTGCGGATCGTGTGATCCTTTAAGAACATTTTCTCAAAGGTCTGTACATCATTATCGATCATTTCCTTTAACACAAGCTCCACAACAGGATATTCCCATGAAAATGCAGAGAACATCTCACCAATCTTTGCCATTCCAAGACGAATATTCTGTGTAGTTGCAAGAGCTTTTTTCTCGTAGATAGAAATCTGTAAGCTTCCTGCACCAATATCAACCATAGCTGTTCCTTTTTCCGGAAGCTTGAAATCATTTTCTCTTGCAATTACACCCTTAATTCTTACATAACGCTGCTCGGAATTACTAAGCACTCGCACGCGGATTCCTGTGCGCACCTCGATCTGGTCCACGACCATTGCACAGTTTTTTGCCTCACGCACGGCACTGTTTGCAAGTGCATAATACTCTGTTATTCCATACTCAGCCAGCGTCTGCTTAAAATGAGTAAATGCATTACAGATCTGTTCTAAGACCTGTGTACTGATTCGCCCCTCTGAATAAGTATCTTTTCCTACCGGAACCATTCGGCGCAGGCTGTCAATCACCTGCATTCCCTTTCTAGGAGCAATCTCGTACACTTTCATAATCACGTCCTGTGCCCCGATCTCCATTACTGCCATACGCACTGCTGCCATAATTTCACGTCCTTTCTATTGCTTTACTGTTTTTTTAATGCCTTTTGTCCAAGCAGATAAATAATAAACTGCTGTGCACACCTTCCGCTTCTGCCTCCATGATTTAATTCCCATCTGCCTGCCTCTAACAAAAGCTCGTCTGTGTCCATTTCGATGCCATTCTTTTTTGCAAGATTGATCACGATATCATCGTACTCCTGCTTTTCTGGTGCACCATAATAGATAGTTACGCCAAAACGTGCCACCAAAGACAGCTTTTCCTGCACTGTGTCTGAAGAATGAAGCTCTGGCTTATAATCCTTTACATCATCGAAGCTTTCCTTAATTAAATGACGGCGATTACTTGTTGCATAAATCAGCACATTATCTGGTTTTGTCGCCCTCGATAACAGCCTTTAAATATTTGTACTCGATCTCAAACTCCTCAAATGACAAATCATCCATATAAATGATGAATTTATAATTGCGGCTTTTAATCTGAGAAATAATTTTTGGCAAATCTTTGAACTGATGCTTATACACCTCGATCAGACGAAGTCCCTTAGAATAAAACTCGTTCATGATTGCCTTTATGCTAGAGGATTTTCCTGTTCCGGCATCACCAAACAAAAGGCAATTGTTTGCGGCCTGTCCATTAACAAAACTAAGTGTATTATCAACTAACTTTTTCTTCTGACGCTCGTAACCTACAAGATCATCTAAATGCACATGCTCAGTACATGTGATTGGCTCGATGATCGGCTCTCCATCATTATCCTGGCCTATGCGGAATGCCTTATGAAGACCAAGCTTTCCAACACCATAATCGCGATAAAAATCTGTCAGCGTATGTAAAAAATCTTCCTCACTGTCACATGCACCAAGATTTTTTCCAAGCTCTGTGATGCTGTCGCGAATACGCTTGTTAAATACATGACCATTTGTATTAGAGTTTACATAATTCTCCAAAAGAGCTGCCAAGCTGCATCCAAATGCACGGTCTAAATCTTCAAGGCTTACTACAAACATTTCTTTCCAAAATGAAATATCTGGAAGAACAAGCTTTGACGCTTTGTGGAAAAGATATTTATCAGAATGCACAGATCAAGACCTCGTTATCTGTGATGGTGATCGATTCCACAGGCTCTGCACAGGAGGCTGCAGCAAAGAAGCTGGAAGAAGACCTTGGAATTTCCCAATATACATGCAAGTACGCTGTGCCACAGATTTTCCTGCAGTCCATAGGCTGCTGCCATCTCGATCATCTGATGGATGCAGTTTTCATAGCATTCTAAATCATCCTCGGTAAGCGCATCAATCTGTGCCTTTTTTGCCAATGTTCTCATCTGGTAAACCAGATCTTCGTGTTCAAAGTTTCTGTATAATAATAATCTGTTCATGTCATTTTCCTCTATAATGTTAACTAATACTTACCAAACTCACAATCCTTTTCGTGCAAGCACGATCGGCTTGTGAGCTTTTAACCCTAGTATTAATAATTTCCCAAGATTTTCAAGCGTGCAGCCTCTTCTTTGATGCCAAGAATCGCATTTTCTACAGCTGCATCAGCCAGATTTCCTTCGAAATCAACAAAGAAGCGATACTCAAATGGCTGCTCTGGAATCGGTCTCATGAGGAATCTCAAACATAACAGAAATCTTTGATGCATCCTTGCGGTAGCATTTTTTTCTGCTTACAATAATAAATCTTGTTGTATTAGTCTTGTTGTCATTGATTCCTTCCTCAAGAATCTCTAATCCATACAGCTTTGCCGCTGTTTCGCTTGCTATTGCAGCTGTCTTTGGATTATTTTCCTTAATGCCCTTCTGTGCAGCCATTGCCGTATTTGCCTGACTGATCTGCTGCCATGATGAATGCTCATTTAAAAATTTTCCACACTGCATAAGTCCCTGCGGATGAGAGTAAACTGTCTGAATCTTATCTATGTCTGCACCCTTTAATCCTAGCAGACAATGACGTACAGGAAGATAATACTCGCCTACAATAGTATTATCGTAGCGTGTCAAAAGATCATACACATCACCAACCTGTCCGGCACTGGAATTTTCAAGAGGCAGCACGCCAAAATCAGCTTCTTTATTTGCAACTGCCTTCATGACCTCCTCGAAGTTTGGCACATGAAAATATGTTGCCAAGTCTCCAAAATATGCCATGGAAGCAGCATGACTGTATGCTCCCTCTACTCCCTGAAATACAACAGTCGCATTTGTTTTGTCAATCTCATCCACACAGTCAAATGGAACCGGCTGAGCAACGCCCTCTTCCTTCATGATCTGATACTGACGCTTGCGGCAAATTGCCATGACCTGTGTAAACAAATCGCAGATGCCATGTTCTTTAAAACCATCCTCTGCAAGCTTTGACAAAGCTTCTAGCTTCTGGTTTTCTCTTGTTTTATCAAGCACCTTTTTATTATTCTGTATCTTGTATGCGGCTACATCCCTGCAGACATCAATTCGTTTCTGAAACAGGCGTGTGATTTCTTTATCTATCACGTCAATCTGTGCTCTTGATTCTGATAAATCTAACATATATTTTTTATTCCTCACTTATAACCTGTATTTTTGTTAATGCTATTTTGCAAGCAACTATGCTTCTCACAGTGAACTGTTTCTTATTTACTGCTCTGCGTTCAATTCTTCAAGCAGCTGTTTGATCGTGCTTTTACTTACCGGATGACGAAGCCATGGTGCAATCTGTGCCATCGGCACTAACACAAAACTTCTCTTTTCAATTTCTGGATGCGGTACAATCAGTCTCTTTGTTCCAAGGATCTGATCATCGTAGAAAAGCAAATCTAAATCAAGTGTTCTCGGTCCCCAATGAATCTTGCGCTCACGTCCTGCCTTTGCTTCAATACTCTGAAGCACATCTAAAAGTGCAAATGGCTCCAGCCAGGTACGAAGACATGCACAGCCATTTAAAAAATTTGGCTGATCAAGATAGCCATATGGCTCTGTCTCAATCCAGTCGGAAACACTTTCTATCTCAATGCCTTTTACTGCTTTTAATTCTTCAATGGCAACATCAAGATAGTTTTTCTTTTCTCCAAGATTTGAGCCAAGCGCAATATATGCAGTATGCCACTTTCTTGTTGTCTCGACTGCCACAGTTTCAAGCGGCAGACCAACAGGCGCCCACGGCTTTTCAATTTTGATTGTGATGCCGTTAATGAGCGGATTTGTCAGCAAAATTTCTTCAGCTGTAACTGCTGCTGCGCGCTCTAAGAGCTTATGGTTTTCACGCTGCAAAATCTGCGTGATCTGTCTTGAGATTGCTCCATAATTTACTGTCTTATCAAGATCATCTGTGCAGCTGCGGTTGTATCAAGAGATAAAACAGCTGACACAACAAATTTTTGTCCTAGACGCTGCTCCTCTTCATACACACCATGATGGGCAAATACTTCAAGCCCCTTTATTTCTATTTTATCCATTCTATATCAAATTTCCTTCTATATTATTAAATTTAAAGCAATGTTTTTCCAATATCATGTAGCGTTAGTTTCTAAGCAGTGCTTCTGCCATCTTAATTGCTCTCACATTTGCCTGTACATTGTGGACACGTACAAACATACAGCCCTTCTGTACTGCCCAGACGGTCGTTACCATAGTGCCTTCTTCTCTCTGGTCTGATGGCAAATCAAGTGTCAGTCCAATCATTGATTTGCGGCTTGTTCCAAGAAGCACCGGGCAGCCAAGTGTATCTAATACTTCAAGATGATTTGTGATAGCTAAATTCTGCTCATAATTTTTTGCAAAACCAACACCAGGATCGAGTATAATGGTATCCTTTGAAATTCCTGCTTTTTTTGCAATATTTAATGTCTCCTGTAAATCTGATACAACATCCTCTAAAAAGATGTTATAGTCCATTGTCTCTCGATTATGCATAAGGCATGACGGCAGCTTTGCCTTTGCAATCACTTCTGCCATTTTTTTATCTGCCTTTAATCCCCAGATATCATTGATCAGATCAGCTCCTGCCAAAATAGCTGCTTTAGCCACCTCTGACTTATAAGTATCTACGGAAATTGGAATATCAAAACGTTTCTTTAATGCCTCGATAACGGGTGCCACACGAGAAATTTCCTCTTCGTCTGAAATTCGTGTATAACCAGGTCTTGTCGATTCGCCGCCAATATCTAAGATATCTGCACCTTCTTCAATCATGCGCTGTGCATGAAAAAGTGCATCGTCCATATGATTCCAGCGTCCACCATCTGAAAATGAGTCTGGTGTAACATTTAAAATTCCCATTACGTAGGTATGACCGCTTGTCTGAAAGTCTCTGTTTCCTATTCTCATTTTTTCCTCCAACTTAGCGAACCATCATCAAAACACGATTGATCAGCTCGTCATTATTTTCAAAGACGCCTCTGCACACATATGTTAACGTCTTGGTACCTGGCTTTCTCACGCCGCGCATTGTCATGCACATATGCTCTGCTTCTATTACAACCATAACACCCTTTGGCTTTAAATGTTCCATAAGTGCATCAGCCGTCTGAGCTGTCAGCTGCTCCTGAATCTGTGGGCGCTTTGCAAATAATTCTATTGTTCTTGCCAGCTTGGAAAGTCCTGCAACTCTGCCATCTGGGATATATGCTATATGTGCTTTTCCATAAAATGGTAGCAAATGATGTTCACACACTGAATAAAGATCAATATCTTTTTCTAATATCAGCTCGTTATTCTTTGCTTCAAATGTTGTATGCAAATATTGTCCTGCATCCTGCCCCAGTCCGCCATATATTTCGCTGCACATACGTGCAACGCGGTCGGGAGTTCCTAACAGTCCCTCTCTGTTTGGATCTTCACCGATTCCTTCTAAAAACAAGCGCACAGCCTGTTCAATCTTTTCTTTATCCATAATTCCTCGTCTCTATTTTGTTTGTTTACAGCCGGTTATTGCACTTCATCCACTCTTTTACCCTTGCAAGAATTGTAAGAGTTCCGCAAACAACCACTGGATTGTTCTGTGATACAGCCGCTTCCATTGCTTTTTCAATACCATCCTCACTGTCAAATGAAGTAACCTTTAACTGTGGAAAACGCTTTTTAATTGCAACTTTTAAATCTGTGCTTTTCATCGCCCTTGGTGATGGTGGTGTCACAGTAAACACGTTTGATGCGCGACCAAATAAAATTTCAATTTCTTTTTCATAATCTTTATCTGCCAGAACACCACAGACATAGCAAATCGGCACGGCACCAAACATTTGATTTACAGACTCACGAAGGCGTCTTATGCCATCTGGATTATGCGCACCATCTAATATTATATCAGGTGAACCGCTATGAAGCTCAAAGCGTCCGCCCCAGCGTGTTTTTTCAATGCCATCATAAATGTGCTTTTTTTCAATTGGATAGCTGCGGCTAAGTACGCTTGCTGCCTGTACGGCAAGTGCAGCATTCTCAGGCTGACAACTTCCAAGCATCTTTAAATGCAGATTTTCAAATTCTCGAAAAAATACAATGCTCTCTCGCTTATCAGAAAATATCTGACGCACCTCATCGCGGTGTACCTCGTAAAGCGGCGTATCTGCTGCTTTTGCTGCTGCACGAATTGGCTCCATCGCATCTTCCTTCTGCTCGATGCAAATAACAGGTGCACCCGGCTTTATAATACCAGCCTTATGTGCTGCAATCTCGCTGATCTTATTTCCAAGGATACGGCAATGATCCATGCTAATTGATGTTATGATACTGCATACCGTTGTTGTCACAATATTTGTAGCATCCATGTCACCGCCAAGACCTGCCTCTAAAATTGCCAGCTCGCAGCCTTTCTTCGCAAAATACCAAAACGCCAATGCTGTTTCCTGTTCAAAAGCAGTAGGTGTTTCGCCGTCAAGACTTGCTGCAGCCTCTGCCACTGCTGTCATACCTTTTGCATATTCGCTTTCACTTATACAGCTCCCACATGCGAAATACTGCTCTGTGCTTGAAAATACAGCCGGAGATGTATATCTTCCTACTTTAATTCCTGCCTCAGATAAGATTGAAGTGAGATAGGCAGCTGTTGATCCCTTGCCGTTTGTTCCTGCAACCTGAATAAATTTGACTTTATCCTGCGGATTATTAAGTTTAGCCATCAGATGGCACATTGTGTCAAGTCCCAGAACGATTCCCTTTTGACTTCGCACCTTTTCCAGATAATTTTGTGCTTCCAAAAAGTCCATGGAGTCCCCCTTTCAAGGTTTTTGTCAGATAGATTGAACTTTTGACCATGCTACTATAATTTCATTTTAGTAAAGAGGGCAGATCATACCAGATGTCTGCCCTCTAAATATGTTTATATATATTTTTTGTTAGTTTACAATCACCCCAGCCCCAGCGCCTGCTTTGCAAGCTTGTCAGCATAATCATTATATTTGTCTCCTGAATGGCCTGTCACCTTTTGGAAGCGAACCGAGACTTTTTCTTTTGCTTCGTCGTAATAAGCTTTATAGGCAATTGTTCCTTCTTTATTTGTTTTCCATATACCAAGAGGCCATTTTGCAATACCTTCATAATCGTGATAAATGACTAATCGCTTCTTATTATTTGCAATAGCATACTCCATAGCGGCTCTTGCTCCCATGATCTCACCTGCTACGTTTCTCATACCTGCAAGGCTTGGATCAGAAAAGCTTTTGTTAAAGGTTTTTTCTTCGCCATTTTCCAATATTACCATTCCATAGGAGAAACGCTTGGTGGACTGATCGTAGCTTCCATCGACGTAGGCAACTAGTTCTGGCTCGTTTGATATGGTCTGTGTGATTTGTTTGGTAGCAATTGACGAATTTGTATTATTAGATGGCTGTTTAGGATCTTCATCGAATGGCAGCTTATTTTCACCTTCCATCCCAAGCTCCATGAATCCTTTTGCGCCTTCCATTGTTGGAAAGCTTTTATATTCCGCACATGGAAAGCCATGCACCTGCGCACGGCACTCGTCCCATGTGGTAAAAATTCCGGTCTTACGTCCTTTGCGGACGGCATAAAATTTCTTCGGCATATTTTTCCTTTCTTGTTTGTGGGGCTTACTATAAGCCTATGAATTGCTTCATTGCTTCGCAATTCTCGCAATTCTAAAACCATTCGGATTCGCTGATTTTCTTTGAAAATCGCTGCATCCTCATGGTTTTGCGGGGCTCAAGCTCAAAATCCTCATTGTGCAAGCACAATCGGATTTTGTAGCTTTTTCCCCTAGGCTTACTCCACACTTTTTAATGATTCAATCATATCTATCTTTTTAAGTTGGAAATACATAACACCATTT
>OODB01001793.1_pt1 | contig 13755 bp, 10 predicted proteins | sample 1671721 | NCBI WGS metagenome assembly OODB01 (sample SAMN06348185, study PRJEB24527) | human gut metagenome | biome: human gut; feature: ankylosing spondylitis patient; material: feces | host: Homo sapiens | place: China | collected 2015-10
GTTTCGTTTGTATACTTTTTTCAATAAAAATCTCCATTGGGTTCGAATTTCCATACCCAATGGTGATTATTCTCCTCAATTTGTATCCAAGTGCCCCATAAGGTTTTTGCATCATAGATATAGAATATATTACTGATTATTTGAAAAAACAGCATTCAAGTCTCTTTTTACGGAGAGAGGAGAACATGAATGCTGAATGAAAAATGATATTGAAAGGTCTGATTTTACTCTTTTTACAATCTTGTTGGTAGAGTTTAGAATGCTACACCTAACCGAATCAGTACGTTGCTTGTATTTGATTCCCAAGTTTTGATAAATCCGCGTTGATAGGTAATGTCGAAATTGAAACGGTCGTACCATATGCCTACGCCGATATTCATTCCTGCGTCAAAACGTTTCCAGTCATCCCAATCTCCAATTTTCACGGTAGTTTCTTCTGTTTTACCATTGTAGTCCTCTTTTTCGGTGATTTTTCCTAAGTAGTCACAACTTACATAGGCTCCGAGATGTGCGTCTAGTGCAATATTATTTGTGATGTTGTACTTATATCCGAATGTAAACGGAGAAATTTGTACGTTGTGTGCTATTTGGCTGATTTCGTAATCATCTTCAGAGTATCCCCAACCACGAGAGCCAAGGCCGAATTCCATCCCCCAATAGGTTCCTATGCTTCCCATCGGTTTCTGAAAGCCATATATGAAGTTGTAACCAAGTTTGCTACCACTTTCATCATCGTCTCCTGTCATTTTCATAACGTTTAAGCCACCGCGTAAGAACCACTGCTTGTTAGACTGTTGTTTTTCTGTTCTTACAATGGAACTTCTGGATGATACGATCTGTGCCTGTGTGCCTACACATAAGAGAAGTGCGGCTACGATTGATAATACTTTTTTCATTGTTTCTTATGTTTTAATAGTTAATTATTGGTTTTTACGACCGGTGCTATTACCCCTTTCTCATCCGTAGGAGCGAGTTTCTTTATCCTTATCCATTCATAATCGTCCTTAGTGGCGGTGTACCATTTACTAAAAACGGCAGGGAAGCCTACCACCGTTACTGTGTAGCCTCCTTCATCGTTAGTTTCCACTTTATAGGTGGCTGCCATGATAACGTCGCTACCGGCATCTTCGTTGGCTTTATAAGTAGCCCATGAACGGACATTGCCCAAGTCTCCTTTCAATCCGATTTCTACTTCTTCACGTGTGAACTTATAGGTGAATACTTGTCGTTTGGGAGTCTCTCCTCCCAGCAGCCTGACTTCCGCTACTACAGGTTTTACACATACTTCGCTTACTGCATCACCTGCACGCGATTGTGCGTCACGAAACTGAAATGTAGACTTTTGAGCATAGCTCTCCAATGTACAACCGAGAATCAATGCAATTAATAGAATTAGTTTTTTCATCTTCATCATTCTGTGAGTTTTGTTAATATGTCGCAAAGGTATGTGAAAGGAACATAACAAAGGGGAAACGGGTAGTTCCTAAAGGGTGACAAATATGTCGCCTATTTGGAGACAGTGTTCGTAGGAGGGATGAGGTTGATCGTATCGGACAAATCTCTGAAGAAGTCGTGATTGAGGATGCAGGATATACGCCAAAGCAATTGGATATCAATATTCTCTTTGTGGAATATTTTATAGACATTGGGACGGGTACAACACAATTGGGCAGCGAACCAAGTGACGCTACGTCCTTGGTCGTGAAGAATACGTTCGATAAGCTGTCCTGCATGAATCATATCCATACAACTCTGTGTGTTTCGCCCAGATTCCCGTAGGTGAACTAATTTTAGTAAATGTAACTTTGGAAGAATATATATGAAAAAGGCGCGGGAATCTTACCTTCGTCCGTTCCGTGTTCAAGGCCTTCGCAATGCCAGCTACCGGGAACGAACAACGCAGAAAGCCCACGCCGATATGTACAACACCCGCAGCCTCTCTTTGTTTTTCAAAGCGAGGCACGGATGTATATAAGCACACATCAGGAGGACGTCTTCGTTGCAGCTCGTCATTCCGGTAGAACGAAATTTGCGAAGTTTTGAACACCAATGACAAACGCTTGTAAACGTCTTCTCAATATAAAAACGGCTCCCCCTCACCACCCGAAGGCTTTCTGCGGAAGAGTCCGTTGCAAATGTAAATAAAAAAATGAGATTATGATAGGATAGGAGGGAATATATGCTTTGAATTATACGATTTATGTAATTCAAAGCATATAATCAGAGTCATTTATGAGATATCCTAGAATACTTTAAACTCGTATCCTTCTGCTTTTAGGAATTCGATGGCACGGGGTAGGGCATATTGCAAATTCCCGTTGTTCCAAGATTTCAGTGAGTCGTGGAAGGTAATGATAGAGCCGTTACGTACATAGTGTTTCACGTTGTCCAATACCTGTTCGGGACGTATACATTTACTGTAATCGCGGGTTACGAGGTCCCACATGATGATGCGATAGTGGTGGCGAAGCGTATAGTACTGCCGGAAACCCATATGCCCGTGTGGCGGACGGAACAGGTCTGAATGGATAATCTCGTCTACTTTCTTGGCATTTGCCAGATAGTCCGGATTGGAATACTCAAATCCGCGAATATGGTTGAATGTGTGGTTGCCGATGCGGTGTCCGCGCTCTACTACCATTCGATATTCATCCGGGTGCTTGCGTATATTGTCGCCTACCATGAAAAAGGTAGCTTTGATGTGGTGTTTTTCCAATAAATCCAATATCCAAGGAGTAACCTCCGGGATGGGTCCGTCATCGAAAGTCAGATAGACTGCCCGTACGTTCGGATCCATCCGGAAGATAGCTTGTGGATACAACGCCCGGAAAAGCCAAGGTGGTTGTTCTATAAACATTGTACTAAATTACTATTTCCCTTTCATTCTCGTCACATACTCGTTGTATAATTGGTCGAGTTGCTCGGAGTAATGTTTTGCGAGTTTTTCTGATTTGTATTTCTCCATTAAGCGAATTTCCGCGTCAAGCAAGCTTGCGTTATATACGAAATTCTCTCCGGCAATGGCAAGCTGGTTATCGTTCAGACTGAGATACCAGATCATATATTCGAGTGACTTGTTGGCAAGGTCGTCAATGATCTTGTTGGCCTTCTCGTTCTGACCTAATTGATAGTAAGATTCTGCCATTTGGAAAGCACCGTTTGCCCAGTCATACGGCACGTTGTAAGCCGGAATCACCTTTTCTGCATAGTCGAGCGCAGCGAGTGCTTTATCTTTCTTGCCCTCTTTGATGAGCTGCCCTACGAGTTGCGTGAAGATGCGACGATGTGTGTAGCACATACGCATCACGTTCTCGTCGATGTATATGCCCGGCTGGTCGATGCCACCGAACTTGAACTTTTTCATCAGGTTGCCGTACATCTTTTCGCTGTCAATCTTGCTGTCCAGCTTTTCCGTATCGAACGGAGTGAAGCGGTAAGCGAGACCTTCCTGCGTGAAGTGATTGCCCATGCCCAAATGGTTCTCTCCGCCTACGGTGATTGCCATATAGATAGGACGTTCCCAGTTGGCGTTAGCGAGCATTTCGAGCATCATCAGTTCATTCTTGTAGAGCGCACGTTTCGGGCTTCCGTTGGCGTCTCTGAGGGTGATCGTCATATATTCGGGGATAGAGTCGCCCAAAGCTTCCGGTATCTTCATGCCGGAGCGGCGTACAGCTTCTTCGTCTATCTTCATCACGATACTGTCTGTTGGAATCAGCGGGAGCTGTATATCCTTTCCGGTCTTTTTGAGAAGCTCCTTCAGCTGGTCGTTCTTGCCGAGCATCCAGCGGTTGATGATTTCCTTCAGTTCATAGGGGTTCTCACCGAAGATGGAGTGTACGAGCGATAATATGGTCGTATCTCCTTTGGCAGCCAATTCGTTAGCTTGCTTGAAGTAACTGTCGATGAAGGCTTTCATTTCCGGGCGTACCGGGATATATTCATTTTGTCCTTCCACATATTCCACACGGTCCCAAGTGATAGGGAGCGATGGAGAATCGTATGCCGGACGCTTCATCTGGTCGATGTACCAATCCGTTTGCAGGTAGCTTAGGTTGCAGGTACGGGCATCTGTGCGGAAGCCTTCTGTTTCCTGATTGTACCACAAGGGGAATGTATCGTTATCACCGTTGGTGAAGATAATTGGATTGCCGGTTTCTTGCAGAGACATCAGATAGTTCTGTCCGAAGTCACGTGCCACAAAACGGCCACTACGGTCGTGATCATCCCACGTCTGGCTTGCCATTTGTATGGGGACAAGCAAACAGATGATGGAAAGGATGCACGCCATTGCCGCAGACGGTTTGTACGGGATGTAAGTTTCGTATAGCGAGTCGAGCTTATATTGCAGCTCGGCCTCTTCTTCTTCCGTGATAAACTTCGCTCTTTTCTCTTCCAGCGTTTTTCTAATCTTCTCGGCTTCTTCTTCCGTAGCTCCTGCGATGAGGCGTTGTTCGGGTTTCATTCTTGAGCACCACTGAATCAGTCCTGCCACTCCCATACCGACCCAGATAGCGAAAGCATAGAACGAACCGGCATACGCATAGTCACGTTCACGAGGCTGTGCGGGTGTCTGGTTGAGGTAGAGCACGATGGCGATACCTGTCATGAAGAACAGGAAGAATACTACCCAGAATTGCTGGATACCACGCTGGTTGCGGTAAGCCTGCCAGAAGAGTCCGATCAATCCGAGAATCAACGGCAGACAGTAGAATACATTGTGCCCTTTGTTGTTCTTGAGATCTTGCGGAAGCAATTCCTGGTTGCCTACAAGTATGTTATCTATGAACGGGATACCGGTGATCCAGTTGCCGTGTTCTATCTCCCCGCTACCCTGTATGTCATTCTGCCGTCCGGCAAAGTTCCACATGAAATAACGCCAGTACATGAAGTTCAACTGGTAGGTGAAGAAGAATTTGATATTTTCCCACTGGGTAGGCATATTTACCATTACCATTTCCCCGCATTGGTCGTATGGCACATCATGGCCTTTCACGTCCACCCATTGCTTGTAAAGTTGGGCGTGTGAGGAACTGTACATACGCGGGAAAAGCATATTCTGCGCATATTCGTACTCGATACGTCCCGGAAGTTCGATGTAAGAGTCTTTCTCGTCGGGAGAAATCTTCTCTTTGCGGACATACTTGCTGCCCGTTTCCGACTGGCGAGGGATGCAATAGCCGTCTTTTACGTCAAGCGCTACTTTTGAAGAGAAAGCAGGACCGTAGAAAAGCGGACGTGTCCCGTATTGCTCACGGCCGAGATATTCGCCTAGCGTGAAGATGTCTTCCGGCGAGTTCTGATCCATCGGAGTGTTGGCGGTGGAACGGATGACAATCAGCGCGTATGAAGAATATCCGATTACGATCATCATGGTGCATAGCATGGCTGTATTCATGGTACGTGCGGAAATACGCCATTTCTCTTTGATTTTAGCCTGTACGTTCGGAGCAAGATAAATGCCCAAAGCGGCAATAACCAGAATACCGATAACGATACTGCTTGGGCCATGACCGTAGAACGGGATACCCAGCAAGGCAATCGTCAAGATGAATGAAATAGCCATGCGCGTCTTGTCCTTTTCGGTGTAGCTTTCGTATACTCCCCAAATCAAGGCGGCTGCAAGCAGGACGATATAAACTACAACGCCGGAATTGAACGACATTCCGAGTCCGTTGACAAACAGCAGTTCGAACCATCCGCCTACTTTCACAATACCCGGCACAATGCCGTAGAGCACGGCGGCTACTAATACGCCTGAACCGAGTAGGGCTATAAAAGAGCCTTTTGCAGTAGCGCTCGGAGTTTTCTTGTAGTAGTATACCAGTACGATGGCAGGCAGACAGAGCAGGTTCAGCAAATGTACACCGATACTTAAGCCAGTCAGATAAGCGATCAGGATAATCCAGCGGTCGCTGTGCGGTTGGTCGGCCACGTCTTCCCATTTCAAAATCAGCCAGAAAACGACTGCGGTGAACAGGGAGGAGAAAGCGTATACTTCACCTTCTACGGCGGAGAACCAGAATGTGTCGCTGAATGTATATACCAGTGCACCGACCAGCCCGCTGCCCATAATGGTGATAAGCTGCCCTTTGGTAATGTTGTTCTCGTCGGTGATGATAAGCTTGCGAACCAGATGGGTAATACTCCAGAAAAGGAACAGGATACAGGCACCGCTCATCAGGGCGCTCATGTAGTTCACCATTTTCGCAACTGTCGTTACGTCAGAAGCGAACTGTGTAAAAAGATTCGCCATCAGCATGAAGAAAGGCGCGCCGGGCGGGTGTCCGACTTCCAATTTATAGCCGGTAGTTATAAACTCAGGGCAATCCCAGAAACTTGCGGTCGGTTCTATCGTCATGCAGTAGACTGTTGCCGCAATGATGAATGTAAGCCAACCCATGAGGTTGTTTACGGTTCTGTACTGTTTCATTAGCACTATGGTAGTTTATTCGTTAAAAACAAGTTATGCAGTCGCAAAGATAGTGATTTAACTGCATAATGCAGAAGAAAGTAAGATTTATTAAGTATAAGGGAAACTCTTTGATAGTTAATGATGGTGATGATGCTCTCCTAAAATCCGGTGAGGCAATGTGCCGTGTCCCAATAGCTCGATAGGGCAGTTGAAGTTTCTTTCCAGCCATTCCGTAGTAACGCCTGTATCCGGATGGTAATCCAGCGTTTCGTTGACGCAAGCGATAGATTTTACCTGTTGCAATACAGTGCCGATGTCGTGACTGACAAGGATAATGGCACATTCTTTATTGATTTCAGCCAATAACTCATAAAGACGCGCTTCGAAACGTTTGTCGATATACGTGCTGGGTTCATCGAGAATCAATACCGCAGGGTCGGAGATAATAGCCCGTCCCAGCAAGGCACGTTGCAGTTGTCCGCCGCTTAATTGTCCGATAGAACGGTGTTCTAGCCCTTCCAGTCCCATACGGGAGATAATCTGTTTGCCTTTCTCTTTCTGTTCGGAAGTGAATCGGGAGGTGAGAGACTTTTGTATGCTCAATCCTGACAGGATCACTTCTTCCACCGAAATAGGAAATTTTTTGTCTATGGTGCTGTACTGGGGAAGATAGCCGAGTGAGGGCTGAATATCAGCCCCTTTTGTGGCAGGGATGTGTAAAATAATCTCTCCCCCTGTCGGTTTCAGCAGACCGAGGATACACTTGATAAGTGTTGTCTTACCACCTCCGTTGGGACCGATAATACCTAAGAAATCACGTTCGTAGACGTTCAGATTGACGTCATGGAGAACAGTGCGGCCGTCATATCCGGCGGATAGGTTCTTTATTTCGATGATTGGTTTCATTGCTTGAAATGGCTAGGCAGGTTCTTGATTCTTCTATTTTGCTTCAGCTTGCGGAGCAAGTGCTTGGGCTACGTTCAGCATTTCTTCTTCCCAATCATAGCTTAACGGATTGATGGGGACAACTTTCGTTCCGGTTTGCTGCGCGATGGTTTCCGCATTGCGCTTGTCAAACTCCGGTTGTACAAAGATGACCTGTACGTTTTCTGCCCGACATAGATCTATTAATTCCTTCAAATGAGCAGGGGAGGGTTCTTTTCCTCCTTCTTCGATAGAAATCTGGTGCAGTCCGTAGTCGCGGGCGAAGTAGGAGAGAGCCGGATGATAGATCATAAAGGCTTTGGCTGCCTCCGGTGAAGAAAGTTGTTGGCGAATCAGGCTGTCGGTATGTTGTATACGTTGGCAGAGAGAGTCGTAGCGAGCCATATAATAGGCGTCATTGGCTTTATCCAATTGGCTGAGGGCTTTATAGGTATTTCCTGCAATAATTAATGCATTGGCGGTAGAATTCCATATATGCGGTTCTACAGCATGGATATGGTCGTCGTGGGGGCTATGTCCGTTTCCATGTCCGTGGTCGTTATTGTTCAAGATAAGGTCGATTCCTTTGGAAGTATCGAATACCTGAATATGGGGCGTATTGTTCATCAAGCGGTCCATCCAGGTTTGCTCGAAGCCGATATATCCGATGCGGAAGTAGGCTTTGCTATCCCCTAAAGAAACAAGTTGCTGGGGAACCGGATCGTATGTTTCCGGGCTGGAACCTTTGGGAACCATGCTGAGTACTTTGAACTTATCTCCCGCAATGGCTTCGGTGAAGTAACGTTGAGGCTCCAACGTAACCGTAATTACAGGTTTCTCTTCATAACTGTTGGTTTGGGACGGGCGTCCGGCACAGGCTGCCAATAATAGGCAGACACTTCCCAATAATAGGTTTCTTATATCTTTTAGTTGTTTCTTCATTGCTCTTTCTATTTCGTGATTTTCTATCTTATTTCTCATTTCTTGTTTTTCGGGCGCGCAATATCTCCCGTTTTCCTCCCGGAGGTCCCGGAAGGCGTTCTACTGTGAATCCGGCTGTTTGTAACATTCTCCGGACAACCCCTTTGGCACAATAGGTAGTCAGGATCCCGCCTTCGTCTAATAAAACGTGAAGACAGTTGAATAGTTCTTGCGACCACATTTCCGGTTGCTTTTCGGGGGCGAAAGCGTCGAAGTAAACCAAATCGAATTGGAAGTTGAAAGTGCTTTCAACTTCCAATTGATTTGCGTCCTTTTCCATTTTCCGCAGGATGAAATGGGGAGTGAGTTGTACGTCTTCTTGCCAGGGAGATGTGTGGAGTTGTTTGAATAGCTCGATGGATGGTTGCAGTTCACCGTTTACCAATAATTGTTCGTCATTGCGGACATATCCGAGCTCTTCCACTGTCTGCCATTCCAAAGGATATAATTCCAATCCGGTGTAATGTATATGTCGGCCGCTCTGTTCGGCCTCTTCGAGGGTGAGCCATGCGTTTAATCCGGTGCCGAAACCTACCTCAAGAATACGTGGGGCGGTGGAAGCAGAAGCCTTCAGTCCCATCTCAATAAAGATATGTTGAGATTCCGTGCGTGCTCCTTTCGTCGAATGATAATGTTCATTCAATTCCGGAACAAACAGGGTAGCGCTCCCATCATCGGTTTTCTCAATAATTCTTTTCATCACTCACTCTAATGTTTTGTTATCTAATATTCTTACATTCTTATGTTGCCACTGCATCCCATGCGCTTTCGAGCACATATAGGAGAAGGATATAACGTATTAGTTTGCCGAGAAACATAGAACCTACCGTAATCCATGTGTTGCTCCGCATAAATCCCAGTGCGATGGCAATCACTTCCCCTATGGCGGGGAGGAAGGCGAAGAATGCCATCATGGCTCCTTTCCCTTGCAGGAAGTTTACCATCTTGTCTACTTTTTCTTTCTTTACCTTGAAATATTTCTCAATCCAGGCGATTTTGCCTAAGCGTCCCATGTAATAACATGTCATTCCTCCGGCGGTATTCCCCAAAGTGGCGGACAACAGACAGGCGATAGGAGGCAAGCCAAGCTTGATTAAGGCTACCAATACCAGTTCGGAACTGAAAGGCACGATGCTCCCAGCCAGTAAAGCCGAGATGAATAATCCCGGGAGTCCCCATTCTATGAGGAGTTGTATCGTTGAATCTATAAAAGCGTCCATATATTAAAAGCGAATAAGAGGATGAGACCGACCAATGAAATGATGAAAAACACATTCGAACTTTTACTATTGGTCAGTACAAAGAAATGTCCGATCAGGATGCTGTTGCTTATGATAAGCAAAGGCAATAGGGCACTGCAATATATCGGTTGCAGGGCAATCAGCAGGAACAGGAAAATCGTCAGGTCTATCAGGAATTGGAGATAGGCGCGTGTGCGTATCTTATCCTCAAATCCGGCGGCGATGCAATGGACGGCACTGACGATGAACATCACCAACAGATAGCCGAGTATTGCCAGTTCCCAAGGCTGGAGGATTTGCAGGTTGAAGAATTCCCCGATAGTTAGTAGCTGATTGAAAGGGCGATAGAACAACTCCATCTCGTTGTAGAAGAAGGCGTGTCCGAACAGCATCCAGTATGGCAGCATCCATCCGAGCAGCGCACCGCAGAAACTACGCGGAGTGAGCGACTGGAAACGGTAGGCTTCGAGCAACCAAAGCACCGAGAGGATGGTGAACTGTGGGAACAGAATACTTCCCGCTCCGATAAAGAAGAAGGAGTAGAATAAATAACCCGCAGCTTGAGTTTGCTGATAGCTTTTAAACAGAAAATAAATGGAAATGAGAAAGCCCAGGGCAACAATATCTCCTGTATATAGGTAATGCATTTTCGGGCAGACGGTGACCAGCAGGAAATAGATAGCTGTCTGCATGGAAGCCCTCATACGGATAATGCCGAACTGATTGTTCAGTTCTATTAAGAAATAGCCGATAATGGCGTAGATTAGGAAGCTGACGATCTGTTCCGCCCAGCCCGGAAGCAGGAAGCTCTGTATGGATTGCCAGAAGAAAGGCTGGTTGTCCTGTGTGGGGATGGATGCGAGTTGGGGAAATAAAAAGGAGGTCGACACCCAGCAAAGAGTGCAGATAAGGGTAACGGCAGGCAGGGTGAACCGTCCTGCCGTTACTTGATTCTGTAACCTTTTATTTCTCATTCGTCTATTATAAATCGAATCCGATATCGCGGCGGAAGTACTTCTTGTCGAAGTTGATCATATCCGCCACCTTATAGCTCTGCGCCAATGCTTCTTCTTTGGTTGCACCGTAAGAGCAAACGGCGATGACACGTCCTCCGTTTGTCATTACCTGCCCGTCTTTCATTGCTGTTCCGGCATGAAAGATGATACTGTCCGTAGCGGCAGCTTGTTCCAGCCCGCTGATGGGGAATCCTTTTTCGTAGGCTTCCGGGTATCCGCCACTGACGAGAATGACACAACCGGCTGAACGTGGATCCATAACCAATGTCTTTTCGTTCAGATTGCCTGCGGCAGTGCCTTCAAGCAGTTCAACGAGATCACTTTGGATACGGAGCATGACGCTTTCTGTTTCCGGATCGCCCATACGGACGTTGTATTCGATAACCATCGGCTCGCCTTTTACGTTGATAAGTCCGAGGAAGATGAAACCTTTGTAGGTGATGTTTTCTTCTTTCAGTCCGTTGATTGTCGGTTCGATAATACGTGTGCGTACTTTTTCCATGAACACTTCATCGGCGAACGGAACGGGGGTTACACTGCCCATACCGCCTGTATTCAGTCCTTTATCGCCTTCGCCGATGCGTTTGTAGTCTTTGGCAACGGGGAGGACCTTATAGTTTTCTCCATCTGTCAGTACGAACACGGAGCACTCGATACCACTTAGGAATTCTTCGATGACAACAGTTGCAGATGCAGAGCCGAACATACCGCCGAGCATTTCTTTCAGTTCTTTCTTCGCTTCATCCAGAGTAGGAAGGATAAGAACACCTTTCCCGGCACAAAGTCCGTCGGCTTTCAGTACGTAAGGAGCTTCCAGTGCTTCGAGGAAGGCCAGACCTTCTTCGATGTTGGTGGAAGTAATGCTCTTATAACGGGCTGTCGGGATATGATGACGCATCATAAAGCCTTTTGCAAATTCCTTGCTTCCTTCCAGCTGTGCTCCCTGTGCGGAAGGACCGATAACGGCAATATGTTTTAACTCCGGGCGATTCTGGAAATAGTCATAGATTCCTTCTACCAACGGATCTTCGGGACCCACTACTACCATTTCGATGTTTTCTTTCAAGGCGAAAGTACTGATAGCGTCAAAATCAGTTGCTTTGATATTGACATTCTCACCTACGGCAGTTGTTCCGGCATTACCCGGTGCAATGTATAGTTTTTCAACTTTCGGACTTTGGGTTATTTTCCATGCAAGTGCATGTTCGCGGCCACCCGAGCCTAGTAATAATATCTTCATAATGAGTTGGTATTATAGATGTTCTTCAAAATATCGGGTAATTTTCTCGTGCAAATGTACGCGGTCACGGCCCATTACGTTGTGTTTATGGCACGGGTAAATGAACAGGTCGGGATAGGTGCGTGCGTCTACGCAGGCTTTCATGAACGATAGGGTGTGCTGCGGCACACAGGTGTCATCATGATCGTCATGGATAATCAACAGATGGCCTTTCAGCTGTCCGGCTAAGTTCTTCAAATTACACTCCTTGTAGCCTTCCGGATTCGTTTCGGGTGTATCCATATAACGTTCGCCGTACATTATTTCGTAGTACCCCCAGTCTATCACAGGACCTCCGGCAACACCTACTTTGAATATTTCCGGATAGCGGAGAAGCAGGGCAGTAGTCATGTGTCCTCCGAAACTCCATCCATGTACGCCGATACGCTCACTGTCCACGTAAGGTAGGGATTTCAGATATTCTATACCTTTTACTTGGTCTTTGCCTTCTTCCACACCGAGACGCCGGAAAGTAGCGTTCTCAAATGCTAGTCCACGGTTACTGCTGCCACGATTGTCGATGGTGAACATGATATAACCTTTATTTGCCATATAAGTATCCCACCCGCGTGCACCGTTCTGCCATCCTCCGGTGACACATTGTGCATGAGGACCTCCGTAGACATAGACAATGACCGGGTATTTCTTGCTTGAATCGAAGTCTGCCGGTTTCATGATTCGGAAATGCAGGTCGGTAGTGCCATCGGATGCTTTGATTGTTCCGGTTTCGATACTTGGCATTTGGTAACCTTCGTAAGGACTTTTGGCGGTTAGCAGATTGACGGTTTCTTTGAACTTCTTTGTGTCTACCAGATTGATAATGCGGGGTTGGTCTTTGGTCGAATAACGGTCGATAAGATATGTGCCGGATGCATTGAGCAGTCCGTTATGTTCGCTTTCTTGAGAGGTACTGAATGGCTGATTCATCTTTCCGTTGGCGGTGTTAACGGCGAAATGTCCGCTCTTCAACCCCTCTATGGCAGTGAAGATGATATCTTTGCGTTTGGTATTGAATCCCAGAATCTCACTTACCAACCAATCTCCTTTAGTTAGTTGTTTTACCTTACAGTATTGACGGTATGTGCCACCGTTGGCAGAAGTATGTGTTTCGGGATATATCTTGGTGCGTGTATCGAAGAGATAAAGGTGGTTGTAGCCATCCCGCTGACTTTGGTAGATGAACTTGGTGTCATCCCATGGCAAGAATACGATTGGATTTTGCGGTTCGACGTATTTGGGATGTGTCTCTTCATATAAAGTCTGCATCAGCTCACCTGTCTCTGCATTATATTGGCAGAGTTTGGCATGGTTCTGATCGCGGTTTACCTCTATGAGATAAAGACTTTTTTCGTCCGGTGCCCAACTGATATTGGTGAAATAACGATTGGTGGGATCGCCTGTATTCAAGTAAATGTTTTTATCGGTAGAAGGGTTATAAATACCGACTTGTACCTTGTGGCTGGTCATTCCGGCCATCGGATAACGTATGTTATTTACTTCTCCTACACGTGCTGTGATGTCTACAAGCGGATATTGAGTCACCATACTTTCGTCCATACGGTAGAAAGCGAGCAGGTTGCCTTTCGGGCTCCAGAAAGTGCCTTTGTTGATACCAAATTCATTCCGGTGTACAGTCTGTCCGCAAACGATGCCTTCGGGTTCATTGGTTACTGCTTTCTCATTCACATATAGATTGTTATCTATCGTGTAAGCCACATTTCCACTGGCTGCGCAATAGTCTTCATTATTTGCCCCGTCCTTTGGTTTGAAAGTGCTGACAACCTGATTGTTCTTGAAATTATATACAATGAACTTTCCTGCTATCGTGAATAGCATTTGTGCCTTGTCTGTCCATGGAAAACGGACGGAATACAGGTGTGATAATTTTCCTGCCTTCCT
>OODB01001797.1_pt1 | contig 13713 bp, 12 predicted proteins | sample 1671721 | NCBI WGS metagenome assembly OODB01 (sample SAMN06348185, study PRJEB24527) | human gut metagenome | biome: human gut; feature: ankylosing spondylitis patient; material: feces | host: Homo sapiens | place: China | collected 2015-10
ATTGTTTTTTCCACAGAACCACCTCCTCGCTCTAATTATACTCCCGCAGGAGTATGCATGCAAGAGCTTTATATGAGAATTACGCTATGCACAACACACGATGTTTTCTGTTTTTATATTATCGATTGGTTTCCCGCAAAAAATTTTCCATCTGGATGACATTGCTGCGGAAAGTTTCATCAAAAACGTCCAGAGCTTTTTCTCTTTGCTGCACAGTAGCCGCTGTTTCCAGCAGCAAAAACGGAAGCTTGCAGAAATCATCGACGGCAAGGCCATATCCCTTAGTTGCATCCGCACAGGCCCGGGCGCAAAAAGTGTACAGATTTTCCCACCAAGCAGGGCTGTTTTCTTTTCTGGATTCCAGAAAAAAATGGATTAAAGCGTACTCAGCCCGGTTTGCACACCGTTCCACAAAAAGCCGTAAAACGTCCGGATCGTGAGGCCCAGGCTCCCGACAATACTGCCACACGATATGCTGCGGGATTTCCTGGCAATTTTGCAGCGTATAAAGCAGCAACCGCTTGGCAGCGGTGTTCTTAGGCTCCTGGTTTAGGTCGTCGAAACACTGATCCAAAATTCCATAGGCCTGCTCTGGCATATACTGCCGTTGGAAAAGGTAGGCATGGACATCGAGATTTCCCTTGATGCACAGCTCAGCCAGAATATGGGCAGCATTACGAACAAGATCCTGCTCCGTTTCGCTCTGCTCAAACGCCCAGATCAGACAGGCACGGCACTCTTCCGGATGGACTGGGTAAAGCTGCATGATAAACCATCCGGATGTATAGTGTATAATGCAACGCGGATCTTGCTGCAAAACTTCCCAATAGCCTTCGCAGGCAAAAGGCTTGTCTACTCTACTGACTGCTGCAAGTGCATCTATCACGGCATAGCGAACCGAAGGATGCGGATCCTGAAGACCATGCTCGAGGACGGTCTTCCAATCCTCTACTTTTTCCGGGTACTTCCATAAAGTTTCTGCGATCGTTCGGAACGCATACCCCCGGATGCTGTTCAGCACGTTGTCCTGGAGACACTGACAGGATTTGTTCTGTGGGTCGTTACTCGATGTTATATTGTACATGTTTTCCTGCGGGTTTTTATGCGCAACAGCCAGAAAGCGCAGACGCTGATAGCTTTCAGCAGACCAAGGGGCGTCCGGGTGGTTGATCAGTAAACCGCAAAATCCTGAAGCCAGCTCATACTCCATCTCCGCTGTCATGCAACGTGTGAATTTTTCTGCAATAGCTTCAACAGTTTCAAACCCGACCGCATCAAATACTTCTTTTTTGGCGAATACATTCAGAATTGCCGCCGAATAATGCGCATCAATCTGCTCGGGTAGTTTTTCTGCAATACCAGCCAGCCGCAAAGGCTCTGTGACGAAAAAGTTTTCCAGTGTCCGGGCAAACTCTCTGGGAGAGGATTCCAGTCCCGGCCGATGGAAGTACTGCTGAATGGTACCACGAGGTGATAGATGCGGCATGTCAGAAGTGAGCAATCGGATCCATGCCGCATCGCTCAGCTTTTCTGCATGATCTGCAATGGACGAACGAACGATATAGCTTTCTATGAGTCCTCCTTTTTTATACCATACATCTCCAAAACCCTGTTCTTTCCGACGCTGCAGCACAGCTTGCAGCGCTTTGCTTTTGCTTCTGGCTGGATCCATCGCGGGCAAAAGCGCTTCCTGCAGGCTACCCCAGTAGGGCCAATACGCTTTCAAGCTGAACCGATCTCGTGCATTTTCCAGCATATCGGGAGAGTGATAGGAAACAACGCGCTGCTCCATTTGGTCAAATTGGGCATCGGACCAGAAGGGAGAAAACTTTTTCAACACCTCTGCCGCATAGGTCATCATCCGCTCTTCCGGGCTCGTTGTGTCTAGAAAGTGTTCCGGGAACTGCTCCATCAGCCATTGATAGGCTAGCGTGGCGTCTCGTTCCGGTAAAAGCAGGAGCGTTTTTAAGATCCATTCATGTTCCAGCCAAGATACTGTATGCAGGTGATTCACTACAAAGTTTTCTACATACGGCAGATCCTGCTGTACCAGCTGCTGCAACGAATCCTGTATCAGCTTTACGTAGCAGCGCACACCATCGTAATGTCTATTATATGCTCGCCATTGCATCCAAACCTCCTCCCCTTTGGATGCCTCAATTACCAACGGACACAGAGCTTCCAGTACACTCTTGGGGCGTTTCTGGGAAAGTTCCATGAATTTTGGTGCGATATATTCCTGATGTGACAATGTTTGTCCAAAAACAAGAGCCAGATATTCCACCGCCTTATCAGGGCATGTTTCCACCCATGATTCGTACTCACTGGTATTCAGCCCCAGGGTTGGCTGTGTTTTCAGAATCTGCAGACATAGTTCAACCGTTTGGCGTTCCAGATTTTTGTGCATCCAGAACAGCCTTAAGATATTCTGGTCGTTTTCTGGTGTTTTTCCAATACAGGGCAGCACGGCCTCTCTTACAAAAGTCTGGTCGCTCGTCACAAGCGGGCTCAGCAGCCACAACGCCGTGGGGTCGGCCCAAGATGCGGCAAACCCGGCCGTTACATACTGCCGAATAAATGCACTGTGCCCCCAGAAAACACGGTGCAGGATTGTTTCTCTCCAGACATCTTCATTCCAGTGCGCCTGAATGAACGCCATGATTTTTTCTCCGGGAGCCTCTATCTGCCCGAGCGCTTCCCAAACGGTACACTTGTAATAATAACGGATGTTTTTGCTGCTCAGAAAACTTTCGGCTCTGTCTAAAAACAATGTTGTGCCAGCGCGCAGCAACACTTGCCAGAGCATCTGCAGCCGCACCCGATATTCCGGCCCCTGGGCATTGTAAGAAGGCAGAAGTTCTTCCACCTTTTTCCTGTGCAGAATATCTTGCAGCCAGCACTCTACATTCAGGTAATCGGCCATGCTTTGATGAACAAATGCCAAACAGCCTTCATTTCTGTATAATACGTTTTCTGAAATCAGGAATTCCTGCACCTGCTGGTTGCCCGGGAGTGCCATTTCCGGGACACAAGGAGTTTCCTGCATCAAGCTCAGTAAAACGTTTAGAAATGACTCGATGGCATCTGCGTGGATGTTTTTTTGTTCTCCATGCTGAATGATCTGCGTTTTCCATTCTTTCATCAGGTCAACCGGAGTAGCAAAATCATTATCTTTTCGTGCATCCTCCAGGAACTGCCAGATGTATAAGTAACAGGGGATCTGCAAAATGCGTTTCATGGCTGGCAACATACAGGCATAACGTTCTTTGCCTACAAAAGTTTCCACCCGTTCTTCGTCCCATGCGTGCAATTCGATTGGCTCCCAGAGACCAGACTGTTCAGGGGTTGCCGATGTGCAAAGCCTGCGCAGCGCCAAATCGTTTTCGTAGTCAAACTTGCGGCTGACCAAAATGACCCGGACAGTCCGGTCTCCTCCGCAGCTTAAAGCCTGCACCTGCTGTAGCATCTCTCCGCAGACGCCCAGTGCTTCTTCGCATGAACGGGTCGCCCAGCGAAGGGAGTCCAACTGGTCTAAGATGAGAACTCCCATTTGACCACTGGCCAACTGGCTCTCTAGGCAAAGCACTGGCGAAGCCCTGAATCCCAAAGCTTCGCCGTAGTATTCCGGTGTGCCTTGGGGAACCTTTTGGTCAACTGAAAGCGCCAAGTACGGAATATGCTCATTATCCAGCTCATCCAACAATGCTTGCACACAACCACTTTTGCCGATGCCTGCATCGCCAAGGAGCAAAACATTTTTGCCTGCCAGAATGGTCTGCAACACCGTGTGAGCTTCCTGTATGGGGAAAGGATGATCGCCGATGGGGCGGAAGTGGGACTTGAACCGATGATTCAGACGCTCGATCTGCAGTGGGATATTGATATCGGAGGCCAGAAGCCGGCGCTGGTATCCCCGCTGTTCCAGATATTGCTGCAATATCCCCGCCGTGAGCGTTTTGCCATAATTATCGTTCTCCGTCAGGTTCAAAAGGATATCATAGACATCATCCGGGTTCCCGGTGAACATACTGCCGAGCACGTATTTCCACTGATCTCCCTCTACCGAATCATCACTGAGCGTACATATTTCAAACTGCCGCAGATAGAATGCAGCCTGTTCCTGATCCGCTGCTGTCTCTCCCAGTCCAAGATTTTTTCGCCACTGATCGAATAGATTTTTTCGGCCATACGTCGTCAGCTGATCCGTTACAAAGCGCTGACAGGAGTCCGAATTTCTGGCCGCCAGACACAAATCATTCAGCGCCACAAAGGGAAGTGCAGTCACAAACACAAAGCGATTCTGCTCCGTCTTTACATGATCCTTGATATGCTGAAACACCTTATGCCGTGCTAACGCAGACATCGTCCAGTGCTCATTGCTGCCGTTGCGTGCCTTACACTGGTGAAAATCCTTCCTTCCGCCTTGGTATTCTACGATAATATCCGTGCCGCTTTCATCGTCACCTGTGGGCTCACTCTGTACACTCAGCAAGCCGCCCTGCAAAACCTTTGCCATGAGAGACACGAAATATCTTCGTTCGTATCGATTGCCAAACTTATCAGCGCGTCCGCCTAATTCAAATGCCATCGTCCGCTCCTTATTTTTAGAGGTCAATGTTTCTGCTTATTTTTAAGGATATTTTGCAAATAGCTTTCTGTCAAGAGCTTTTGTTTCAAATTATGATAGCTTTACGTCTGCTGACTATTGTTTTTCTGTTTTCTTTTCGTGCAAAGATATCCTGAAACGTGCTGTCGGGCACACGCCCAAATCCAAAACGCTGGATGAAGTCTATCTCCATCCGAAAGCCAACCAGATGATTGAAGCCTTTGACAAGGCCAATCAACTGGTCAAAGATGAAGTTTTGGCTCTGCCAGAAGAATAATCCCCACAAACCAGAAAAACCGTCAACGCATGAGAGAGCAATCTCTCACGTTTGACGGTTTTCTTTTTTGTTTTGCCGCTGTCATTCTGCACAAAACTCAAGGATAAAATTTTATACCCAAAAATCTGCAAAAATCGGGTTTCCGAGGCCATTTTGCCGATTCTCCCCGAATTTTGCTACAGATCTGCTACAATCTTGCTACAAACGACTGAAAAGGGGGCCTCCTACCATCCGAACCCGCTGCAGCAGAACAGTGCAACAGCCGTAATGTAAAAGTCCATGTCGATTGAATCACTACCGAGGTGCATCACCTTTACAAGACCGCTGAAAAAGCGGCTAGTCCATTTTTCCAGATGAAGCATATGTCCAATATAGAAGCCTGCCAGAATCGCCAGAACCACGGCCGTCATACTGGAAGCCTTGATGATGGAGTTGATGCCGATGCCAATGGAACAGAATCCGAACAAAGCCGGGAGATAGTCCTTCAGGCTCTGGGGCAGATGTTTCCCGAGGAGTGTTCCCAGCACCCCGCCGACCAGTACTCCGAAGCAGTTTACGAAAACGCCAACAGGCACAAGATGTCCTCCTTCAGACTGAACTCCCTATAACTGGAATTATCATCCATATTTTGCTATACTGAAAAAGTATTCTATCACGATTTCAAGGTCTTATCCAGAAAATCCAGTATCTCCGCTTTTATGTTCTCGGAGAAAAAACGCGGATCCGAATGATCCGCACCTTCCAGCAGCATCAGCTTGCAGGATACGCCATGAGACTGCAGACAGTCATGCAGGCGCACGCTCTGCTCATAGGGCACCTGATGATCGGCTGTCCCATGTGCAAGAACGAATGGCGGTGTCCGGTCATCGACCAAAGTACAGGTATCCGGATAATTATCCATCCGGATCCGGATGCTGTCCGGTGCAGGAAACGCGTTGACATTGGTCACCGGGTAGAACGCAGCGCAGCACTGGACCGCATCACTTGCTTCCGGGTAATCCTTTTTGGGATACTCATCGCTGTCACCGGTCACTGCGAGCCATGCTGCCAGCTGACCGCCGGCCGATTCGCCCATTGCCGCAATGCGCTCCGGGTCGATCTGAAATTCTTTTGCGTGGGTCCGCAGAAAACGGATCGCCGTTTTTGCTTCCAGAAGCTGCTCCGGAAACTCTGTATAGGCGTAGGTACTGTAGTCTGCCGTAACGACCGTGTAGCCATGCTGCGCAAAGTAGACCAGCTCCGGAAGCCACACCATCCGGTCCTGCTTCTGAAATGCACCGCCGCAGAAAAAGACGATGCAGGGTCTCGGCTCTGCGGGAGGATCATACGGATAAAAGCACCGCGGGCCAAGGACACTCAGCTTTAAAAGCTGGGCACTGCAGTTGCACCAATATGGCTTTTGCAGATAGACGACATCGGACGTCAGGCGTAAAACACTTCTGTCGCGGTCATCAAGGTGAATTTGTTCTATCATGAAACTTATCCCTTCTGTTATAGTGAACAGGATACAACACGGGAAGCCGTTTTCTTCATTTTACGTCATCTGTTCTTTGTAAGGCAATGCCGTTGTAATTATAAAAGATATAGCATTTGGTTATAATCATCCCACCAAAGGAGTCACGTCATGAACCTGAGCCAGTTGAAGTACATCATCGCCATTGCAAACACAGGCAGTCTTTCTGTTGCGGCGCAGCAGCTTGGCATCTCACAGCCTGCGCTCAGCAAATATCTGGCAAAGCAGCAGAAGGAAATCGGCCTGGAACTGTTTTACCGGGATAAGAAACGGCTCCAGCCCACGGAGGCAGGCCGGTTGTATCTTGAAGCCGCCCGGAAGATCCTCACCCTGCAAAAGGATACAGCGGCATCTATCCATGCGCTCAATAGATCCACCCATCACATCCTGCAGATCAGCGTCACGCCTCACCTCGGCGCTGAAACTGCAGCGAAGCTTTATCCGGAAATGCGGCGGAAGTTTCAGGGAATCGAATTTTCTCTGCACGAGGGCTATACAAAGAAGATCTACCAGATGGTCCGCGAAGGTACTGCCGATTACGGGATGACGACCGTATTGCCGGACCAGCCGGAGATCCACATCCTGCCATTGTTTGAGGAAGACCTGCTGTTGAGTGTGCCGGTCTTTTACAAGAACCGGTTTGGAGCAACCGATGACCCTGACCATACTGCAACGATTTCTCTGAGCGAGTTCCGGGATTCTCCTTTCGTCCTGATGGATTCGAATACCACGATCGGCAGATTGAGCTGCGAGGCCATCCAGGCTGCAGGGTTTCAGCCGATGGTCATCTTTCATTCCGAAAATGGCTATCTGGTCGATGAAATGATCCGCTCCGGGATGGGCGTCGGCATCATTCCGCATCACTATGCTGTTCCCAGTAAAGAAGTCTACTACCTCCGGCTTGAGCCAAACTATGCATTTCAATACTGCGTGATCTGCCAGAAGGGCCATAAAATGAGCACCGAAGAACGTTATCTTACATATTTGCAGCTGAAAAGCCGTGAATCCGATGCTTCTGTCCGGTATTGCTGGAGCCCGGAGCTCATTTCCCTCGTTGACGAGTTTGATATGCAGGAAAACTGGGACCTTGATGCAGGAGGCTTCTGATGGACAGTAAAATTTTAGAATATGTGATCGCGGTTGCCGAGAACAAGAGTCTTTCCCGGACTGCTGAACAGTTTTATCTTTCTCAGCCGATCCTCTCCCGGCACGTAAAAAATATTGAGGAGGAACTTGGCGTAAAGCTGTTTGAACGCACACACAATCAGATGCTCCTGACCGATGCCGGGCGAATTTACATCAACAATGCACGCGCCATCCTCTATACGGAGCAGAAACTGCTGATCGATCTGGAAAACCTACGCAACGAAAACCGCTCTGTGATCCGCGTAATGGTCGATCCCTACCTGAGGCCGCTGTTCGAGCGGGCCATCCTGCCGGAATTCCGCGGAGTTTTTCAGGCCTGCGATGTAGAGATCATCGACGGCAACGAGAAAATTGCAGACTCCTTCCTGAAGAACAAGCTTGCCCGCATGGCAGTCCTCAAAGGTCAGCAGGCCGCTGCCGGCAACTCAGACATCTTCTTTGCGGATGAGCTTGTCCTCACTTTACCGCGTGAGTGGGATATCCCTGATGCTGCCTGTGCAAATGAGATCCTCCGCACTCTCAGGCAGTGGTGTCTCCTCATGGAACAGTCCGACCCGATCATGCGGGAATGTGAGCGGCGCATCCTCAAAAAGAACTCTGCCGCAGCAGATACCATTATAGAAGTAGAAGGCTCTGCCAATCTGCTGCGCCTTGTTGAGCAGAAAAAAGGCGCAGCAATCCTGCCGCTGGCTCTGGCTCAGGCCAGCCGGGAGCCCGTTACGATCCTGCATTTCGATCCGACGGAGGATTTTTATATCTACGGGATGTTCACATCACCCGAATCTTTCCGGAAGGAAGAGAAATTCCTTCTTGAATGCATCCGGAAAGCGTATCGTGAAATGGATCGATACATGAAGCGGACCACACAGCGGTGATCCGGGTGCTGATGCCATTGCAGATTCCACAGCGATTCCCTTCTCGTGATAATAACTTTTGGTTATAGTGTGTATGAAGAATTCAGAATTGCAGTCCGATAGGAGAATTTCTATAATAAAGCCAACAGGATACCACGGTGACACTGAACCGTGTTCAACAATCGATCAGAAAAAGAGAGGACTCCTATTATGAAAAAGATTTCCCGTCGTAATTTTCTTCGTGTCGCCGGTCTCGCCGCTGCCACTGGTATGATGACCGCCTGCGGCGGCTCTAACAGCACGTCTGCCATCTCTGCAGGCAGCACCGCATCTGGTGCAGCCGCTTCCAACTGGCCGGATGGCGATGTGACCATCTATGTTACCGCAGGCGCAGGCGGAAGTTCCGATACGATCGTCCGTCAGTTTGTGGAGCGCATGAAGAAGATCACCGGACAGAACATCATCGTTGTCAACGATACCACCGGCGGCAACAGCGTTTCCTACGAGACGGTCCGCAACGCAAAGCCCGACGGCCTGACCCTGCTGGGTTATCACGGCGGCCTGTGCGTCCAGTATGCATCCGGCCAGTATTCTCACTCGCTGGACGAGTTCACCGTTGTCGGCTCCCTGACTTCCAGCGATCGTATCGGCTACGGCATTTTTGTGAATGGCAAATCCGAGTTCAATACCTGGGACGATTTCGTGCAGTACGCAAAGGCACATCCCAACGAGCTGACTGTTGGCGTTGAGACCAACAATGCCGACCACCTGCTGGAGATCCTGCTGGAGCAGCGTTTTGGCTACCAGCTGTCCATTGTTTCCGCCGGTTCCAATGCAGAAAAGATCCCGCTGCTGATGGGCGGCAATCTGGATGTCTGCCTGCTTTCTCCTTCCGGCGTGACCGACTATGTTGCCAGCGGCGATCTGAAGTGCCTGTGCCTCTTTGGTGAAGAGACGCTGGACGACCTGATGCCTGGCGTTCCCTGCTTCAAGGATATGGGTGAGGACCCCGAGCTGCTGTCCATGTTCTTCTATCTGGCCGGTCCTGCCGGTATCCCGGATGAGATCGCCGAAAGCATCAACAGCGTGCTGGAAGAGATCAGCCATGACGACACCATCTATGATGTGATGTCCAACTATGCCATGAACTGGACCTGGGAACCTCTTGAAGATGTCCGCGCTCATGCACATGAGATGCAGCAGCAGTATGTGGATGCCTACGCACTGCTGAAGTGATTCTCAGCTGAATTTTTTCTGCTCAGGCAGGCGTTGGGTAAAACTGGCGCCTGATTTTATCGGAAGGGGTCCTATTTATGACAAAAGACAGAGGAACCGGATTGATTGCTCTGGTGATGGGAGCTGCGATTGCCGTCATGACCAGTCAGCTCCCGCCCAGCACGATCCAGGGCGATATCGGTCCTGCAGTGTTCCCTTATTTTTCGGCCGGTCTGCTGATGTTCTGCGGCGCAGGCCTGCTCATTACCGGCAGCCAGAAAGAAGCATCCATCTTTGATAAGCGTGCCCTGAAGCGGCTGGCACTGATCTTCGGTGTGGTTCTGCTGTACTGTATCGTCATGAGTTACATCGGCTTCCTCGTGCCGACAGTCGTGATCTTCTTTGTCCTGACCACCATGTTTGCAGAGGATGCAGACGTAGCCTGGTGGAAGCGGCTTCTGTACTCCGTTGTCCTGACGCTGGTCATCTACCTGCTGTTCCACAACGTTCTGAACCTGAAGCTGCCCACCAACCAGCTGTTCTGAGGAGGTGTATGGAATGAGCACATTTATTGCAGCTTTTGTTGAATTTCTGAATCCGCTTACCATCCTGCTCACGCTGGTCGGCTGTCTGGTCGGCATGGTGCTTGGCGCGATCCCGGGTCTTGCCGGTGGTACGGCCATCACCGTTCTGCTCCCTCTGACCTACGCCATGAATACCAATATGGCCATGGCAATGCTGATGGGCATCTATATCGGCGGCGATTCCGGCGGCTACATCGGTTCGATCCTTCTGGGCATTCCGGGCACTTCGGCCAACGTGGCAACGGTTTATGATGGCTATGAGATGACCAAAAAAGGTCAGGTCACCAAGGCTCTGAGCATTGCAACGGTCTCCAACTTCATGGGCACCCTGCCCAGCCTTCTGGTCGCAATGCTTGCCTGCCCGGTGATTGCTGCTCTGGCTGTCAAAATGGGTCCGTGGGAATATTTTGCTCTTGCATTCATGGCCATCACACTGGTGGTCTCGCTCTCCAAGGGCAAAATGCTGAAAGGTTTTATCGGCGCAGCACTCGGCCTGTTCATCACCCAGATCGGTTATTCACCCATCTCTTCTACCCCGCGCTTTACCTTCGACTCGTTCTATCTGGCAGGCGGTTTCAACACTCTGACCGTCCTGATTGGTCTGTTCGCCGGCAGCATGATCATGATCGACTATGCAACAAAGAACGGTAGCAACAAAAACAACTTCAATCAGAAGATCGAAAAGTTCTATTTTCCGGGCAAGGAAATCCTGGAAAACAAGTTCAACATTCTCCGTTCTTTCCTGATTGGTCTGTTCATCGGCTTCCTGCCCGGTATGGGCCCGGCGCTGTCCAATGTGGTTTCCTACAGCACTGCAAAAAGCAGCTCGAAGCACCCCGAAAAGTTCGGCACCGGCTGCGAAGAGGGTGTGTTTGCCCCCGAGGTTGCAAACAACGCTTCCATCGGCGGTGCGATCATCCCGATGGTCTCTCTGGGTATTCCCGGCGACGGCACGACCGTCCTGCTGCTCAGCGCTCTGAGCATCCACGGCATTTATGCCGGTCCCCTGCTGCAGAAGAACAATCCCACTCTGGTCAGCATGATCTTCGTTGCAGGCATCATCTCCGCAATTTTTGCTCTGATCATCCAGATCATCGGCATCCGGTATCTGCCGGCCGTGCTGAATGTGCCGTATCACTTCCTCTATCCTGCGATCCTGATTATCAGCTTCATGGGCGTATATGCAAATACCTGCAATATGTTCTCCATTTTCTCCATCCTGCTCTTCGTTGCGCTGGGCATCTGGATGACCTATGCCGACATTCCTGTCACTCCTTTTGTGCTCTCTTTCGTGTTAGGCACAACGCTGGAGACCAATTTCCGCAATGCGATCAGCTATGCACATGGCGACTGGACCAGCTTCTTTACCCGTCCGGCTTCCTGCATCCTGCTGCTCCTTGCAGCCGCATCGGTGCTCTCTCCTCTGGTAAAGGACGCCATCGCCAGAGCCAAGGCAAAAAAGAGCACTGCCGCTGCCGAATGATACAGGGAGACATCTGCCAATGAAAGACCAATATCATGCTTATCTCAAACGCCGCGAGGAGATAAAGCGGCATCCATTCGGAAGCATCTGGCTCGAACAGACTTCCCGTTACCTCCATCCCTTCCAGATCTTCGGCAACGTATGGTATGTCGGCGACAGCTGGGTCTGCGTGCATCTTATCGACACCGGAGACGGACTGCTCCTGATCGATTCCGGCAACTGCGGTGCTACCGCAATGTTGGTGCAGGCGATCTGGGAAGCCGGTTTTGACCCTGCAGATGTCCGCTGGATCATTCACTCCCATGGTCATGTGGACCACATCGGCGGTGCCAACTTTTTCAAACAGATGTACGGCACAAAGCTTCTGCTTTCTGCGCCCGATGCCGAGATGTTCCGCGAACAGCCGGAGCTTTCCATGATCTGGGATTCGCATTCCGATCTGGATCAGCTCTTTGTTCCGGATCAGGAGATCAGGGATGGCGACATCCTGATGTTCGGAAACACCGCCATTCGTTTTGTGATGGTTCCGGGACATACTGCCGGATGCCTTGCCATGTTCTTTGACGCAACAGACGGTGAAAGATCTGTCCGCTGCGGTTATTACGGCGGTTTCGGTTTCAACACCCTCACGGATGACTATCTGACGGAAATCGGTGACACCAGCTTCCAGATGCGCAAAAACTATCTGCGTTCTCTTGAAAAAGTCTGGGATGAACCGGTCGAGCTTTTCCTCGGGAACCATTGTGTGGACAACGACCTTTTTGCTCATCGCCTGCAGCAGATCAAAGGCACTTCCGAAGGGAACCCCTATCTTGACTCCACCGCATGGAAAAAATATCTCCAGAAGAAGCATCACGAACTTCAGAAACTGTATCCTGAACTTTCCAATGATGCTGCTATCTGATCTATTTTGCCCGCCTTATGAAAGGCATCCTGCCTTTCATTTGAGTTTTTTCTCCGTTTCTTCTAAAGCGGCCAACGCCCGGATGAGTAACTTTCATCCGGGCGTTGGCTGTTTTTATCACATATGATTTCATAGTATAACGAACAAAACAGCGCCGCCCGCAGACAAATCATCTGCTGGCGGCACATTCTATATACTATCTCACTTCTCATACGGAATCCTGAAGTAATCCATGATCTGTTTGAACTGATCCTGTTCTGTCAGGCAGGTATCCATCAGATAGCCTGGCTCATTTTTCCACTCGTGCAGGCCTCGATAGTAGAGCGTCTTCAATTCATCACCAATAATAAACGGAACAATGTTGTTCCTGAGACATTCCTTGAACAGCATCAGCCGTCCGACCCGTCCGTTTCCATCCTGAAATGGGTGGATGGACTCAAATGCATCGTGAAATTCCAGCAGTTCTTCCAGAGATTCCCGACCTTGAATCCAGGAATTTCGCTGCTGTTCAATCGAAGCAACAGCGAGTTCTTCCCAATGTGCAAAATTTCACGCACCTGTTTGAAACTTGGTATCGAAGTTTGTGATGCCTGTCACACCGCTTGATGCCATTTCACACTTCCGCATATTCATCGTTGCTATGTCATTTTATCACTCATGCAACTTCATGTCGATTTTCGTATTTGCATAGCAAAAGGGTGAGCAAAGGGTGAGTGGTCTCTCCCATTTAGCCCACACAACAGAACAAAAAAGCAAAGCCGCCTATCGAAGAGAAACGCTCTCTTTCGATAGACGGCTTTATTTTTTACTTTAATTTATTTACTTATTTAGGCTAAATTATCCTCAAAGTCCCTTTCCGCTGCTTATGTATCAACTTCTTGCCCTTCTAACCGAAGAATCGGCTTAACATTGCCAGCAGCATCGAAGAATCTCATTTCAGTACCCGGAAAAGCTGCAATCAGAGCATTCTTCATCTCTGGTTCATCTTTAAACACTTCCATGCCAAAACTCTGGATGCTCTGCCGGATGCTTGTGATACTGCCATTCAGCAGATCAATGACCGAATGTATGCGGCAGATTTCCGGGATGACTATGATGACATCCTCTGTTATGGCATCGCATTCTTCAAAA
>OODB01001798.1_pt1 | contig 13705 bp, 12 predicted proteins | sample 1671721 | NCBI WGS metagenome assembly OODB01 (sample SAMN06348185, study PRJEB24527) | human gut metagenome | biome: human gut; feature: ankylosing spondylitis patient; material: feces | host: Homo sapiens | place: China | collected 2015-10
AACTTTTGTATCTTTTGTATATACAGTTTAAATACCATATATAATACGTTGTTTTTCACTATGTATACAGGATTTCTCGCTGTATCTCGCGATTTGGAAGCTTTCGCATTTCCCTCAATACAAATCTTACAAATCTCTTGATTTATTTGGGACTCATTTTGCTTACGTCCTTTATTTGTCTTTATTCTAACATACCCTTTTGACTTTGTCAACAATCTGTGGTACGATTCTTATAAAAGCTGATTTATCGACATGCCTGTCATTAATAGCATGTCCTTATATAAAAAAAGGGAGGTTCGGCCATGATCAGCATCAGTATCATAAGTCCTTTAAAATCAATGGCTGTCATCGATAAAGCGATCGAACACAACGACTTTGGATGTGTATTTCACAGGTACGTTTACGAAAATCTGGAAGAAATTAAAGACATATACGAACAGTGTAAGGACATCTCCGATGTGCTGTTTTTCTCCGGGGAACTTGGTTACTCCTATATTCTGACCCATGTGGATGATCTGAAGGTCCCATGTACCTTTATTTCCTATACTGAAAAGACTCTGCTGTCCATCCTGTTAAATTTTGTGATCCATTACCCGGATGTTCCGTTAAACAGACTCTATATTGATTTTCTGACTCCGGTAAATGATTTTATGAATTTAAAGAAATATCTGGAGCCGGAACATATGCCTTACTGCTTTGAAAATCCTGTCTATAACTATGAAACCTTAAAAGAGCGGGCTGTGGAGCTCTGGGAAAATAAAAAGATCGACATGATGTTCACGCGGACCACAAACCAGCTGGAGGTTCTCAACAAGCTTCAGATCCCCTATATCCACTTTCTCCCCACGGAGGAGATGGTCCGTGATTCCATCCGGCACGCAATCAATTCTATCCGCTTAAAACAGAAGAACCAGCTCAACAAGCTCGTGATCCTCATAAAGCTTGTCTATCCGGATAATATCTCCTCACAGGACCGGGAATATCTGGAAATCACCCTTCACAAATATCTTCTTGATTTCCGAAAAGAGTACGCGTACGATTTCTCACTTCACGCAGTCTCCAACCGGTTTGAGCTGGATCTTGACAGTGATCTCTACAAGAGCAGCTTCAGCCGTATCCAGGATCTCATCGCTTTTCTGGATCAGAAAGGCGATCTGGAATTCCGTCTCGGCGCCGGATTCGGAAAATCTCTCGGTGAGAGTCATTATCAGGCAGATCTTGCCCTGCAGGAGGCTGTCAAATACGGAAAGAATGACGGTTTTGTCATCTCCGGCGAGGACAATGCCCTCACCGGCCCGCTCTCTCTTACGAGATCCTTAAATTACAGCTATTCCAACACGAAGGCTCTGGACTACTCCCAGAGCAACGGGATCAACGAGAGCAATCTCCTAAAGATCGTCGGCCTCTTCCAGATGGATAAGGACACGATCATGACAGCCGCCTCCCTGTCCCAGTGGCTCAACATCACGAGCCGCAGCTGCAACCGTATTTTACAACAGCTTCTGGATTCCAATTTAATAGAAGAGATCGAATCCCAGAAGCAGGAAGGCAAGGGACGGCCGACGAGGCAGTACCGGTTCTGCAAGAACAACTTTATACGGACATTCTTCTAGGCTATTATAAAAGACCGCGCTCCGCCACATTTCATGCGGGGTGCGGTCTTTTGTATCACCTGTAAGAGTATGTCAAAGTACATTTTTGCGCTGAAGTGGTCACTCGTGATGATCGGCAGCTTCTTTCAGACATATAGCACCATAAAAAACGCCGCCGGGACTGCATCCTTTCCCGGCGGCATTTTTTTATGTTTATGTCAGAACATTCTTATTTAAATAGTAACTATTCAGTACCTTCATAGTTACATGCAAAAATCCATTCCAGATCAGCTTCGCTGATGGGATTTTTGCCCTCCAGCCTATGTTTTCTTACGGTCAGCGCAGCAAGTGCGCAGACCTACTGAACAGTTACTTTAAATATATCTTATGCTAATGCAGCAAGCTCTTTTCCAAGTGCCTTGCAGTTCTCAAGAGCCTCATCATCCGGAGTTTCCTGGCAGATAACACCCTCGCCGCCTACAACCGTAGCGCCAGCAGCTTTCATTCTGTCTTCCCAGTCTCTCATCCACTGACCATCTCCCCAGCCGTAGGAACCGAACAGACCGATCTTCTTGCCGGATGCAAATGCCTCAACCTCAGTTACAAACGGCTCCATCTCGCCTTCCTCAAGAACCTCAGCTCCCATTGCCGGGCATCCAAGTGCGAATGCGGATGCTGCCTGTAAATCATCCATAGATACGGAAGAGATGTCTGTAACAACAGCTTCCTTACCTGCTTCTGTGATTCCCTCACCGATGGCTGCAGCCATAGCAGCTGTATTTCCTGTCTGAGACCAGTATGCAACAATAACCTTATCCATTTTTTATTTCCTCCTGAAATTTGTTTTGCGGTAATCCGGACCTCGCCGTCCACCGCTTTTTTATTATTGGAACCGGCGGTACTTAGGATGCCGCCAGGATATCCCTGATTTCATTTCCGTTTCCGGTCACGGAGATCACATAATCTCTCGCCCGGTCATATGCCTCAAATGTCTTTAACGCATCTTCCAGGTTTCCATACACTTTCCAATATCCGGAATACAAAAAATCTCTGCCGCCCTTTTTAATGAATCCCTCTACATCCACTGGCGGATATCCGAGAACAAGACCGATCTCATGGGGGAATCCCAGTTTTCCGTCCATGTGCTCCTGATAACCTTCCGCGATGCGGTCCAAAGTTTCCTCAAGACCAAGGTCCTCATATCCGAAGGACGCCATTAACCGTTTTACATCCTCCCGTTCCAGGTATGCCCTGAGCATTCCCGGACGGTAAAGCAGGATCGACAATCTGCCGCGGAATTCATAGAGAACCCGGCAGCATACCGGTGATCCTTCAAAAAGTTTGAACACTTCTTCTTTCTGATCTGCACGCACATTTAAAAGATTCGATAATTTGATGCCTGTGAGAAGCGGCGCACACTGTAAAACTACCTGCTTCTTCGTTCCATTGACCGGGAGCTTCTGTACTGCCCCGAAGATCTCTTCGCTCATACGTCTTACCGCCTTTCCACCATAATGATTCCGTGCCTTCCGGCCTGTGCTTTCTTACTGTCATCACAGTAAATGTGCAGGTCTGCCGGATTATTGCCTGTTTTCTCATCACATTATCCCACCGGCAGTTCCGGTTTATGCGCTGTGCTTTTCAAGAATCTCAGCAAGTGCTGTGCCGCTGCTTGTATGACAGCGGACGATATCAGTACGGTTCTCATCCACCTCATCTAATACGCAGCGCACCATCTTGTGGGATACGGTATTTGTAAACAGAATCAGAAGATCCGGTCTTCCGATCAGTTTATCAAGCCCTGTCTTCATCTGGGTGAAAACTTTCGCTTTATATTTATGATTTTCACAAATTTCTTTATACTGTCTGACCATACGGTCATGTCCGCCAATAATAACAACGCTCATGATGTGTTCCTCCTTTGTTCAAGGGTTAGCTCCGTCTAACTGATGGTATAAGGTTAGCATATACTAACTTTATTGTCAATATCTGTAATTGAGAGTTTTTCCCATTATATTAGTTGCAGCTAATTATTTTGTATAAGAATAACTCTCCCCCATTTATTGTTATTTTTTCTCAAAAGGAAGAATAGACTTTGACTCATTTCACGGATTATGCTATACTAAAATGAAGAATAACAAGGTTCCGTTTAACTGATAATGATCACGGACAATGTTATAACTTTCCAGCGTTTACAGGCTTGTGCTGAACTTATTGCACGGCTGTGTTTTTTTATGATGGCTTTTCGTACGTCAATGCGCTGAAAAGTTTCTAACCACGTTACACGATATATGGGGGTAATTACTTGAAAATCCAGGAATCTGCCGAAAACTATCTTGAGACAATTTTAATGTTAAGCGAAAAACAGCCGTATGTGCGTTCTATCGATATCGCAACTGAGCTCGGCTTCTCCAAACCCAGCGTCAGCGTCGCAATGAAGAATCTCCGGGTCAACAACCTGATCCTGGTAAATGACGAGGGGCATATCACACTGACCGATGAAGGCCGCCGGATCGCGGAAACGATCTACGAGCGCCACACAGCCCTCTCCAAATGGCTGATGGACCTCGGTGTCAGCGAGCAGACCGCTCTCGACGACGCATGCCGGATCGAACACGATATCAGTGCGGAGAGCTTCGCTGCAATTAAAGAACATATTAAAAAATATTCTTCCGAAGCGAAGAAGTAATTGAAACGCTCCGCCAAAACGTCTCGGCGCTGTTATGAACAATTTTTGAGAATGTTGGAAACGCATTTCCTGTGTTTTCAACATTCTTTTTATGTGCAAATCAAACTAACTACACCGTCTATAATGAACTCTGTACCATCTATATTCCTCACACAATTATTTCGGCGCTGTATTTTAGCAGGAGGGAAACGCAGAATTTTGCGTTTACGGCATGGGCTGGAGCTTTATCCTTTATCGCAAAAAATGTTGCTGATGGCCTTTTTTTCTGTATGCATGATGACAAAAGCGCAGGAATCATGCAGCTATTCTCAGCCCATGATCCTGCGCTTTTACCATTTCACATATGAACTTCCAATCAGTCCCTATAAGCAAATCCAACAAAGGAAAGCTCGCATCCGCCTGCCACGCGGCTGAAAATATTTACAACGGTACTCATCACGTCGACAAACACATTGTCCTTCGTTTCAACTCTGACCTTGCCATCGACGATCTCCGCATTCTGGATATCCGGGAGTTCCAATATTTCCCACACGATCTCCGTTGCTTCCTGCTCTGAAATTTTCTTTGAAAGCCGATAAAATCTTCCCATAATTCTGCTCCATTTCTCTCCTGGAAGGGTATTGTGCGAAGCAGCTGTAATTGTTTTTGCAGCCGCCTGTTAGGTGTTTCTAACTATTTTTATCATACTCTTTTGGGAGAAAAATGGAATATTTTTTATTGAGAATTTTTCTCTTATTTCACCCACACACCGCCGGCATCTACCCGATATCCGTCCGGTGTCGTCGTGTTTGTCAGCATATACCCGTCAGCCCCCATATAGTACCAGAGTCCGCTCACCGGTGACTGGAACCAGGCATTCGTGAGGTATCCGCCGGACTTTTTGTCCACCCACCAGCCTTTCGAATTGCTCTTCCACTGGTAGAACTTACCTTTGCTGTAGAGATACATATTGGTGAGGACGCCCGACGCGCAGACATTGTTGATCACAAACCTCTGTCTCCAGATCTTTCCGTCAGAATCCTTCGCCTGGATCTCAAAAACACCCGCCTGTCCGGTGTAGGAAGACTTTCCCTCAGATTTTCTCGCGTTCCAGTCCAGTGTATACTGAAGTGTTCCACCTTTTTTTACAGTTCCAAGAGATGCATTAAAATCCCTGATCGGATTTCCCATTCCATCATAGGCCTTCACGGTGTATGTCGCGCTGGTCGCCGCCTCCGTCAAAGTCACCACAGCGCATCCTCCGTCTCTTTCTTTCCCGATGTATTTGTCACAGTCACATTCGTCGTCCCCACATAGGAGCTGTCCGCACTCTCAACTCTCCAGGTAAATCCGGCAAAGGCCGTGATCTGGAATGCTGCCGCGAAGATGCAGGCGAAGACAGCTGTTTTGATCGATTTTTTCATAGCGATCCACCTCACTTAAATTTAGCACTCATCTCATTATAGCTTATCTCCGAACGAAATGCAACTTGACGAGTCTTACGCTTCTCTTATGAAAAAGTGGCAAAATGAGGGCTGGAAGAGCTACTACAGCACAAAGCCCTCGATGCCGCAGCTTCAAGGGCTTTTAAAAGCTATTCTACTCAATTCTGTCACATATAATCCAGTTCTTTCAAATCTTTAAAATATTCTGAAAACTCTTGCTCTGAGATTTTTGTTTTATCTTTATAATAACGTTCCCCTTCTGTTGCATCCCACCCCAAATGAAATTTTACATCCATTCCAGAACCATTTATCTCCACAAACGCACCCATCATGGAGTTTGGCCGAACATCTGTCAACACCAATGCATGATGTTTTTCTGACGCATCTACCCTATAACCATCCGGTGTAACGGTACTGGTCAGCATAGCGCCATCTGATCCCAGGTAATAATCTCCGATCCATTTATCATGAACCATATATCCGACATTATCAAAATAATACCATTTTTCGCCTATATTGCTCCATCACCTCGTCGGGTATGCTCCTGTACTTTCCTGATACCACCAGCCGACATTATTTCTTTTCCATTCACCCGCAAATGCAGTATTTGACAACATAAGTACGCCTGCCATGCTTAACCCCAGGACTAACAATTTTTTCTTCATAGCTTCATTCCTCCATAAGTAAAATAAGTAATAGGACAGGATTCCTACGATCCTGCCCCATTACCTGACTTATTATTTCGCCCAAACTCCGTCTGAGTTTACATAGTAATTGCCAATTTTTGTTCTTCTCGCAAGAACGCCCTTATTTCCATCAGACTCTTCATGGAAGTAGTACCAGTTATCACCGATCTTCTGCCAGCCGGTCAGCATTCTGCCTCTCGTTCCGTCTGCAATCGGATAAAGATAGAATTTGTTTTCATCCTGTGTCAGCCAATCCGTTTTCATCGTTCCGTTTTCATCGAAATAATACCACTCAACTGTACCATTATACGGAACTTCCGCCCATCGCTTACAGAACATTGCGCCCTGCTTGTCGCCTGCATTTTCAGTAAAGTAATACCAGATATCGTTGATATACTGCCAGCCTGTCATCATCTTTCCAAGCTTTCCGTCGGACTTCGGATTCATATAATACCATGTTCCGTTATCCTGATACCAGCCGGTTACAAGATACCCCTGAGCATCAAAGCGGTACCATGATTTCTCATTCTGATAAGTCAGCTCTTTCCAGCAGTTCGTGTACCATGTTCCGTCTGCGGCTTTACACTTCCAGCCCTTTGCATCCTGCACCCATGCGCCGTCTGCACCGATATTTCCATAATCTGCTCTTACGGTTGCACGTCCGGAGCTGCTGTGTCCGCCACTGCTGCTGCCACCGGAAGACTTTGTGCTGACTTTGTAGTTCTGGGCTGCACGCTTTAAGTTTCCTGTTCCTTTTTCACGGAACTCCGCACTCAGTGTATGAGTTCCTACCTGATTATTAGCCTTTAAGGTCTGGCTTCTGATCGTAAGACGGGTACTTCCGGATTTTGCATCGAAATCGACTCCCTCTACAAGACGTTTACCATCAAGCGTAAGGTTGTCCCACTCTTCGATCACACCGACAGATGTCATTGTATAGTCGTTGTTGTCACTCAGTAAGATATTTGGAACACGTTCCTTCAGATCATATCCCTGATCGACCGCACTATCTACGTTTGCATCGGTGTTGTCTACAACCTTTAAGGTGAATTCTTTTGTAACATTTGCAAACTCACTATAGCTGTTCTTCATCTGAACGGTAAATGTAAATTCACCTGTTTCTAACGGTACTCCATAGAGCTCACCGTTTGGTTTTAATTCCATTCCGCTCGGAAGTTCCCCATCTGTAATCCTGTAACTTACCGTATTAAAATCATACTTATTGCTGTTCTGGATCATAGAACCGTAGTGGACATATTTGACCGCGTCCGGAATCTCAGTTGTCACAATACCCGGGTCGCCGACAACACCCGTCAGATTAATCACCATAACAGGTTTTTCATCCGATTTAATTGTCAGGGTACCTGCCAGCTCCTGTCCATTGATCTCATCACCAATATAGAACAGTTTCAGTTTCGCAATGTTTGAAATGTTCTCTCTTTCCAGTCCCTGGTATCCGGAAAAGTCATGTTTTCCCTTCAAGGTCCAGTAATTATCCAGAAGCACATCACCAAACTCAAACAGATTTCCTTCTGTTTCCACGGATAATTTTGACAGAGCCTCCGTTCCCATATTTGCCAGGATGATCCTGTGCTCATAATCGTGGATGCCGTTTAACATCACTTCACGTGTCGTATAAACAACTCCGTTTTCCTCTCTGGTATCGGAATTCTCATCCGCAAGACTGTTCATATAAAGCCAGCTTTCTCCCTGCTTCGGCTTAATGATCTGCAGCCAGTAGTTCTTCGCACTTTTGGAATTCTCAGCAGATGCCGTGTAATGAACTGCTCCTTTGGAAAAATCGTGCAGACTTTCACCGCTGACTTCCTCTTTGCTCGTATATAACTTCAATCCTTTTCCTACTGTAAATTCAGGTGCTAAAGCAGTCAGATCCGCATTTTCATCGACAAGGATCGTAATATAGGAATAATCGGCATAATCATCCTGATATTCCCCATAGGATGGATCCAGCACTTTACAGTTAATCGGGTTTCCTTCCGCATCTTTGATCCCATAGAAGTCAACTGCTGTCGAATCATTTAAAATAATGTCAGAACGTGTAAAGATGTGCCAGATAAATCTTCTCGGATTTTTGTCCCCATCATCTCCGGCAAACACACTCACATAAACACCTTTGCTGAAATCTGCCTCATATCCCTTTTCTTTGTTAAACAGACTTTCTTTCACATCCGCGGCGCCTGCTGCTTTTGCTGCATCCAGGGACTCATATCTTCCAATAAACGCTCCCAGAACATGAGCCGTGCTGGATTCCTTTGCTTTTTGATATGTCAGCACCAGACGATATGTATCATTTTCTGCATAAGAAGCTCCCAGATTGTATATCGTCTTTTCTTCCATCCAGGGATCTTCTTCATCATACTCCTCAGTCTGGGTGTAAGAAATCGAGTCTCCGTTTTTATCATAGAGATTTGTTGATATATAATCATAGTTCGCTGAAATATAAAGGTTTAAATACATGGAGCCTATCTCAGCACCATTTTTATCATAAGCCTTCAATTGGATTCTTCCCAAACCATTGGATGCTTTTGTTTTTCCCATTATATACAGGTCACCGTTATCCTGGACTGTCTGGAGATCCAGCAACCTACCCGCATTTACTATTTCTTGGATTTTAACATCCGCTACAGATGTTTTATCGAACTGGCCCAGATTCATTTTTATGGATACTTCCTTTTCCCGGTACCTGTCTGCTTTATTATCCGGAATCCAATAGACAGAAAATCTTCTGCTGTACATTGCAGATGTATAATCGCTGTACCTGTAACTGCTTATATATGCAGCTTTCGTCGATCCATCTTCATTCTGGATCGTCACGTTTGGAATCAGCCAGTCCTCTGAATCCGTTACCTGTGCAGTCACATAATAGCGGATATTAGATGATGCCAGCTGGTCATTTTCACCGACAATCATCTCCCAGTATGAATTTGTTGAACCGCTGGTATGAAAACCAAGATCCAGATACTCTGCCTGAATCTCCTTTTCATCTCCATAGTAGGAATCATCTGAACTATATCTCAGTCTCCACAGGATCGCACTTGTATCACTGATTTCATTTGCCCCTGAAAAAACGGTCTTTGGCTTTACCTCAGTCAGCTCGATCGGCGAAAATCCCGATAAATCAACAGACAAATTTCTCTCCTCCAACGGCAGCAGTGACATCAACGCCACATCATCTCCGTCTGTAAACTCTTTCTCCTTCGGATAAACAACAACTTCCTGACCTGCAACATCCATGGTCAGCTGGGTAACGGCTGTTCCGTCGAAGCTTGCGGATACATAGAAGGTATGTCCGTCGATCTCGATGGAATCCTCCGGATTCATGAACCACTCATTTTCTGTCTTTCCGTCATAGGTAAACTGAACCTCATACGGGAAGAATGGGTTTTCCTCCGGGATATTGATGGTGTAGCTGCCATCCTCCTCAAAATATGCGTCGCCGAGATCGTTCTCAAAATCTTCCTCACTTACAACATGAACATTGAAGGAGCCGATATTATAAATGATCTGCCCCCCCGTCTTCTCCTGTTTCGCATTACTGTCAGTGGCCTTCTCTATCGGAGCCTCCTGATTCAACACGATATGTGGCTTCTCCGTTCCGGTCTTCTGATCCAAAATCTCCGCCGGAACTACATTTGCCGGAAGTGCCAATACAGCGGCCAGCATCAACGCAACACCTTGTTTAAAAATACGTTTTTTCATGGTGTTCCCCCTTTCTTAAATTTATCTGTAATTCTTTCCAAGCTCGACCAGCTCTTGGATCGAATACAAATGACATTTCCTAATTTCTCCATTTTTATAATCAAAATAGAGTGCTTTGTCTAAAATACTGATATCACACAGATCCGGCAGATCTGCCAGTATCTCAAGGTTCTGATCCAGCAAAAGACCGTATCTCTCACCATCTGCCCGGACATATTCTGTTAGTATGTACTCGCCGACCTCTGTCACATAGGCCAGGAAATCATCCTTCTCCAGTTCCTTTACAAACTTTCCGCTCTGCTTGTCATAAACCTTCGGAGCGCTGTGAAGTTCCGACACAAACCGGTACTTTTCTGTTGAAAATTCCTCTTCCAGATCCTTTGAAGGCGCTTCCCCTCTCTCCTCCGAGATCAGAGTGCCGTCCTCCGAACTGTACGCCCGGACTGTCCCATCGTACCAGATCACATCCAGCCAGGACTTTTCTCCGTCCCTTCTAAACTGCTGGTCGTAGATCTTTCCCGCCTCTGGGAAGCTTCCTTCCGCCGCCAGGGTTCCGTCACTATCATAGATCCGGAATCCATCATAGCTGAAAAGCATCGCCTTTTCCCCGTCGCCCGTCACTCTGGCCTCGTCATGGGAATACTTCGCATCGTAACGCACCACACATGTATCCTCATGAGTCTCCTCCTTCATGACACGGATATCCGGCTGACTCCGGTTCGCCAACGCCGCATACTCTGTCCCGAGTTCTGCAAAGCTGTATTCCTCATCACTCTTTTCATGTACCAGGGCGTTCTCTCCCTGATCGAAGATGGAAAAGCCCGGCTCGTCCGTCACGGCAAGTGTATGCTTATCCGAAACGCTGAAATTACTGATGTTCCATGTATCCGTGAAAGCGATTTCCTTATCATCCAGCGTATCCGGATCAAACTCAGACAGGAGATTTCCCTCTGAAACCCAGATTCCACTTTCATCCGCCTTCACTTTCATCTGAAGGTTCGACTCCATGTCGCCGATATAGGTTCCTTCCTCCACATTGACGAGTCCAAAGAGGCTGTGACCGCTCTTTCCGGCGGAGAACACAAATTTATCTCCATGGAAGCCGCCTGCAAACTCTGAATAATCCGAGCTCTCGTACACGATCAGGTCATCCTCCGGATGCTCTGTATCCATCACATATAGTCCGCCGTCCGAAAAGCTGATCGCCAACATGGTTCCATCCATATTCAGGCAGAAAATTGCATTGTCCGGATCCGCAAAGGAATCATTAAATGCAGAGGGCATTTTTTTCTCTCCCATAGAGCGTTCCCGCAGCAGCTGACCATCTTTCATGTCATAGAATGAAACAATATTTCTGTCCCGATCCAGCGCCGCCGCAACCTGTCCGTCTCCGGAGATCGCCAGTGTCGAAGCCATTCCGGCCTTCCACACCTGTTCTCCGCTCTCAATGTCGTAGAGCGAAACTCCGTCTTTTCCCGCAGCCAGCAGATGACTGTCATCGGAAAACAACGCGTCCGCCAACGCGGAATCCATCATCGGGCAGGTCATTAACGCTTTTAAGCTTTCCGCATCATAGACCGCAGCCTCGGACTGGTATACAGCCGCAAGCTTCTTCCCGTCCGGGGACATCTTTATCTTATAAGGAGCCGACGGAAGCTTTATAACTCCGCTCGACCGAAACTTGTCGGAGAGATCATACACTCCAAGCGCATTCGCAAGCGCCCGCTTAGATTCTGGAAGCCATTCCGGTGTCAGGATTCCTTTCTCCTCGGGAAGACCTGCGAGAGCGTCCCTGACCGCCTCGTCCACATCCCCTGACTCAAGGGCACTTTTCGAGTATTCCGCAAGCTTCAGCCAGTTCTCCGTCGTCTGCATCCGTTTTAATCCCACAAATGTCATGGATGCACCTGCCGCAAGAAGCAGAAGAACTACACCGATATCCAGCCGTTTTACCGCCTTCAATCGTCTGACCCGGGGATCCCGGTCTCTCAGATGCAGGAAATCTGAACGCATATCCCGCGCCGTCTGATATCTCAGATCCGGGTTCGTACTCATCGCCTTCCTGATGATCTTTACAACCTGTGGACTGTATTCTTTTCCTGAAAGCGATACCACCGCCTTCGCGTTTTTCGCCGGCTTTGAGCCACTGAGAAGGTGATATAGGGTTGCTCCGGTACTATAAATATCGGATCTCACATCCGGAACGATGATCTTCTTCGGGGATGCGGAAAAGCTTTTCTCTTTTCTGTTTCCTTCTTCCTTCTCTGTGGATTCTGTATCAGATTCCGTGATCGTCCTCTCAACTGTAGGATCATCAACCTCTGTCTCACTATCCTGTCCGAATTTTGATTCCGCCTCTGTCTCTGACTCGCCGTTTACTGTATCGCTGTCTGAAGAGAAATCAAGTCCGTAGTGTTCCGGTGATGCGTATCCGGCACTGCAGCCGATCACTGTGTCCTCGCCGAGCGATAAAGCAATATTAAAATCAATGAGAACGATATGGTTATCCGGTGTCCGCATCAGATTCGCCGGCTTGATATCACTATGTACAAATCCCCGCGGCGGGTCTCCGTGTGTCGGACTATGGAGATAATCAAGAGCGTCTAAGAGTTCTTTCGCCCATTGAATTACCTGAGGCTGCGAAAAATGTTCTCCCCGCTTTAATGGACGGTCAAGACTCTCTCCCTCGATATAGTCCATAACGGTATATACCGTGTCCTCTTCAACAAAGAAATCATATACCTTCGGAATATTCGGATGATTCAGGTTTTTCAGAACATCTGCCTCTCGGCGAAGCAGAGCCGTTTTCGTCGTAATCCGGCGCTTGTCCGCCTTCAGGACTACTTTCTTATTCAATCTCAGATGATCTGCGAGATATACGTTTCCGCCGCCGCCGGATCCCAGTTTTCTTATGATCCGATACGTTGATGCAATAATTTCCTCCACCTGGTACCTCCCGCTTTGTTACTTTCCTTTTATTTCTTTCCCATACTCTTCATTCAGCTTGCTGTTCAGCCTGATCTTTTGGATTGTATAAGTCCGACGGAACACGCGCATAGAAGAATTCCGCCGTAAAATAAATGTTCATTCAGCATTTTGCTTTTCCTCTGATTTTTTTGCATTTTTATTATTTTCATTAAAACATACCCACTTGGGCAGTTAATACGGTACCCAGGGGCTGTTTGTAAGCTCCTCACCCAATTCATAAATCTCCCACAAACGCGGTCCAAAAAAAATCAAAAACAGTAGCAATATAATCAGTCCTGCTGCCGCGATCTTCCATTTTTTTTCATACTGTCTTCCCCTTTATTCTCGGCTTTTCCTCTTCATCTGCTTACACCTGCGCTATATATCTTTTCAGTGTAGCTCTCCTATGGGTTCCATAATATCGTAATACCACTCCCACAAACACTCCTTAAAAAAAATCAAAAACAGCAATAATATAATCAATCCCACCGCTGCAATCTTCCATCCCTTCTTCATATTCTCTTCCCCCTTTGTCCTTGACTTTTTCCTTCAGGCTCTTTAATATAAAAATGTTTGTAACTGTTCAGTAGGTCTGCGCACTTGCTGCGCTGACCGTAAGAAAACATA
>OODB01001823.1_pt1 | contig 13557 bp, 11 predicted proteins | sample 1671721 | NCBI WGS metagenome assembly OODB01 (sample SAMN06348185, study PRJEB24527) | human gut metagenome | biome: human gut; feature: ankylosing spondylitis patient; material: feces | host: Homo sapiens | place: China | collected 2015-10
AAAAGCAGAAGCGAATCAAGGGACTGGCTGCTCATGCCCTGTATCCTATCAATACAGGGAAGCTGGAAGGGTTCAATAACAAGATTAAGGTACTAAAAAGAATCGGATATGAGTACCGAAATATGGATTATTTCTTTACCCTTATCCGATTTCATTCTTTACCTGCGGATTATTCATCCCCAAAATTTCCGTGAAGAGCTTTTATTATTATATCAAAAATAATCGCAAATACCTATTTCATACATAAAGTGTGCGTGTCAAGTTCTTCTTATCTGTAACCCGTACTAGCTACTGCCACTACGAGAACCACTGCCAACATTTTGGAATCATTGCATATCTATCCTCATTTGAATCTGTTGTACGACAAAAGGATGCCTTCCTATAAAATCTTTCAGGAGGCATCCTTTTCATTATGACTTTGTTTGATTGTAAAATTATCTTTTCCCGGTTATTTTTCTTTTCGGGAAATTAGCTATCTTCTTTGGCCAGTAGATATTTTCTAGGAATACCACTGGGACTTCGCATGTTTTCAGGTTCTGTCTTTCAAGCCATACATTAAAAAGACGTTCGGAGATGAAGCCGAAGAGGCGGGCTTCGTAGGTATCGTAGCTGGTCAGGTCTGTTCGCTTTTCCAGTTCGAAGAGGATGTCGAACAGCCAGGTGCAATATTTGTCGAAAAGGGATTTCTTCATGACGAACATATTGAGTATGTGCAGTTTTCTCTGATTCATTACTTTGGTGAATGCATCAGAATAGCCCGGATATTTTTCTGCGATGATTTTCTCTGTTTCGTCCAAATCCTTCTTAAAGTGTGCGTGTTCGTACTGGCTACGGACGGTTTCTATGTAGTAGTTTCTCGTCTTTGGAAGAATGACCTCATATTTTGTCAGCAGATTTTCGTAATCCACCTTGGAAAATATGGCGCTCTTCTTCTTTTCTACATCCTTTGAATAAACCGTATGGCCGAAGCACCGACGATAGTGACAAAGGCCGATGTATTCACATTCCAGGTTTTTCCAGGCCCAGTATAAAGCGGTTAATTCACAGTAATTCGGATTTTTATCGGAAATATTATATCCTGTATTATCCGGAACATATCCTAATGCCGGATGCAGAGCGGGCCACGACTTGAATCGGTAAAGATACTGAATTGTCAGGCATCCAGTATTTTTTGTGCGCTGCCACCAGAATTTTTATATCCATTCTCCTCCGATCTCTTATATCAATTTTCTTCTTTCTGATTTTTCACAATGTACTTTCTCAAATCTTCATGGAGAATTTTCTTGTAGTCCTCTACCCCAGGCTGATCAAACGCATTTACATTTTCCATGGCCCCTTCATAGGCAATGGTAAGGAAAAAGAAATACATGAGTGCCCCTACGTGAAAAGGTGTTAATTCCTTAATAGAAATATGGCAACTCATCCGGCCTTCGTTTGCCAGCGCTTCTTCATTCGCTCTTCTTGCTGCGTCCAACATACGACTCATGGGGACCAGGCCACTGACATCTTTCTCATCACAGAGGACAGAGAGGTCTACAGGAAGATGCTCCACGGAGATGAACTGCACCAGCTTGTTTCTCTTTCCCTGCTGATGTTCCTGCGTGAGGGAATGCATATCCGTTGTTCCCACGGAAGCTACCGGAATACGACCGTTGTACACCACGTTCCCCTGCATATCATATTTCTTTCCCAGGGATTCCCCCAAAAGCTGAGCATACCACCAGCCGAAAGGCCTGAGCTTGTCCCCATAGGGCATAATAACTTCCGCGGTAATGCCATATTTCTTTGTGGCAATGTATTTCAAAGCAGCCAGCAAAAGAGCCGGATTTTCTTTCATATCCTCAGATTGGCACGCCTCTTCTACCATCTGTGCACCTTTAAGGAAACTTTCTATATCTATCCCGGCTAGGCTGGCAAACACCAGGCCTACCTGAGAAAAAATACTGAACCGGCCACCGATTCCATCGGGGACAGTGAAACAAGGGAAATGTCGTTCTTCTGCTAACGGTCGGATTCTTCCCTTTTCCTTATCGGTAATGGCCATGAGATGAATATCACAAACATCGACAAGCAATTTCTTTAATCCCCTTACGGCAGTAACTGGTTCAATGGTTGTGCCAGATTTGGAAATGACCAGGAACAGTACCTTCATCCGACGGTCCTTCAGTCGCTTTGCCTCCCTGGAAATACAGGAAGAAAGTTCTACAAGGGTGACTGGATCCACATTTTGTCCTGCAAAATAGAACTGAGGATAGCCACCTCTCTCTTCTTTTGTAAGCTGGTTCCAGTAAGGCCCGCAGAATAAGTCAAAAAGCACCTGATTTCCCAGATAAGAACCACCGATGCCAATAGAAATGACTGCATCATAGGATTTAGCCTCCTCTCGAAGTCGAAGGAGTGCCTCTCTTTCTTCCCTGGAAATCAGCACCTCTTCCTTGAGCAGATATGGCAAATGAGGAAAAAGGACCTGACTTCCATCCGGTCCCTTCCCACTCTGCCTCAGCTTTGATATGTCTCCTGCTGCCCTTCTGATCTGCCTGCTATAGGTGTCTAAGTCCTCACGCTTCACACTCCACCGGTTTCCGCAAAGATGCTTGATATCAATCAAAAGTTCATTTCCTATATTCATACTGCTATTCTCGTATTTGAACTCTGCTGTTTCCAAAATTACAGAGGAAGCGATTTCAAATATTCCCGAAATCCTTCTCCCAGGTCTTCCAGCCGGAGAGCAAACTCCACCACCGCTTTCAGATACCCCAGCTTATTGCCTGTATCATATCGCTTGCCGGTAAAATTATAGGCATACACATTCCCGCATCGGGCCATGACACGGAGGGCATCGGTAAGCTGGATTTCTCCGCCCTTGCCGGGTTTCGTCTGCTCCAGGATATCAAAGACTTCAGGAGTAATCACATACCTTCCCAAAGCGGCAAACCGGCCGGGTGCTTCCTTGATAGATGGTTTTTCTATCATATCTACTACCTTCAGCAGGTCTAGATTCTCCGTCTTTTCTCCCCGAATAATCCCATAAGAAGATACCTTGTCTTCAGGAACTTCCTGGCAGCCCACCACTGTACTTCCTGTTTAATAGTAGTGGTCCATGAGCTGCTTCAGCGCCGGTTCTCCATTTCCAGTATATACGATATCGTCACCAAGAATAACGCCAAAGGGCTCCCCATCTACAAACTCCCTGGCACAACGGATAGCATCGCCCAGGCCGCGCATATAAGGTTGGCGTACATAATGCACCTTGATATCAGAAATTTTTCGGATTTCTTCCAGTTCCTTCATCTTTCCAGATTCCAGCAAATGCTGCTCCAGTTCCGGAGAAGAGTCAAAATGATTTTCGATTGCCCTTTTAGCATGTCCGGAAATAATGAGAATGTCCTGAATTCCGCTATGCAAGATTTCCTCCACAATATACTGGATAGCCGGCTTATCTACAATAGGCAGCATCTCCTTGGGCATAGCCTTTGTTTCCGGAAGGAAACGGGTGCCATAGCCTGCGGCGGGAATGACTGCCTTACGAATTTTCTGCATTCAAATTCTCCTTCGGTATTATATTATCTCAATCCTAATAGACTAATAGATGTAGAAGCCTCAGATTTAATGATCACCATCTGTAATTGCTTTGATCCTATCTGCAGATTCAGAGCTATAATCTTTGCAGATTTCTTCATAAAAAGCTTTAACATCTTGATCAGTAAGAACATAAGTGACCTGATGATTAGTAAGTGCAATATGCAACAATCGATCTTTTTGCTCCGGACTCCACATCTTTTGAGCAGAAAGTTTCGATATGACATCATGAGTAGTCCTAAATGAGCCACTTTCCTCAAGTTGATTAATGAGTATTTCCTTTTGTTTTTCTTCAAAGGATTTCTGCCTATCGTCCTGCTTCATTTCATACAAGCATTTGACATGAAATCTCTCCAGACGCTCATTGGTTTCAGTTCGTTCAATAATATTTTTAACCAATTTTTCTAACTCATGATTTTCTGTATAATCAGCTGGTGCAAAATAACGAATACGTTCATCATGCATCATTTTAAATACTTTACTTTTATCATTAGTTTCCGGATTGTAAACACCTATAGAATAGCCTCCTTTACTGTTAACAAGCTTCATACAGGGAATATCGGTATCACTATCTCCAATATATATCATATTCCTGAAGGGCACCGTATAGTTTTCCGGCTTCACAAAATCATTAATATGTGAATCATTGACATCTAAAGCGCCTTTTTCAATTCGGAAAAGAAACTGTGTTTTATTGGTATAGTTAACAACTTGTGAAGGCCATATAGCGACCCCATCTTTATCATAATAAAATGAACTGGCATAAATGGCATCAAATTCTGACGCTACCCTTGTGCCTTCAATCATTTCCTTCAGTCCAGATGAAATAATGTAATGTTTTACATCAATTCCATGATTTCTGCCGAAAGAGTTAATACGATGAAACCATGAATCAACACCGGGAAATAATTTCACTTTACGGCCACATTCTTTTAAACTTTTTTCATTGAAAATCAGTTTCCCATGTGCCTCTTTTACCATCATAAGCATGTAAGCTAAATTTTGATCCATATGGTTCTGCTCAGCCAGTTTATTAGATTCGCGCCAAAATGTCTCTGCATCGTATCCAACAGACTGAATATATCCCTGTGACTGCATATCATCAGGAGATAATGTTTTATCAAAATCATAGCATATAGCTAAAATTGGTTGTGTCTCTTTTAACTGCTCAAATTCCATCTTTAATCCCCCTCGACAATAAATATCTACCCCCGCATTGTTAATATATATTGTATCATATGTAATTCGGCAATAGGGCAATGATATTAGCGGCGAGCGAAATTCGCCAAGTATAGTCGTAGTCGGACTAAAACCGCCACTCGGCGGCGGAGAAATTCAGCCAAAACTGTTTATTGAGAGCAAAAGGCTCTCTCGGGCATATCCCACTGGCCCTCAAATGACACGCCTCATGGCTATCACCCATGTTTTGGATGGCTTTGAAACAGCATAATATTCATAAAACTCATTGCTTTTTTACTTCATTCAGCCATTTCTATTTTTCTCTAAGGTCCGCTAAAAACATTCATTGCACTACAAAAAGCCCGGTATCTCCAAATCAGCATGGAATGCCCAATGAGTTCGGTGTCTGCATGGTCTACGGCCGCTGCTGCACGGAGTACGACGGCGCGCGCCAGGCATGAGTCTCCCGTCATTTCTGCATATGTGGAGCTGATTTAGAGTCCTAGGTACTTTCTGTAGTTCATATCTTGATCCTTTCTGGCCAGATTGGATAGAAGGAAGCAAGGGGATCCCTGCGTCTCCGAAATACTCTCTCCTGCCGGGCCTAGGATTAGCAGAAGAGCGCCTGCTTTCAGAATTGACTTATAAACTTGTTCCTTCTACTCTATATATCGTAAAAATTGCGTTTATGTGAACGTGGAAAATAAAAAAATATCCATTTTCTTCATTTTACGGAATACTTGAAGATTATGCAAGAAATTAGCATCAAAAAGGAGGTGTGCAGCCTTCCGGTAAGCTCACCTCCCGTTTCCTCTACTTCAGTATGCTATAGGCACACAACTGATACCGGAAATCGATAACAAGATAGCTCATAACAGTCATCGAACTTCTTTTCTCACTTTGTTGCACACTCTTACTCTTTCAAAACTTAAACGTATCCTTCAGCCCCAGCCATTTCTGGTCCTTCTCACTGAGGTTCAATGGCATCTTGCGAAATAATAAAAAGCCAGACGTAATAAAGAAAAATGGTACAGCAACCCGAGTAAAGCACTGACTGATTTCAAAATCTAATAATGGATGCCCATCTTTAGAGGCAAAAGAATGCAGCATAACGATGAGTATCGCCATAAAGAACTTGAGTAGATCCAGACCATTATAATAGTCTGTCTGTCTGTCTGTCTGTCTGTCTGTCTGTCTGTCTGTCTGTCTGTCTGTCAAAAGCATAATCTTTTTCACCATGATGTCAAGCGTTAATTATAACAAAGCACAAGTTAATCGTAAGTGTCATTTTTACATTGCTAAGTGTCATTTTTACATTGCAAGGTATGAGGCGAATTTCGTCTGCTACTAACACTACTTACATTGCCCTGTGTAAAACATCTTATAAAATAACAATCAATACCACAATGGCAAGTGAGTTTTTATCGGATTTTCTGACACCAGCTTCTACTCTTCTATATTTCAATAACTTCCCTATGTTCCATGCAATCCTGAACAACCTGAGAAATTGCCGAAGACACTTTCTCATCAATGTAGGCTCCGTTCTTTCTCGTTTCTATGGAGCGGTTAAAGGCTACCAATTCATAGCGGATACCTTCCCCATCAAGCTGATAGAAATAGCGGAGATTATCCTGCGGATTTTCAAACCTCGCTTCAAAGTAAGCAGTCTTCCACCAGGGGGCCGGTACATATATGTATCCTTTTGTCCCTGTTATAATCAATTCACCTTCCGACTTTGCCGCCTTGCCGACACGAATCGAAGCCGTGGCATGAGGATACACGAAATCAATCTTTGTATATCCGTCATATTTCTTGTCGTGATCCATATAGTGTGATACAATCACGCGATGCGTATAGTCCGTTCCCAAAAGCTGAAAGACCGGTAAGAGAGCTGTCGGCCCCCATTCAGAAATGGAGTTCCATTTCCCCGCCATCTCTTTTTCCGGTATGTCCAAACTGTCGCTTAAGCTGGTACATGTGGCATCTACAGAGACCACCTTGCCAATCCTGCCACTTTGTGCTATCAGCAGTACCCTTTCGTAAGCAGTGGCATATGCTGTTTTCACGGCATCCATCAATACACAACCCTGACTTTCTGCCAGCTGAAATAGACGTCTCGTATCTCCGGCAGTAACAGCCACTGGTGATTCGCAAAGCACATGTTTCTTGTTCTCAAGTGCCTTTTCAATATGGCAGACATGAGATTCCGGATTTGACACCACATATACTGCATCCACATTATGCAGGAGCTCGTCATAATTATCGGTGAGACAATTAATTCCTATCCCCTGATTCTGTGCCTGCCCTTTGACCATCACAAAATCTACTTTAGGTACACAGATGCCGGCAAACTGGATTCCATTTACAAATCCGCTTTCACGTACAATTTTAGTCCAAAAGGGCACATATCCCACAATCCCCAGCCGTAAACGATTTTCCTTGGAACGGAGCTGTGTACTGGACACTCCTTCTGTCCTTGGCAGGTAAATAACTTTACAGTATTTATTCAGGTAATCAAATTTCCCTTCCCAGTCGGAGCCTACAGTAAAAATATCCACACCGTACCGCTTGATATCATCTATCTTTTGGCCTTCATATTCTTCTACAATAATTTTATCCGCAAGCCCGGTGGCTTTTACTGCAGCCATACGTTCCATGAGGGACTGTTTATCATTGATTTTGCCACGAGTTTTGTCGTAATCATCAGATGTTACGCCTACAATGAGATAATCTCCCAGCGCCTTGGCCCTTTCCAGCAGCCGACGATGGCCATAATGGAGCAAATCATAAGTTCCATAGGTAATAACTTTAATCATTGTGATTTCCTCTTAAATAATGCCGTTCTTTCGCAAATCTTTAAAAGCATCTATAAGCTGGTCATAATCTCTTGTAGTAAGTGCGCCTAAATGGCCGACACGAAAGACGGTATCTTTCATTTCCCCTCCATTAGGGCAAATCCAAATTCCATAATGATCCTTCATAATTGTAAAAATATTATAGGCTGAGGCCGTTATTGGATGTAGAGGCGTCACTGCATTTGACATTGATTCAGACACAAAATCAAAAGGAAATTCTTTTATACGGTCTCTGAAATAGGAAGCCAGCCCCGCTATCCTCTTTTGTTCTGCTTCAACGCCTCCATTTTCTTTTATTTCCTCAAGCCTTTCATGAATTTGCCGCAAAATACCAACAGCTGGAGTAAAGGGTGTCTGCCCCCTCTCCCCATTTTTCAAGGCATCTTTCAAATCAAAATACATAGAACCGCAATTGATGCGATTAACTCGTTCAATGGCATTAGAGGATAGAACAATAATTGAAATACCGGGAGGACAAGCCAAAGCTTTCTGCGAACCGGTAATCATAACGTCTACGCCTAATTCTTTCATATCAAAAGGGTCTGCCAAAAAAGAGCTGATAGAATCGCCAATCAGGAAAATCTTATTCCGCTTACAAAAATCACCGATTAATTTCATATCATAAAGAATACCGGTAGAAGTTTCATCGATATTTACAAGAAAAGCTGTATATCCTTTGTTCTCATAAGGGTGAAGCATATCAGATTTTAAAGCCTTCCCCATGCCTAACTTAATCTCAGTATACGGAATATGGTGCAGTTCGCAAAGCTGTACAAATCGATGCCCAAAACTTCCTCCATTCACCACAAGAGCTTTATCTTTCTCAGTTAATGTATTAATTACAACTGCTTCCATAGCTGCCGTACCGGAGCCTGTAATAAATACTACCCTTGCATCATCCCCTGCTTTAGTAAATTCTTTCATCAATTTTTCATTTTCAACCATTATGTTGGAAAATTCTGACGTACGAAAATATGGTACTTGCTCTGCGCCAATTAGCCTAACTCTTTCACTCATTTGAACCGGTCCAACAGTAAAATTAATCATAATAAAAAATCTCCTATCACAAAAGCATCGTGCTTATACGTTGAAAATAATTTCAACACAAAAGGTCAGCCCAAAACAGTAATACAATTATTAAATTATAGATACAAACAAAGCGCAAATTTTTATTGATATATCAAATCATCACACTCATAAATATGGATGTGATATTTTCATCAGTTGATATGTTCATATTATATCATAATATTTATAACCATGAACAATTTAGCAAATAAGAGTAAGTATATAGTTCCTAGTTATCTCTTGGATTTCACTTTTAAAATTAAATTGGATTTGACGTCATTAGAAACGCCTGTTATACTAAGGCAGTTCATATATACTATTACAGTAAAAAGAAATGAACTGATATATAAGGAGAATTGTAATGAAATTATCTACCCCCCCCGAAAAATTCCCGATAAAGGATTATACCGCCTCTATCCGTTGCTGCAATCGGCATCCCGTACTCATACTGTACCCATTTACAGGAGTATGGGCTTTTTTAGTGTTCCCCGCTGTGGAAGGAGATGTCTTGCATGTTAACCGAAAATGAATTTTCACTTCTTACAACACTCATGTCGCACAGCCAGGCCACTCAGAGAGAATTATCAGCCATTCTTCATCTCTCCCTGGGAAAAACAAACCAACTTTGTCAGGAAATGAAAGAAAAGGGGCTTATTTCCAACAAACAAGCCACCACTGCCGGATTGGAAGCACTTGCTCCTTATAAAGTCAAAAATGCAATTATTATGGCTGCCGGCATGAGCACCAGATTTGCGCCTCTTTCTTACGAAAAGCCTAAAGCACTACTTAGAGTTAAAGGAGAAATTCTTATCGAAAGAGAAATCCGGCAGCTTCAAGAAGCAGACATTACTGATATAACTGTTGTAGTCGGCTATATGAAGGAAAAGCTTTATTATTTAGCAGATAAGTTTCATGTAAAAATCAAAGTCAATGAGGACTATTACCGATATAATAATACTTCCACACTGATTCTGGTCGCTGATGAACTGGATAACACTTACATCTGCTCCTCCGATAATTATTTTACAGAAAACCCATTCACCCCATATGTATACCATGCTTACTATGCCGCCGTGTACTCTCCCGGTGAAACAGATGAATACTGCATATCCTGTAATCGTTCAAACCGGATTACAGGAGTAACTCATGGCGGCTGTGCTTCCTGGTACATGCTTGGTCATGTATATTTTGATAGAGCTTTCAGCCATAAATTTTCAGAAATTCTGCATACTGAATATCATCTTCCCATCACCCGTGACCAGCTTTGGGAAGATTTATACATACGCCATCTGGACGACTTGGAGATGTACATAAAGAAATATGACCAAACAGTCATAAAAGAGTTTGACTCACTGGATGAACTTCGTGCATTTGATGAAAATTATTTGACCGATACTCATTCACCCATATTTAAGAATATTTGCCATATACTCCACTGTCAGGAAAGTGAAATAAGCCATATTAAGCCCATCAAAATAGGCCTCACGAATCTTTCCTTCCTTTTTGAATGCAGAGGACGGAAATATGTTTACCGCCATCCGGGAATCGGTACATCAAAATATATCAACCGGCGAAGCGAAGCCGCCTCTATGGAAATAGCCAGAAAACTGCAGCTTGATAATACATATATATACATGGACCCGGAAAGCGGGTGGAAAATATCTTATTTTATTTCTGATGCCCGAACATTGAACTATCACGACCATAAGCAGGTAACACAAGCGCTTGATATGATAAGGAAACTGCATACCAGCGGTCTTTCCACACCATATTCCTTTGACATTTGGAAACAGATCCATTCTTTTGAAAAAACGCTAAAAGATAAAGGCCGGGTAGAATTTGAAGGCGCAAATCAGCTGAGACAATTAATCAATAAAGTTCACGCCTATGCAGAGGGTGACCACATCCCACACTGTCTTTGTCACTGTGACTGCTACGATCCAAATTTCCTGGTTGATAGAAAAGGAAAAATGTTCCTCATTGACTGGGAATATTCCGGAATGGCTGACCCTGCGGTGGACATCGGAACCTTTATCGCCTGCTCAGACTACAGCGTTGATGAAGCAAAAGTCATAATTTCCGATTATCTTCAGGAAAGAGCATCCACTCAGATGATTCGTCATTATATGGCCTATGCAGGCATTCTCTCTTATTATTGGTTTATCTGGTCTCTTTACCAAGACAGTATCGGAAAGTCCACCGGAAAATGGTCTTATATCTGGTATCGTCATGCAGGATCATTTAGCAAAGCAGCCGAAAAAATGTATGAAGGTGAAATGCAATGAGTTTAGGCAATAAACAGTCCATTGAAGAAAGGATTCAGCAGGAGACTGCCAAACGATTGGAAATCATGGGAAAGCCTGATTATCCATTTCCCGAACAATTAAAAAAGATAGACTGGCTGGCAATCATCATCACAATTCTCTTATGTCTGATCCTAATTGCCGCTTGTATGCTGGAGGATTTATAAATGAATAGAAATACGGACTTTATCGAACAGGAAACGATTACCGGCGCTGTCCCCGTGCTGTCCAATGAACGACAGTATTCCTTCTGGGACTTATTCCTTTCCACCAGCGGTTTCGCTATTGCCACCTGGTGCTACACCCAGGGGGCTTATGTGGCTCAGTACCTTGGCTTTAAGCAGATGGTCATCAATATTTTCTGCTTCAATATAATATGGGTCCTGATCGAATGTCTGCCGGTTCTATTTGCCGTCCGTTATGGCATTGACCTTTGGATCTGGCTCAGAGCGGTTCTCGGAAAAAGAGGCGTGGCTCTTCTGGCTACTGTAATCAGCCTGGCTAACTTCGGCTGGTATGCAGTGGCTGCCGGGCTCTTTTCATCGTCAATGATTAATCTGGCCACTTTATTTGGCATTCAGCTTGACCAAGTCATATGGAAGCCTCTTTTAGGCAGTTTATGTGTGTTTCTCGGATGTCTTATTGCTCTTGGCGGCCCGAAAATTATAAAATGGACAAACCGCTTCCTCGTTTCCATTCTTCTGGTTGTCGGGATTATTATCGTAGGACTTTGTTTCACTGCTGTTCCATTATCAGATATTCTTGCCGTCATTCCCAAAGTAGAGCTCGGCAGTTCAAAACTTATGAATTTTATGGTATCCGCAGAAGGTAACGTAGCCTTTGCTTTTTCGTGGTCCACTCAGGCTCTTATACTTCCCCGTCTGGCTCACTCCGAAAGAAGCGGATACTGGGGAACTACACTGGCCTACGGAGTCGTAGCTCCCTTCTTCGTTTTCGCCGGAGGCGTGATGGCACTTGCTATGTTTGTTAAAACCGGCACATTTGAAAGTGATCCGACAACTATGCTGGCTGTACTCTGCGGTCCCAGCTTCGCATTATTATCTTTGCTTCTCGTAGCCTTTGCCAATATTGGCACACAAGGAACCGGATCTTATGTAAACTGTATGATTATAAAGAGTGGCATACCCAAACTAAACTACCGCATGCTTGTTATTCTTACCGGCATCTATGTAGCTATACTGACCGTTTGGGGCGGCGTGGAAGAACACTTTGGCACTTTTATCTCTATTGCTGCCTTCATCCAGGCTCCGATTATTGGTATGTCTTTTACCGATTACATTCTTGTGCGAAAAAGAAGACTTTCGCTAAAATCAGCTTACTTCATAAATGGGCATCATGCCTATGACTATAATAATGGATTTAACATTATTGGACTGGCCTGTGTACTCATTGCCTGCATCACAACGATTCTCTTCGTATATAATCCTATAACAGGCCAAGCCGAGAGCTCCATATTCCTCCTCACCACCGGCAGTGGCTTTGATGCTATCTTTGGCGGGCTTCTGTATTATTTAGCAAGCCATATACCACCCATCAGGAACTATCTTTTGAATGACAGGAGCGACTTAGAAATTAATTAACTATATTCCTTAAGAGCTCCCGCTAAAAAAATCACGCTTCAGATAATAACAGTGGGGGGGGAAGTCGCAGAGTCAATCTGTTTCTGTATCCAATGATAAACAATCAATACAAGCCCATCGGTTATGAGCAATACTCATCTCATATCTGATGGACTTTTAACTAATTGCTCGCATTATAGACAAATCAATATCGTTTTCTTGCATATCTTATGATCATATAGATAAAAGCGACTAAAAATCCGGAAATACCTCCAATAATGCTTCTTTTAAATTTGCTAACCTTAACCGTAGTATCTGACACGTCAATTATCTTGGGTTTCACAATCACCTGGCTTTTTGCTATATCCTGTATTGATAGAGGACTTCCACCCATAAGATTATACTTTTCTAAGTCCCTTTTGATAACTTCATTCGCAACAGGCTCTATTTCATCTATAACCTGTTCCTTATATTCTTTCATAAACTGATCAAGCGCGGTCTTATCCTGGCTTGAGATAATTATTTGAAGAATTGACGTCTCTCGAATCATTTTGGATTCAATTATAACAGCATTTTCCTTATTTAACCCATTTGAAATATCAGAGACAAGTTCAGATGATTTCGCAATTTTAGCAATTGTATTTCCAGTACTTACTGCAGTATACTCCGGCAACTTAATCTGAATTGTGCTTAAATATGTAGGCTTAAAGGTATAACTTATAACATAGCCAGCTATTAACCCTAAAACAGTAAGTGCAAAATATATATACTTTAACCGCCAAAATAGAAAAAGCATCTTTCTAATATCAAATACAATACTACTTTTCTCTTCAGATGATTTTAAGCCCATAATATCCACATTCCTTTCCTCATTTGGTTACTTGCTTAGGCGAATCTCGTCTATTAGTTCTTCAATACGCTGCCGGTGAACTACCAGGTATATAAAATACGCAAATCCATAAACTGCCATACATGCCCAGCTATTTATGAAAA
>OODB01001830.1_pt1 | contig 13514 bp, 9 predicted proteins | sample 1671721 | NCBI WGS metagenome assembly OODB01 (sample SAMN06348185, study PRJEB24527) | human gut metagenome | biome: human gut; feature: ankylosing spondylitis patient; material: feces | host: Homo sapiens | place: China | collected 2015-10
TATGTGGTTATGTTCACGAAGGAGATGCTGCACCGGCTGAATGTCCAGTCTGTCACGCACCAGCTTCTAAGTTCAAAGAGCAGGAAGGAGACAAAGTATGGGCTGCTGAGCACGTTGTAGGTGTTGCGCAGGGTGTCAGCGAAGATATTCTTGCAGATCTTCGTGCAAACTTCGCAGGAGAGTGCTCTGAAGTAGGAATGTACCTTGCAATGGCAAGAGTTGCTCACAGAGAAGGATATCCGGAAATCGGACTTTACTGGGAAAAAGCTGCTTACGAAGAAGCAGAGCATGCTGCAAAATTCGCTGAACTTCTTGGTGAAGTTGTAACAGACAGCACAAAGAAAAACCTTGAGATGAGAGTTGATGCTGAGCACGGTGCTACAGAAGGTAAATTCGATCTTGCAAAGAGAGCGAAAGCTGCTAACCTGGATGCAATCCACGACACAGTACACGAGATGGCTCGCGATGAAGCAAGACACGGAAAAGCATTCGAAGGACTGCTTAAGAGATACTTCGGCTAAACAAACCTTATCAGCAGAAGCGATTGCTTCTGTTGTGATAAAACTGCCCATCGGAAATGTAATATTTCCTGGGCAGTTTTTTTAATCTTCCTTCTCTTTTCTTTCATCTGATAATTTAACTTTTTTGCCGGCAATGAGTTTCTGTTTCTCTTTTCTCCCTAACTGCTTAATCGCATATTCCCGCTTCATTGCCTGTTCTTTTGTCTCAAATTCCTCATAATAAGCCAATTCAACAGGCCTGCGTGCCTTCGTATATTTCGCGCCTTTCCCGGAATTGTGCGCCTCCACGCGTTTTTCCAGATCATTTGTCCAGCCCGTGTATAACGTTCCGTCACTACATTTTAGCATATATGTATAATTCAAAAACTCACCTCTGCTATCTCCCGCATTACTCTTTCGATGCATGTTATTTACTATATCATGAATCCCTTATCCAAGACCAATACTATATTATCAGGAAAACTTTTCTTAAACTTTTTCCTGTATCCAATACAATATAGTATAGTATTGGTCCTGCACCCGTAATCAAACTTCTGATTCCATCATTTTATCCAAACAAATACAACTTTACTCCATAAAATTCATTGGGTCAACCGGCTCTCCGTCTTTCATAATTTCAAAATATAAATTTGGTCCTTCGACACTATAATATTTCGTCGGTGAATTCAGTGTTCCCACTTCCTCTCCGGCTGCAATATAATCTCCAACTGCTGCCGCCACTTCATCCAGCTGGCCATAAACCGCAGTATACCCATTTCCCATATCAAGTGTCACGGTAGTTCCTGTCTGGGCAGTCTGTTCAATACTCTCTACAACTCCTGCTGCCGCTGCGTGGATCACTTCTCCCTGCGTTCCACCAATAATCAGTGCAGGATTATATTTATACTGCTCCAATGTTGGAAAATATACTGTATGATCCATACTAAAACTCAAAAGTGTTGCTCCGCTTGCCGGCCAGGCAAGTGTGCTTTCCTGAGTAAACCACACATTCTGTGTATTTGAAGATGCCGTGCTTTGAATTTCCTCTGTGGATGTATTTCCATTCTCCATACTGTTTTCATTCTCTTGCTGAACATCCTTTTGGGATTCCTGGTTTTCTGCATTATCCTCTTCTGAATCTGTGTCTGTAGGAAGAATATCATCTGTATTCGCCAATGTACTATCATCTTCTGTAAGCTGTTCTGCTGTTGTTTGCGCATCTTTGATCTCCTGCTCCATATCTTTTTTGTAATGATTGTATGTGTAGCTCCCAACCATTGTAATTACCGCAACAAAACAAAGTACTGCGCCAACTGCAGCTCCCTTTCCTTTCAAAAAGGCCGGTCTTTCATTTTTATTCATAATCATCACCTCTGGCTATAGCATTGCCTGAAATGATCGATCTTATTCATCTATGTGGTGTAGTTCTGTTCCTTCATAAAAATATTGCAGGATCTCTTCATAATTTTTCCCATCCTTTGCCATTTCCTGTGCAGTCCACTGACTCATTCCGAATCCGTGCCCTTTTCCAACAGTTGCAATCTTCAACCCGTGTGGACTTTCATAAAAAGAAAATGAACTCGAAGGAAGTTTCAATGCATCACGGAACTGATCTCCTGTACATATCGTCTCTCCAATCCTCATTTTTCTGACATAACCGGAAGAATCCCATTCCTGAATTTCAAAATCTTCGTATCCATACCCATTTTCTGCTTTTTTCTGTTCCTCTGCCACAAGGAATTCTCTACATCTCTTTTGTATCTCTTTATATTCTATCAAATGTACCTGAATTTCATCTTCTGCCGCCTTGTCAAGCGGACATTCTTTTGCTGTGATGTACGGATAATCTGCATTCCCAAGTACCTCCTGCACGTCTCTGGTCTTTCCATTACTGGATTGATGAAACGGTGCCCATGCAAAGGTCTCATGATACCACAATACAATTCCTTTTGTTTCCTGTGCTGCCTGTTGACATTTTTTCAAATTCTCTTCGTATTTTGGCCCCCACTTTTTCTTCATCTGAGTCTGCGTCAGACATTTATCCAAAATAGTTTGCTTTTCTTTCTCTGTTCTGTACAACTCTGTACGTAGAACAACCGCCTGTGCCTTCAATGCTTCTATTTCATATCCTCCATCTGTTTCTCCTGCGAGTATTCCTGCGAGATACACAGATGCATTATCGCTGTCAGCTCCCTGCACCGCATTCTTTCCGTTTATAAAAACAGAAATGATGTAAGGAAGTAAAAACAGTATGATAAGAAATGCAAAAAATAACTTTATTTTATTTCTAATTGTATCACGCATAAAAACAGCCCTCCATACTCTATTGTATGGAAGGCTGTCCTATTTTAGAACTTATCTGGTTTCATTCTCCGTGTAATTGCTTATTCGAAAAGGTCCTGTCCTGATGGAACTTCAACCTTCTCCAGATGCCAGATATCACGAACATACTCTTCGATTGTTCTGTCAGATGTGAACTTACCGCTGCATGCTGTGTTCATCATTGCCATCTTAGACCATCTCTGCTGATCTCTGTAAGCTTCTTCTACTCTCTTCTGTGCATCTGCATAAGAACGGAAGTCTTTCAGAATGAAGTAAGTATCTGCTTTGTCTGTACACTGTGTATTCAGCAGTGAGTTATACAGGTTGATATACATGTTGTGATCACCGTTAGAATATGTTCCATCCATCAGCTGATCTACGACACGTTTGATCTCCCAATCATTAAAGTAAACATCTGTCGGGTTGTATCCGCCATTGTTCTCGTAATTGATTACTTCCTGTGAACTCAGACCGAAGATAAATGCATTCTCTTCTCCAACTTCATGGACGATCTCTACATTTGCTCCGTCCATTGTTCCGAGTGTCGGTGCACCGTTCAACATGAACTTCATGTTACCTGTACCGGATGCCTCTTTGGAAGCTGTTGAGATCTGTTCGCTGACATCTGCTGCTGCGAAAAGAATCTCCGCATTGGATACTCTGTAGTCTTCGATAAATACAACTTTCAGCTTTCCGTTGATGCTTCTGTCGTTATTTACAACATCTGCTACGGAGTTGATCAGTTTGATTGTCTCTTTCGCACGAAGGTATCCTGCTGCCGCCTTTGCTCCGAAGATAAATGTTCTTGGGTAGAAGGACATCTCCGGATGCTCTTTGATCTGATTGTACAGATACATGATATGCAGGATATTTAACAGCTGACGTTTGTACTCATGCAGACGTTTTACCTGAATGTCAAAGATAGAGCGAGGATCTACATCGATTCCGTTATGCTCTTTGATATATTTCGCAAGGCGAACTTTATTCTGGTATTTAATTTCCATAAATTCACGTCTTGCGTCTTCGTCTTCAACAAGTGGTTTCAGCTTTGCAATCTGAGACAGATCTGTGATCCATCCATCACCGATCTTATCTGTGATCCAATCCGCAAGAAGTGGGTTTCCATGTGCGAGGAAACGTCTCTGTGTGATTCCGTTTGTCTTATTGTTGAATTTCTCAGGCATCATCTGATAGAAATCTTTCAGTTCCTGTTTCTCAAGGATCTCTGTATGAAGCTGTGCAACACCATTTACAGAGAATCCTGCAACGATTGCCATATTCGCCATACGAACCTGTCCGTTCATAAGGATTGCCATTTTGCGGACTTTCTCTTCATTTCCCGGATACATCTCACGAACCTTGATCAGGAAACGACGATCAATCTCCTGTACAATCTGGTAAATACGTGGAAGCAGTTTGGAGAACAGGTCGATTGGCCATTTCTCAAGTGCCTCTGCCATGATTGTATGGTTTGTATAAGCACAAGTCTTACTTGTAACTTCCCATGCATCCTCCCAGCTTAATCCTTCTACGTCGATGAGGAGACGCATTAATTCTGGAACTGCAACTGTCGGGTGAGTATCGTTCATCTGGATAACAACCTTCTCATGCAGTTTTCTGATATCACCATGTTTTTTCTTATACTTCTCGATCAGAGCCTGAAGACTTGCAGAAATAAAGAAATACTGCTGTTTCAGACGAAGCTCTTTTCCTGAGTAATGGTTATCGTTCGGATAGAGAACATCAACGATCAGTTTCGCAAGGTTTTCCTGCTCTACTGCTTTGTGATAATTTCCTCTGTCAAATTCATCAAGTTTAAAGTCTGTGATCGGTTTTGCATCCCATACACGCAGTGTATTTACTACGTGATTGCCATATCCAACGATTGGCATATCATACGGAACTGCCATGACAGACTCATAGTTTTCCTGGATAAATTTATCTTTTCCTGTAACAGGATCTTTCTCGAAACGGATATTTCCGCCAAAACGTACTTCTTTTGCGTACTCTTCACGGCGAATCTCAAACGGATTTCCTTCTTTCAGCCAGTTGTCCGGAACCTCTACCTGATATCCATCTTTGATTTTCTGTTTGAACATTCCGTAACGATAACGGATTCCACATCCATATGCCGGGTAATTCAGTGTAGCGAGAGAATCAAGGAAACATGCTGCAAGACGTCCAAGACCTCCATTACCAAGAGCCGCATCCGGCTCCTGGTCTTCAATCACGTTCAGATCAATATTCATCTCTTCCAGTGCTTCTTTTACTTCTTTATATGCTGTCATATTGATGAGGTTGTTGCCAAGTGCACGTCCCATAAGGAACTCCATTGACATATAGTATACTGTCTTGGCATCTGTCTCATCATATCTTTTCTGTGTCTCAATCCAATCATCGATAATAACATCTTTGACTGCATAGGATACTGCCTGGAATAACTGCTGCGGTGTAGCCTCATCGATTGTTTTTCTGTAAAGTGTCTTAACGTTATCCTTTACTGCCGCTTTAAAAGCCTTTTTCTCGAATCTTTTACTGAACATGTTTATTACTCTCCTTTTTTCTCAACACCCATTGTAACTGCTTCGCCGTTGATCTTCCATTCTTTCACGTAACCAGCCGGCTGTGCTTTTACAACTTCATCCGCAAGTACCTCACCTGCGATCAGTGTGTTGTTCTTTTCGAAGACAGCTTCTGCCTTTTCACTACCCTCGTATGTAACTTTGATTCTGTCCATAACTTCGAAATCAGCTTCTTTTCTCATTGTCTGGATCTTGCTGATGATCTCACGTACAAATCCCTCTTCCAGCAGCTCTGGTGACAGGTTTGTATCGAGAACAACTGTAATTCCGTTGTCATTTACAGATTCATATCCTTCAATCTGTGCTGTATCGATCAAAAGGTCTTCCTTGAAAAGTTCGATCTCCTGTCCGTTTACATCCAGTTTGAGTGCACCTGTAGCGTTGAGCTCATCCATTGCTGCATTTCCATCGATGTCGTTAAGCGCCGCTTTGATACCACCTAACATCTTACCATATTTCGGTCCGACTGTCTTTAATTGTGGTTTAAAACTATAAGAAGTAAAGTCTCTTACATCATCTGTAAATTTAACATTTTTAACATTCAGCTCGTCTGCAACGATCTCCTGATAGAATTCTGGAAGATCAAAGTCTGCTTTCACAAACATCTTTCCGATCGGCTGACGGTTCTTGATGTTGGACGCATTACGGCATGCACGTCCCATAACAACAAGGTCAAGAACATGTTCCATGTTATTTTCAAGTTCTTTGTCAATCTGATCTTCATGAACTTCTGGGAAGTCACAAAGGTGAATACTTTCCGGAGCATCCTTATCAATGCTGCGAACCAGGTTCTGATAAATCTCTTCTGTCATGAACGGGATCATCGGAGCTGCTGCCTTAGATACTGTAACAAGAGCTGTGTACAGAGTCATGTAAGCATTGATCTTATCCTGCTCCATTCCCTTTGCCCAGAAACGCTCACGGCTTCTTCTTACATACCAGTTACTCAGATCATCTACGAAATCCTGAAGCACACGTGCTGCTTCTGGGATTCTGTAATTTCCAAGATTATAATCTACATCTTTCACCATTGTATTCATCTTGGAGAGGATCCACTTGTCCATAACCGGAAGTTTATCATATTCCAGAGTATATTTTGTTGCATCAAAATTATCAATATTCGCATAAAGCACGAAGAATGCATAAGTATTCCAAAGTGTTCCCATGAACTTACGCTGTCCTTCCTGAACGGCTTTTCCGTGGAAACGGTTCGGCAGCCACGGAGCACTGTTGATGTAGAAATACCAGCGGATCGCATCTGCTCCGTATTTCTCAAGTGCATCAAACGGATCGACCGCATTTCCTTTAGACTTACTCATCTTCTGTCCGTTCTCATCCTGAACATGTCCAAGAACGATAACGTTCTTATATGGAGCCTTGTTGAACAGCAGTGTTGAGATTGCAAGCAGAGAATAGAACCATCCTCTTGTCTGGTCTACCGCCTCGGAAATGAAATCTGCCGGGAACTGTCTCTCAAATAAGTCTTTATTTTCAAATGGATAATGATGCTGTGCAAATGGCATGGATCCACTGTCGAACCAGCAGTCAATAACTTCCGGTACTCTGTGCATCTCTTTCCCACACTCCGGACACTTGATTGTTACAGCGTCGATGTATGGGCGGTGAAGCTCGATATCATCCGGACAGTTATCAGACATTGATTTCAGTTCTTCAATGCTTCCGATAGAGTGCATATGTCCACACTCACACTGCCAGATATTCAGTGGTGTTCCCCAGTAACGGTTACGACTGATTCCCCAGTCCTGAACGTTCTCGATCCAGTCACCGAAACGTCCTTTACCGATGCTTTCCGGAATCCAGTTAATTGTATTATTATTTCTGATCAGATCGTCGCGAACTGCTGTCATCTTAATGAACCAGGACTCACGAGCATAGTAGATCAGCGGAGTATCACATCTCCAGCAGTGAGGATAGCTATGCTCGAACTTCGGTGCATCGTAGAGAAGTCCTCTTGCATCCAGATCCTTTAATACTTCCGGATCAGCTTTCTTTACAAACAGACCGGCGAACGGTGTGGATTCTGCCATCTCACCCTTTTCGTCTACAAGCTGTACGAATGGAAGTTCATATTTTCTTCCTACGTTCGCATCGTCTTCACCAAATGCAGGTGCGATATGAACAACTCCTGTACCATCTGTAAGAGTTACATATTCATCACATACAACATAGAATGCTTTCTTGCGCTGTTTTGCAGCCTCGTCTGCTGCACACTGATACAGCGGCTCATACTCTTTTCCTTCCAGATCAGTTCCCTTATAAGTCTCAAGAATTTCGTAAGCATCTTTGCCTTCTTCTGCAAGTCTTCCAAGAACTGTATCAAGCAGTGCGCAAGCCATATAATATACATGTCCGTCTGCTGCCTTAACCTTTGCGTAATCTTCTTTCGGATTTACACAAAGTGCAAGGTTAGATGGAAGTGTCCAAGGTGTTGTTGTCCATGCAAGAATATATGCATCTTCATCTTTTACTTTAAAACGAACGATTGCTGAACGCTCCTTGACATCCTTGTATCCCTGTGCAACTTCCTGTGCGGAAAGCGGTGTTCCACAACGTGGGCAATAAGGAACGATCTTAAATCCTTTGTAAAGGAGTCCCTTATCCCAGATCTGCTTCAGAGCCCACCATTCAGACTCAATAAAGTTGTTATCATAAGTTACATATGGGTGCTCCATGTCAGCCCAGAATCCAACTGTACCGGAGAAATTCTCCCACATTCCTTTGTATTTCCATACACTCTCTTTACATTTCTTGATAAATGGTTCAAGACCATATTTCTCAATCTGATCTTTTCCATCAAGACCAAGAAGCTTCTCAACTTCAAGCTCTACCGGAAGGCCATGTGTATCCCATCCGGCCTTTCTTGGAACCATATATCCTTTCATTGTACGGTATCTTGGGATCATATCCTTAATAACACGAGTTAAAACGTGTCCGATATGCGGTTTACCATTTGCTGTCGGAGGTCCATCATAGAAAATATAATCCGGGCACCCTTCTTTTTCATCCATACTTTTCTGGAAGATTTCATTATCATCCCAGAACTTTTCAACTTCTTTTTCACGGCTGACAAAGTTCATGTCAGTTAAAACTTTCTTATACATGTTCTTATCCTTTCCTGAGTTTATTTTATGATTCTTAAAAAAAGAAAGGCTTCCGTCCTGTAATAGGACGAAAGCCTGAACTTCTCTCGTTAAACCACCTGTTACATCATACTTAGGTCTGATTTCTGACCTGCATATGGTATCCTTTAACGCCGGACACGCGTCAGTCCTTACTCTCCATTTCTACATCTGTTTCAGGAACTGCTGCTCTGGAGTGATCTTCAAAAATCTCTTACTTGCACCGGACTTCCACCATCTCCGGCTCGCTGTAACGTTCGGATAAATCCTACTGTCTCCGTCATCGCTTTATCTGTGAACTTCTACACACGGCTTATTATAAAGAGATTCTTGGCTCTAGTCAAGGTTTATTATGATAAAAAAAGTGCGAAAAAACGTTGTTTTCAGCGTTCTTTCGCAAATTTCTGTTTTCTTATCTGCGGCGTTTCTTCTTTCTTTTCACATTACCACTCTTTGCATTTCTTCTTTTTCCTTTTTTTCTTCTGCGACGTCTTATCTGCTTCCGGTAATTCGCAAGTACAACAATGATGATCAATAAAATCACAACTGCAATTACAACTCCGATCACAATTTTCATAAACTTTGAAATCCCGGTTATGACAGTTGAAGTTGTCTTATCTTTCTTTTTTCCCAAAACAGCTGCACTGCTTTACTCTGTTTTTTCTATCGCAGCTTTCACACTGCCTACTTCCTGCCCTTTATAAGTAAATGTTACTGTTCCGGATCCATCCTTGTTGCTGTCTTCCTTCACTTCTGCTTTCACATCAGAAAATTGTGCACTCTTCGGAAGTACGATATAAGCATCTTCGTCTTCATAAGACTTCACACCTTCCGGAAGCTTCTGATCCTTCAAAGATATTTTTGAAAAATTACTGTAAGCATAATCAAACATGGCACGAGTATCTATATAAGCATCATTTCCAAAATCATAAAGTACAACCGCAACAAGCTGCATATCTCCGTTATCTGCCATTGTCACAAGCGTTGTTCTTGCCTGATCTGTGTAGCCGGTCTTACCGCCCTTGCAGTATTCATAATAATTATCATTCTGTGGCCAGAGCATCTTGTGCTTCTGCTGAAAAGTACGTTCTTCATTCACCAGATTCGTTGCCGGAATCGTATGGCTTAACGATTGGGAAATTGTCCGGAACGCTTCCTTCTGATAAACTGCTGCACCAATTCTTGCCATATCATGCGCCGTTGTATAATGTTGTTCATCATGAAGTCCGTTCGCATTCGTCCAGTGTGAACCTGTACATCCAAGTTTTTCTGACTCATCATTCATCGCCTGAATAAATGTATCATAACCTCCACCCATCTTCTTGCCAACACTCTCAGCCACTGCATAAGAGACCTCATTTGCCGATGCCAGCAGAACGGCATAGAGCGCGTCTTCCATACTGATCTGCTCCCCCGGCGTCATGCCGATATGGGCATCGCCATATTCCAGAAAGGAGATACTGTCCTGGGAAAATTCTACCGTATCTGTAAGCTCTGCATTGTCCAGCGCAACCAATGTTGTCAGAAGTTTTGTAATACTCGCCGGATAATGCTTCTTTTCAATCTGCTTGCTATATAAAACCGCCCCACTATTCATATCCATAACGATTGCAGAATCCGCATAAGTTGCCGGTCCCTGTGGCCAGTTCTCCACACTGTTTGAATCTGGTGCGATCGCATAACATTTCTGACGCTGTGTCTCCCTGTCTTCTTCCGCTGTCTGAGTTGAATCTGTTGTGGCTGCCGCCGTTTCTTCCTCAGCAAATGTCTGTACTGCCGGCATTAATATCATAGATGCCGCCAGAAAAAGAGACAGACAGCGCTTTCCGTATCTCTTAAAATTTATCATAAAGGATATCCTCCGGTTATTTGAATTCATAACACAAAAATCCCCACAGACCTTTCATCTGTGGGGAATCTGTGACTATTGTTATTATAATTCTACTGAAAGTTTTTTTCAATAGTCCGGAGGCTATTTTCTTTCAACTATCGAATCTCTTCCATCATGATCTCTGCTCCCGCAGCTTCTACTACAAGGCTGTCTTTCTGTGGATAGAACCGTGTGGTGAACACATACTCGCCATGATTCACAAACACTTCCACTGAAGACTTATCCACAAGAATTTCAACACTTGAAATTTTATCTACATCAACATAACGTATTCCTCTTCCTGCAGATACAGAATTTTTATCCTGACTTGTGAAATGCATCTCGAATCTTCCATTTTTGTACTCAAGAATCAATTCTTCATCAATCACTGTCCTGAATTCATTATTCTGAATGCCCGAGATATTCACATCATAGACTTTATATCCATCTTTTTTCAACATTCCTGTAGACTTATCCACAAGAGTTTTCCTCTTCTGTAATTCTCTGACCGGTCTCTGACGAACTTTACCGTCTTCTACAAACACTTCTCTCGGGAAAGTGAAGCAGTGCTGCCACCCTTCTGCGATCGTCAGATTAGTATATTCTTCACAATCCGGCATTCCCATCCAGCTGATGTGAACCCTTCTTCCATCTTCAGTCTCAAAACTCTGCGGTGCATAGAAATCAAATCCGTAATCCCAAAGCATGTATTCTGAAAGTTTATAATCATCTAAAATATTTCCATCAACCATGAAATATCCTGACTGATAAACATTTCTGTCATCCCATACTCCGCCTTCAAGTCCCTGCACAGAAGCAGAAAGAATTTTTGTTCCATCTACCTCAAAGTAATCCGGGCATTCCCACATATAACCAAACGGTTTCTCAGATTCCACACGACTTCTGAACTTCCAGTTAATCTTATCTTTTGACGCGAAGATCAATGCCTGTCCGACATCTTCTTTTGTACGTGCACCCTGAATCATGTAGTAAGTATCTCCGTCTTTCCACACCTTCGGATCGCGCACATGGCAAGTCAGATCTGACGGGTAATCCACATTTCTCATCAGTTCTTTTTTTGATCCAAATGTCTTTCCATCCTCACTGACAACAAGAACCGTATTCGACTCACGACCTGTATTGATGTAATCGAAATCTCCGTCTTCCAGCTTTACATTGCCTGTATAGTAAACATATATTTTGTCATCTTCGATAAATGCTGATCCGGAGTATACACCATGACAGTCAAATGGCTGATCCGGATATAACTTTACTCCCTGGTATTCCCAGTCAATCATATCTTTGCTTGTATAGTGCCCCCACATCTTCACGCCGCCTTCGGCATTAAATGGAGAATACTGAAAAAATGCATGATAGATTCCATTCAACTGGCACAATCCGTTCGGATCATTGAGCCAGCCAACAGGAGGCATCAGATGCAGCTTCTCACGATAATCCGCTCCTTCTTTCTGCTCTTTTTCTTTCATCATCTCTTCCGTCATATCTACCAGTTTGATCAGATCCCTTGTTAATGCATTCATGCTCTTGTCTCCCTTTTTCCATTTACAGCCGTTCTATTCTGCAAGAATTCTTCTTTGAATAAAACGGCTGTATCTTTTTAATCACTGTTCAATTTATTTTTCAATCTTCATTGCGAGATCAGCTGTTGTAACTGTTCCCGCTGCTGTCTTCTCTGTTTTATGTGTAATCGTTTTCACATCTTGTGATTTTATATTAAATAAAAAAATGCCATTTGTAAAGATGGCATTTTTACTAATTCTGATTCTTCTGTTTTGTTTAACTTGCACTATACTCTTAGTTACATTCATTCAAATCTATTCACGATCTGGAATCCCAGCTTCATATGCACCGGCACCGGATTTTTCTCTTCAATCTGTTCAAGCAAGAGCTCTGCCCCCTTGATTCCACTCGTTTTATACCCAAAATGAACCGTTGGAATACCGCCTGTCACAGCCCTTAACATCTGATTATCACCAAATCCTGTGACACAGATACCAGACTGTTCCAAAATGTGTAGCATCCTTGCACCAGAATTCTGAACCGACTCCGGAACCGCCTTTTTACTCTGTGCGATCAATGCCTCGATTGCTCCCGCTGCAATCGTATCTGTTGCGCATGATATGATATCGATTCCACTTTCTTCACTCAACAAATCCACTACTGCTTCATATCCGCCGCTCATTGTAAATTCTGATTCGCGTCTGTACCGATGGTCATCGAAAGTAATCCCTGCTTCCTGAAGTCCCTTGCGGAATCCGTCTTCTCTGGCAGCACCTGCTGCCTTATCTTCACGAGTAACACCAATATATGCAATCTTGCAATCTTCAGGTCTTCCACCATTCCGCTTCAGTGCTTTCACCGCAACTTCTTGTCCCATTGCTCTTCCCGCACCAAAATCATCATGATAGATACAGCTTGCCATTTCTGTCTCCTGTCCCACAACCACAACCGGAACCTTTGATTCTTTTAAAAATCTCCGATGCTCGTCTGTAAGCACTGTACCGATCAGTACAATTCCATCTACCGGATAACTTTCAAAGATTCTCAGATAAGTCAGCTCATTCTTTGGCTGATTATCCGTGCTTGCAAGAAGCATCTGGTACCCTCTTGCCGAAAGAACCTGTTCAATTCCCGCTGTGATCCGGCTGATTGATTCTGAATTGATCTTCGGAGCCACCACACCAACCAGATGTGCGCGTCCGGTTCTTAGGATTCTTGCCTGAGTAGACGGCTGATATCCCGTCTTCTCAATCACTTTACGGATCTGCTCCTTTTTCTGTTCACTCACATATCCGCCATTCAAATATCTTGATACTGCTGCGCTGGACACCCCGGCCATCTGTGCAATCTCTTTTATCGTCATTGTATACTGCCTGCCTTTATTTCCCTGATTTTCGAAATTATCCAAATCCATTTTCGCTCTTTTTCTAGCTTTGACCTGAATCTGAATGACATTCACATTTTAACATTCAACAGACAAATATGCAACGGCGTTACGCTACATCATTCTTTATCTACCTGTCCCTGTTACTGTTCACACGATGTGCGACCAGCAACGCATCTCGCCATTTTAAATCGC
>OODB01001834.1_pt1 | contig 13461 bp, 10 predicted proteins | sample 1671721 | NCBI WGS metagenome assembly OODB01 (sample SAMN06348185, study PRJEB24527) | human gut metagenome | biome: human gut; feature: ankylosing spondylitis patient; material: feces | host: Homo sapiens | place: China | collected 2015-10
TGATGTGCCTGCTGTTGTATGTGCTGCTGTGGCGGCATCTGCTCAAGAGCAAGGTTGTGTACGCGGCATTCGTGCCAATCGCTGTGCTGGCCGTGCTGTTTGCGCTGCTGTCTCCGGTGCTGGTTGTGCTCGCTGTCGGTCTGACCGGCATTGTGTATGTGATGATGCGGGCAAGCAGATGCACCTGCAGAAAATCGTGGATTTGCATGGCGCTGGCGATTGTTACGGCTTTGCTGTTCCTGCTGTGCGGCATTACCCTGCACGCTTGGATGCTCACAGCGGTAGCTGTCATATTTGCCCTGAGCCATCCGTATGTCACGTGGTGTAATGTGCAAACGGACTGATACCCGTGTTTTTCTTGCAAACCTGTATGCGCTGTGATAAGATAAGCAGGTGAATCATTGAAAAATTTATCACTTGAATGAGGGTTTGAATATGAAAGAAGTTTTACTGTTAAAGCTCGGCGAAGTCGTGCTCAAGGGTCTCAACCGCCGCCGCTTTGAGAGCCGCCTGCTCGCCAATCTGCGCCGACGTGTATCCAAGGTCGGCAAGTGCAGCGTGTATATCATGCAGTCTACCATCTATGTAGAGCCGGCAGACGGTGTGGACATGGACGAAGTGCTGGATGCCGTGCACAATGTATTCGGCGTTGCAGCGATTTGTCGTGCAGCGGTCTGCGAAAAGGACATGGATGCCATCTGGAACACGGTCAATGAATATCTGGGCGATGAGATGGAGAGTGTCCAGCGCTTCAAGGTTGAGGCAAAGCGCTCGGATAAGAAGTTCCCGCTCAATACCATCCAGATTTGCCAGAAAATCGGCGGCGATCTCGATGACAAGTATGAAAATCTGATTCCGGACATGCATAATCCGGAGCTGCGCGTCAATATCGAGGTGCGCGACAAGGCGGCATATGTACACGCAGGCAAAATGCCTGGTCCTGGCGGCATGCCGGTCGGCACCAACGGCAAGGCGGCTCTGCTGCTGTCCGGCGGCATCGACTCTCCGGTTGCCGGTTATATGATGGCAAAGCGCGGTCTGGAGCTGTGCGCGGTGCATTTCTTCAGCTATCCGTATACCTCGGAGCGCGCGAAGGAAAAGGTCATGGAGCTGGCGGAACTGCTGACCCACTATGCAGGCCGCATGGAGGTCTATGTTGTTCCGTTTACGGAAATTCAGGAAGCCATCCGCGATAATTGTCCGGAGGATATGTTTACGCTGATTATGCGCCGCTTTATGATGCGTCTGGCAGAGCGTGTGGCGCAGGAGCATGACGCCGGTGCTCTGATTACCGGCGAGAGCCTGGGTCAGGTCGCTTCGCAGACCATGGAGGCGATGAACGTCACAGGTGCGGTTTGCTCGATGCCGGTGTTCCGTCCGGTGATCGGCATGGATAAGGAAGAAATCGTACAGATTTCCAGAAAGATTGGCACGTTTGAGACGTCCATCCTGCCGTATGAGGATTGCTGCACCGTCTTTACACCGAAGCACCCGCTGACCCGTCCGAAGAAGTTCAAGGTGGAGGAAGCGGAAAAGGTGCTGGATGTCGATGCGCTCGTAGAAAAAGCGCTGTCCGGCGTGGAGTGCGTGACACTGTAACAATATCATCAGGAAATATTCATAAAATTGCAAGAAGTTATGCAAGAGCACATCTGCACATGCGCAGATGTGCTCTTTTTTGGCTGCACTTGAAAAAATTTGGAGATTTCATCAAAAATATACAAATTAGTGGTTGCATTATGCGGCGGACTATGGTATACTTTAACCATGATAGATTGTTAAAAAAATAACAACTATATAAATGGAGCGGCAGGCGTTTTGAAAACAGGAAACAGGTATGGAGCCTGCGCGTTAAGAAATGAGGTATTTTGTATGAAAGTAGCAGTCGTTGGTTCTGGCGTAATGGGTCTGGGCATCACACAGGCATTCGCACAGTCTGAAGGATATGAAGTAAATCTTTGCGTTGTCTCCGGCAAGGGATTCGACCACAAGCGTGCGCTGCTGGAGAAGCCGCTCAAGCGTCAGGTTGCGAAGGAAAAGATCACGCAGGAGCGCATGGACGAAATCATGGGCAAGATCACCCTCTGTGACATCAACGGATGCAAAGAGGCTGACCTGATTGTAGAGTCTGCCATCGAGAACCTGCAGGCAAAGGAAAAGCTGCTGAAGGAGATTGAGGAAATTGCAAAGCCGGATGCGCTGATTGCATCCAATACATCGTCCCTGTCCATCACGGAAATCAGCGGCGAGCTGACCCGACCGATCATCGGCATGCACTTCTTCAACCCGGCTGCTGTCATGAAGCTGGTCGAAGTCATTCCGGGCATGACTACCACCCGTGAAATGGTTGAGAAGGTCAAGAAGATTTCCGAGGACATCGGCAAGGTTCCGGTAGAAGTTATCGAGGGTCCGGGCTTTGTTGTAAACCGTCTGCTGATTCCGCTGATTAACGATGCGATTCAGATCTTTGAAGAGGGTCTGGCTTCTGTAGAGGGCATCGACACCGCGATGAAGCTGGGCGCAAACCATCCGATGGGCCCGCTGGCTCTGGGTGACCTGATCGGTCTGGATGTTTGCCTTGCAATCATGGAAGTTATGTACCATGAGACGCTGGATCCGAAGTATCGTCCGGCTCGCCTGCTGCGTAAAATGGTTCGCGCCGGCAGACTGGGTCAGAAGTCCGGCAAGGGCTTCTACGAGTACAACGAACTGGGCCGCATTATTCCGGGCTCCGCGCTGTCTACGATTGGATAATTTGTCGAAATGTATCGGCGCATGTGGGAATTTTTCCACATGCGCCTTTTTTCGTGCTTTTCCAATTCTTGCAGATTAACAAAAAATATGCTATCATGAAAATAATGAAAAGACGGCGAGCGGAAAAACAGAAAGGAGCCATTGTATGACACAACCGGAACTGGAACAACAAGTGGCGCGGTGTTTGACACAGCGCGGGCTGACGCTTTCTGTTGCAGAAAGCTGCACCGGCGGGCTGCTGTCCGCACGGATTACCGATGTGGCGGGTGCGTCAAAATTCTATAAAGGCGGCGCCTGCACCTACTGCAATGAAATCAAGCAAAAAATTCTCGGCGTGCGTGCGGAGACGCTGGAGACGTATACGGCTGTGTCGCAGCAGACCGCGGCGGAAATGGCACAGGGCATTGCGCGCGTCTATGAAACCGATCTCGGCGTTGGCATCACCGGCTACGCCGGTCCGGACGGCGGAGAGGACGGCACACCGGTCGGCACCATTTACATCGGACTGTTCTGGAAAGGAAGCACGCAGGTTCGCAAGATTGTATCTCCGCATGGACGTTCGCAGGCGCGGCAGGACGCGGCGGATGAAGCGCTGTGTATGATTCTGCATGCCATAAAAGAATAAAAACAGGATAAAAATGAAGAAGATTGGAAAATGTCTGTAAAAATCCACATTTTTTCTGGACTTTTTTTTACAAATGTTGTATAATATTCCTACAAACGAGAAAGGGAAGTCCGCAAGCTGCGCCGGATGGGAAACCGGCGGCAAATAGGAAAGACTTTTTCGTGTATTCGTGTGTTTGATGAATGATTTTGAGAGGGGAGATGGCACCAATGGAAACGAATGAAAATGAGAAGTTGGAGAGCCGTCTGCAAGCATTTCACGACGGAACCGAACAGCGCGCGTGGGAATGGCTGGGTGCGCATCGTGCCGTGAAGGACGGGAAGAAAGGCGTACAATTCTGCGTTTGGGCGCCGCATGCTGCGGATGTCTCCGTGATTCATGAGAAAAGCGGCTGGGCGCGTGATTTGGCACCGATGACCCGCATGGCGGAGGATTCGGAATTCTGGAGCTGCTTCCTGACAGACATCGAACGCTACGATTGCTATAAATACAGCATTCGGACAAAGGACGGTCAGGTTTTTGATAAATCTGATCCGTTTGCTTTCTATGCAGAAGTGCGGCCGGCAAATGCATCGCGCTATTATCCGATGGACGGGTATGTATGGGGCGATGCCGACTGGATGCAGCGCAGAAAGATTGCACCCGAACCGGTGAATATTTATGAAGTACATCTTGGGTCGTGGCAGACAGCGGAAGACAGTTCGTTTTTTAATTATCGCGTCATTGCAGATCGGCTGATTCCGTATTTGTGCGAGATGGGGTATACCCATTTGGAACTGCTGCCGCTTTTGGAGCATCCGTATGACGGCTCTTGGGGCTATCAGCCGCTGGGCTTTTTCGCCGCAACCAGTCGGTACGGTTCGCCGCATGACCTGATGTATTTGATGGATCGCTGTCATCAGGCGGGTATCGGTGTCATTTTGGACTGGCCGGCTGCCGGATTCCCGACCGACGCGCATGGACTGTTCATGTTTGACGGACAGCCGTGCTATGAAGCGTGCGAATCCGACCCGAAGGATATGGTGTACGGCGTACAGAAGTTTGATCTCGGGCGCGGCGAAGTGCAGTCGTTCCTGCTGTCCTCTGCGATGTTCTGGATTACGCAGTTCCACGCAGACGGTCTGCGCGTCAGCTCTGTGCAGCCGATGCTGTATTTGAATTACCAGCGCGAAGCGGGTGAGTGGAAAGCAAACCAATTCGGAGAAAATTGGAATACAGACGGCGCGCGATTTTTGCGCACGCTGTGTGATACCGTGAAGCAGCAGGAACCAACCGTGCGCATGATTGCGAGCAGCACGGGCAAGTGGTCCTCTGTGACCAAGCCGACGGCACTCGGCGGCCTTGGATTCACCGCTATGTGGCGCGATACATGGGTACAAGAAGCGCTGACGCACTTGCAGCACACGGACGATCCGGAAGCATTGGCGGATTGGCTGTCGCTGTCTCTGCTCAACAGCACCGGAGAGCGGTTCGTTTTGCCGCTGTCTCATGATGCCGTGTCACACGGCGCAGGCTCTCTGCTGGCACGCATGCCGGGAGAGTACCATGAAAAGTTTGCACCGCTTCGGCTGCTGTATGGCTTTGTCATGATGCATCCGGGTGACAAGCTGCTGTTCATGGGCGGTGAGTTCGCGCAGTATACCGAATGGGCGTGTCATCATGCGCTGGACTGGCAGGATTTGGACTGTCAGGCAAACCGGCAGATGAAAGCCTATGTGCAGGCGCTCAATCAATTTTACCGCGGCAATCCGGCGCTTTGGACGGGCGACAGCACCGAACAGATTGTCCGGATCAATCGAGATGCCGACAATCCGGGATTGCTTGCGCTGGAGCGCAGAAGTCCGGACGGCGAACGGTTGCTCGCGGTCATGAATTTGACCGCACACAAGCTGACCGGCTGCCGCTTAACCTTGCGGGATTCGGAGGAGTGGGAGGAAGTTTTCTGCTCTGACGCAATCGCATACGGCGGAACGGGAGAATCCGGTGCTGTGACAAGCAAAAAACAACAGGACGGCAGCTGCCGCCTGACGATGCAGATGCCGCCGTACTGCGTTCGATTTTTTAAACAAAAGAAATGAGAAAAAATAGCCAACAAACATTGCCGAAAGGCAGTTTTTGATAGAGTGGGAATTTCAGGCAGAAGAACGTAAAATCTTCTGAGAAAACGCTGCAGGCAGCTTGGCTGCGTGCAGCGGAAAAGCCAAAATTTAACAAAGATTGGAGCAGAAAAATGGTAAGGAAGAAAGAATGTGTCGCAATGCTGCTGGCCGGCGGCCGCGGAAGCAGACTGTATGTACTGACGACAAAGGTTGCAAAGCCGGCGGTTCCGTTCGGCGGAAAATACCGCATCATTGACTTCCCGCTGTCCAACTGCGTAAACTCCGGTATTGATACCATCGGTGTTTTGACGCAGTATGAGCCGCATGAACTCAATGTATATCTGGCAAACGGTCAGACTTGGGATCTCGACCGCCTGAACGGTGGCGTATCCGTTCTGTCCCCGTATGAGAACGGCAGCGGTTCCGAGTGGTACAAGGGCACAGCAAACGCGATTTATCAGAACATCGGATTTATCGACGAGTACGATCCGGAATATGTGCTGATTTTGTCCGGCGACCACATTTACAAGATGGATTACGATAAGATGCTCGACCAGCACAAGGAAAAGAATGCTGCCGCAACCATCGCAGTACTCAACGTTACGCTGGAAGAAGCAAAGCGCTTTGGTATTATGAACTGCAATCCGGACGGCTCGATTTATGAGTTCGAGGAGAAGCCGGCACATCCAAAGAGCACCCTCGCTTCGATGGGCATTTACATCTTTACTTGGTCCAAGCTGCGCAAGTATCTGATTGACGATGAGAACGATCCGAATTCCTCCAATGACTTCGGCAAGAACATCATTCCGGCAATGCTTGCAAACGGCGAGAACCTGCAGACCTATCAGTTCGACGGCTACTGGAAGGACGTAGGAACCATCGAATCCCTGTGGGAAGCAAACATGGATCTGCTGTCCCCGAATTCCGGTCTGGATCTGGAGGACGACGACTGGCGCATTTACGGCCGCACCACCGCCGCACCACCGCACTTTACCGGCAAGCACGCAAAGATTAAGCATTCTCTGGTATCTGAGGGCTGCGAAATCGAAGGCAATGTTACCAATTCTGTTCTGTTCCCGAATGTTACGGTTGACACCGACGCAACCATTGAGTATTCGATTCTGATGCCGGGTGCCGTTGTAGACAAGGGTGCTGTTGTACAGTACGCAATTGTCGCAGAGGGCGCACATATCCGTGCAGGCGCAAAGGTCGGCAATACGCCGGATGAAGCAGGAGATAACTGGGGCGTTGCAGTTGTAGGACCGGACGTCACCGTCGGCAAGAATGCCATTGTAGCGGCAAAGGAAATGCCGGATCAGGACATTCCGGACGCAGAATGAGGGGAAGAACAAGAATGAAAAATACACTGGGAATTATCATTGGATTTGATAGCAATAATGACTTACGCGAGCTGTCCGAGCACCGTCCGGTAGCGTCGGTGCCGTTTGGCGGCCGCTATCGCGTGATTGACTTTATGATGTCCAATCTCGTGAACTCTGGCTGTTATCAGGTAGCCGTTCTGATGCGCGACAAGTATCAGTCGCTGCTCGATCACCTCGGTTCCGGCAAGGATTGGGATCTGTCTCGCAAGCGCGGCGGCATGTTCCTGCTTCCGCCGAACGCATTTGCGCCGAAGTCTTCGCCGCTGGTAACAGAAAACTATCGTACCTCTTTGGAGGCACTCGGCTCGATCAGCGACATGCTCAACAAGAACAAGAGCGAGCACGTGCTGATTTGCAGCGCAGATATCGTGGCAAACATTCCGCTGGATGAAGTCATGAAGGAACATAAGAAGTCGGAGGCAGATGTCACCATCGTCTGTACAAAGAATCCGGAAGGCGGCGCCTTTGATATGTTCCTCGATCTGTCCCCGCGCCATGAGGTAGAGGACATCCGCAACGGTGACAACATGGGCGGCAAGTGCAAGTACAAGAGCATGGGCATTTACATCATGAAGCGCAAGTACCTGCAGAGCCTGCTGTCCGACTGTGTGACCCATAACCTGTGTTCGTTTGAGCGCGATGCGATGCAGCATGTGTTCAAGCGCGGCGATAAGGTTCACGGCTATGTATTTGACAAGTATTCCGCAAAGATTGAAAACGTCAAGGGTTACTTCTCTGCATCGATGGATATGCTGGACAAGGACATTCGCGATCAGGTATTCCTGGAGAACCGTCCGATTCTGACCAAGATTTACGATGAAGCACCGACGTATTACGGCGAAGATGCGGAGGTCAGCGACAGCCTGATTGCAGACGGCTCCCGCATCGAAGGAACGGTTAAAAATTCGATCATCTTCCGCGGATGCACCATTGCGAAGGATGCCGTTGTCAAGGACAGCATCGTGCTGCCGAACAGCAGCATCGGCGAGGGCGTTGAGCTGTCATATGTCGTAACGGATAAGGGCGTTACCGTGCGTGAGAACCGCAAGATGGTAGGCGGCGCAACCTATCCGGTAGCAATCGCAAAGAACGCGACCGTATAAGCAAAAACAATACAGAGATATAATCTCGGGTGCAGGTGAAAAAACGAATCATTGCTCCGGGACCAGCCGGGGGAACGGATGGTATCGTTCTCCCGGTTTTCTTTTTTGACATGGAGGATATCAAATATGAAGATATTGTACGCAGCAAGCGAGGTAGCGCCGTTTATCAAAACCGGCGGTTTGGGCGATGTGGCAGGTTCTCTGCCGAAGGCGCTGGCGGCAAAGGGACACGAGGTTGCCGTGATCTGCCCGCTGTACTGCCAGATTAAGCCGGAGTGGCGCAATAAGATGTACTACCTGAGAAATCTGTATGTGCAGGTTGCATGGCGCAGCCAGTACTGCGGCATCTTTGTGTATGAAGCGGACGGCGTAAAGTACTATTTCTTGGATAATGAGTACTATTTCGCACGAAACAGCGTATATGGAGAGTATGATGACGCGGAGCGCTTTGCCTTTTTCTCCCGCGCAATTTTGGAAATGCTGCCTGCCATTGATTTCCATCCGGATGTCATCAACTGCAATGACTGGCAGACGGCACTCGTTCCGGTGTACTACGGACTGGATTACAACTGCCGTCCTTGGTACAGCAACATCAAGACCGTCTTTACGATTCACAACATCCAGTTCCAGGGTCAGTACGGCCGCGAAATTCTGGATTACGTTTTGGGCATTGATGACCATCACTTCCAGAACGGCTTTATGCAGCAGGACGGCGATGTCAACCTGATGAAGGCTGCCATTGTTTGCTCTGACCGCGTGACAACCGTATCGCAGACGTATGCACAGGAAATTCAGAGCGCGTTTTACGGTTTCCGTCTGGATGCCGTCCTGCGCTGGAATCAGGGAAAGGTCTGCGGCATTGTCAACGGCATTGACGTCGATGTGTTCAATCCGGAGACCGACCCGCATCTGTTTAAAAACTATGGCATCAACTCGCTGGATGACAAGAAGATCAATCGGTCGGAGCTGCTCAAGATGTGCGGTCTGGAAGCATCGGACGAAACCATGGTCATCGGCATGGTCGGCAGACTGACCAGCCAGAAGGGTCTGGACTTGGTACAGTGCGTGCTCAATGACATCTTGGAAAAGGATGTGCGCATGATCGTGCTCGGCACCGGCGATTATGACTATGAGCAGATGTTCATGCGTGCAAAGTGGGAGCATCCGGATAAGATTTCGACCAATATTATGTTCTCGGCAGATCTGGCAAATAAGATCTATGCGGGCTGCGATCTGTTCCTGATGCCGTCTCTGTTCGAGCCGTGCGGTCTGGCGCAGATGATTGCTATGCGCTATGGCACCCTGCCGCTCGTGCGCGAGACCGGCGGACTCAAGGACACCGTACAGCCGTACAACCAGTTTACCGGCGAGGGCACCGGCTTCTCGTTTGCAAATTACAATGCACATGAGATGCTGCATGTCATTGAAAAAGCTGCTGCGTTGTTCCGTCATGACCAGAAGGCATGGCGCCAGATGCAGTGCAATGCCATGAACCGCGACTTTAGCTGGGATCGTTCTGCACAGGCATACATCGACCTGTATCAGGGCATTTGACGAAAAAACAAGAAAAGAGAGGCAGTGGTAGCCTCTCTTTTCGGAAATTTATATCTTAAAGGTATAAATCACATATAAATATAAATATTTTGCGCGTTTTTTTTTATAAAATCTGAGAAAAGTATTTCCTTTGGATAAAAAGTGTGGTATACTACTTTTTGCAAACCACCGCATAAAGCGGTGAAAAAATGTGTCGAAAGGGGACATAACAATGAGCGTAAAAAAGAGAGTGGCAAGCATGCTTCTCGCACTGGGCATGCTGGCGACAACGGCTCCGGCATTTGCCGCAGACACCGCAGAAGCTGCCGGTGAGCTGGCTGTACAGAAGGGCGCTGCGATTTCGAAGAATGTGGCGGCAGAGGGTCATTCGTATATCGAATTGGGCGCATCCGTAAAGGGACAGAGCGTCGTTTCTGGTCAGACCATGAATGCTGCTGTATTGCTGTATCTGCATGAGAGCAGCAATCAGAACGGTGAGCGCGTGATTTTCAACATCGCGAAGGGCGGAAAGAACGTACACAGTGAGGCAATTCCGTACAGTGACTTTGAAGAAGATGCAGGCCTGTATATTATGGACTGGGAGCTGGATACTTCGGATAAAGAACTGAAGATGACTTCGACCGGTACATACACGTTGGAGTTTTATACCCAGTATTGGTCTAACGGCGGCTGGAAGACCGCACAGGAGACCATCAGCAGAGAGAACGTCACCGTAGTCAAGAAGGCTGTTGGTCTGAATAGCATCTCTCTGGCAGACGAGAACGGCAAGACGGTTTCCAGCGTTACCCTCGAGAAGAACGATGAGGCAGTGGGCGAGTATGCCATTCAGTTCAACCCGCAGAACACGACCGTAAACCGTGAAGCAACGGTCATCAGTGCAAACAACAATATTGTCGAGGCAGCGGATCTGGCAGGTACCGTCGTTGTTGTTCCGACCGGCTACGGCAAGACCACCGTCTCTGTGAAGGTCAACGGAAAGTCCACGACTCTCAATGTATTTGTGCCGAATCCGAATTCCAGCAATGTCGTTGACCTGTTCTCCGATGTCAACACCGGCGACTGGTTCTTGGACTATGTGCAGTACGCACATGACAAGGGCATCATGAAGGGTGTCGGCAACTACCGCTTTGCACCGAATGAGCCGCTGACCCGCGCACAGATTGCACAGATTCTGTACGCACAGGCTGGCAGCCCGGCGGTTTCCGGAGAGATGAAGTTTACCGACGTGGCACAGGGCAGCTGGTATTACAACGCAGTTCTGTGGGCAAGCCAGAACGGCATTGTCACCGGATACGCAAACGGCATGTTCCGTCCGAATACCAACATCACCCGTGAGCAGCTGGCGCGCATGCTGTACGCACATGCCGGCACACCGGAGGTTTCCGGAGATCTGAACAACTTTGCAGACGGAGCAAAGGTTTCCAACTGGGCAAAGGATGCAGTCATCTGGGCAAAGGAAAAGGGCGTCATCAAGGGCAAGACCGTGAACGGCAAGCTGTGCATTGATCCGCAGGGCAATGCAACGCGTGCAGAAGCAGCTACCATGATGAAGAACTATCTGGGCTAAGCAGTATACACAGCCATTGGGCAGGACTCGGTACACACCGAGTCCTGTTTTTGTTTGTGCACAGAAAAAACATAAAAATAGAGGATAAAATATACAGTTAGCCGTTTGACAAAGCGTACCATTGCTTTTATACTGAAAACTGAGTTATCATCGGCAAAAACAGCCGCGCAAGGCTGTGCTGTAAAAGGAGTTTTAGGGATGGACTTGACAGAAAAGCGAGTAAACAGCAATTATATTTTTCACGGAAAGATTATGACCGTCCGCGTAGATGATGCCCTGCTGCCAAACGGTGAGCCGTGCATTCGTGAGGTGTGTGAGCATCCGGGCGGCGTCGGCGTGCTGCCGATAGACGAGAATCGAATGGTCACGCTGGTGCGCCAGTACCGCTATCCGTATGCAGAGACAACGCTGGAAATTCCGGCGGGAAAGATGGATCGCGGTCCGGAAAACGCGGAAGAGGCAGGCCGGCGGGAGCTGTCCGAGGAAACCGGACTGACCGCAGGACAGATGATTTCCATGGGAGAAATTTGGCCGTCTCCGGGATTTATGGATGAGCGTTTGTATTTATACTGCGCCAAGGAGCTGGCACAAGGCGCATGTCATCCGGACGCAGACGAATTTGTGGAAATTGTGCGTATGCCGTTTGAGGAGCTGTGCCAGCGCGTAGCGTCGGGGGAGATTCACGATGCAAAAACCGTTGCAGCTGTCGGCAAAATGCTGATTATGGGGCTGTAAGACAGGAGAATATCATACATGCGAAAATCATTGCAGAAAAAACTGACGGGAAGTATGCTGGTGGCCGTGGCGGCGGCGCTTGTCATTGTGTCCGTTTGTCTGCTGTTCGGCATGGCGCGCTATGCCGAACAGCAGTTTGAGACGGAGGTTTCTCAGGTGCTCACAACAGACCTGCTGTCAGAAATGAACGAAAATGCAACGGGCGCCGCAGACAGTGCTGCCGCTGAAACGGAAAAAATTATCAGCGCCTATGCCGGACAGCTGCGCATCGGCTCCGGCAGAAGCTATTCGATTTGGGACGCCGCAACGGGAGACCGTCTGGCGGGCGATGAGAACGCCGTTATGACGGACAATATCGTCACCGCAATGAGCGGCGGCGTGGGAGATGCCATGCCGCTGCTGCCGACGAAGATGGATGTTGCGGTTCCGATTACCGGCGAAAGCGCGCTGATTTTGGATATTCAGGACGATGGAAGCAGTATGCGCGCTTTGATGGCGCGTCTGGCAGTTTTGCTGCTGGCGGGACTGGTGCTCAGTCTGCTTGCCGCAGCGGGCATCAGCTGGGGGCTGGCAAAGTCCTTTTCGGATTGTGCCGCGCACACCGCACAGGAGCTGCGGGAACGCAACAATCAAGCACTGGTGCCGCATGGCGATTGGGAAGCAATGGCGGCAGCGCTGTATGCGCCGGAAAAAAAGAAACGGAAGGGCAGAGACCGCACGGCACTCAATATTTTGCTGCCGTTTTTGCAGGAAGGCTATGTGCTGTTTCAGGCGGACGGCAAGGTACTTGAAATCAATCTGATGGCGGAACAGCTGCTCGGCGCAGAGATGAAGGCGGGCAAAACGCTTTGTTTTGAAGATGTCTTTCATGATGTGCCGATGCCAACCGCCGAACAGAGCTTAATTCGCGGCAAGCTGCGCCAAAATCATGCGACGATGGATGTCACGTTCGCCACATTGGAGCCGGGCTTGTTTGCGGCAATTGTGACGCCTTCGGATAGGAGGGAGCAATGAGCCGGAAACAGTTGCCGAACAGACGCACCCGCCGTGCAAAGACGCGCTGGTTTGCGCGACACAAGCATCTGCTGCGCAACGGCGTGCTGGTTGTCCTGCTTGCGGCGATACCGGTGCAGAGCGTGCTTTTGTGGCGGGAGGTTCTGCCGCAGCATACACTCTCTCTGCCGCATTGGCTGCTGTCGTCGGAACAGACACAGACCGATGACGCCGCGGGAACCATGCCGATTCGATTTGCTTCGCGCAGCAAGAACGGTGTATTCGGCGTGGAATACAACATGGACGGCGTAAAGCAGGCGTATGAGCAGACGGCGGATGTTTGGATGCAGGCGCTGTCTCATGCATCCAAGCCGTACACAACGACGATGGAGACATATAGTCGGGCGCTGAGCAATCAGCTATTGATGATGCAGTATGATGGACAGGTTCCGGCTGCAATGATTGCCAATTGGCTCGGCTGTTCGGACACAAAGAATTTGGCGGATTGTGCGCTGGGAACCGTGCTTCTGAGCAAGAGCAAAGACGGGTATCAGCTGTATTTTCGGGACAGCAGCAGCGGAACCATCAAACGCACGGATACTTCCGTGCAGGTCGAGGATTTTCGGCTCGCTGTCGAGCAGTTTGGACC
>OODB01001842.1_pt1 | contig 13352 bp, 12 predicted proteins | sample 1671721 | NCBI WGS metagenome assembly OODB01 (sample SAMN06348185, study PRJEB24527) | human gut metagenome | biome: human gut; feature: ankylosing spondylitis patient; material: feces | host: Homo sapiens | place: China | collected 2015-10
AGAGAATGCCACAAATGATTCTTGTGATTCTAAAGTATCTTCTGTGCAGATAAGTTCTCAAATTAATAAGCAAATAACAGACCAAGAATGTGGACAGAGCGATTCTAAACAGACTGATTCTGGTGCAAGTGAACAGGAAAAACAACAGAAAATACAGCAGCAGGAAAAACAATATAAAAATGTGCAGCAAGTGTCAGATTCACCTAAGAAGGAAAAAACAAAATGCAAGCAAAAAAAATCGTCAGTTACAGGTATTGGCATATTATTAATTATGGTTATTTTGGGATATGTGTTTTTTACAGCAGGGAAGCGTTTGCTTTTGTTAGATCTCATCAATAAAAATCTGCTTGCAGCTGCTGGGATTTTCATAGTCGTGGCGGCAGTGGCAGCAGCATTTATGGCATATTGGATATTAAAGCCAAAACATTGACAAATCTTATTTCTAATGATAAAGTTGACTGACAGAATTTTGCTAGTTACAGTTCATTCAAATATGTGTCTTGTGAATTGTAACTTTTGTTAAGTACAACGAGGTGATAAGGGTGGATCAAAAATTGATGCGCGAATTTGTGGAAAAAAAGCTGAAGCGTGGTGGGTATACGAATATTGCTGCAGCAAATTTTCCTTGTGGTGTATGGATCAAAGAGGATACGAAGCTGTATGCAGTTTGTCTGTTCGATGATCCAAATAAGCTGGCAGCCGATCCGTGGAGAATTGATAGGGTAGTTGATTATGCAGCACAGAAGGTTAGAGAGCAAAAACAGCTGGAGTGTCAATTTCTTGCACTTGTGCTGTCAGATGATTTTTCAATTTCAAAGCAGCTTGTAACAGGCTTTTACCCAAGGTGGTTTATAGATGACGCTGGACAGCCAGTGATTTTTGACGGTCAGCCGTCTGAATTTTGTGATCTTTATGCTACCCTGATTAGAAAGGAACGTTTTTCAGATCGTTTTAATGGAAAACGAATAGCAATTAACAGAATACCAGAGGTTACGTTGATGTTGGTGATTCTTAATATTTTGATTCAATGCATCGTTGCAGTCGGTGAGATTGGAGGAAAAGAATCGGCATTGATGAATATGATGGTGCTGCAAATTGGTGAGTTTGTTCAAAAGCCAGAGTGGTGGCGTCTTGTTACAAGCGTTTTTCTTCACTTTGGATGGGATCATTTATTTAACAATATGCTTGTTCTTTTGTATCTTGGTGCATTGGCAGAGCGTTGTATTGGAAAGTGGCGTTTTCTTGGTGTATATTTAATCAGTGGCATTGGCGCAAATGCTGCGTCTGTCTGGTGGTATGTGCATCAGGGGGATTTGCTTATAGCGACAGCTGGTGCATCTGGTGCAATTTTTGGAATCGCAGGCCTTTTACTATGTATTGTTTTATTGTCAAAAGGTCATTTTGAAGAAATTACGCTTCGGCAGCTTATTTTCATGATGTTTTTTACTTTATATCATGGATTTGCCGAAAGTGGTGTCAACAATTGCGCACATATAGTGGGCGCTATAATAGGCTTTGTATGCGGCATTATTATTTTTTGTCAGATGAAAAAGAACAGGGCAGAAGGAAGGTAAAGGTGGCACCCTGATTTGGAGCAGAGCTTACGCGTATATGACCGCCATGTCCTTCAATAATACGTTTGGCAACTGGAAGGCCAAGCCCAGTACCATCTGGCTTTGTGGTAGTAAAAGGATGGAAAATAGTAAGCAGTTGTTTGGGTGCAATCCCGCAGCCATCATCTATTATAGATACGACAAATTGTTCGTTTGACTTTGTCAGAATAATTTGAACGCTTCCATTGTCAGATACGGCATCAAGTGCATTGACAATCAGATTTAAAAGTGCTTCCATCATTTTTGGGGAGTCGAGAGGCATGTAGGCGCATGAGACGCGGCTTGTATATGTAAGTGTTTTGTTCGTTCCCTCGGTTAAAGGAAGACATGATAAATAAGCCCGCCGCAGTAAATTGCACAGATCACTGCGCTGTTTCGTCAGTTGGTCAGACATGCTGTAGTCTGTAAGATCACGAAGAAGCTTAGTCATTAAGCGGCAGTCAGAGGAGAGCTCTGGCCAGTAACGATAGCATCTAACTTCAGGATGCGCGGCTTCAATAGCCTGAATACTGCTGCACAGCAAAGAAAGCAGAGTCTGAAGTTCATGGGCGGCATTGGCAAGAAAATAGGTTTGATCGTTCATAAGCACCTCCATTACAGCTTTGAATTGTTACCTGTTAGATATATCATTTTTTATAGATTGTCTCAAGAAAAATGTAACGACATTTTGTGCTCTTGTAATTTATCAAAAAAATGAGTATACTGGGTACAAAAGAAAATGGCATCAATATTTGCCGAAAGAGAGGTTTTAGTTATGTTAGATGATAATTGTATTTTTTGTAAAATAGCAGCAGGTGAGATTCCATCAGAGACTGTTTATGAGGATGAGCAGTTTCGCGCAATTCTTGATTTAGGTCCGGCATCTGCAGGACATACATTAATCCTTCCAAAGGCGCACTTTAAGGATGTAACAGAGATCAGCGATGAATATGCCGCAAATGTTCTTAAAGTTGCTGCAAAGCTTGGAAAGGCAATGAAGAAAGGTCTTGGATGTGAGGGCTTTAACTTAGTTCAGAATAATGGTGAGGCAGCAGGACAGACTGTTATGCATTTCCATATGCATGTGATTCCAAGATATGCAGGCGGAGAAGACATGGTCTCATGGGATCCGAAGCCAGCAAAGAGAGAGGAACTCGAAAAGCAGGGAGCAAAATTAAGAGAAGCACTTAAAGATTAAAAAGAAACTTTTATTATTGAAGGTTTTACGCATCATGAAAAGCAGTTTTTTATAAACATAAAGAAGACATGATTTCAAGAAAAAAGGCAGATTCCACAATTGGAGTTCTGCCTTTTTTTTACGATAATTCTTTAATTAGCTTGATTACAATATCTACGCCATTGCTTTGGTTACTAGTATCCATTGCCTTTTTGTAAGAATCGCGATTGTTGTAAACTTCGTGAACAGCTGCCATCAGTGTATCAGCATTTAACTTTTCTTCTTCAAGTACATAGGAAAAACCTTGCTTTTTAAAGGAGTTTGCGTTCAGAATCTGATCACCACGGCTTACGGCTGCTGGAAGCGGAACAAGAATGTTTGGCTTCTTGAGTGCTAAAAGCTCACAAATGGCATTAGCACCTGCACGTGAAAGCACAATATCAGAGATTGCAAACAGATCTTTAAGCTCATCAGAAATATATTCATACTGAATGTAGCCTGGCTGAGCAAGTGTACTGTCAAGATTTCCCTTGCCGCACAGATGAATGACATGAAACTCCTTAAGAAGCTGAGGAAGAGCACTTCTAAGACCGGCATTAACTGCACGTGAACCAGTACTTCCTCCCATCATCAAAAGGATCGGCTTGTCGTTACTAAGTCCTGTAAAAGCAAAGCCGGCATCCCTTGAGCCATTTAACAGTTCACGGCGAATTGGTGTTCCGGTAAGAACAGCCTTATCAGCCGGAAGAAGCTTAACTGTTTCAGGAAAGTTGCAGCAGATTTTTTTAGCAGTTCTCATACAGATCTTGTTTGCAAGGCCTGGTGTCATATCTGATTCGTGAATGATAACAGGAATATGATAGTGACCAGCTGCAAGCACAACAGGAACGGCAACAAAACCGCCTTTAGAGAAGACAACATCCGGCTTGTAGTCACGGATCAGCTTTTTAGCCTGCTGAAAACCTTTGATAACACGAAATGGGTCAGTGAGATTTTTTGCGCTTAGATAGCGGCGAAACTTTCCAGTGGCAATTCCGTCATAGTGGATGCCCTGTGCTGTAATCAATTTCTTTTCCATTCCCTCATAGGAGCCTATGTAATGAATGTCATAGCCTTCTGATTTAAGGTCTGGCAAAAGAGCGATGTTTGGTGTAACATGACCGGCAGTACCGCCGCCAGTCAATAATATTTTTTTCATTTTATTCACCCTTAATAGACTTTAATGCCTTTGCGAGCTGATCCGGACATGAAGTTCCACGGCCGTTGCAGTTGATTCCTTCGAGACGGGCGATTACTTCATCAACCTTCATACCCTTAACAAGAGATGAGATACCCTGAGTATTGCCATTGCAGCCACCAACGAACTGAACGGACTCGATAGTATCACCATTAACCTCGATATTAATTTGACGGGAACATACGCCCTTTGGAGTGTAACTTGTCATAAAAAAGCCTCCTTTATATTTCAAAAATGTTTTTTAACGCATGAAGCAAAAGCTAGCAGCGTCTTTGCAGACAGTATAGCATAAACGCGGGTTGATGTCCATTCACAAAAAATAGATAACATCAAAAAATAAAAGGAAAAGAAAAAAGTATCAGATATATGGAAAAAAAGTGTGAGTGAGGTAAAAAAAGTGCGATGGATTCTGTCTTAACAAGTTTGCAATTCTATGCTAGTGTATGAATTAGGAGACCGGAAAATGAATCTGAAAATTTCGGCGGAAAGGGGCGATGGTATGTTAAATTACCTGGAACAGGGAATGATCCTGTATGTTATGGCGGCAGTTTGTGTGATTGGAGTTATCAGCAGATTTGCAGCAAACCGTTGTTACAAAAGTTTGATTCGACAATCTGATAATCTGGCAGCGGCAAAGGACAAGCAGCTGCAGCAGATGAAGACAAAGTACGAGAGCATTTATAGGATGAATTGCGGAATAAAAAATACAGAAGCATTTGTAAGTAAAATGCAGCAGCAGTATCGTATAGCAGGAACACGTCTGACGAGTTGGGAAAATTGCAGTATTTACTGTGCGGCAGCAGCATTTCTAATAGGTGCCGTATCCTCGTTGATTCTTTATTTGAATAAAGGAAGTGTTCAAAATTGTGTATTGTATCTGGCTGGAGGAAGTTTGATGGCAGCTGGGATGATTGTGCTTTCTGGTTTGATGGGAAATAGTTCCAACAAAGATCTTCTTGAAACAGCACTTGTCCACTATTTTGAAAATGTGCTTGTTGTGCGAAGTGCAAGAGATATGCCAGATGGCATCAGTGAGGAGCAGCCAGACGAGCTTGTGCAGCCAGAACGCGAGGCTGTTAGAAGCAGTGCAGCAGCCAGAGCACGAGGAGCAATGAGGGATGATCTTTTTATGCAGAAAAAGGATGGTGCACAGAAAGAAAATAATGTGTCAGTGGAGAATGAAAAGCGGGTGAACCGTCCAGAGCTTGTCAGAAAGGAAGAACCTGAAAAGGATCATCAAAAGAAGTTAGAGGAGTTAAAAGAGAGCCTAGCGCAGATTGCAGCGGCCCGGGGGGAATCCGGGGATCGACAAGTACATAAGCAGCAGACAAGAAAGCTCTCCCCAAAGGAAGAGCAGCTGATCAATGATATTATAAGTCAATATTTGTCATAAGGCTAACATAAACTGGCTGTCTAGGCTATCTTGAAATTAATTAGCAAAGAATTAATCTTCTTCAATGATCTGAATTTCAAGATAGTCAAAATCAATTGCCTCAATAAAACTGTCCTGAGTGAAGCGTGTTTTGGCGTGACGTTTGAAATCAGAAATGTTTGATGGCAGCCAGATTGGGACAGCCAGATCAAATTCATGAGCGATGGTTTCGAGTGCTGCGAACACCTTTTTGGTGCGGGTCATATCAAGTGATGGATTTTCAACAACAAAATCCTTGAGAAGATGGTTGTCTGCGAAGACTTTACCCCACATGCGAAACATAAAAACCTCCTAAAAAGAAAAAACTTGTGCTATAGTGAAAAATAGTATATAGTAAACTATAGGAACTGTAAATTGATTGAAAACTGACTTTGTTTTGTGGTCAGTATAGCAAAAACAATTCTCAAACGCAAGTGCGAAAATGGGAATGGTTCTTGATAATCATCGTTAGGAGGAGTAAAAATGGACGATTATAGGCAGCCGGATACTCCGGAAACAGCTAATGAAGTTGAAATGCTGCTTGATCAGCAGGCAGAACAGGCTGTGTCAAGTGAGGCATCCAAGGAGACATCAGCTGATATGAAAGCAGAGCCGGTTAATCTGGAAGAAATTGTGCAGCCAAAGGAGCAGCTAGAAGAAGTAAAAGAGCAGTCAGAAGAACTGATGGAGGAAGCACAAGAGCAGCCAGAAGAATCAGAACTGACTGAGCTTACCAAAGAACTGCCAGAAGAATCAGAGCAGGCTGAGCTTAAAGAAAAACAGCAGGATGAATTAGATGCCGCATCGACAGAAGAGTCACAAGAAGGTTCAATGGAACTTTCAATGGAACCTTCAATGGAATCTTCTATGGAAGTGGAAGCAAAGCCAGAGGATGAGGCAACCAGAGAAGCTCAATCATCTGTCTTTGGTCAAGCTGTTACACTTGATGCAATTCATGATTCTGAGTTAATCAAAACAGTAAATAGGGCGAAGCAGTTGTTAAATGATCTTGACGAGGCAGAGAAGGATAAGACACGCCTGACTGGTGAGTTAAGGCAAAGCGAGAAGGCATACAGCAGCATGGAAAAGAGTGTGGCAGAGGGAATTACCACGGCACTTAAAAAGAAAAAAGAAGAAATTGCTGCAACGTATGATCGTGAGCTGAGTCAGTATCAAGATCAGATTGATGTATGTAAAACTGAGCGTGCAAAGGCAAAGGCCAATGCAATAGCACAGCGCATTCAGGTTGAGACAGCGCCTCTAAATCAACAGAATCAGCAGCTAGAGGCACAGATTGAACTGAAATTTAAAGAAAATAAAGTTCCAGTCGTATGTAAAAAGCGTGCGATTTCCATGCTGTTTTTCCCTAAAAACAGCAGAGATTGGACAATTGATATTTTAGTTGGTGTGGGCTTGATTTTCTTTATTCCATTGTTTTTCTCATTGGCAATTTCGAATCGTCTTGTGCTGGCATTTACATTTTTTGTATATGTGGGTGCATTATTTACTGTATATTTGTATTTGCTTCACAAGTATATGCTGAAGTTTGCAGGTGTAAATGAAGAGGTGGAGGAACTTCGAAAGCAGATCCGCATTAATAATAAGAACAAGCAGCTGATGACGAACCGCATCAAGAAAAGCCAGGATGAGACTGGCTACAATCTGGGCAGCTTTGATGATAAAATCACAGGTATTCAGCAGGTTATGCAGAATACAGTAGAAAAGCGCCAGGAAGCACTTGAAAATTTTGAAAGCGAAATTCGTCATCAGATCACAGCAGACATTACAGCTGCCAACAAGGATGAGCTTTTAGGGCTGCAGCAGGAGTTTGAGAGCAAGCGTCAGGAACTTTCAGATAAGAAGGAAGAGATTGAGCAGATCGAAAAGCAGCTCAAGGAAGAATATGAGCCTGTCTTTGGAAAGGATCTGCTGTACAAGCAGCGTTTAAATAAGTTTGATTCCTTCTGTCAGGAGAATGCAGATCTGTCGCTTGAAGAAGCATTGACTCAGTATAGGGCACTGTCTGGAAGTAAGCTGTTAAAAAAGTAAAAAGTCCCTGATAAATTTCATCAGCCAGATTCATCACGAAAGAAAGTGGGACACTTTGACGGTGAAATGGAATGGGATTGTCTTCGCAGCTTGTGACCCCGGTAATAGAGATTTCTCCCACCGGGGGAAGCGACTTTGCAACACCCTCGCCAGGATATAATGCACTGTTTGAAAGACAAAGCATGCCAAGATTTTCTTTAGCACCTATTGAGGCATCTATTGCAATTGTGAGAAAGTCGCCCAGATGCTTCACATAATGAAGCTTTTGACGCAGATTCACAGCATGTACAGGATGAGCAAGCGATCCGCATACAACAAATGTATGCTGCATGGTATCGCAAAGACGCTCTAATTTATAACCTACTAAAGGACCAAGACAGTCCCCAGGGACACGGTCACTGCCAATACAAAGGAAAAGTATTGGTCGGTGGCCGTTCTTTTTTTGGCTTAAATCAACAAGATTGGCTAAACGGCAGGCAAAGCCTTCCGAGGAAAAATCAGTTTGCGAAAAATAGGATGGAGAGTTGACTGTGTTCATAGATACCGCCTTTCTGAAACGTTCTTTGCTTCATTCTATCCGGGGAAGAAGCGCTTTATTCGCTTGTCGAAAGATTATGTGTATTCGACAGGCGGTTTTGGCAGATTCTGCACGGTTGTAGTGATACGATGTGCTAAGAAAGATGGAAAATACCGTGCATAAACTGCATGGAACTGGTCTGGAGGTGTTATATGGAAGAGGAAAAGAAACTGCCAAAAAATATTCGTCAGATGGCAGAAAAAGAAGAGCGGGTTAGAGTGTATCTGGAAGACTATGCATATACATTTATTCGTAAATTAAATTGTACAGGGCATGTACGCACTGGTATATTGCTTGGAAGCAAAATGGTTACAGAAAACAAAAGATGCTGGTTTGTAAAGGGAGCAGTTGAGTTAGAGGATGCGCAAGGCAGTACTGAAGAAGAAAATGAGCAAAAAACAGCGATTACGCAGCAGGTCTGGGATAATACGTTGTCAGTGATACAGGAATATTTTCCAGGATGCAGTATATGTGGCTGGTTTATAAGCGGAACAGAAGAAAATTTTCCAGATGGTGAAGAATTAAAAAAAACACATCGTCAGATTTTTTCTGGGGAAAATTGTTTGATGTACTGGAAGAAGGGTGATGAGGAAAGCTTTTGGATGGAGGAAGAAGATACAATTCTCCATTTGAAGGGGTATTTTGTTTATTATGAGAAAAATTATATGCTGAGCCGCAACGCGGATCAAAGTGAGGATGTCAGCGATCAGGCAGCGCTTAATTTTAGAAAGATTATGAAGGAAAAGCAGGATATAAAGCATCCGCAAAAGTCAAAACACATAAATCAGACGCCTAAGCTAACAGCAGAAAACGGCATATGGGTAAAGGCAGGGGCGGCAATTCTTTTTATTATTTTAGTAGGAGGTGGTGTCCTTTTTTCAAGAGGGATGAATAAAAAAGAGGATTCTGTGCAGGCGCTTGCAGTAGGAGCATCTGTGGAGAGAAAAAGCGGTGAGAGCGAGCAGGTTGCTTTTGAATCAGAAAGCGAACAAATTGCGGCAACAAAAAATGACATTGGTGCATTGTCAGCGTCTTTAAAAGAAACGGAGAATACGCTTGAAGTTTCAGCTACAAAGATACCAGAAAGCAGTGAAGAAAAAGCTTCAGTTGCAAAAACACCAGAAAGCAGCCTTTCTTCATCTGAGACAGAAAAAAAGGACGTGGCAGCTATTCAAAATGGCGGGATTTTTTCTGGAGATATGATGTTTTATAAGGATGGTCTTGGAGCATCAGTGTATCGTATCACAAGCAGTACCGAAGCATCAAAAAATGAGGAATCAGATGCAGCATCATCAGAAGAAAACGAAAGCAGTACGCAGGAAATTTTAACGGTAGCAGCACCAACGTTGCCCACAGAAGAAAATGCAGCACAGGGGACGAGTGAGGCAGCAGAAGCAGCAGTAAATCGTCCAGCCTCATACACGGTTCAGCCTGGTGATACATTGATTGAGATTAGTAAAAAATTTTATGGTTCCTCACAGATGGTTATGCAGTTAAAGGAAGTAAATGGACTTGATGATATAAATAAAATTTATATTGGACAGGAGCTGAATTTGCCGTGAAAATTTTTAAGGAACTTTGACACACACCCTTGGATATGTTATACTTTTTTGGACACTGTGCAGCTGTATGTAAGATGCAGCTGGAGTTTGAAAGTCAGCACAGTGGTGGAAAGGAAAGTACATGGCAAGGGACAGTGAATTTCAACGGGAAAGAAAGAAGAAGCAGCTTAGGCAGAGCATGGTTACGAACGATAAGGTTCGCAGTGCACCAGTAAGCTGGGCTGAAGATCATAAAAGAACAGTCAATATCGCAGGAATTGTTGTTGCAGTGTTGGTGTTAGCTGTTGTGCTGGCGTGGTTTGTGGCAGAACGGCTGTGGCGTTATAAAACATATGAAGTCAGCTGGAGAAGTGATGTGTCGAATGCGTCATCAGCAGGATACGTATCATATGGAGACGGCATTGTCGTAATGAATAAAGATGGTGCTACGTATTATGACAAAAAGGGCACAAAAGTGTGGTCTGCACCATATGATATGAGCAATCCAAAGGCAAATGTCAAAGGTGATTATCTTTTGATTTATGATTTAAAAGGAAAAAATTTTGCAATTTGCAATAAATCGGGAATCACTGGAAGCGGAACTACATCTCAGATAATCACAAAGGGAGTGATTGCATCGACAGGTGTAACTGTGCTTCAGTTAGAAGATCAGGATGCGAGTTTAATTTCTTATTATCGAAATACAGGCGAGGAGCTTGCAGTTTCGATTCGCAATCCGCTCCAGATTGATGGATATCCGCTTGACATTAGTGTTTCACCAAATGGTCAGCAATTAGCTGTATCATACTACTCAATTTCTGAGGGTGTTGGAACAAGCAGTATTTCTTTTTACGATTTTGAAAAGGGAAAAGAAGCTGCAGATCGTATAGTAGCAAGTTTTGATTATTCTGAAAATGGCGCATATGTCCCGAAGGTTGTCTATTTAAGTGATACAAAAGCGTTTGCAGTTGGAGATTGCTGCATCAGCTTTTTTGACGTGTCAAACAGAACTGCAATTACTCGAAAAGATATTGCTGTTGAGGGAGAAATTCAGCGTATTTTCTATAATAACGAATACCTTGGTCTTGTTGTACGTGATGAAGCGAAAACAGGCTATCAGCTTCATATTTACACGTCAGAAGGAAATGAAAATGCTGTTACAGAGCAAGATAAACTTCATACAGGCTATGCATTTCAGCAGAGAAATATTGTCATGTATGATGCGGATTATTGCGAGGTTCAATCATTTTCAGGAAGAATACGTTTTGCAAGAGAGTTTGGAAATAATTTGTATACTGTCATTCCGGGCGACAAGTTTAAGACCTATTATTTGGCGACAATGGAGGAGCTTCAGCAAATTAAGCTACGATAACATAAGAAAAACTTGATTTTCGTGCAATGGTCTGGTAAACTGAGCATAAATACAAAATTAAATGCGCTTAAGCGCGGAATGGAGACGAAGATGAATAACATTGATACAATGTCAGTAAACGCGATCCGTGTATTATCTGCAGATGCGATTCAGAAGGCAAAGTCAGGACATCCTGGCTTGCCGCTTGGATGTGCATCTGTAGCCTATGAGTTATGGGCAAAGCATTTAAAGCACAACCCAAAGGATCCAGATTGGAAGGATCGTGACCGCTTTATTCTTTCTGGAGGACATGGCTCTATGCTTTTGTACTCTCTGCTTCACCTGTTTGGTTATGGTGATTTAAAAAAGGAAGATCTGATGCAGTTTCGTCAGTGGGGTTCTCTGACACCTGGTCATCCGGAGTATCGCCACACAGTTGGTGTTGAGGCAACGACAGGACCTCTTGGTGCTGGTATGGGTATGGCAGTTGGTATGGCAATTGCAGAGCGTCATATGGCGTCTGTATTTAACAAGGAGGGATATCCGGTTGTAGATCATTACACCTACGCACTTGGCGGCGATGGATGTATGATGGAGGGTATTTCATCTGAGGCATTTTCTCTTGCAGGTACTTTAAAGCTGTCTAAGCTGATCATTTTCTATGATTCCAACCGCATCTCTATTGAGGGATCAACAGATATTGCATTCACAGAGAATGTTCAGAAGCGTATGGAAGCATTTGGTTTCCAGACCATTACCGTTGAGGATGGAAATAACTTAGAGGAAATCGGCAAGGCAATTGAGGCTGCTAAGGCAGATACTGAGAGACCATCTTTTATCACTGTAAAGACTCAGATTGGTTTTGGATGTCCGGCAAAGCAGGGCAAGGCAAGTGCACATGGCGAGCCGCTTGGTGATGACAATATTAAGGCAATGAAGGAAAACTTAGGCTGGCCGTCAGAAGAGCCATTCTTCGTACCAGAGGAAGTTTATGATCATTATAAGGAAATCGTAGAAGGCTTACAGCCGGCAGAGGATGCTTGGAATAAGATGTTTGCAGAATACTGCGAGAAGTATCCAGAAATGAAGGAACTGTGGGATACTTACTACGATGAGGATTTGGCAGAGAAGGTTTGTGACGATGCTGATTTCTGGGCTTATGATGATAAGGCAGATGCAACAAGAAATCTGTCCGGCAAGATGATCAATCGTATCAAAGACAGAATGCCAAATGTAATCGGTGGCGCAGCTGACCTTTCACCGTCCACAAAGACATATATGAAGGATGAGGGTGATTTCTCAGCAGAAAACTATGCAGGACGCAACATGCACTTTGGTGTTCGTGAGCTTGCCATGACAGCAATCGGAAATGGTATTATGCTTCACGGCGGACTGAGAGCATTTGTTTCTACCTTCTTCGTATTCTCTGATTATACAAAGCCGATGGCACGTCTGTCTTCAATCATGGGCGTACCGTTAACTTTCGTATTTACACACGACAGTATTGGTGTAGGCGAGGATGGACCGACTCATGAGCCGATCGAGCAGCTTGCAATGTGGCGTGCAATGCCGAACTTCCATATGTTCCGTCCGGCGGACGCAACTGAGACAGCAGCTGCATGGTACAGTGCAGTTACATCTAAGAGAACACCGACTGCACTGGCACTGACCAGACAGAATCTGCCGCAGATCGAGGGAACCTCAAGAGAGGCATTAAAGGGTGGTTATATTGTACAGGATTCCAAGAAGGCAGTTCCGGATGCGATCATTATCGCTTCTGGTTCCGAGCTGTCTCTTGCTGTAGAGGCAAAGAAGGTTTTAGCAGAGGATGGAATCGACGTTCGTGTCGTATCCATGCCATGTATGGATATCTTCGAGGAGCAGTCTGAGGAGTATAAGGCAAAGGTTCTTCCAAAGAATGTAAGAAAGAGAGTTGCAGTAGAGGCACTTTCTGGATTTGGATGGGATCGTTATGTAGGTCTTGACGGCGATATGATCGGAATGAATCGTTTTGGTGCATCCGCTCCGTACAGCAAACTGTTCCCATACTTCGGATTTACCGTAGAGAACGTAGTAGCAAGAGTAAAGGCACTGTAAAAAAATGTAAATAAAAACGCAGCCATTGGGGACGGGAAAATGCGGCACTGTAGTGCCGCATTCCCGTCCCTGTTGGCTATTGGAGAAAAATTAAATGGAAAAAGCAGAAAAAACAGGAATACGTGAACAGGTATTAAACGAAATTATTGATTTTGCAGAGAAATATGATGTAAAAAAAGTGGTTTTGTTTGGTTCAAGAGCAAGAGGAGATTTTAAACGCACCAGTGATATTGATTTGGCAGTTTATGGTGGGAATTTTGATCGTTTTGCATTGGATGTAAACGAAGAGACATCAACTCTTTTGCAGTTTGATATTGTTG